>Ga0134128_10003986_pt1 | contig 18080 bp, 16 predicted proteins | sample KB31754_FD_96462 | JGI IMG/M metagenome (GOLD analysis project Ga0134128, IMG submission 96462) | Terrestrial soil microbial communities with excess Nitrogen fertilizer from Kellogg Biological Station, Michigan, USA - KB3-175-4 | ecosystem: Environmental > Terrestrial > Soil > Unclassified ... | reverse complement strand
GAGGGTTGTAGCGCAGGATGTCGCGGTCGTGGCAGGTGCCGGGCTCGCTCTCGTCGGAGTTGCAGACGAGGTACTTCTGCACCGGCGAGTTGCGCGGCATGAAGCTCCACTTGGTGCCGGTCGGAAAGCCGGCGCCACCCCGGCCGCGCAGACCTGACGCCTTCACTGCGTCGATGATCTGCTCGCGCGGCGGCTTCTCGGCGAGGATCTTCTCCCATACCTCGTAACCGCCGATCCTGCGGTAGGTGGCGAGCTCCCAGGAGCGCTCGAGCCTCAGCGGCTCGAACACGACGAGATTCATCTTTTCGGGGCTTACGGCCATGGTCGCTATTTCAGCTCATCGAGTATCTGATCGAGCTTCTCCGGGGTGAGATGCTCGTGAAAGACATGATCCACCATCATCATCGGCGCGCCGGTGCAGGCCGCGAGACATTCCTCTTCGCGCTTGAGGAAAATGCGCCCGTCGGGCGTACTCTCGTTGAGCCTGATACCGAGCTTGCGCTCAGCGTGCGCGACCAGATCCTCGCCGCCGTTCAACATGCAGGAGATGTTGGTGCAGATGCTGACGTGGTGCCGGCCGCAGGGGTGGGTCTCGAACATCGAATAGAAGCTCGCGACCTCGTAGACCTGGATGGGAGGCAGCTTCAGGTACGCGGCCACGCCGTCCATCAGCTCCGTGGTCAGATGGCCGTCGTTCTGCTCCTGAGCGGCCCTGAGCGCAGCGATGCACGCGGAGCGCTGCCTGCCGGGCGGAAACTTGGCGACCCAGTGATCGATCTCCCGGCGGGTGTGCTCGGCGAGGGGTGTGTTGGTCTCGGTCTCGTTGCTCAACGGTCGATTTCCCCGAAGACGATGTCCTGAGTGCCGATCACCGCAACCACGTCCGCCAGCATGTGGCCCTTGATCATCTCTTCGAGCGCCGCGAGGTGCGGGAATCCGGGGGCGCGACACTTGAGGCGATAGGGCTTGTTGGCGCCGTCGGAAACCAGGTAGATCCCGAACTCGCCCTTCGGTGCCTCCACCGCGGCGTAGGTCTCCCCCTCCGGCACCTCGTAGCCCTCGGTGAAGAACTTGAAGTGATGGATGAGCGATTCCATGTCGGCCTTCATGTGCTCGCGGCGCGGCGGGCGGACCTTGCGGTCATCGATCATCACCGGGCCGGGATTCCTGCGCAGCCAGTCGATGCACTGGCGGACGATGCGATTCGACTGCCGCATCTCCTCCACGCGCACGAGGTAACGGTCGTAGCAGTCACCGTTGACGCCGACGGGGATGTCGAAGTCCATACGGTCGTAAACCTCGTAAGGCTGCTTCTTGCGCAAATCCCACACGATGCCGGACCCGCGCAGCATCGGCCCCGAGAACCCCAGCTGCATCGCACGCTCCGGCGAGACGACGCCGATGTTGACCGTGCGCTGCTTCCAGATGCGGTTGTCGGTGAGCAGCGCCTCGTAGTCGTCGATGGAAGTCGGGAACCGCCGGGTGAACGTCTCGATGAAATCGAGCATGCTGCCCGATCGCGCCTCATTCAGCCGGTCGACGTCCTTCTGCGAGCGCCACTTCGAAGGCTGGTACTTCGGCATGATCTCCGGCAGATCGCGGTAGACGCCGCCCGGCCGGTAATAGGTCGCATGCATGCGCGTGCCGGAGACTGCCTCGTACACGTCCATCAGCTCCTCCCGCTCCTTGAAGCACAGGAGGAACACGGTCATTGCACCGATGTCGAGCGCGTGCGCGCCGAGCCACATGAGGTGATTCAGGATGCGCGTGATCTCATCGAACATCACGCGAATGTACTGCGCGCGCTCCGGCGGTGTGATGCCGAGCAGCCTCTCGATGGCCAGCACGTACGCATGCTCGTTGCACATCATGGAGACGTAATCCAGCCGGTCCATGTAGCCGATCGACTGGTTGAAGGGCTTCGACTCCGCGAGCTTCTCCGTGGCCCGGTGCAGCAGGCCGATATGCGGATCGGCTTTCTGGATGACCTCGCCGTCCATCTCCAGCACGAGGCGCAACACACCGTGAGCCGCCGGATGCTGCGGCCCGAAGTTCATCGTGTAATTGCGAATCTCGCTCATCGGGTTCGCGGCCATCAGCGGGGTGCCTCCGGATCTTTCAGCGCCGCCTCGTAGCGGTGATCGTGACGGATCACCTTCGGCACGAGCACCCGCGGCACGATACTGACGGGCTGGTAGACGACGCGCTTCTTCTCGGGGTCGTACTGCGCTTCGACATTGCCGATGAGCGGAAAATCCTTGCGGAACGGATGTCCGATGAAGCCGTAGTCGGTAAGCAGGCGCCGCAGGTCCGGATGGCCGCGGAAGAGGATGCCGAAGAGGTCGAACGCCTCGCGCTCGAACCAGTTGGCGGCCGCCCATACCTCCGTTACGGAGTCGACCGTCGGCTCCTGCGTATCTGGGCACTTCACACGCAGGCTGAGCCGCGCGTTGCGCGTAATCGAGAGCAGCTGATACACGACGGCAAAGCGCCCGGCCATACCCGGCTCAGGGGCTGTCGTGCGCGCGACCCTGCCTCTGCTGAAGCCTGATCGGGTAGCGGTGGCCGTCTGCCATTCGTCGCGCCCGTAGTGCAGGTAGTCGACGCCCGCGAGGTCCATCAGCATCTCGAACCGGAACTCCGGCGCATCCCGCAGAGTCCGGCAGACTGCGAGCAGCGCCTCAGGCTTCACCTCGTAGTGGACATCACCCGGCAGCGAGGGCAGTCGGAGCACTGCGTCCTGTAGTCGTGCCTCGATGTTGCGCGCCAGCTCGGACGCAATCGGAGTTGCGCCGTCCGCGGCCTTCTCGTCCGGCGAGGAAGTTGGTTCTGCCATCTCGGTGTCTGCTCGGGTCCCTACCTGGCGATCGTACTGGTGCGCGCGATCTTCTTCTGCAGCTGAATGATGCCGTACACCAGCGCCTCGGCCGTCGGAGGACAGCCCGGCACGTAGATATCGACCGGCACGATGCGATCGCAGCCGCGCACCACCGAGTAGGAATAGTGGTAGTAGCCGCCGCCGTTGGCGCACGAGCCCATGGAGATCACCCAGCGCGGCTCCGCCATCTGGTCGTAGACCTTGCGCAGGGCGGGGGCCATCTTGTTGACCAGGGTCCCAGCCACGATCATCACATCGGACTGGCGCGGACTCGGACGGAAGACCACGCCGAAGCGATCCAGGTCGTAGCGCGATGCGCCGGCGTGCATCATTTCCACGGCGCAGCAGGCCAACCCGAAGGTCATCGGCCAGAGCGAGCCGGTGCGGGCCCAGTTGAGGAGATTGTCGACCTGCGTGGTGAGAAAGCCGCGCTGCGCGAAGCCTTCGGCGCCCTCCGGATCTAGTCCCACTCCAGCGCTCCCTTTTTCCACTCGTAGATGAATCCGACGACGAGGATGGCGAGAAACACGCCCATCGCAACGAGGCCCGCGATGCCGATTTTGCCGAGCGCCACCGCCCACGGAAAGAGGAACGCGATCTCGAGGTCGAACACGATGAAGAGAATGGCGACGAGGTAATAGCGCACGTCGAACTTCATGCGGCTGTCCTCGAACGCGTCGAAGCCGCACTCGTAGGGAGAGAGCTTGTCGCGATCGCCGGGATTGCGTGAGAAGAAGTGTCCGATGCCGGTGCCGAGCGTGAGCAGGACCAGCGCGAGTCCCGTCGCGATGACGAGGAAGATCAGTATCGGCAGATAATTGGTCAGCATGCGTCTCGCCTGAAACAAAGCTGCCACAGCGTGCCCGCACGGGTCTTGTCGCTGCGTGCTCCCGCTGCAAGCCGCCCATTGTAGCAGCGCTCAAAGCGTTTTACTCGGCCCCTCCCGGGCCTCGCCCCGGCTATCACCGGGGCCGACATGCCTGTCGTTATGAACCGCTCCCGGCGATTCATTGGTGCCGACGGGGAGATTCGAACTCCCACACCTTGCGGCGCTAGCCCCTCAAGCTAGTGTGTCTACCAATTCCACCACGTCGGCAATATCTTGTTCAGGCGCTGGATCCGCGCGTCCTGCCCGGCCGAGCGCGGCAGCAGGCAAAAGCGCGGTTTTTGCCCGCTGCCTCCGCCACCTGCGGCGGCGGGACACATCCTGTGCCTGGCATGATGCGCCATCGAGCAAACTCACTTCTGCGGTTGCGGCGGCGCGCTCGGCTTCGGAGCCGGCGCGCTTCGTGGTGCCGCGGGCGCCGAGTTGGGCGGGCGCGTCGCGCCCGGTGCCGGCGCCTGAGGCTGGCCCGCGATGTCCAGAATCGTCTTCGTCTGCTCGTGCGAGTGCGTGGCGAGGTAAGTCAGCGCCAGGCTGTTGAGCATGAAGATGGCGGCGAAGATCGCCGTCGCCCGCGACAGCGCAGTGGTCGCCCCGCGCGCACCGAACACGGTGCCGGAGGCGCCCGCGCCGAAGCCGGCGCCGGCCTCCGCGCCCTTGCCGCGCTGCAGCATCACGAGAACGAGGATGCAGAGCGCCGAGACAACCTGAATAGCTATCAGAAATGCATGCAACATAAATATTTACCGCGATCCGGACGCGGTCAGGATCGCAAGGAATTCATCCGCTTTGAGCGAAGCGCCGCCGATCAGACCGCCATCGACGTCGGGCATGGCAAAGAGCTCCGCTGCATTGCTCGCCTTGACGCTGCCGCCATAAAGGATACGCGTGCCGTCTGCAATAGTAGCATCCTGGGCTGCAATGCGGGCGCGGATGAAGGCATGGACTTCCTGCGCCTGCTCCGGCGTGGCGTTGCGGCCGGTGCCGATGGCCCAAACCGGCTCATAGGCGATCACGGCCCCCGCCAACGTCTCCGCGCCGCAAAGCTCGAGGACTGCATCGAGCTGGCGCGCGACCACTTCGCGGGTGCGACCGGTTTCGCGGTCCGCCAACTGCTCGCCGACGCAAAGAATGGGCACCAGAGTCTTGGCGTGGGCTGCCGCGAACTTGCGGGCGACGAGCTGATCGCTCTCGCGGTAGAGAAGGCGCCGCTCGGAATGCCCGACGATGACGTACCGGCAGCCGATGTCCTTGAGCATCGTGGCCGAGACCTCGCCGGTGAAAGCGCCCTGCGCGTCTGCACACACATCCTGTGCGCCGAGGAAGATGGCGGAGTCCCGCACCAGGCGCCCGACCTCCTGCAGGTACACGTAAGGCGGACAGACGATGCACTCCGCTGCCGGATCGGCGGGATATCGGGAGACGATCTCCTCGATGAGGCGCGCATTCTCGCTGCGCGTCCCGTGCATTTTCCAGTTACCGGCAACAATGGGGCGGCGCATTCTGTATTGGACCTATTGAACGACAGCCGCCTGCGGCGGTTGCTCGGCGCATCGTGCGCCGAGCCCTGCGAGCCGGCTTCGCCGTCCAAAATCGCTCCCGGCGATTTTGTCGGTCGAGCTCGGCCGAATCATGCTTTCGATCCCGCGGCCCAGGGAGCGGCCCTGGGCCGCTCAATGACTTGCTTTCGCACGGTACGCTGTAGCCGCCGTCGAACGGGGGGCGCGATGATAGCGGCGAGAGCTGGGCGGCGCAACGCTCAGCCGGCGGCGGTGCGGACGACTTCGGCCAGCTCGGTGGCGGCAGCCCGGGTGGCGTCCTCGTCGCGGCCCTCCACCATCACCCGGATCACGGGCTCCGTGCCGGAGGCACGCAACACCACTCTACCTTGGCCATTCATGCGCTTTTCGATTCGTTGCACTGCCTCGCGCACGGCCGGCACCGTGGCCGGGTCGAAGCGGGCCGTAACCTTCACGTTGAGCAGCACCTGCGGGAACCTCCGCATGCCGGAGGCGAGCTCCGCGAGAGAGCGTCCCGTCTGCTTCATCACGGCGAGCACCTGCAAGGCGCTCACGATGCCATCGCCGGTCGTGGTCTTGTCGAGGCAGATGATGTGGCCCGAGGTCTCGCCGCCGAGGATGCCGCCCGTTTCGCGCAGCAGGCTGAGTACGTACCGGTCGCCGACCGGCGCGCGCTGGAAATCGATGCCCCCCTCGCGCAGCGCCACCTCGAGGCCGAGGTTACTCATCACCGTGCCGACCACGGGACCTCGAAGGGAGCCGCTGGTGCGGCGGGCCAGCGCGATGATGTAGAGAAGCTGGTCGCCGTCGAGAATGCGGCCGAGGTGATCGACCATGACGAGCCGGTCGCCATCACCATCGAGCGCGAGTCCCACGTGCGCGCGCACGCCAGGGACGGTGAGCTGCAGGAGCTCGGGCGCCGTGGAGCCGCAACCATCGTTGATGTTGCGGCCGTTCGGCGAGCAGCCTATGGGGACGATCTCGGCACCGAGGTCGGCGAGCACCCGCGGACCGACTTTGTAGGCGGCGCCGTTGGCGCAGTCGACGACGATCTTGAGTCCGGTGAGGTCGACGCCGCTCGGGAGCGTGGAGGCACAGAACTCCTGATACTGCACGCGCGAGCGGTCGACGCGGCTGGCCTTTCCCAGGCTGCGTGAGGTCCGTGTGACCACGGGTTGGGAAAGCTCGGCCTCGATGCGCTCTTCGAGCTCGTCGGAGAGTTTCGCGCCGCTGCGGTCGAAGAACTTGATGCCGTTGTCGTCATAGGGGTTGTGCGAGGCGCTGATGACGACGCCGAAGTCGCAGTTGAAATGGCGCGTCATGTAGGCGATGCCGGGCGTCGGCAACGGCCCTATCAGCATCACATTGACGCCGGCGGCCACGAAGCCCGCCTCGAGCGCGGATTCGAACATGTAGCCCGAGAGCCTCGTGTCCTTGCCGATGAGGACGGTGCCACCTTCAGGCACGAGCACGCGAGCGGCAGCGCTTGCCAGAGTCAGCGCGAAATCCACCGTCATGGGGTGCTCCCCCACGCTCCCTCTGACACCGTCAGTACCGAAATATTCTCGTGTCAAGGAATCAACCTCCCAGGTTTGCCCGCGCCGGATGCCCCTCGAACGCGGCCACGACGCTCAATGCGTCGACGGTCCCGGCCACATCGTGGACACGAAGGATACGCGCCCCATTCAGGGCCGCAATCACCGCAAGGGCGATGCTCCCGTGCACCCTCTCGTCCGCCGGCCGACCCGTGAGCGCTCCCACCGTCGACTTGCGCGAGAGACCCGCCAGGACGGGAAGACCGTCCACCGACAGTTCACCGAGGTGGCGCAGCAACTGCAGGTTGTGCGCCAGAGTCTTGCCGAAGCCGAAGCCGGGATCGAGCACGATGCGCTCGGCGGGCAGCCCCGCGCCAAGGCACGCCTCGACCCGCGCCCCGAGAAACTCCCGAACCTCCCCCACCACATCCACGTAGGCAGGCGACTCCTGCATCGTGCGCGGCTCGCCGAGCATGTGCATGAGGCAAACGGCGCAGCCCGACATCACCGCCGCCTCGAGCGAGCCCGGCGCCCGCAGAGCCCGCACATCGTTGATCATGGCGGCGCCCGCCGCAGCAGCCGCATGCATGACCTCAGGCTTGCTGGTATCCACCGAGAGAATGGCCGAGGTCCGATCGCGCAGCCGCGCAATCACCGGAATGACGCGCCGCAATTCCTCGTGCAGGTCCACAGGCTGTGCCCCCGGGCGAGTGGACTCCCCGCCCACATCGATGATGGCCGCCCCCTCCTCTGCCATCTGCAGCCCCCGCGCAACCGCATCGTCCAGCCGCACGAACCGCCCCCCGTCCGAAAACGAGTCAGGCGTAACGTTCAGCACGCCCATGACAACCGGCTGCTCGAGCCCGAGTACCCGCCCCCGACAGTGAAGCACCGAATGTGATTTATCCAAGCCCGATCTCGTGATGTAGAGAGGGCATGGACGCGCAAATCTCTCCCCGGGGGCTTCTGGAGTCAGGGACGACGGAAGAGAGCCTACCTGGATCAGTCGAGCGGGCGCCGGCCCGCGAGACCGTATTCACGGCGTCCCCCGGGAAGAGATTTCCGCGGCCGTGCCCTCGCGGGCACCGAACGCAATCCCTGAGCCTGTCCTAGTGCTGACCTGCCGGCGGCCCGATGGCGCTGCCCGGAGCCGGCGTCGCCGGCCCCACCGCAGGCGCTGACGGCGGCCGGTTGGACAGCGTATCGTCCCACCCCGCCGGCGGCTTCGGCGGCCTTCCCGCCATGATGTCCTTCAGCTGCTCCTCATCGATCGTCTCATACTTCATGAGCGCATCCGCCATCAGGTGCAGCTTGTCGAGCACACTCGTCAGAATACCCCGCGCGCGCTGATAGTTGCTCTCGATGACACTCCGCACCTCCTCATCGATGGCGTGCGCCGTGACATCCGACACCTGCTTGTGCTGGGTCACGCTGCGCCCGAGGAACACCTCACCGGTTTCCTCCGAGTACGTGAGCGGCCCCAGCTTGTCGGAGAGACCCCACTTCGTAACCATGTTGCGCGCGAGCTCCGTTGCCCGCTCGATGTCATTCGAGGCGCCGGTGGTCACCGACTCAGGCCCGAAGATCAGCTCCTCCGCGATGCGGCCGCCGAAGAGCGTCGCGATCGCGCTCTCCAGCCGTCGCTTCGACATGCTGTAGCGGTCCTGCTCCGGCAGGAACTGGGTCACGCCGAGCGCCCGACCGCGCGGGATGATGGTCACCTTGTAGACCGGATCGTGCTCCGGCACCGTCATGCCGACGATCGCATGGCCTGACTCGTGGTAGGCGGTCATGCGCTTCTCGTCCTCCGTCATGACCATCGAGCGCCGCTCGGCGCCCATCATGATCTTGTCCTTGGCCCGCTCGAACTCCTCCATGCCGACGATGCGCCTGTTGGCACGGGCGGCGAACAGCGCCGCCTCGTTGACGAGGTTGGCGAGGTCGGCACCGGAAAAGCCCGGCGTGCCGCGTGCGATGAGCGCCGGCTTCACATCGTCGGCCAGCGGCACGCGCCGCATGTGCACGCGCAGAATCTGCTCTCGTCCCCGCACGTCCGGCAGCGGTACGACGACCTGACGGTCGAAGCGGCCGGGCCGCAGGAGCGCGGGATCGAGCACGTCCGGACGGTTGGTGGCCGCGATGACGATGATGCCTTCGTTCCCCTCGAAGCCGTCCATCTCCACGAGGAGTTGGTTGAGCGTCTGCTCGCGCTCATCGTGCCCGCCGCCAAGGCCCGCGCCACGATGACGGCCGACCGCATCGATCTCGTCGATGAAGATGATGCAGGGCGCGTGCTTCTTCGCCTGCTCGAACATGTCGCGCACGCGCGAGGCGCCGACGCCCACGAACATCTCGACGAAATCGGAGCCGGAGATCGTGAAGAAGGGAACCTTGGCCTCACCCGCGATGGCGCGGGCGAGGAGTGTCTTGCCCGTGCCGGGCGAGCCCACCATGAGCACGCCCTTCGGGATCTTGCCGCCGAGCTTCTGGAATTTCCCGGGATCCTTGAGGAAGTCGACGATCTCGGAGACTTCCTGCTTGGCTTCATCCACTCCGGCGACGTCGGCGAAGGTGACGTTCACCTGATCCTCGCCGAGGAGGCGCGCGCGGCTCTTGCCGAAGGACATGGCACCGCGGCCGCCCGAGGCGCCCTGCATCTGGCGCAGCATGTACACGAAGACCAGGATCAGCAGCAGCGCCGGCGCAAGCTGCAGCAGGAGCTGTGCGAGGAAGTTCGGCTGCTTCGGCGGACGGCCCTCGATGCCGACGTCGTTCTTCTCCAGAGTGCCGATGAGAGCCGTGTAGTCAGTCTCGGGGTTGTTGGTCTTGAACTGCGTATGATCCTTCATCACGCCGTAAAGCATGTCCCCCTGGAAGACGACGCTGTCGACCTGGTGCGCCTTCACATCCTGCAGGAAGGTGGAATATTTGATCTCCTCCGGCTGACCGACGGTCGGCATATAGCGGCTGAATACCGCCAGCAGCACGAGGACAATCACCACCCATAGGAGGATGTTTTTCGTCAAGTCATTCATCTTCAAATGCGGCCTCGCCTGCCGGCACCCGGCAGTATGTGCACTCCTGAACTCGGTCCAGCCTCCAGCACGCTACACCAAGCGAAAATCCTTGGCCAGCAGATACATTTCAGGACTACGGGCACGGGAAGCAGCGGGCTTGACCAGCTTCACCTTGGCGAATCGGCCGCGCGCATCCTGAACGAGCTCCTGAAAACCTGTTCCTTGAAATACCTTGATCAGGGCGTCACCCCCGCCCTTCAAGACCTTGCCCGCCATCTCGAGCGCCAGCTCCGCCAGATACATCGAGCGGGGCTGGTCTACGACGTCGATCCCGCTCAGCGACGGGGCCATGTCCGAGAGGACCACGTCCACGTGCCGCTCCGGGAATGCGGCGAGGATCCGGTCGAAGATCTCCTGCTCCCGGAAATCACCTTGCACGAACTCCGCCCCGATGAGCGGCTCCATCGGCAATATGTCCGTTGCGATCACGCGGCCGGTACGCCCGATCCGGCGCAGAGCATACTGGCTCCAGGCGCCCGGCGCGGCGCCAAGATCGAGGCAGACCGACCCCGGCTTCAGGAGCTTTTCGCGCCGATCCACCTCTTCCAGCTTGAAGACGGCGCGCGAGCGCCATCCTTCCGCCTGCGCCCGCTGCACATAAGGGTCGCTGAAATGTTCGCTCAGCCATCGGGCGCTGCTTTTGGAACGTTTGGCCATTGCCGTCTGTAAAATCCCCGGGGATGCCGGACATACCACCTCAATTACCGCTTTCCGATCGCCAGCGCCGCCATCTGCGCGGCCTGGCTCACGAGCTGCAGCCGGTCGTCCGGCTGGGGTCGGCCGGCTTGACGGACGCAGTCGCCCGCGAGACGGACCGTGCGCTCACGGACCATGAGCTCATCAAGATCAAGGCTCCGGGCGGCGATCGGGAGGCACGCGATACGCTCTTCGAGGAGCTGGCCCGGCGCACCGGCAGCTCGCTCGTGCACCGGATCGGCAACGTCGCCGTTCTCTACCGCCCCCGCCCCGAGCTGCCGCGAATCGTTATTCCGGACTAGCCCCGCTCATTACTCGAAGCGGACCGTCACGATCTCGTAGGAGCGGATGCCGCCCGGCGCTGCGACATCCACCACTTCGCCCTCGGACTTGCCGACCAGGGCACGGGCGATCGGCGAGCTGATCGAGATCTTCCCGGCGCGGATATCGGCTTCGTCCTCGCCGGCCACCTGATACACCACCCGGTTGCCGCCGTCCTGGTCCTCGAGCTCCACGATCGCACCGAACACGACCTTGCCGGTGTTCGTGAGCTTGCTCGGATCGATGATCTCGGCGTTCGCGAGCTTCTGCTCGATTTCGCCGATGCGGCCTTCGATGAAGCCCTGCTGCTCGCGCGCCGCGTGATATTCCGCGTTCTCGGAGAGATCACCGTGACCGCGTGCCTCGGCGATCGCCTTGATGACGGCCGGGCGCGCCTCTGTCTTGAGCCGTTTGAGCTCGGCGCGCAGCGCCTCGGCGCCACGCAAGGTCATGGGAGTGCGTTTCATCACCTCAACGCCTCGTTGTGCAGATCCTGCAGGCGGTTTACTTCCACTTCGTCGACATGGTCCATCGCCTCGCACGTGGCGAGCCCCGCCGCCAGTGTCGTGTAGTAGGTAACGCGGTGGTGCACCGCCTCGCGGCGGATGGAGTTCGACTCGCGTATGGCGAGCTTGCCCTCGGTTGTGTTGACGATCAGATCGATCTCGTCGTTCTTGATCATATCCACGATGTGCGGCCGTCCCTCGCGTACCTTGTTCACCTTGCGGCAGGCGATTCCGGCCTCCGTCATCGCGCGCGTCGTCCCCTCCGTCGCCACCACCTCGAATCCGCGAGCGATCAGTCGGCGCGCGAGCTCCACTGCGCCCGGCTTGTCACGGTCGCGCACGCTGATGAAGCACACGCCCTTTCGCGGCAGCGTCACGCCCGAGGCCGTCTGCGCCTTTGCATAAGCCTCGCCGAAGGTCCGCCCCGTCCCCATCACCTCGCCCGTCGATTTCATCTCCGGCCCGAGGATGGGGTCCGACTCGGGGAACTTGACGAACGGAAACACGGCTTCCTTCACCGAATAGTACGGCGGCTCGCGAGCCGCGATCACGCCCTGGTCGCGCAGCTTCCTGCCGGTCATCACCCGCGCCGCAATCTTCGCAAGCGGCAGACCCGTCGCCTTCGAGACGAACGGCACGGTGCGCGAGGCGCGCGGGTTGACCTCCAGCACGTAAATGACGCCGTTCTGGATCGCGAACTGGATGTTCATCAGACCCACCACCGAGAGCGCCTTGGCGAGCCTGCGCGTCTGATCGCGCAGGCTCTCCTGCATCTCCCCGCTCAGGCTGTTCGGCGGCAGGCAGCAGCCGGAGTCCCCGGAATGTACGCCGGCCTGCTCGACGTGCTCCATGATGCCGCCGATCAGAACCTCATCGCCGTCGCACACGGCATCGACATCGACCTCGATCGCCACATCGAGAAAGCGATCGAGCAATACCGGACTGTCGTTGGAGACCTGCACCGCATGGCCCATGTAGGCGCGCAGGTCCTCCTCGTTGAACACGATCTCCATCGCGCGCCCGCCGAGCACGTAGGAAGGGCGCACCACGAGCGGAAACCCGACTTCACGCGCGAGCACCACCGCCTGGTCTTCCGTGCGAGCCGTCGCGTTGGCGGGCTGCTTCAGGCCGAGCTTGCGCACCAGTGCTTGAAAGCGCTCGCGGTCCTCGGCGACGTCGATCGAATCCGGCGAGGTGCCGATGATCGGGGCGCCGGCTTCCTCGAGTGCGCGCGAGAGCTTGAGCGGCGTCTGGCCGCCGAACTGCACGATGACGCCCTCGGGCTTCTCCTTTGCGAGCACCTCGAGCACGTCCTCGAGCGTCAGCGGCTCGAAGTACAACCGATCGGAGGTGTCGTAGTCGGTCGAGACCGTCTCGGGGTTGCAGTTGACCATGATGGTCTCGAACCCGTCCTCGCGCAGACTCAACGCAGCATGTACGCAGCAGTAGTCGAACTCGATCCCCTGGCCGATGCGGTTGGGTCCGCCGCCGAGGATCATGATCTTGCGGCGGCTGGTCGGCTGAGCCTCGCACTCTTCCTCGTAGGTCGAGTAGAGGTAGGCGGTCGAGGTCGAAAATTCCGCCGCGCAGGTGTCGACCCGCTTGTAGACGGGCCTGACGCCGAGATCATGGCGTTTCGCACGTACGGCTTTCTCCGGCAGATCGAGGAGTCTGCCGAGCCGGCTGTCGGAGAAGCCCTTGCGCTTGAGCGCCCGCAGCCGCTCCGCGGTGAGCGCGCCGAAGCCGTCCGCGCCGATCCGCCGCTCCTCCGCGATCAGATCCTCGATTGCCGTGAGAAACCAGGGATCGATGTGGGTGAGCTCGGCGATCCGCTCGAACGCCCAGCCGGCGCGGAACGCATCGGCAACATACAACAGCCGGTTGGCTCCGGGGGCGCGCAGCTCGTAGGCGAGCTTCGCCTCTCCGTCCTCATCGAGCGGCAGCTTGACGATGGGCACGAGGCCGTCGAGACCGGTTTCCAGGCCGCGCAACGCCTTCTGCAGCGATTCCTGGAACGTGCGGCCGATGGCCATGACCTCGCCCACAGATTTCATCTGGGTGGTCAGCCGATCGTTGGCGGCCGGAAACTTCTCGAACGTGAAGCGTGGAATCTTGGTGACCACGTAGTCGATCGACGGCTCGAACGAGGCCGGCGTGGCACCGCCCGTGATGTCGTTCTTGAGCTCATCCAGCGTGTAGCCGACGGCGAGCTTGGCGGCGATCTTGGCGATCGGAAAGCCCGTCGCCTTGGAGGCGAGCGCGGAGGAGCGCGACACGCGCGGGTTCATCTCGATGACGAGCAGCCGCCCGTCGTAAGGGCTCACCGCGAACTGCACGTTGGAGCCGCCGGTATCGACGCCGATCTTGCGCAGCACCGCGATCGAGGCATCGCGCATGCGCTGATACTCCTTGTCCGTCAGCGTGAGCGCAGGTGCCACGGTGATCGAGTCGCCGGTGTGCACGCCCATCGGGTCCAGGTTCTCGATGGAGCAGATGATGATGCAGTTGTCCTTGTGATCGCGCACCACCTCCATCTCGAACTCTTTCCAGCCGATCACTGACTCCTCGAGCAGCACCTCGGAGGTCGGTGAGGCGTCGAGCCCGCGCGCCACGATGTCCTCGAGCTCCTCCCGGTTGTAGGCGATGCCGCCGCCGCTTCCGCCCAGCGTGAACGACGGTCGGATCACCACCGGATAACCGATCTCCCCGGCTACGCTCAGAGCTTCATCGAGGCTGCGCGCGATCTGCGAGCGCGGCGTCTCGAGACCGATCTCCCGCATGGCATTGCGGAAAAGCTCCCGATCCTCGGCCATGTCGATCGCGGCGCGCGAGGCGGCAATGAGCTCCACGCCATGTTTCTCGAGCACGCCCTCACGCACGAGATCGAGCGCGGTGTTGAGTGCAGTCTGCCCGCCCATGGTGGGCAGCAGCGCATCCGGGCGCTCCTTCTCGATGATGCGCGCCACCGTGCGCCAATTGACCGGCTCGATGTAGATGGCATCGGCCATCCCGGGGTCGGTCATGATGGTGGCGGGGTTGGAGTTGACCAGGATGACCCGGTAGCCTTCCTCCTTCAGTGCCTTGCAGGCCTGCGCGCCGGAATAATCGAACTCGCACGCCTGACCGATGATGATCGGCCCGGCGCCGATGATGAGGATGCTCTCTATGTCGCTTCGCTTGGGCACGGCGGTCCTATAGACGCGTCAGCGGGTGCCGGCCTGGCGGCGCGCCTGCTCCTCGGCCTGACGGAGCTGGGTCTGGAGGCGTCGCAGCATCAGGTGATTGAAGCGCTCGAAGAGCGGCTTCAGATCGTGCGGGCCCGGGCTCGCCTCCGGATGGCCCTGGAAGCCGAATGCCGGCCGGTCCTTGAATGCAAGGCCCTGAAGCGAGCCGTCGAAGAGCGAGCGGTGCGTGGCCCGCACGTTGGCGGGCAGCGTTGACTCATCGACCGCGAAGCCGTGATTCTGGCTGGTGATGAACACCCGTCCGGAGTCCAGGTCCTGCACCGGATGGTTGGCGCCATGATGGCCGAACTTCATCTTCATGGTGTGCGCGCCGCAGGCGAGCCCGAGGATCTGATGGCCGAGACAGATGCCGAACACGGGGACATCGGTCTCGAGAAGCTTGCGCGTCGCGTTGATGGCGTACTCGCATGGCTCGGGGTCGCCGGGACCGTTGGAGAGGAAGACACCATCGGGTGCGAGCGCCAGCACCTCCTCGGCACTGGTCTGCGCCGGCACGACGGTCATGCGGCAGCCGAAGTCCGACAGCAACCGCAGAATGTTACGTTTGATGCCGAAGTCATAAGCCACGACGTGCAGGCGCTGATGCGAGCGGATGGGCGGCCGCGAGCCCTCGGGCCAGACGCTGCCCTCGTTCCACTGGAAGCTGCGCTTGGTGCTGACGACCTTGGCGAGGTCCATGCCCTTCAGGCCCGGGAACTTGCCGGCCGCCTTGATGGCGGCGGCGGTATCCACCTGCTCCCCGGTCATGATGCAGCCGGCCTGCGCGCCGGTCTCACGCAATATGCGTGTCAGGCGGCGCGTGTCGATACCCGCGATGGCCACGACGCGTCCACGCTCCAGGAATTCGCTCAACGATTCGTTGGCACGCCAACTGCTCGGCCGCAGCGGCAGATCACGGATGATGAGGCCGGCTGCGTAGATCTGAGCGGACTCGAGATCCTCCGGCGTGCCGCCGGTGTTGCCGATGTGCGGACAGGTCAGCGTGACGATCTGGCGGGCGTACGACGGGTCGGTGAGAATTTCCTGATACCCCGTCAATGCGGTGTTGAAAACGACTTCGCCCGTGGTGTTGCCCTTGGCACCAATCGACTGGCCGCGGAAGATGGTGCCATCCGCCAACGCCAGCACAGCGGGTACGCTCACTTCAAAACCACCTCGTTAACTCGTAGTCGATCCGTTTCCGCATCCCATCCCCATCCTAGTCCGAAAGCGATTGAGTGAGCGGCCCCGGGCCGCCCCCGGGGCCGCGGGATGAAATGTGTTCGCGCAGCGCGCTCGCGCAAATCGCCGGGAGCGATTTGCGCCCATATACAAAGCGGGAGGTGTTCTTTTGGAACATCCTCCCGCCTTGCATGGACTAACCCGTACACGGATTACGGCGAAATCTTACGGGCCGGCTGCCTGGGTGTCCACGAAAAATTCCCGTGGCCGGTCTCGGCGAAAACGCCGCGGAGAATCACCCAAGTGCATGATCTGCATGCACAATATCGCTCATGCTGTAACGGCCCGGCGGCTGACCCAGAAGCCACAGCGCCGCCCTGAGCGCTCCCCGGGCGAAGATGCCGCGATCCCCGGCCCGATGGCTGAGGCGCAGTTCCTCTCCCGACCCCGCGAAGAGCACCGTGTGCTCCCCGACCGCGTCGCCGCCGCGAACGACGGCGAGCCCGATCTCCCCCTCCCGGCGAGGTCCGACGCGCCCGGCAGAGGCCCCGGAAAGCGCTTCGGACGGAGCCAGGCCCCGGCCCTCGCCGGCCGCCCGCGCCAGCGCCAGCGCAGTCCCCGACGGCGCATCCCGTTTCATCCGGTGGTGCGTCTCGATGATCTCGATGTCGAACTCGGGCGGCAGCGCCCGTGCGGCCCTGCGCACGAGCTCCGTCAGCAGCGCGACCCCTAAGCTGGTGTTAGGCGCAATGAGCAGCGGGATCTCGCCTGCGGCGCCATCGAGCTCCGCCTCGGTCAGCTCGGACGCGAAGCCGGTAGTACCGACGACGAGCGGCTTGCGGGCGGCACGGCAAGCCGCAATGTTGGCGCGAGTCGCATACGGCTGGGAGAAGTCGATCGCGACGTCCGCTGCGGCCAAGGCCGCCGGCAGATCACTCGTGACTTCGAGCCCCATGGGCGCCATGCCTGCGAGCACCGCCGCATCACGGCCGAGGGTCACGCTGCCGGCCGAAGCCACCGCTCCGGTGATGCGGACCTGCGGGAACTCGCCCGCCAGGCGTATCAGGGCTTGGCCCATCCGCCCGCTCACTCCGACGATGACGATCCGCGACCCCGTCACGGCTGCAACCTCACACGCCCGAGAAGAACCGTCTGACGCCCTCGAAGAAGCCCTTCTCGCGTGGGGCGTGACGATGCCGATCCTGCTGCAGCGATTCCTCGAGCTTGCGGACCAGATCCCGCTGGTCGGCGGAGAGATGTACGGGTGTCTCCACCACGACCCTGCAGAAGAGATCGCCCCGCGAATTGCTGCGCACCGGCTTTACACCCTTGTCGCGCAGGCGAAAGACGCGCCCGGACTGAGTCTCTGCCGGGATCTTTAGGGTCACATCGCCATCGAGGGTCGGCACGTCGACCGTGCCCCCGAGTGCGGCAGTTGCGAAGCTGATGGGCACCTCACAGCTCAGGTGCTCTCCGTCCCGCTCGAAAATCGCGTGCTCGCGGACGTGAACTTCGACGTATAGATCGCCCGGCGGCCCGCCGTTACGGCCCGCTTCTCCTTCGCCGCCCAGGCGGATCCGATCTCCCGTATCGACACCCGCCGGGACCTTTACTGAAAGCTTGCGGCTGCGGCGCACACGGCCCTGCCCGAGGCAGCTGTCGCATGGATTCTTGACGATCATGCCGGCGCCGCGGCAGCGCGGGCAGGTCTGCTGCAGCTGGAAAAAACCCTGCGAGATGCGCACCTGGCCTGAGCCGCCACAAGTATCGCAAGCCGCCGGTGAGCTGCCCTTCGCGGCACCGCTCCCGTGGCAGACCTCGCATTCGGACAGCTTCGGCACCTCGATCTCCAGCGTGTGCCCGAAGACGGCCTGGGCAAGCTCGAGCTCGATCTCATAGCGCAGATCTGCGCCGCGAAAGACCTGTGAGCGGCCGCCGCGGCGCGCCGTCCCGAAGATGTCGCCGAAGACATCCCCGAAGATATCGCTGAACGCATCGCCGGGGCCGAAGCCTCCCGCTCGCCCGCGGGCATTCGCCGCAGCCGCCTCGACGCCCGCATGGCCGTACTGATCGTACGCCGCGCGCTTCTGCGGATCGGTGAGCACCTCGCAGGCCTCCTTCGCGTCTTTGAAGCGCTCCTCGGCCTCCTTGTCGTTGGGATTCCTGTCCGGGTGATACTTCATCGCGAGGCGGCGATAGGCTTTTTTGATCTCCGCCTCGGTGGCCGTTCTCGGTACGTCGAGTACCTTGTAGTAGTC
>Ga0134128_10003984_pt1 | contig 18088 bp, 15 predicted proteins | sample KB31754_FD_96462 | JGI IMG/M metagenome (GOLD analysis project Ga0134128, IMG submission 96462) | Terrestrial soil microbial communities with excess Nitrogen fertilizer from Kellogg Biological Station, Michigan, USA - KB3-175-4 | ecosystem: Environmental > Terrestrial > Soil > Unclassified ... | reverse complement strand
TCAGCGGCGGCCTTAGTTGACGACGCGTAACTCTCTCCTCATTTTGGTAAGACCATGCGTGAACACGCGGCGCCAGTTGATGTCTCCCACATTCGACCTCTCTTCGTTCGGTGAAGTTTCGTCAACTATCGGGACATCCCCTGCCGCGAATCACCCGCACCTAACCAGTGTTTATCTGTGTTTATCTGTGGCCTGCCCTGCACCTTTTCGAGATGAGTGGCGTTCAGTACTTGAGTCGAATGAGCGTCGGTTGACCCGTGGCCGGACGGACGACGAGGAACAGGTCGTCGTAGTCATCGTCGCCAATCTTTATCTCGGTTGTGACGCCGAGCTTTTTGATCAGATCGGGGATCGTGTTGGAGTGGCCGACGATGAGGACGTTGGTCTTGAGCTTTCGCACCTGTGCGATCAGCGGATCCGGATCCTTCGCGGCCGACATGACCGACGTCAGCTTCAACTTCGCCGCCAGCGGCGCGGCGGTCTGGCGGGTGCGGCGGAACTCGCTCGTGAAGATCGAGCGAATGTCCGCCGCGGCCAGCATCGAGGCGAGCCGCGCGGCCCGTTGCTCACCCGCTGCACTCAAGGGCGGATCCTCGCCCATCATGCCGTGGCCTGGCGGCGGGGCCGCCGGCGTCGGCGGGGACGGCGCGCGCTCGGCGTGGCGCACGAGAAAGACCACCTGGTCGGCGGCAAGCGCCCGGGACGCTGGTATCAGCAAGGCGGTGAGCAGCACCGCCGTCGAAAGACGCCTCACATTCATGCCCTTCTCCCTGCGAGGACGGCGACGGCGAAGAGCGCCGCGCCGGCGGCGAGTGCGAGCGCGCCCGCCATGAGTTGTGCCGGGCTCGCGCCGAACAGGATCGTGAGCGCGATCACGATGGCGGTCGCCGGAATCACCGGCCCGAGCGGCAACCGCATGGTCGGCTCCGGCACCGTGCCGGCGTAGCGTGCGCGGCGCAGCCGCAGCGCGGCGGCGCAGGTCGCGACGTAGACCACCAGCCGGCTGACGGCGCTCACCTGCGCCATCACGCTGAAGGATCCGGTCGTCGCCAGCACCAGCGACACCGCCGCGGTGAAGAGAATGGCGTTCACCGGCGTGCCGAAGCGCGCGCTCAGGCGCGCGAAGGCGCGCGGGATGTCGTTCTGCTCGGCCAGCGCGAACAGGCTGCGCGAGCCGGAGAGCGCCTGGCCCATGTTGTTGCCCAGCGTCGACATGACCGCGCCAAGCGTGATGACGGCGGCCCCGCTCGCGCCCATGAACAACACGGCGGCGTCGGCCAGCGGCGTCTTCGACGAGGTCAGGCCGGGCAGCGTCCCCAGCGCCACGATCTGCACCAGCGCGAGCACGACGGTCACGATGACGATGGTCATGATCAGCGCGAACGGCACCGTCCGCCGCGGATCCTTCGACTCCCCCGCCGGCACCGGGATCACCTCGTAGCCGCCGTAGGCGAAGATCAGCAGCAGCGCGGCATCCGAGAGTGCGCCGGTCGCCGGGAGCCCGCCGACGTGCAGCGCCGCGGCGTCGATCGCCGGCAGTCCGAGCGCGATGAACAGCGCCAGCGGCAGCAGCTTGCCGATCGTGAGCGCGTTGACCACCCACGCGCTCTGGCGGATGCCGAGGATGTTGATGACGGCGAGGGTCGCGATGATCGCCGCGAGCAGCAGCGTCCGCGTCGTGCCCGCGGTGGCCGCCGGCCAGTAGAAACCGAGGTAGGCGATCAGCGCGTTGATGACCGAGGCCCAGCTCGCCGCGCGCGTGAACCACTGCATCCAGCCGACCTCGAACGCGGCAAAGCGTCCGAACGCGGCCTTCGTATACAGGTAGGGACCGCCGGTCGCGTCGAACCGGCTGCCGACTTCGGCGAAGGAGAGCGCGATCAGCAGCGACGCCAGCCCGACGCCGACGATGAGAATCGGGCTCCAGCCGCCGACGATCGCGGCCACCGAGGCCGGCATCACGAACACGGCACCGCCGATGACCTGGTTGATGCCGATCGCCGTCAGGTCCCAGCGTCCGAGTTCCCGCCGAAGCTGCGCCACCGCGGGCGGTTGTATCATGAAAGTCCGCATGAGCGATGCATCGCTGAAGGCCTACCCGCGCGACGTGATGCCCCAGGGGGCGTCGACGCTGCCCGCGCGTTACTACACCGATCCCGCGCTCTTCAAGGCGGAGCTCGACGGGCTGTTCGGGACGATGTGGGTCTACGCCGGCCGCTCCGAGGAAGCCGGAAGTCCCGGACAGTACTTCGCCCGCGAGCTGAACGGCCGCAACATCGTCATCACCCGCAACGCCGGCGGCGAGGTCCGCGCGTTCCACAACGTCTGCCGCCACCGCGGCACGCGCCTGTGCGACCAGGCGAAGGGGCAGTTCGCGGGCAGCATCCAGTGCCCGTATCACGCGTGGACCTACGACCTCGACGGACGGCTGATCGGCGCGCCGCACATGGACGAAGTGCCGCACTTCAGCAAGGCCGACTACCCGCTGCTCGCCGTGAGCGCCGCCGAATGGGACGGGCACGTCTTCCTGAACCTGCAGGAACGCCCGTCGCCGCTGACGGAGCAGCTGGGGCCGCTCGTCCCGAAGTTCCGCAACTGGAACATGGCGGACCTCCGCCTCGGGCATCGCATCGTCTACGACGTCAAGGCGAACTGGAAGCTGATCATCCAGAACTACAACGAGTGCCTGCACTGCCCGAACCTGCACCCGGCGCTCAACAAGCTGTCGCACTATTTGAGCGGCGAGAACGAGCCGCTGCACCCGACCTACATGGGCGGCCGCATGGATCTGCGGCCCGGCATCGAGACGCTGTCGATGGACGGCACCTGCCCGCGCGCCATCCTCCCCGGCCTCTCACCCGAGGACGCGCGCCGCGTCTACTACTACTGCATCTTTCCGAACCTGATGCTCAGCCTGCATCCCGACTACATGCTGACGCACAGCCTCTGGCCGATCGCCCCCGATCGCACGATCAACGTCTGCGAGTGGCACTTCCAGCCGTCGGAGCTCGCGCGCCCCGGCTTCAACGCCGGCGACTGCGTGGAGTTCTGGGACATGACGAACAAGCAGGACCGGTACGTCTGCGAGCTGTCGCAGGCCGGCATCAGCTCACCCGCCTACGTGCCCGGCCCGTACTCGAACCGCGAAGATCTGCTCTATGCGTTCGACCGCTTCATCGTGGACTTTCATTCACACCCGGGTCAGCCCATAAAGGGCTGACCCACAGACCCGATGCGTGGGTCAGGGCTTTATGCCCTGACCTCGGTCAGGCCGGCGGAGTGGCGGTCTTGCGCGGCGGGTTGAAGAACGGCGTCTTCACCACCGTGGCGGGGACGCGGTGGCGCACGGCTTCGACGGTGATCTCGAACTGCACCTGCGTCCCCTCCGCGTAGTGCGGACGATCGATGGTGGCGAGCGCGATCATGCGCTTGAGGACCGGCGACCACGTGGTCGATGTCGCCTTCCCCACCTGTCGGCCGTTGCGATACACCGGCACCGCGGCGCGCGAGGCGGTGGCGGCGACGGCGGGGGCGAGGCCGACGGCGTCGTAGAGCTTCTCGACTTCGCTCCACTCGATGGCCAGCCCGACGATCTGGCGCGCCGCGCCGCGGCGATGCTCGTCGCGGAGCGCCCGCTGGCCGATGAAGCGCCCCTTGTCGAGGCTCACCAGGCGCGACATCCCCAGCTCGGACGGGGTGTACATCTGCGAGGCGATCATCGCCTTGCGGCTGCTGAAGAAGTCCACTTCGATCAGCAGCAGCCCCGCTTCGATGCGGGCCACGTCGAGCGCCAGCATGCCGGCCGGCTTGGCGTCGAACGGACGGCCGCCGTCCATCAGCGCGTCCCACACCGTCAGCGCGCGCTCGGCTGGCATCCAGATCTCGTAGCCGAGATCGCCGGTGTACCCGGTGCGGGAGATGTCGACGTCCACGCCGTCGATCGTGCCGCCGATGACGCGGAAGTATTTGAGGCGGTCGATGTCGGCGCGCGCGACGGCGCGCAGCAGCTTCGCCGACGTCGGCCCCTGCAGCGCGATCGCCGCGACCGCTTCCGACACGTCCTCGATCTGGACGGTCATGCCTTCCGCGTTCTGACGGAACCAGCGCAGGCTGGGATCGGCGGCGGTCCAGCGGAAGGTCTGCTCGCCCAGCCGCGAGACGGTGCCGTCGTCGATCACCTTGCCGTGCTCGTCGCACCACGGCGTGTAGTAGACCTGCCCGACCGACATCTTCGCGACGTCACGGGTGATCAGCCGGTCCACCAGCCTGGCGGCGTCGGGGCCGGTCACCATGTATTTGAAGAGCGGCGACACGTCGATGAGCGCCGACGCGTTGCGAATCGCGTTGTATTCGTGCTCGTGGTGGCTCTCGTAGGCGCTGACGGTGTAATACCCCGACCACTCGCGGTAGTTGAGGCTTTCGCACAACGCGAAGGTGCGCTCGTGCAGGGCGGTTCCAATGGGCATGGCCGTCCATTGTGGATTGCTTCGGCTGCCCATCGCAACCGCACCACCGTGTCGCACGGCGCCGGGTTTCCGGCAGCCACAGGCTGACAGCGCCGCCAATCCGGCAGCGCTCAACAGTTAGTCCAGCTTCTGGACGGCCCGTCTCTTGCCCCCCAAGGCGCGCGATCACCTGACGATGGCGAGACCGTGGCACGCGCCGCTCCTGTTCGTTTGCCTGCTCGCGACGGCCGCCGCCGGCGCGTGGGCGCTGCACATCGCTAACCGCGACGAGAGCGTCCGCGACTTCCAGGACCACCAGCTCCATACCGTCACGACCCTGGCGGCCGTCGTGCAGACGGGGCTGACGGGAGCGTCTCGCACGCTGCGGCTGCTGGCCGCCGCCACCGCCGGCGAGGATCGGCGCACCATCGACACCTTGCTCGACCGCGAGCGGCGGTGCGAGGCGCCGCCCTGCCCGTCGGCGATCGCCGTCTACGATCGCGCCGCGACGCCGATCGCGTCCGCCGTGCGTCCGGTGGCGCTCGACGCGGATCAGCTCGCGGCAGCGGCGGCGTGGGCCGGCGATCCGGCGAACGTCGCCGGCGTGCGGACCGTCATCGCGCGGTCCGCCATGCCGGCGCTCGTCTTCATTGTTCCGCGCGGGTCCGCGCGCGGGCCCGCCGGCGGCGGTTTCGTCGCCGAAGAAGTCCCGTTCGACTCGCTGTTTGCGGCGACGAAGACACCGGAAGACGCCCCCTACGCGCTGCTCGTCGTCAGCAACGCCGGCGACGTGATGTACCGCAGCGGCCATCCCGAGATGCGGCTGAATAACATTTACCGGAGGGACGGGCGCTGCGCGTCGTGCCACCAGTCGCTGGCGCATGTCGAACGGATGATCGCGATCCGGCGCGGCCTCCTCCAGTATTCGGTGCACGACACGCCGCAACTGGCGGCGGTGGCGCCGGTGACGTTCGAGGGTGAGACGTGGACGGCTGCGGCGATCGCCCCTGCCAGCGGCGCGGTTGGCGTCGTCACCAACGAGCTGCGCCAGCTCGGGCTGCTCGGCTCGCTCACGGCGCTCGGCTTCGGCGTGGCCGTGCACGTGATGTGGCGCGAGCGCCGGCGGCGGCAGGACGCGGATCTCGAGGCGCTGCGCCAGGCGGATGTCGAGCGAAGCCACTCGGCGCTGACGGCGATCAACGCGACGCTCGAGTCGGCGGCGGCCGAATGGCGGCGGACGGTGGACACGATCGACGCGGCGATCCTGGTGCTCGATCCGCATGGGGTCATCAAGCGCATGAACCGCGTCGCGGCGGCGCTGCTGCCGGCGCCCACTTTCTCGTGGCTCGGGCAGCCGAGCGCGAACCTGGCGCAGCTGCCGCCGTGGGACACCGCGCTTTCGCTCGCCTTCGAGGCCATCGAGCGCAACGCCGTGTCGATGGCGCGGGTGCGCGTGCCCGGCAACGGCACGACGTGGGATCTGTGGTGCCGCGCGCCCGAGCGCCGCGATCACCAGCGCGCCGTCGTCGTCGTCGCCCGCGACGTCACGGCGATCGTCGAGCTGCAGGCGTCCCTCCGGCGCTCGGAAACGATGGCCGCGCTCGGCCTGGTCGTCGCCGGCGTCGCCCACGAAGTGCGCAATCCCCTGTTCGCGATTTCGTCGCTGGTCGACGCGTGGGCGCTGCAGCCGCAGGCCTCTTCGCCGCGTCTCGTGAGCGCGCTGCGGCACGAGGTGCAGCGGCTCAAGACGCTGATGACCGAGCTGCTCGAGTACGGGTCGCCGTCGGTGTCGGAGCTGTCGCCGCATCGCTTGGCGCCGCTCGTCGACGAGGCGGTCAACGCCTGCCGGCACGAAGCGGAGGCGCGCGGCGTGCGGATCGCCGTCGCGATGCCCGGCGACATCGAGGTGCGCTCCGACCCGGGACGGCTGGCGCGTGTCTTCATCAACCTGCTGCAGAACGCGGTCCAGCACTCGACGCAGGGAGCGACGGTGACGCTCTCGGCCCGCCGCGTCGCGGCGGACCCGGCGGTCGAGATCGATGTGTGCGACGACGGCCCGGGATTCGCGGCGGAGGATCTGGCGCGGCTGTTCACCCCGTTCTTCAGCCGCCGCGTCGGCGGCTTCGGTCTCGGCCTCGCGATCACCGAACGGATCGTCGGCGAGCACGGCGGCCGTCTCGCCGCGGCGAATCGCGACACCGGCGGCGCGAAGCTGACCGTCACGCTGCCGCTCGGGCCGCCGCACCAACTACCCGCTCCCTCGGAGGATGTCTGCCGTGTTGAAGAGCCGAATCCTGCTCGTCGATGACGATCCCGGCGTGCGCCTGGGCGTCCGCGCCTACCTGGAAACCTGCGGCTACGACGTCGACGAAAGCGGCACGTGCGCCGAAGTGCGGTCGCGGATGGAGGCGGATCTACCCGACGTCCTGATCCTCGACTACGCGCTGCCGGACGGCAATGCGCTCGACGTCATCGCCGCGATGAAGGCGGCGGCGATCGACGTGCCGGTCATCGTCCTGACCGGACACGGCACGATCGAGCTGGCGGTGACGGCGATGAAGGAGGGCGCCGAGCACTTCCTGACCAAGCCGGTGGAAATGGCGTCGCTGACGGTCGTGCTCGAGCGCGTGATCGAGCATCAGCAGAACCGCCGCCGCCTCAGCGCGACGCGGGCGCAACCCACCGGCCCGGTCGACGGGCTGTTTGCCGGCAGCAGCCCGGCGATGCGCGTGCTCGCGCGCGACGCGCGCTCGGTGGCCGGGGGGGACGCGCCGATCCTGATCGAGGGAGAAACCGGCACCGGCAAGAGCGTCCTGGCGCGGTGGATCCACGACAACAGCCCGCGCGCGCGCGAGTCGCTCGTGGAACTGAACTGCGCCGGCCTGCCACGCGAGCTGCTCGAGTCGGAGCTGTTCGGCCACGAGAAGGGGGCGTTCACTGGAGCGACCGGGGTCAAGACCGGGCTGATCGAGTCGGCGCACCGCGGCACGATGTTCCTCGACGAGATCGGCGACATGGATCTGACCATCCAGCCGAAGCTGCTCAAGGTGGTCGAGGAGCGGAAGTTCCGCCGTCTCGGCGAAGTGCGCGAGCGGCGCGTCGACATCCGCTTCGTGGCGGCGACCAATCGCGGCCTCGCCGGGCTGGTCGAAGAAGGGCGCTTCCGCGAGGACCTGTTCTACCGCATCAACACGATCGTGCTGCGGCTGCCGGCGCTGCGCGAGCGGAAGGAAGACATTCCCGGTCTGGCCAGGCTGCTGCTGCCGCAGCTGGCGCGCGACACCCGCCGGCCGGTCCCCACGCTCGACACCGACGCCGAGGAAGCGCTCGTCGCGCATCCGTGGCCGGGCAACGTGCGCGAGCTGCGCAACGTCCTCGAGCGGGCGCTGCTGTTGACTTCGAACGGCGTGCTGCGCCGTGGCGACCTGCGGCTGACCGTCGCGGTGCCGCGCGGGCTCGGCGGCGGCGACGGCGCGGCGACGCTCAAGGACGCCGAATGGCAGATGATCCAGCGCGTCCTGGCGCAGGAAGGGGGCAACGTGCCGCGCGCGGCGAAGCGTCTTGGCATCCCCCGCAGCACGATGTACCAGAAGCTGAAGGCGCACGCCGCCCGCGAGATCGACACCTAGTCCGTCCAGAATCGGGACCGGCGTGTGGATGTCAGACCGGACGCCGCTGACCATCGCCACGCCGCCCGCTCCCTTCCCCTCTCGCAACTCTCACGCGCATCGGCAGTTGTTCGCCGCGGACGAATGCCGTCCGGCGAGGGCACGGCGGTTGCCCTTGCCGACGGCATATGCGCGACCCACTGGACGGAACGGACCCGCGCGGCAAGCGGGCGCGGCTGCTCGTGGTCGAAGACGAAATGTCGACGATCTTCGCGCTCCGCTCCTTCTTCGCCTACAGCGGTTTCGACGTGGACTGCGCCGCCGGCCCGGGCGACGGCGTGCACCTGCTCGAGCGCAATGCCTACGACGCGGTGATCACGGATCTGCAGCTGACGCCCGGGGGCGTCGAGGGATTCGAGGTCGCCGAGGTCGCGCGCCGCCGCAACCCGGCGGCGTGCGTGGTGATGCTGACCGCCTACGGCTCGCTCGCGACCGAACGACGCGCGCGGCAGTCGGGCGTCGACGTCTACCAGACCAAGCCGATCGCCCTCGACCTGCTGGCGGACGCCATCCACGGCGTCCTGGAGGCAAGGACCACGTGCCGGCCGCACTGAGCCCCGCCCTGCGCGATGCCGTCACTGCGGCCTACGCGCGGCAGTTCGACGAGGCGCGCGTGCTGATCCAGCGCGCCCGCGAGGAGCGTCCCGACGGCACACTCGAGTGGTTCTGGACGGCGATCGTCGCGCCCGACTCGGCGTCGGCGATCGAGGCGCTGCGGCGGGTGCTCGCGCTCGATCCGGCGCATGCCGCGGCACGCGACGCGCTCGCGAAGCTGCTCGTCGCGCAGGCGGTCTCGCTGGCCGGCCGCGATCGCGGCCGCGCCTGCGCCCTGGCGGCGGAGGCCTCCCACGTCGCCCCCAACCTGGATTCGCCGTGGATCGCGCTTGCCGCGTTGAGCGACGACCCGGCGCAATCGCTCACGGCGCTGCGCCGCGCCGTCGCCGTCGCGCCGCAGCGCACCGAGCTCAAGACGCGGCTGCACGACACGGTGCTGCGGCAGGCGGTGCTGGCGGCAAAGGCGGGACGCGCCGCCGAGGCGCGCCCGCTCTTCCGCGAAGCGGCATCGCTCGATCCGAAGGACGTCCGCACCTGGCAGGCGCTGGCGCGCCTGGCGGAAACGCCGGCCGACGCCGTGAGCGCTTTGCGCGAGCTCGCGAAGCTGCTGCCGCACGACGCCGCCGTCAAGGCCGAACTGGCGCGCGCCGAAGCGGCCGCCGCGCCGGCACCGCCGCCGCCGGTTGCGGTGCCGCGCGCCGCCGGCACTCCAACGCGCAAGACGATTCTCGTCGTCGACGACAGCGCCACGATCCGCAAGATCCTGACGCTCACGCTCGAAGGCGCCGGCTATGCCGTCGTCGCCGAGCCGGACGGCGGGCAGGCGATCGAGCGCCTGGCCCAGATCGTTCCCGATCTCATCCTCCTCGACATCACGATGCCGGTGCTCGACGGCTACGAGGTCTGCAAGCGGATCCGGAAAGACGCGCGGATCTCACGCGTGCCGGTGGTGATGCTCTCGGGCAAAGACGGCTTCTTCGACAAGGTGAAAGGACGAGTGGTCGGCGCCACGGAGTACCTGACCAAGCCGTTCCAGGCGCCGGCCGTGCTCGCCGTGATCGCGCGCCACTGCGGCGCGGAACGGGAGGTGGCGCATGGTTGACCGACAGCTCGTGGACGCCGCGCTGTCCAGCGTCCTGAACGCGCTCGAGCGAACTCCGGCCGCCCTCAAGGCCCATCCGCCGCTCAGCGACGCCGATCTCCTCAACGATCTCATCACCCTCGTCACCGGCCTCGAGCAGGAGCGCGCGCGCACGGCCGAACGCCGCGCGGGGAGCGACGGTCTCGACGGCCTGCTGCTGCTCACCAGCGTGGTCAACGCGCTCATCGCGTTCGTCACGGAGCGCAGCGCCGATTCGCGCGTGCTCCCCTCGCGGGTGCTGGCGTAGCTGGCCGACGCCGATCCCTACACGCAGCTGCTCGGCGAAGAGGACGAGCACATCACCGTCGGCACCGCCGTCGCGGTGCTCTCGAACTGGACCGGCAGGCCCGAGGATCGCCGCGGCATGATCGACGACCTCTGCCGCGCCCTGCTCGACGTGCTCGCGACCTACAGCGAATCGATTTCCGCCCTGTTTCACGACGCGCCGCTCAGGGACGAGTGGCGCGAGACGTTCACGGTGTTCGCCGACGATCTGCGCCTGGCGGCGCAGCGCATGGCGGCATGAGGCAACCGGAGGAGGAGAAGGACATGGCCAAGAAGGTGCTCGTCGTCGACGACAGCCCGACCGATCTGCAGATGCTCTCGACGCTGTTGAAGAAACAGGGCTACGACGTGGTGACCGCGGTGGACGGAGAAGACGCCATCGCCAAGGCGGCGGCGAACCATCCGCCGCTCGTGGTGCTCGACATCATCCTGCCGAAGAAGAACGGCTTCCAGGTCTGCCGGCAGTTGAAGAGCTCGCCCGACACCAGCGGCATCAAGGTGATTCTCGTCAGCAGCAAGAACCAGGACTCCGACAAGTTCTGGGGCATGAAGCAGGGCGCCGACGACTACATCGGCAAGCCGTACCAGGACGAGGTGCTGCTCGCGGCCATCGCGAGACAGCTGTAAATGGACGACCACCTCTCCCTGCCGGCGGACGGCGACGTCGACGCGCTGCTCGACGACTGGCTGGCCACCCCGCCGCCCGCGGCGGACGTCGCGCTGCCGCCGCCTGTCGAAGAGCCTGCCGCACCGTCCAGGCTGTCCGATGCGGCGACGCTGCTCGAAGCGCTCGCCGTCGACGCGGCGGCCGCGGCCGTGCCGCTCGCGACCGACACCGCGCCGCGGCGCATGGCGGCACGCGCGGATCGCCACGTCGTCTTCACGTCCGCGGGATCCGCCTACGCCGTCCTCGAGACCTCGGTCACCGAGGCCGGGCGGATTCCGAAGATCACCCGTGTGCCGCGCGTCCCCGAATGGGTGCGCGGCGTCACCAGCCTGCGCGGCGAGGTGCTCTCGGTCCTCGACCTGCGCCTCTTCCTCGGGCTCGAGCCGACGTCGCTGCACACCGGCCGCCTGCTCGTGGTCCGTCTCACTCCCCGCGAGGACGACGAGCTGTCGCTGGGGCTGCTCGTCGACAGCGTGGATCAAATCGCCAGCGTGCCGCGTGACGACCTTCGTCCGCCGGCGTCGCCGTTGGAAGGCGCGCTCGCCCCATTCGTGACCGGGGTCGCGCGTCTCGGCGAGCGGCTCGTCGCCGCACTCGATCTCGACGCACTGCTCGGTTCGGCGGACATCCGCCAGTTCGACGATCGCAAACCGGAATGAGGAGATCATGTTCACGCACAACCTGAAAATCAGAACCCGGCTGCTGGTCACGGTCGCCGTCGTCGGCGGCCTGCTGGCGGCCGGCACCGGGATGGCCCTGTGGACCATCCGATCGTTCGACGTCCGCGCCGGACAGCTGGTGCGCAAGGACGCGCACATGGCCGCCTCCACCGCGCAGTTCGCGCTGCATGTCGCCGAGCTGGTGCGCTTCGAGCGGACCTTCTTCCTCGACGACGCGCCGCGCTCGAAGGAAGCGATGGCGCAGCTCGAGAGCTGGAAGCAGGCGCACGCCAACGCCCTGACCCGGCTGCAGGAGGTCGACTCGATCGTCGAGACGCCGGAGGAGAGAGCGGCGGCGGCGGACCTGCGGGCCGCCCTCGGCGACTACGCGACCCAGTTCGAGGCGGCGCGCGCCAGGCTGCAGGCCGGCGGGTTCATGGCCGCGGACCCGACGGGTCCCGAGGCCAGGGCGATGCGCGCCTCGGTCGACCGGCTGCAGGCGCAGTCGGCGCAGTTGTTCGAGCGGTACCGCGAGCAGATGTCCTCCGGCGGCGCGGTGATGCAGGCGCAGATCCGGAAGACCTACCTCGGGCTGGCGATCGCGCTCGTCCTGGGCTTCCTGATCATCGCGCCGTTCATGCGCTGGTTCGTCTACGGCCCGATCATCAACGAGGCCACCGCGCTGATTCGCGTCTGCGACGCGGTCGGCGTCGGCGACCTCTCCAGCCGCGTCCCCAATCCGAGCGCCAGCGAGCTGGGCATGATCGGCCGCTCGCTCAACGCCATGCTCGACACCACGGTCACCCTGGTGCAGTCACGCGAAGAGCGCGACCTCATGCAGAAGTCGGTCATGAAGCTGCTCGACGAGATCAGCGGCGTGGCCGAAGGGGACCTGACCGTCGAAGCGGAAGTCACCGCCGACATGACCGGCGCGCTGGCCGACTCCTTCAACTTCATGATCGCGGAGCTCCGCGGCCTGATCGGCCAGGTCCAGGGCACGACCAGGCGGGTCAGCTCCTCGCTGACCGAGCTGCGGTCGTTCACCGCGACGCTGGCCAACGGCTCGGAGTCGCAGGCGGCGCAGGTCGTCGAGGCCTCGGCGGCGATCGAAGAGATGGCCACCTCGATCAACCAGGTGTCCGACAACGCCTCCTCGTCGGCGGCGGTCGCGGAACAGGCGCGGCAGAACGCGGAGCAGGGGGCGCTCGCCGTCGCCCGCACCATCGACGGCATGAAGGCGGTGCGGGAGCAGGTGCAGGAGACGGCCAAGCGCATCAAGCGGCTCGGCGAGAGCTCGCAGGAAATCGGCGAGATCGTCGAGCTCATCGGCGACATCGCCGATCGCACCAGCATCCTCGCGCTGAACGCGTCGATCCAGGCGGCGATGGCCGGCGAAGCCGGCCGCGGCTTCGGCGTGGTCGCGGAAGAAGTCGAGCGCCTCGCCGATCGCGCGACCGAGGCGACCAAGAAGGCCTCGATGCTCGTGAAGACGACGCAGAGCGAGACCGCGGAAGTCATGGCGGCGATGGAAGACACCACCCGGGAGGTCGTGACGCGCTCGGCAATCGCCAACGAGGCCGGCGCCGCACTGAAGGAAATCCAGGGCGTGTCGAACCGCCTGGCGCAGCTCATTCAGGCCATCTCCGACGCGGCGCAGCAGCAGGCGCGCGGCTCGGAGCAGATCTCGCGCTCGATGACCCAGATGTCGTCGGTGACGCGGACGACGGCGACGAGCACCAAGGAGACGGCGACCGCGATCGGCTCGCTGGCGGCCCTCGCCGACAACCTCAATGGATCGGTCGCGCGGTTCCGGCTGCCCGCGGCCCAGGCCGCGCCGGCGCCGGCTGACTTCGAGCTGGCGGCGCGGTAATGCGCGCCGACTGGAGCGAGCTGCTGCTGCACCGCTGCGGACTCGCTCTCAGAGACTCGCAGGTGCCGGTCTTCGCCGAACTGCTGCAGTCGCGCACCGCGGCGCTCGGCCTGCCCAGCTGCACGTCGTACTTCGACGTGCTGCAGGCGGACCAGGACACGGGCGACGAGTGGACCGAAGTAGTCGATCGGCTGGTCAGCCACGAGACGATGTTCTTCCGGCACCCCGAGACCTTCGAGGCGATCCGCACGCGGATTCTTCCGGAGCTGCGGCGGCGCCCGGCGACGGGCGGCAACCGTCTCGCGGCCTGCAGCGCCGGGTGCTCGACGGGAGAGGAAGCGTACTCGCTGGCGATGATTGCGCTGGCGGAAGCCGCCGGCGACTTCACGGTCTGGGGCATGGACATGAGCCGCCGGGCGCTCGACACGGCCCGCCGCGGCCGCTACGGCGCGCGCGCGGTGGCCGCGGTGCCGGCCGACTGCCGCAGATACCTGGTCGCCGCCGAGCCCGACGTGTTCGAGGTCGCGGAAGACGTGCGCCGCCACGTGCGGTTCGTCATCGCCAACCTCTTCGTGTCGTGCGGCATGTTCCTCAGCTACGACCTGCTCGTCTGCCAGAACGTGCTCATCTACTTTGCGCCGTCCGCCGTGCCGCGGGCGCTCGCCGCGCTGGCCTCGCGCCTCACGCCCGGCGGCTTCCTGCTGCTCGGCCCGGGCGAAGCGCCCACGGCGACGCCCGAAGGGCTGGAGCCGGTGGCCATCAACGGCGTGCGCGCGTTCCGGCGCGTCGCGCTGCCGCCCAGAGAGGTTCGGTCATGAGACCCGTGGACATGACGGCGATCGCCGCGTTCTCCGACGAAGTGCGCAGCAGCGTGCCCGCGATCCTTTCCGCGCTGGACGAGGCCGATCGCGATCGCACCGGCGCTGCCGCGCACGAGGCGTTCCGCCTGATTCACGCGCTGAAAGGGGCGGCCTCGATGGTGGGGCTGGCGGCGCTCGGCCACCTGTTGAACCAGGCCGAGGCGCTCCTCGATCGCACCGTCAGCGAGGGTGTGCCGCTGAGCGACGACTTGATCGGCGTGCTGCGGACGACGGTGCCGCAGATTGCCGACTATGTCGATCACGCGCTCGCGGGTGCGCCGTCGGACGAGATCGCGATCGGGCTGGTCGCGGCATTCGCGCCGCTCGGGGGCGAAGCCTTCGATCGGCCCGGCGATCCCTCGCTCGCGGACCTGCTCGACATGGAGCGCCGCGGGCTGGCCGCCATGCTGCCGCCGCTCGAACAGACCCCGGATGAGAAGCCCGCGTCGCCGCCGCCGGACGCGATCGTCGAGCTCGATTTCGATCCGATGCCGTCGGAGCCGATTCCGGCGGAGCTGGCCGAGGTCTTCTCACAGGAGGCGCAGGAGCACCTGCAGACGATTTCGCGCCTGACCGCGCAGCTCGCCTCGTCGCCGGACGACCGCGAGTCGATGCAGGAACTGCGGCGCGCGGTCCACACGATCAAAGGGGCAGCCGGCGTGGTCGGCTACCGCGGCGCGTCGCGCCTCGCGCATCGCATGGAAGATCTGCTGGATCGCCTGTACGAAGGCACCGCGGCGCTGACCGACGACGCGGTGCGCCTGCTCGCCACCTCCTACGATGCGCTCGACGACCTGATCGTCGGGTCCCTCGATGCCGACGCGGCGCGCACCAAGCTCGGACGGCTCTTCGGCCTCTACGACATCACCGACGTGGCGGCGCCGATCCCGCCGCCGGCAGCCACACCCGACAGCGGACCGTCAGCGGACCCGGCGCCACCGACCGCAGAGGAGCCCGTCGAGCGCAGGCGTGCCGGCCCGGATCGGCGCCGCAACCTGGAGGACCGGCGCGGCGGCCAGGTCGTCCGGGTGCCGTTCCAGCGGATCAGCGAGCTGGTGCGCCTGATCAGCGAGCTGGTGGTCAACCGATCGCTCTTCGACGAGCACTACGCCTCGCTCATCCGGCAGGTCGAGGAAGTGAAGCTGAGCACGCAGCGGCTGCGCCGCGTCGCGCTGAAGCTCGAGACCGACTACGAGGTGCGCGCGCTGGCCGGCAACGTCGCGCCGGCCGCCGCCGGCGCACACAGCCACGGCTTCGACGAGCTCGAGTTCGATCGCTACACCGACTTCCACCTGCTGTCACGCGAGCTGGCCGAGACCGCCACCGACATCAGCACGATCAACTCGCGGCTGTCGGAGACCATCGGCGATTTCGACGGCGACCTCACCAGGCTCGGACGGCTCACCCGCGAGGTCCAGGACAAGGTGATGGAGTTCCGGATGGTGCCGCTCGCGACGCTCGCCTCGCGCCTCGAGCGCGCCGTACGGGTCACGGGCGAAGCGTGCGGAAAGCAGGCCGACCTGGCGCTGGAAGGGGAACACGTGGCGCTCGACAAGACGCTGCTCGACGCCATGTCCGACCCGCTGCTGCACATCATCCTCAACGCCGTGGACCACGGCATCGAGAGCAGCGCCGTCCGCGTCGCCGCCGGCAAGCCGGCGCGCGGGCGCATTCGCGTGGGCGCCGCACACGAAGGCACCGACGTCGTGATCGAGGTGGAAGACGACGGCGCAGGGCTCGACGTGGAGCGCATCAGGCGCACTGCCGTCGACCGCGGATATCTCAGCGACGCCGACGCGGCCACCGCCACGCCGGGCGAGCTCTTCGACTTCGTGTTCCAGCCCGGGTTCAGTACGGCCGATCGCATCAGCGAGGTCTCGGGCCGCGGCGTCGGGCTCGACATCGTCAAAGCCAAGGTCACCCGCCTCGGCGGGCGCGTGGCGCTGACGTCGACGGCCGGCGAGGGAACGCGGCTGACGATTCGGGTGCCGATGACGCTGGCGATCACGCGCATCCTGCTGGTCCGCGTCGGCCAGGAGTTGATGGGGATCCCGCTCGGCGCGGTGCTGCAGATCGTCCGGCCCGATGCCGCGGCGATCGCCACCGTCGGGTCGGAGCAGGTCGTCCAGGTGTCGGACCGGACGTATCCGCTCCGCGACCTCGCGGCGGCGCTCGGGCTGCCGCGCGGCACGGTGGCGAGCGCGGCGATGCCGATCCTCGTCGCCAATCTCGGCGGACGCCACGTCGCCCTCCTCGTGGACGAGATCGTCCAGAGCCGCGACGCGGTGGTGAAGACGCTTGGCAGCCACCTGCGGCGCGTGCCGGGCATCTGGGGTGCCACGCTTCTCGGCGACGGCACCGTCATCCTCATCCTCAGTCCGGTCGATCTCGGCGGGGCCGCCGAGACGCGCGCGATGCCGGTGGCGCCGCGCCGGGTTGCGGCGCCGAGCGCACAGGCGCCGTACACCGTGCTCGTCGTCGACGACTCGCTGAGCATGCGGCACGTGCTGTCGAGCGCGATCACGAAGGCCGGCTGGAATCCCGTGCAGGCGCGCGACGGCGTCGAGGCGCTCGAGATCCTGGCGCGCGCGACCGCACCGCCGGATCTGATCCTCCTTGACATCGAGATGCCGCGCATGGACGGCTACGAGTTCCTATCCACCGTCCGCGCCCAGGCCGCGCTGCGGCGGCTGCCGATCGTCATGCTCACCTCGCGCGGCGGCGACAAGCATCGCGACAAGGCGATGGCGCTCGGGGCGACCGGCTATGTCGTCAAGCCGTTCCAGGAGGAATCGCTGCTGCGCGACATCGACAGGCTGGTGCGCGCCTCGCGCGGCCTGCCGGAAAGGGCCGCGTCATGATTCGCGTCGCGATCGCGGACGATTCTCCCTTTACCTGCCGGCTGCTGCAGTCGTACCTGGAGGACGGCGACTGCGAGATCGTCGGCGTCGCGCACGACGCCGCGGCCACCCGGGACCTGGTGCGGCGCGAGCGCCCCGACGTCCTGACGCTCGATCTCGAAATGCCCGGCGGGCACGGCCTCGACCTGCTGAACCAGGTCGTCACCGAGACGGCCGTGCCGGTCGTGGTCATCAGCGGGGTCACGCGGCGCGCGGCGTCCACGACGCTGCGGGCGCTGGAGCTCGGCGCGGTCGATTTCGTCCTCAAGTTCACGCCGGGCGCGCCCGTGTCGCCGGCAATTCTGCGCCGCGAGATCGTCGCCAAGGTGAAGACCGCGGCCGCGGCGAACATCGGCCGCGCCTCCTGCGCTGGCGTCCCCGGGATGGACGCGGACACGCTCGTACCGGCGCCGCGCCATCCGGACGCGAGGCCCGCCGCCGACGTGATCGTGATCGGCGCGTCGACCGGCGGACCGCAGGCGGTGCGCGAGCTGGTCTCGCAGTTCCCGGCGGACTTCTCCACGCCGTGCGTGATCGTTCAGCACCTGCCCGCCAGCTTCGCCGGCGCGTTCGCAGCGCAGATCGCGCGCGCGGCGCACATTCCGGTCGACGTCGCCGGGGACACCGATCGACTCACCCCCGGACACCTTCTCGTGACGCCGGGCGGACGCCACCTCCGGCTGCGGCCCGACAGGCGCGTCGAGCTGACGCCAGTCGCCGACGGAGACCTCCATCGTCCGTCGATCGACGCGACCATGATCTCCGCGGCTGACGCGTATGCGGCCGCGGCGGTCGGCGTGGTGCTCACCGGCATGGGAACCGACGGCGCCGAAGGACTGCGGCGGATTCGATCGAGCGGCGGCGCGGGATACGTCCAGGACCCGGCAAGCTGCGTCGTCGGCAGCATGCCGGCGCGCGCCCTCGAGCGCGCGGGTGCCGACTACATCGGCGCGCCGGCGGCGATCGGCGCGATGCTGGCGCGACGGAGGATCGCATGAGCGGACGCACCCTCGACGGGTTCCTCTGCTGCCTCGTCGG
>Ga0134128_10003983_pt1 | contig 18091 bp, 21 predicted proteins | sample KB31754_FD_96462 | JGI IMG/M metagenome (GOLD analysis project Ga0134128, IMG submission 96462) | Terrestrial soil microbial communities with excess Nitrogen fertilizer from Kellogg Biological Station, Michigan, USA - KB3-175-4 | ecosystem: Environmental > Terrestrial > Soil > Unclassified ... | reverse complement strand
GAGGATATCCGCCTTCTGGCCCGGCACATGAAAGGCAAGGCGCTGACCGGGATCAATCTCATGCGCACCGTCGCGGTCAACACGGATTTTGCCGGCTGCGAGCTGCAGGCGGCCAAGTTCGACGGCGCCGATCTTCGGGGCGCGAATTTCTTTCGCGCCGATTTGCGCGGCGCCTCGTTTGCCGGCGCCAATCTGGCGCATGCCAATTTCACCAGCGCCAATCTTCTGCCGCTGGTGATGGAGAGCGGCGCAAAAATACAGACCAGCTTCGAGGGCGCGCGGCTGGACCGCGCGAATTTCCACGAGGCTTTGGGCCGCCGCGCCAGCGATCTCAGACGCGGGGCGTTGATAGAAGTTTAACCCCTCGGCTTAGCTTTTCTTGGCGAGCGCAAGCGAGCCTAGAAAAGCTTGCCCCTCTTCCGCCTAGGGTTTCTTTGCGAGCGAAGCGAGCTTAGAAAACCTGGCGCTACTTCGAGCCGAAGGCGAGGGTTGGAGCGAAGCGAGGGAGGCGGCCTTCGCAGCTTTGCTTTTGGCGCGACGGCTCGCGCCTACGCGCCTGCGAGCGCTGCTACCCTCGTACGCTGCCGCTACTCGACCTCCCCTTCCAGGCGCGTTCCGCGCCGAAGGGGAGGCAGGTCTGGACCAAGACGCTCCAACGCACGCGCGGGGGAGGCGGGCCAGGGGCCAAGACGCGCCGGCGGCGCGCGGGGAAGCGGGTCTGGCCGCGAAGCCGCTCGCTGCCCGAACTCCTCATCCTGAGCTTGTCGAAGGATGAGGATTTTTCGCTGTCCGGGCCAGGCTTGGCAGTAATTCATAAGCGCCGCTTATCCAGGCCATGGCGCGTGAGGCCGACATAATAAGAGCCGTCTGCGCAAAGAAGCATGTAAATATAGATTTTCATGCGCGGTCGCACAGCGAATCCCGCATCAACTGTAAGCAATCCTCATGGTTCGACAAGCTCACCATGAGGAGGGAAGGCCCGGTTCTTTGCAGACCCCATGCGCGGCGCGCTTACAGAGACTTAGTTTTTCACCCCATCTGTCCGCCAATAGTTCGTCGGCGCTCCGGCTCGCGCCTACGCGCCTGCGAGCGCTGCTACCCTCGTACGCTGCCGCTACTCGACCTCCCCTTCCAGGCGCGTTCCGCGCCGAAGGGGAGGAGGGCCAGGGACCAAGACGCGCCAAGAACCGTTGAAGCTAGGTCGTGACCGTCTTCCCCTGCGCGTGCGTCAGCACGCTGGCAGGGGAGGTGCCCGTAGCATCGTGGAGGCCGCAACTTGCAAAAGGTCCAGCGGACCTTTTGGCGGCCGACCGGTGCGAAGGGCGGAGGGGTTATCAATAATCAGCGCGGAGGCTCTGCCCTTGATACAGGCACAATGTTTTGAACCGCGCCGCAATGATTGCAGACCACTTCCACGTCGCCGCGATAGGAAGTGGGCATCATCAGATAGAAATCCTCGGACAGCGACGCCAGATTGGCCATGATCGGCGTGCGGCTGGGGCGCATCTCGCTTTCCCAGATCAGCGAGCCCTTGCGGCCGCACCCATGGCAGGTGATCGCCACGGCGAACATGCGCACCTCCCGATTCATATACCGCCTTTGGCGGCAGTCCCCAATCGGCCCATGGATTCTTTCCCTCCGTGTGGCGAAATTTTGGCGAGGGATTTTGTTCCCGGCTCCGCCCGTGTCCGCTTGCGCTGCGTCAGCCATGAGCGTGAAACACCCAAACCCGCGCGTGAAACGCATTGATCGAACGGGGCAGAAAGAGCGATAGATTTTGCCACGTTCGGGACTTGCGGCTGGGCCGAAGCCGGACGTTCCTCTCCCACACTTAATATATAGCACCGGAAACCAGCGCCCATGCCGCAACCCGCCGGGCGGAAAGGCCGAAGCCATGCCCGAAAAACCCGGGAGCGTCGGCGCGAGCCGGAGCGACCAGAAAAAACCCGGGAGCGTCGGCGCGAGCCGGAGCGACCAGAAAAAACCCACGTCCCTCATGCGCCAATATGCCGATGACGCGCTCGACATGCTGTTCACGCTGGCGGAGGGCGCCGAAAGCGAGGCGGTCAGGGTGTCGGCGATCAAGGAATTGCTGGATCGCGGCTTCGGCAAATCCGGGGTCCTGACCGGCGCCGACAGCGAACCGGCTCTGACCCGTATCGAGCGCGTCATTGTCCATGCTGGAGCCGGCGACCGCGCCCTGAGCACCAGCGAGGGGCAAGGCAACGGCCCAAACGAGTGTGCGATTGTCCATCTTGAGAATTAACACCCCGGCCGTCTTCGCTCCGCTGCTCGAGCCCTCGCGCTACAAGGGCGCCTGGGGCGGACGCGGCTCGGGCAAATCGCATTTCTTCGCCGAGAGGCTGATCGAGGATTGCCTCGCGCACAGAGGCATGCTGGCGCTGGCCTTGCGCGAGACGCAGAAAAGCCTGGCCCAGTCCTCCAAGCGGCTGTTGGAAGCCAAGATCCACGCCCTGAATGTGGGCCATCTCTTCCGCATCTGGCACGACCGGATCGAGACGCCGGGCGACGGCCTGATCGTGTTCCAGGGGATGGCCGATCATACCGCCGAAAGCGTGAAATCCTTCGAAGGCTTCAAGCGCGCCTGGATCGAGGAGGCGCAGGCCTTTTCCCACCGCTCGCTCACCTTGCTGCGGCCCACCATCCGCGCCGAGGGCAGCGAACTTTGGGCAAGCTGGAATCCGCGCCGCAAATCCGACGCGGTGGACGATTTCTTTCGCGGCGGCAAGGTGGATGGCGCCGTCGTGGTTGAAGCCAACTGGCGCGATAACCCGTGGTTTCCCGCCGAGCTGGAAGCCGAGCGTCAGATCGATCTCAAGCGCTATCCCGATCGCTACGATCATGTCTGGGAAGGCGATTATGCCAGGGCGCTGGAAGGCGCCTATTTCGCCCGCGAGTTGGCCGAGGCCCGCGCGCAAGGCCGCATCGGCAACGTAGCGCGGGACCCGTTGCTGCCGGTGCGCGCGGTGTTCGATCTGGGCGGTGCGGGCAGCCACGCCGACGCCATGGCGATCTGGATCGTCCAATGGGTCGGGCGTGAAATCCGCGCCCTGGATTACATCGAGGGTGTGGGACAGACGCTGGGCTATTATGTCTGCGAGCTTCGTTCCCGAGGCTGGAAAAACGCGCTCTGCATTCTGCCCCACGATGGAGTGAACGAGAACAACATTACCGGCAAGCGCTACGAAGACCATCTTCGCGAAGCCGGCTTCGATGTCAGCGTGATCCGCAACCAGGGCAAGGGCGCGGCGATGATGCGGATCGAGGCCGCGCGCCGGCTGTTCGGCCAGGTCTGGTTCGCCGAGGACGCCACCGAGGCGGGCAGGGACGCGCTGGGCTTCTATCACGAAAAGCGCGACGAGCTTCGCAACGTGGGGCTTGGACCCGCTCACGATTGGTCCAGCCACGCCAGCGATGCGTGGGGCCTGATGTGCGTGGCCTATGAAGAACCCAGAAGCGGGCCGCGCGTCCTTGCCGTGCCGCCCTTCGGCGCGGTGTGAGGGAGGCGGTTTTGCCCTCAATCGCGTATCCTTCGCCCGGTGCCCGGACGGCACCGCCGCATGACAGCCATGAAATATGCGGGTTCCGGGCCCCTTAAGCCCAAATTAAGCGTTTTGACCTTGAAATGTTCACGGTGCTATGGCGTGACAGAGGGTAAATTGAGCGTAAAATACCCCTAGCTGACCGCTTCGGGGGAATTTGGGATGAACATGGCAGCTACCGACACGCATCCACTAGACGCCGAATTCAAGGCTTTTGAGGCCCGGAGGGCGGAGCTTGAAAAGTCCTATTTCGGCAAATTCGTGGTTTTCAAGGATGGGACCTTCGTGGGCGCCTGGGATACTCTGGACGCCGCAGCACAGGCGGCGGTCGCAAGATTTGGACGGGGGCCATATCTCATCCGGCAAGTGGGCACCCCGCAGCCGACTCTTCCGGCATCCGTTCTTTATCGTCCGGTTGCCGCAGCCTGAATGCCAATAGCTGATTGCGGCTTCCCGCCTATCTCTCTCGACAATAGCGTGACGCCTCCGAAAGTTGTTTTCGGTAAGGATGCGCTGATTCAAAAGGGCCCAACGGTACCGGTCGAGATAGGGTTCAATCCAGGACTGGTTCATCCTGATCCCGCTACCGTTCAGGCTGCTGTAGCAGCTGTCCATGCGGCTCCAGCCGCTACGTTGCTGGACGCGCTGATCGATACGGGTGCTGGCGATAGCTGCATTGACGAAGATTTGGCTGTGCAGTTGCAGCTGCCGCTCGTGGACCAAATCACAACCGCTGGAGTCCACGGTTCGAGCAACCTAAATGTGTATCTCGGTTACATTCGCATCCCTGCCATAGGGTTCGTCCAATACGGGCGTTTCACCGGTGCAAAATTACATGCTGGTGGGCAGCCGCACAAAGCTCTTCTCGGCAGAACACTCCTCCAGCAAATGGTTCTTGTCTATGACGGTCGGGACGGCACTGTCCGCCTTGCAGTCTAGCTGTCAGAACTGGCGTAATGACCAGGACCAAGGCAGCACTCCAGAACATCAAAGTATGTGAGCTGGCTGGCGCCGCTTCCCCGTGCGTGGCCTATGAAGAACCCAGAAGCGGGCCGCGCGTCCTTGCCGTGCCGCCCTTCGGCGCGGTGTGAGGCGCCGGCCGCTTTGGGAGGGGATACGCAAACGCATGCAATCGAGGACACACCCATGCCCAACAACGACACCCATATCGGCGCGGTCGGCAATCATATTGCCCTGGCCGGCGCCAGTTTCACGCGCCCGGCCAACACCACGGCCTATGCCAGTGGCAACCTGATCGCCAATTCCACCACGGCGGGCTCCGTCGTACCCATGACTTTCGTGGCTGCGCGTGATCTGGACATTACCGGCTCGGTCCGCCGGGCGCGCATCAAGGTGAACGACGCGGCCTGGACCACGGCCGGTGCCACGGTGCGGCTGCACCTCTACAAGACGAGCCCCATCGTCGCAAACGGGGATGGAGCCGCCTGGTCCAGCACCGAATCGGAATATCTCGGCGCGCTGGATGTGACGTTCGACAAGGCCTTTTCCGATCCGTTCTCGAAAGGCGTAGGGGTGCCCAATAACGGCAGCGAGATCAATTTTGCGCCCGACAGCGGCAAGACGAGCATCTATGGGCTGCTGGAAGCGCGCGGCGCGGTCACGCCGGCTTCGGCGTCGGTATGGACCGCAACCCTGGAAGTGCTCCAGAACTGATGCGCCGCCTTCTGATGATGGGCGCGCCAGCCTGGGTCTTGCCGGGCGCCAGCGCCGATATCGATTTCACGCATGGACGTGCCTGGGCGCTGGGCAACACCGGCCTGTCGAGCTTGATTTCGACCTCGCGGGCATCGTCGGGCTACGCCCAGACCGCGGCCGGGTTGTGGATTTCGTTCGGAAGCGGCATTCCCCGCGTCACCGATCAGGGCTTCTTGATCGAACAGGCGGGAACAAATCTGGCACTGTGGTGCCGGGATTTCACCAACGCCAACTGGACCAAGAGCAATGTCACGGCGGCCAAGGACCAGACCGGAATTGATGGTGCCGCGAATTCCGCGTCCAGCCTGACGGCAACGGCGAACAACGGCACGGCGACCGCGGCAGCCATCACTTCGGCGTCCGCCAGCCGCACCGTCAGCATGTTCGTCAAGCGCATCACCGGATCGGGCGCGGTTTCCATCAGCCATGACGGGGGCACGACCTTCACGGCCATCACGTCGAAGCTGGGATCGAGCTGGTATCGGCCGACACCCACCGACTTCGCAGGGCTGACCCAGACCGTCACCAACCCGCAGATCGTCATCAAGCTTGGAACTTCGGGGGATAAGATCGCGGTCGATTTCGTTCAGCTTGAGGCCGGTGCGTTCCAAACTTCGCCCATCGCCACCACCAATGCCAGCGTGACACGCGCGGCGGACGTTATCACGCTGACGGGTCAAGCCCTCATGGCGGCCTTGGCGGCGAAAGCAGCCAGATTTGTGACGAATGGGGTGGTAGGAGGTGTCGGGCCCCGTTTGGTGGGGAACAATGATGGCAGCAATAGCGTCTTGTACAATGGATCAACGCAGGCAATTATCGTTATAGGTGGGTTGACCAAAGTTACAGCAAATTTCTCTTCCGGCAGCACCGCCGGACTTGCAAAGGTCGCAGCTGGGTTTGATGCGGCTGGCACTTCTCTGCTCGTGAATGGGAGCGCTAAAGCAACCAATGCAACGACGTGGCCCGGTTTCGGCTCATCCGCCTATCTCGGCAATTACAGCGGCGGCGACCGCGCTCTCAATGGTTACATGCTCCGCGCCACTTTCGGTCTTACGAAAGGCATGTTCGACAACCTCACGATAGGGGACAATCCCCTATGAGGGTCAGGAAAGCCGGACCAAATACCAAGTTCGCACGTCTTCCTTGCTCGCCATAGACGTGTGGATTTCACCGAGTTGGCTCAACTGATCTCGCGTGTGGCGGTGCGAATTCTTCCAGTCGGAGTTTATGCTATCGATCAGAAAGTATTTCACGGGAATGAGCTGTTTCAACTTCGCGATGCCTGCCGCCATGTCCTCAAACGATATGCCGTGGGTCCAGTTCACCATGATGAGAAGATCAATCGGGGCAGCTACCTTTTCCGCCACGATTTCCGCATCACTCAGGGCTGCATCGCCGAAGGTCGTTTGTCTGTAAAGCCATTTCGCGGCTTTGATGCTGGCTTTGTCCCTGTCGAAGCCAAAGCGTCTTTTCGCGCGGACTTTGGACACGATGTCACCAATCCCGCAGCCGATATCTACCACTAGGTCGGGCCCGACGGAGTTCGCCAGCCTCACCGCCTCAGCCTTGTAAGGGCGGCAGGCGTAAGGTGCGCGCTGCACCCAAGGGCGAAGGCGGAAAAGTTTGGTCAGCAGCTTCAACCATAACTTGCAGATGATACAGGAGGCCGTGGCCTTCGCACCATGTTCCCGCACAAACGCTGAGATACCCGCATAGGTGGCCATGTTCCCGATTGCCCCCTTCTTACAGTTTACCGACCAAGCGGCCCATTTTCGCAGTTTTCGGCTTGCGCGGTCAACGGGCGCGGCCCGACGGGAGGCCGCTAGAGCATTTTCGCCTTTCGGTGAATCGCAAAAATGCTCTAGCTCTTTGTTTTGTCGCGGTTCCGGACGGAAAACCGCTGCACAGTTTTCCTGGAACCGCTCTAGATTTTCTTGGTAAATCGCGGCCGGTCTATTCGCTCCGGTGGCGTCTGTGCCGGCGGCTTGCGCGATAGATGGCGTAACCGATCACCGCGATCAGGACCAGCATGACAATGGGCTTTGCGGGGCTGTTGGGCGTCACCACAAATTCCACGCCGAGACCGATGGCGCAAAGCGTGGCCAGGCCGACCCAGATGAATTTTTGCTCTTGCCGTGTCATGGACCCGATTCTGCCAAGGCTAGAGCGCAATCCGAAAAGTGGGAAGCGGTTTTCGGAAAAATTGCGCGATAAACAAAACCTGGAGCATGATCGCGATTCAAAGAAGCGCGATCATGCTCTGGCGGCGCCGCGAGATGGTTGCCACTCGATCCGCCGTAATGCCTAACGCCTGACGTAATGTAAGCGCGGGATCGGACGGGATGATACGCCTGGAACCCGGTGGGCGATCAATCCTTCCCGGTGGCGCGCGCGCGGCGCGATTTCGGTTGCGGCTTCATGAGGCGAAGGGTCTTGCCGTCGCCGCCTTGCTTCACAAAAGCAAACCCGATGACGCACAGAGCGATTGCGCACAGCGCGATCTTGGTCAGGCTCATCTCATCGACATACGTCATTTCCACGGCGATGACGGCGCCGGCGAATAGAGCCACCAGCAGCCACACCACGCGGTCGCGCATGTTCATGTCCCGGCGCCCTCCGCCCCAGAGGCGTACGTTATGGTATTGAGAGGATTTTGTCATCATGGCGTTCGATAATGATGCCCTTCGACAGGCTCAGGGTGAGGAGAACGGGCAACAGGTTCAGGGCGGCGGGAAGGGTGCGCGCCCGGCACAGGGTGAAGCAACGCCTTACAGCGAGGCCGAACTCCTGGCCCTGGTCAGGTGCGAGATGGAGCGCTCGGTGGGCTTCGAGAACGACCAGATCCTGCGGGCCGATCGCCTGCGCGCGCTCGACATGTACAAGGGCGACATGGCCGCCGAGATTACGTCCCTGCCCAATCGCTCGCGCGCGGTGTCGCGCGACGTGGCCGATGCGGTCGAGACCATTCTTCCCGACCTGATGGAGATTTTCGTGGGCGAGGGCGACGTTGCGGCCTTCGTGCCGACGAAGCCCGGCGACGAACAGGCGGCGCGGCAGGAGAGCCAGTATCTCCATCATGTGATCTTCCAGGACAATCCGGGGTTCTTGAATCTTTATACCGGCTTCAAGGACGGGTTGTTGCTGAAGACCTGCCTGTTCGAGTTCGGCTGGCGGCGCGATTTCCGGGAAGAGAATTTCACGGGCAAGACGCTGCCCGAATTGATGGCCGCCCAGCGTGACGGCCGGATTTTGAATGTGAAGGCGGACGAGGCCGCCGCCGGCGATCCATCGGGCGGGGCCCAGACCTATTCCTTCACGGTGGTGAGCGACCGGTCGGGCGCGGAATATTGGCCCGTGCCGCCCGACGATTTCAGTTGCGCGCCCGAAACCGTGCGCCTGGCCGAGGCGGCCTATTGTTGCGCCCGCTATCGTCCCCGCGTGCAGGACCTGATCGCGGAAGGCTATGACAAGGACGTTGTGCTGGCGCTGGAGCCGTATGCCGCTCCGGGCGACCAGGAGATGCAGACGGCGCGCGATGCCGCGGGCGAACACACGCTGTCCCAATATGCCGACGCCTCGGGCGCGATGCTGCGCCAGGTGGAAATCCGCAAGCACTATATCCGCCTGCTCGACGCCGCCGGCGATTGCTTCGGCATCTGGCGGGTGGTGACCGATCCCGCATGCACCCGCATCGTGCCGTTCGAAGGACGGGCGGCCGAGAGACTGGAGCGGGTGCCGTTCGCAGGCGGCTCGCCCTTTGTGGTGGCGCATCGCTTCTATGGCCTGTCGCTGGCCGAACAATTGTTCGAGACGCAAAAGATCAAGACGGTGCTGACGCGGGCCTTGCTCGACTCGTCCTATTTCGCGCTCAACCAGCGCTTCGAGGTCTCGATGGCCTCGGCCAACGATTACACCATCAGCGATCTGCTCCGGAACGAGCCGGGCGTGCCGATCCGTTCGCGCGACGGCAACGCGGTCAGGCCGCTGGCTTCCGCCGGCCCCGGCTTCGACGCCTATGCGGCGCTGGAATATTTCTCGGTCCAGGGCGAGAGCCGCTCCGGCGTGGTGAGGAATGCCCAAGGGTTGAACCCCGACACCTTGCACGACACCGCGACCGGCGCCCTGGCGTTGATGAACGCGGCGGGACGCCGCGTGCGCATGATCGCCCGCATCCTGGCCGAAACCTGCCTGAAGGAATTGTATCTGGGCCTGCACGCGCTGATCCGCGAACATGCGGAAGAGCCCAGGGTGGCGATGCTGAACGGCCAGTGGATCACGATCGATCCCACCACATGGGGGACACGCAACGCCATGACCATCGAAGTGGGGCTGGGCGCGGCCGGGTTCGAGCAGGAGCTGGCGGCGCTGACGGCGATTTCGCAGGACGTGGCTGAGATCGTGGGTTTGCAGCAAGGCGTGAACGGCCCGCTGGTGACGGCGGAAAATGTCTATAATCTCGCCATCGACAAGGCCCGGGCCCTTCGCAGGAAACAGCCGGAGCGTTATTTCTCCAATCCCGCGGTGATGGCGTCCGCGCCGGCTGGGCCGCAGATGCCGCCCCAACTCATGGCGCAGTTGCAGGCGAACGCCATGGAGACGCAAGCCGCGCGGATGAAGGCGGCCACCACCGAGCGCGGGCAGAATATCGACGCCACGTTGCGCCGGCAGGAAATGGCGAGCGATGCGGCGCTGAAGAAATACCAGATCGACCAGAAAACCCGCGCCGATCTCATTGCCGCGGCGATGCGGGCGAAGGGGGTTCGATAGACGCGCCTGATCTCCTCGCCCTGAGCCCCTCATCCCGAGCTTGTCGAGGGACGAAGGGTGAGGACGGGCTGACGGATTTCGCAGTCCTCATGGTTCGACAAGCTCACCATGAGGTGATCGCATCATAAGTATGTGGAAACAACTCGTCATGACCGAAGAGAAATTGAAAGCCCGCGAGCAACAGGCCCGTCACGAGTACCCCGAGACCCATGCCGCCTTTGCCCGCGTGCGCGAGGCCGCCACCGCCAGGATCTTCGCCACCCGTCCCCCCGAGCGCGAGAAGCGCGAGGAACTCTATCGCCTGGTGCACATATTGGACGAAGTGGAGCACGAGCTTCTTTCCGCCATGGGGCCGGGGCGCGAAGAGATCGAGGCCTATCTGGAAGAGCTCAAGGCATGAGCGGCATTGGCAGCGACGCGGATAAGGCGTGGAAAATGTGAGGTGCCGTCAGGCTTTTCGGCCATCAAGGTCGGCAAGCTGGTTTGGCTGGGCGTCGGGCTGGTTCTGGCGTCCATTGCTTGTCTGCTTGTCAATTTTCTCCTTTTTCCCGATTCCACATCGATGTTTGCGGCGCTTCTTCCTGTCGTCATGTTGTTCAGCGGATTGTTTCTGCTGAGGGTGAGCTTTTTGTTCAAGCTCCTTAAGGCGATGTTGCGCCGGTAAAATCCCTGAGCGGCGCGTGGGGTTTTCCATTCCATTGCGACAACGGGCTATCGCATTCCGCGCTGCCCGGATCGCATTTCCAACGAGGTAAGCATGAGGAATGAGGCGAAAGCCGCGAATGGCGGCGCGCTGTCTGTTGACCAGGCGGTCGCCAGGCTGGGCGAGAGCCCGAAGAAGAAAAATGTCGATGAGGCGGAGGAAGCTGCGCCGGCGGAAGTCACCCTTCGACAAGCTCAGGGTGAGGAGGGTGAAGACGCCCTTCGACAAGCTCAGGGCGAGGAGGCACCGGACGGCGACGACGCCGAAGAAGCGGACGACGCCGAAGACGCCGAGCTCGAACCGCCCAAATTCTGGGACGCAAAATCCAAAGAGCGTTTCGCCGAATTGCCGCGCGACCTGCAACAGATCGTCCTGGCCAAGGAGAATGAGAGGAACCAGGCCACGGCACGCGCGCTGCAGGAAAGCGCGGAGCGCCGCAAGACCGCCGAGGCCGAAGCCGCGCGCTTCAAATCCGCCGCCGACAATCTGGCGCGGATTTCCGGCGAGGCCGAGAACAATTTCCAGAACCGCTGGTCCAACCTGGATTGGCGCAAGGCGATCGAGCAGCACGGCGCCGAGGGCGCGCTGAAGCTGCAACTCGAGATGCAGGCCGAGCAACGCGGGCTCCAGCTTCTTTCCGCCGCCAAGGAGTTGACCGACCGGCTTTCGCATGCCCGCTTCGTCCAGGAACAGGAAGCGCTTATTCCCGAATTCGCCCCCGACCTTGCCGGCCATGACGAGGGCAAGGCGCGGCGCGAGGAACTGGGCCGCTTCCTTCTGGGCCTGGGCGTGCCCACCGCCCGCATCCCGCATCTGTCGGCGCTGGAAGCGGGGCTGGCCTACGACGCCATGCAATGGCGCAACGGAAAAGCCAAGGCCGGCGCCCTGTTGAAAGCGCCACGCGAAACGCTTCCGCAAAAGCGCATGCCCGCCAAGCCGGCAGGCAGCGCGGCACGCGGAAGCGCCCACCACAACCGCATCGCCCACCTGTCGAACAAGAGAGAACTCACCATCGACGAGGCGGTCGAGCTCCACAATCTGAAAGGACAATCATGACGGCCATCGCCAATACCGCAACCACGCTCACCACCAAGGGCATCCACGAGGATCTGGAGAACACGATCTATCGCGTCGCGCCCTTCAAGACGCCGTTCCAGGCCAATATCGGCGCCGCGCCAAAGGCCACCAACACCTATCATGAGTGGCAGACCGAGGGCCTGGAAACGCCGGTCGCCACCAACATCCAACTGGAAGGCGACGACGTGGCCAGCTTCGACAGCGAGGACAGCTCGGTCCGGGTGGGCAACTACTGCCAGATATTCCGCAAGACCGGCATCGTCTCCGAAACCGACAATGTGGTGAAGAAGGCGGGCCGCGCCAGCGAAGTGAACCGCCAGAAAGTGCTGAAGGGCCTGGCGCTCCGGACCGACATGGAGATGACGTTCCTGGCCAACGGCCCCTCGGCCCAGCAGTCCGGCGGGGTGGGCAGGAAATGCGCCGGCCTTCCCGCCTGGCTCACCAGCAATGTCTCGTTCGGGACGGGCGGCGCGGCCGGCGGCTTTTCCGGCGGCACCGTGGCGGCGGCAAGCCCCGGCACGGCGCGCAGCTTCACCGAGGCGCTGCTGAAAAATGTGCGCGCCACCGCCTTCGCCAATGGCGCGACCCCGAACCAGGTCTATGTGGGGCCGACCGACAAGCAGGTGATGAGCGGCTTCACCGGCATCGCCGGCATCCGGAAAGAGGTGGCCGGCGACGAGCAGGCCACCATCATCGGCGGCGCCGACGTCTATGTCGATGATTTCGGGAAAATGACGCTCATCCCGCACCAATATGCCTTCAACGCCAACAGCCCGAACTTCGCGCTTCTGGTCGATCCCAACATGGTGGGCGTGGCCACCTTGCGCGGGATCGAGACGGTGCCGCTGGCCAAGACCGGCGATGCCGAGAAGTTCATGATCCTGGCCGAGAAGACCCTGGTGGTGCGGAACGAAAAGGCCCACGCGGCGATCTTCGCGATCAATTGATTGTCACGCTCACTTGCGTGGCGGGCTGCCGGAACTCCTCATGGTGAGCCTGTCGAACCATGAGGACTGAAGTGTCGCCCATCGCGCTCCTCATGCTTCGACACGCTCAGCATGAGGAGACTTCGAACGCCCGTTCAAGGAAGCACGCCGCCATTGTAGAACCAGTCAACCGCGGCGGGATCGGGGCAGATGCGGCTCCCCACCTCCCGCAGGTGGCGGGAAATTTCATCGGTCATGCCGTCGGCCCTGGCCTTGCCCGCTTCGCCCTTGCGCATCATCGCCCCCTTCATGAGAGGGGGAACCTTGGCGGCGGTGCCGGCTTCGAACTTGTCCTCGTTCTGTTTCATCCACGGGAACGAAGTGTATTCCAGGATCGCCGGCCAGCGGTCGGCGCCCGGTTCGACACCCAGGAACTTCGCGATTTTTGCGATCGAGCCCCGATGATCGCGCTTCATGTCGGAGAAATGCAGGAAGAGGACGTTCTTCTCGTTTCGGAACGGCCACCAGGCCCCGAGGAAGCCGAAGAACGCGCCCTGCATGCCGTTTTTGTCCACGATCTCGGAATAGAAAGAGGGGAAGTCGGTCCGGCATATCGCGGCCCGGGGCATCTGCCAGAGCGCGAACCATTCGTCGGAATGCTGCGCCAGGAAGGGGCGGAATGAGACCAGCGCCTCTTCGGGATTGCGGAAGACGACGATGTATTTCATCTGCGCGCCCTCCTTGATGAAGGGCAGCGCCGGCGGCGCGGAATGGGTCTTGAAGGCGCGGGGGCGGCCGACCGGCATGGCCTCCAGGCGGTTGCGAATGTCGTCATGCGGTTCGCCGGGATAGCCGACGAATTCGATCCACGGCACCTCCTGATAGATGTCGCGGAATTCCGCGGTGCCCCCGGTCAGCAACTGATGGACGATGTTCATGGTCCAGGTGGTGCCGCTTTTGGGCGGCACCGAAATCACGATGTCGCCATCGCGCCATGCGATCTTCTGTTGGATCTCCGGCCGGATCCATGGCGGTCCGGCATGACGCGTGGCGCTTTGCTCTGACGTGCTCATATGATTTTCCCCTTTTTGCCGATGCGGCTAGTGGAGCGGATTTGACATTCGCTACCCTGCTTGGCGCGAACACCGAAAGCGAATGTCAAATCCAAAGCTCCACTAGAATCAGATGGTTGCTAGTGGTCCTTTGATTCCAACATTCGCAAAAGGCCGGGCGCAAATGGGATGCGAATGTTGGAATCGGACCACTAGCGAGATTAGAGGCGATCGGGCAGAGGGGCCAGCAACCATCGCGGGCAGAAAACTTCCCGATCCGTCACCATTCCCGCGTGGGGCGCGCGGGGATCACGCCCGCTTTTCTTCGATCACCTGGCGGATTTTTTTCGCCACCGCGTCGTACCGGTAGGGTTTGACGAAATAGGACAGCGCCTGGTGGGCGCTGAATTCCTTCATCGTGCTGACGCGCCCCCACACCCCGCTGGTGATGATCACCGGCAGGCCGGGGCGGTTCTTCAACAGCCAGTCCACCAGGTCCAGCCCGTCCATGTTGCCCGGCATCGCCAGGTCGGTGAAGACCAGCTCAATGTCGGGTTCCGAGAGGATCATCTCGATCGCCCCGTCCGCCGAGGCGGCCTGGAACACGATCAATCCCTGCTGGGTGAGGTGTTCGCAAATCGCCAGCCTTACGCTGGCGTCGTCCTCGACCACCAGGATGGTTTGCTCTTGCCTGCCCATGTTGCCTTCTGGAATGCCCTTTGGCCCTAGGGCCATAAACCCGCGAGCGGGAGTTCGGTTCCGTACAAAAATCATTTGGACGAAGTTCCCTGTCGGGGACCAGCCCCGGCGCGGCGTTAACCTTTTCTTGAACGGAGAAATCATGAGCAAAAAGTCGAACGAGAGCGATGTACCCAACGATATGCCCAAGGACGACAACGTGAAAATGCGCGTCACCAGGCTGGGCGCGGGCAAGGTTTCGACCGGGTTCCATGTCGCAGCCCTGGGCGAGACGATGGCCGAGACGGGGGCGATCCTCACCGTGCCCGGGGCGGTGGCCGACGAACTGGAAGCGCGCGGGCTGGCGGAGATTCAGTGACTGGAATCCTCATCCTTCGACAAGCTCAGGATGAGGACGAATAGCGGCGAATGATCTAAATCCTCACCCTGAGCCTGTCGAAGGGTGAGGATGCCTGGCTGTCCGGACCAATTTCGGCAACAGATGATATTCACCCCGTATCAGTGCCTCTTTCTTTTCCCGGCGCCAGCCCTTGATGCGGCGTTCGCAAGCAATGGCGTCCTTCAGCCATTGAAAGTCAGTGCTCCAGACCAGTTCAACAGGCCGGCGAGAACAAGTGTATCCGGCGAACTGTCCGGACTGATGCTCTGCGAAACGCTTGTCCAGCCCACCGCGTGTCAGCCCCACATAAAAGGAGCCATCTGCGCAACGCAGCATATAAACAAAAATTTTCACGCCCACCTCTGACCGGCGCCGAATGTAACCAATCCTCATCCTTCGACAAGCTCATCCTTCGACAAGCTCAGGATGAGGAGTTCTTAACCATTAGGACCACCAACATGACCGACCGTGTGCCGCTTCTCGCCGAACATGGCGTCACCCATGAATGGATCGACAATCACGACGGCACTTACACGGTGGTCGCTGCCCAAGATGTCGCGCCGTTCCTCGACCGCAACAGGGCGATGGCCAACGCCAATGACGGCTACAACCGCACGCGCGACATGCGCCGCCTGGCTTCGATTCCCAACATCGTCCTGATGCAATGGCTGAACGAGGCCGGCAGCATGGAGATTCTGCGCGATCCGAAATTCCTGGCGAAGAAACTCAATGACCCCGATTACCTCTATCTGCGCACCGCACCCTACAGGATCGCGTGAGACCTCGTATGCCTGTCATGGCCCAAACTCGGTGGGCCATGACAGCATGAGCATTCCAAGAAAGCACACGGCATGCCCCTCGACGGAACATACACCGGCCTGCAGGCCAGCGTGGCCGATTGGCTCGCCCGCGCCGATCTTTCGGCGGTGACACCCGATTTCATCGCCATGGCCGAGGCGCAGATCTCGCGCCGGTTGCTGATGGATGGCCCGGTCAGGCCCATGATGGGCCGCGACACCCTTTCCATCGGCGCCGAATTTGTCACCGTGCCGGCCGATTTCATGGGCGCGCGCACCATCACGGTAAGCGGCGCCGATACGCCAAGCGGTCTCTTGCAGCTTCAGATCGCCACGCCCGATGAGATCAACGACCTCAAGGCGTATCATTCGGGCCAGGACGGGGCGCCCCGCCGCTTTGCCGTGGTGGGGACGTCCTTGCAATTCTGGCCCTGGAACGGCGGCACAGTGGCGGGCGCGCTCACCTATTGGCAGCGGTTGCCCGCGCTTGCCGCGGCGGGCACGAACTGGCTCATCACGCTTCATCCCGACGCTTATTTATATGGCGCGCTGCTCCAGGCCGCGCCTTACCTGAAGGACGATGCCCGCGTCGCCATGTGGGGCGCGCTGTTCCAGACCGTCCTTGCTGATATCGTTGCCGCTGACCGGATCGAGCGTTCGTCCGCCCAGATCGCCATGCCGCCCAGACCAACCGTGTAAGGCCGGAAGCGTTTAAGGCGCGATCCATCTGGCGCTATCCACGAGTATGATTGCGGGTGATTGCGCCGGCATCTAACCTCGCGCGGAAGCGATGGCGGGGGCAGGTATGGGCTGGCGTGCATTTGCGGCGATACTCGTTCTCGGGGCGACGCCAGCCGCCGGCTCGGCGCATTCGCCCGGAACTGGCACGCTTGCGCTTCCGACCTCGGGAATTGTCGCCGACTGGACCCTGAAGGTGGGCACCGACACCGACCATTATGTCATTGCCGACGGTGGCGCGAACCTAGTGGTCGGCACTGAGATCATTGTCGATGCCGGGATGAAACACTTGAATGTTTTCACGGTGCCGTTCGTCGGCCTTTCCTGCATCAGCGCGGGGCCGGGCAGCTATGGCACCATCTGGATGACCTTGGGCTCCCGCGACCATGCCATTCGATTTGACGGGGCGACCGTTTACGTTCTCAACGGCGAGGAAACGCAATATGATCGGGGGACCAGGCCCGAGCAAAGTTTCGGCTTCTATCTCGACGCCGCCCATAAATCGGTGGTTGATACATTCGCGGACCTGCTGGACCGCCGCGGGTGGAAGGGCCAGTTCGTCGAAAAGGGAGATTGTCCCTGAACTTTCCGCGTCCGCGCTCGGATGCCGGGCGGTCGAAAAAATGGGACGCGGCATTTGATCTGACGAACCAGCCGTGGGGCAGGAATGGCCTGGCATATTTTCGGCACGCGGCTGGAATTCGCCGCAACCAGGCATGGGCTGTCACTGAGGGGCGAGGGCAGCCAGCATCTGGCGGCGTCTTCTCCGCCGCCGGCCGATCTGGCCGCGGAATTGGCGCTGTGGACCATCTATCGCGCTTCAGAGGCCCCCGACGTGGCGAGCGCGGTGTCGCTGAATCGCAGGACCAGCGAACGTCTTTTGCAGCCGGGGGCATTGAAAGACCTGGAAAAGCCTCTCAGCGTCATAGCTTATGCCGGCGAAGAAAAGCCGGCCTTTGTCGCCTTCTATTCCTTCCTGCGGGATGCGCAATTCGAGAATGTCTGGAAGGTGGCGGAGCTGGCGGCGCGAACCGAGCGGTACAGATATTGGATCAGCTATGATTTCGAAGGCTTTCATCCCGAAAGCGGCTTGACGTCCCATGCCGATCTGAAGCGGCCCTCCTATCAGGAGTGGATGGATGGCGCGCCTTATCTTTCCACAGCGGATTCCTTCTCGTTCCAACTTCTGGAACGTGAGGGCGAGCCCACGCCGCCGCCCAGCGCGCGCAGGCATTGAGTTTGAGCTATCGCCGAACCCCCACGGTGAGAAGATATTCGCGGGGCAGCGCGAAGCCCAGAGGCGTGCCGAACCTGTCGTGGAAGGCGGCGAAATCACGGCGAAGCGCGGCGCGGCGCTCTTCGTCCAGGCTCGCCGCCAACGCCCGGGTCGGGCCATAGCCGGTGGAAAAGGCGGTCCACGCCGCTTCCCCGTCGCGGTCGTAATAGACGGTCGCGCCGTCTTCGAACTTCAAATCGAAATCGCGGCCCAGAAGCTCCTCGATCCGCGCGCGCTTGCCCCATTCGAACGGAGACGGCGGCGGGTTGGGCGGCGGCGAGGTGTAAGGCCGCATCACCAGGAACATCTGATAGACCGCGCCATCGGGCGTCCAGGTGCAAAGCCCCAACCGTCCGCCTTTGCGGCAGACGCGCGCCATCTCGCGCGCCGCCGCCTCG
>Ga0134128_10003982_pt1 | contig 18091 bp, 12 predicted proteins | sample KB31754_FD_96462 | JGI IMG/M metagenome (GOLD analysis project Ga0134128, IMG submission 96462) | Terrestrial soil microbial communities with excess Nitrogen fertilizer from Kellogg Biological Station, Michigan, USA - KB3-175-4 | ecosystem: Environmental > Terrestrial > Soil > Unclassified ... | reverse complement strand
GGCGTCGGCTGCACGCTGACCTCGGGCAACGCGAGCGGAACGGGGGGCTCGACCGACGGCGGGGCCACCACGGGGACGGGCGGTTCGACCGGGAGCGGCGGCTCGACGACGGCTTGCCCGGCGGCGACGCCCACCACCGGGTACATGGGCACCAGCGGCGGAACCGCCACCACCATGCGGCCGTGCGACATCTACGCCGCCGACGGCGGCCCGTGCGTGGCGGCCCACAGCACGGTGCGAGCGCTCTACGGGGCGTACAACGGGTTCCTCTACCAGGTCCGCAAGGCGGACTGTACGGTCAAGGACATCGGCGTCGTCTCCCCGGGCGGCCTGGCGAGCTCGACCGATCAGGACACCTTCTGCGGCTCCGGAGCCTGCAGCATCTCGCTCATCTACGACCAGTCAGGAATGGGGAACCACCTCATCGTGGCGCCGGTCGCGAGCAAGCACCCAGCCCCCTACAACGAAGCTAACGCCAAGTCGGCCCCCATCACCGTGAGCGGCCAAAAGGTGTACGGCATCCACATCGTCCCGGGGATCGGCTACCGGAACAACGCGCCCACGGGAACCGCGCGCGGGGACAACGCGGAGACCGAGTACATGGTGGCGGGCGCCGGCACCTTCAACGGCGGCTGCTGCTTCGACTACGGGAACATGGAGACCAACAGCCGGGACGACGGCGAGGGGACGATGGAGGCTGTCTACTTCGGGAAGTGCATCACCTGGAACGAAGGGGGTGGCGCCGGCCCGTGGGTGATGGGAGATCTCGAAAACGGCCTCTGGGCCGGGAACTTCAGCCCGTACACCGACAATCCGTCGGTGCCGTCGACGTACGTCTACATCACCGGCATGGTCAAGGGCGACGCCCCCAACACGAACCACTGGGTGATCAAGGAAGCGAACGCGGCGTCGGGCGGCTTGACGAAGCCCTTCGACGGCCAGCGCCCGAGCTTGCTTTACTACCCGATGCGCAAAGAGGGCGCCATCGGGCTCGGGACCGGCGGCGACGGCACCAGCGCCGCCACGGGGAACTGGTACGAAGGCGTCATGACCGCCGCCTTCTCCTCGGACGCCGCGGACGACGCCGTCCAGACCGACATCGTCTCCGTCTACGGGCAGTGAGCGCCCGGGCGGCGCCGCTTGCCCCGTCGGTCAGGGGTTGGCGGGTGTGGCCCAGGTGTTGGGCGCGGCCAGACCGTTCTTCACGCCGGTCATGATGCCGCTGACGATGGTCGGCTGGGTCACCGCGCCGCTGTTTCGATCGAAGAGCGCGAACGAGCTCGTGCCCGAGCCGCCGTTGTCCCACCAGACCGGGACCAGGTTCCCGGTGGTCGTGTCCTGAGAGTAGGCCAGCGCGTGCGCGGCCCTGTTCGCCGTTGCTTGCGCCCCCATCGAGCCCCATTCGCCGATGATGACGACCTGGGTGGGCAACCAGACCCGAATCTGCTTGGCGATCGAGTTCTGCATGTTGGTGTAGTCCGAGGCGCTTCCCCAGGCATACGGCGTCGTGCTCAAACCGAAATTCGTCGGATAGTAGGTGTGAAGGGAGATCACCAGATTCGGGTCGTTGATGAAGCTGACCTTCTGCATCGACTGGATGCCCGACTGAATGGGGCTGGCGCCGACCGGTTGGATCATGACGATCCGCGTGGCGTTGGCGCCGCCGGTGCCGCGGATCGCCGCGAAGCACGCCTCGAGGTACATGTTGAGATCTGTCTGCGCTTGCGTCGTGTTGCCACCGCCGGCCTCGTTCGGCTCGTTGAAGCACTCGAACATCAGCTGGCTGTTGAATGACTGGAAGGCCGTCGCGATCTGCGTCCAGACCGCGGTCACCTCCGCCGCCACGCTCTGTGCGGCCGAGGTCGTCGACGGAAAGCTGACCCACCCTCCATTGCCGTCCGCCTCGTGGTGGGTGTTGACGAAGACGTACATCCCCGCGTCGAGCGCCCACTGGGCCGTCTGCTTGACCTTCCCCATCCACGTCGAATCGATGGTGTAAGACGGCGCGGCGCCGATGTGGTTGGTCCAGGTCACGGGGAGCCGCAGCGTCTTGAACCCCGCGGCGTGCACGGCGTCGACCAGCGTTTGCGTCGGCGCCGGGTTGCCGAAGCTGGTCTCGTTGGGAGAGCCGTCGAAGGAATTGCCCAGGTTCCAGCCCGGCGACATGAGCTGGGCCGCTTGCTGCGGCGTGAGTTGTCCCGAAGCGCCGGTGCCGCCGGTGCCGGTCACTCCGCCCGTGGCAGCAGCACCGCCCGTGCCCGCACCGCCCGTCCCGACAATCCCGCCGGTGGCGATGGCGCCGCCGGTTCCAGCGCGGCCGCCTGCAGCAGTCGTTCCACCGGCGCTCGAGCCCCCCATCCCCGCGCCGCCCTCCCCTGGCCCGACTCCGCCCCGGCCACCCCCGGCGGTTGCGCCCGCGCCGCCCGTCGATCCCGTGTCACCTCCGCTGCCAGTCGAATCGCAGGCCGAAGCCGCGGTCGTGAGGACCCCGGCGCTCAACAGCACGACCACCCGAGCGCGGCGCCGAACGGAGCAGAAAAGATCGGTCATCTACACCTGTTGTCGTCGGGAGGCCGGCACCTGTTGAAACAGTCCGTCGCCTGCGCGGTCTCGCCGGTATCGGGAGGCGAGCGCCTCTTGGACGCTCACCGCGACGGGGACCCATTGTACCGACTCGACCCACCCGATGTCGAAGGTCCGAGGCTCCTCATTCGTCCCTCCTGCGCCCTGAGGAACGGAAATCGCGGGGTCCGGAGGTGCCGAACCCCGCGATTTCTTTGGAACGAGCCTCTGCCCGGGGGGTTCCCTAACCGGTCACCGGGTCGCGCCGGTCCCGCCGTCCGGCGCCGAGGCCCCGCCGTCGGGCGGCGCGCCGGTCCCGCCGTCCGGCACGCAGACAACGCCGGTCAGATCGGCCTGACGCCGGCCGAGGTCGTTCAGCGTGCGGACCTCGCCGCTGAACCGATCGAACACGGTCGTTCCGGTGAGGAAGGGCGACAGCGTGGCCTCGGACCCGATGAACCGCGGGTTCACCATCAAGAAGCTGGTGTTGGTCTCCGGACCGTGGCAGCCGTTGCAGGTGTTGATCGACGCGTGGAACCGCGCCTCGGGGTCGACGATCCCCGGCCCGTTCCAGAAGAAGAAGTCGTTGAACGCCGAACCAGCCAGGAAGCTTGCCCCCTCGAACGTCGCGGGGACGGTGTTGCTGGGGGCGCCCGGGATGACCGCCTCGATCGCGGCCGCGTTGGCGTTCACGAAATCCGAGAACGCCTGGGTGCCGTTGAACGAGACGTCCGGCGTCTCCTTGACCGTGACTTCGTCGAAGAACCCGGTCGTGGGCGACAGCTGGAACTCGCGCAGCTCCCAGCGGGTGAAGCCAGAGAGCAGGAAGTCGTTGGTCCGCAGCTGGAGGTCGTTGCTGTGGTTCACCCGCGTCGAATTGGGATCCTGATCGGTGAACATGCGGGTGACCGCTTCGAGCGCGGCGTTGTACTCCTCCGAGGGGAAGGGGTGCGACGCCAGCGCGTGCCACCGGTTCGCCCAGTCGGTCACCGCCTGCTCGCTGGCGGCCGGCAGGTTGTACTCGATGATCACGGTGAAGTCCTCGCCGCCGTAGGCGCCCTGCGGCGTCAGCGCGTAGACCAGGCGCCCCTGCCCCGCCGACCCGCTGGCGGGATCGCGCAGGTCGAAGCGGTTCACGATCGCCTGCAGCGCGAACGGTGTGTGGTCGAGATCGAGATCGCCTGACGCCGTCTTCGGCCAGAGGTCCAGGATCTGCTGCTGGACCGCGGGCCGCGCCGCCACGGTGAGGTTGTTGACCGTCTGGTTCGTCAACCAGTGCTGGAACAGCTGCAGGGCGAAGGCCGGCGCCTGGTCGGGCGTCGGCGCCAGCTGCCGCAGGATGTGACCGAACGACCAGGGGCCGTCGGCGACGGTCCGGACCGGATCGTCGACCACGCTGGTGCTGGTGATGAACAACTCTTTGTTCTTCGACACGAAGCAGCCGCTCGGGGCCTGCAGGTTGAAGGTGTACTGGGCAGAGAGCTGCTCGAAGGTCGACGCGAACGCATCGACGATGACGGAGACCAGGTGGGCGCCTGGGTTGGCGTCGTCGTTGCCGCTCACCTCGGCGCTGAACGTCACCGTCTGCCCCGGCGAGGCCTGCTGGAACGTTCCCGGCGGGAAGTCGAAGCTCGTGTTGATGTTCTGCTCGAACGACCCGAAGAACGCGTTGTACGGCTTGGGCTGACAGGCGCCGACGTCATTGTCGGTCACCGCGACGGTGAACTGGGCGTTGGTGTCGGGCGGCGTCGGGGCGCTCGCGGCCGGGTTGAGCGAGATGCTCGACGGCCGCGCGATGCAGGACAGCGCGATCAGCGTCTCCTTGCTGATGTTCTGGGTCGACACGAACACCTCGTCGATGATCCCGTCCAGGAACTGCGACTGGGTCGTGGCCCCGAACCGCAGCGGCGCGAACACGTCGCGCAGCGTGCCCCCGGCGAACACCTGGCCGAACTGCTGGCCGTTGATGAAGAGAAACACGAAGGTGCCGTCGTACATGCCGGCCACGTGCGTCCAGACGCCCGGAGAGATGGGCGCACTCGAGATGAAAGTCTTGCCCGTCGTCAGGACGACCGACATCTCGATGTTCCCGTTGTGGATCCCGAGCGAGAACGAAGTCTGGTTGTTCAGCCGCTTGAGGACGATGGGCTGGGTCCCCGAGACCGTGTTCGGGTGCACCCAGGCCGCGACCGCCACGCGGTCCGATACCGTGAACTGAGGCTCGTCGGGGACCTGGATGACGTCCTTGGCGCTGCGGATCTGGACGCCCTGGTTGCTGATCCCGGGGACGCAATCGGCCTTGAGCGCCTGCTGGGCGTTGGCGCCGAACCCCGAAGAATCGGCGAGGAAGTGCGAGGTCGGCGAGCAGTCGTCGAGGTGACAGAAGCCGAACCCGCCGCTGTCGGGGCTGCCGCCGTCCACGCCGACCATCCCGCCGGTCCCGAAGCTTCCGCCGGTCCCGAAGCCGCCGCCCATGCCCGGGCTCCCGCCCGTGCCGAAGCTGCCGGCGACGCCGCCATCAGCGCCGGTGATGCCCCCGGTGCCGGTGCTGGGGGCCGGCGCCGCCGCCACCGCCGCGACCTCCGCGGGGACGAACGTCGTCTCACCGTTCGGACCGATTGTCGTGGTGCCGCTCGGGGTCCCGACGACGGCGTTGGTCAGCGGCTCCGTGTACTCGTCGAACGTCTGCGCCGCGAACTTCGGATCGCCCGTGTTGTCGGCACAGCCGACTGCGATACCCGCGGCGCCCGCAATGAGCCATACACTTAATCTACCAACAGTCCTCTGCTCCACGTGAATACCCTCCATTCTGTTCGCCGAGACCTGCTCGGCACCGGAACCACAACGGACGCACGTGGATATGTTTCCAGACGGTCCTGAAACCGGTCAGAAATCGACCACGCCCGTCGAGAATCTTCGCGACGGGGTCCCAAAGAACGTCGGTACGCCTATCAACGGCGGCCGCTCGGATCGTTCGACCGACGTCAACGTGACCAGGTTGTAACGTTACCGACGAACCGGAGCGAAAGTGCGATCACCGGTAATTCATGGACTCGGCCGAGCGTAATGAACGGCAGAAATGGCACTCAAACCATGACAGCCACGTCGCCCCGTGAGCCACGGCGACTCACGGGGCCGACCTGGCCCCCTGTCGTCGGAGAGTTGCCGATCCTTCGGGCGCCGGTCGGCGGCGCCGCCGTCGAGCAACCCCCAGGAGCGCCAGGCCGACGAACGGATCGAGGACTCTCCACCAGTCGTGTCCCGCGTGGAGCCGTGGCGGCGATCACGGAGCTGGACCGGCTGCTGGCGCTCGATCCCGAGGCAGCCCACGCCCGCGAACGGGGTCCTCCGCAGAAGGCGACGAAACGTGACCGGAATGTCCGCGCCGCGCGCACCACCGATCACGCGCCTCATGGTCATCGAATGGTCTCCGTCCATCCTCGGGATCGTCATCGAAGTGAGGGGAAGACGTTGAGCCCCGACCCTTCGCGCTTTGGGCTCGACCGGCACACCAAGTTCTTGCTCCTGGTGGGCTTCATGATCGCGTCGATGGCGTCGCTTTCGGCCCTCCCGTTCTTGCTGCCCTGGGGCGCTGACCTCCACAACGTCCACGTCTACGAGCACTGCACGCACGGTCGATCTCCCTACTTGATCGGGGGCGCTGAGTGCGGCGACTTTTGGAGACGGTCATTTCCGTACCCCCCTCTTCTCTACGCCCTCTTCTTCTGGACGCGCTCGCTCACGCTCGCGACGTCGATGCGCATCTGGGGGATCTTCCTCTATGCCGCGTTCATCGCGATCTTCCACCTCTGGACCCGCCTCATCGCCTCCGAGCCCCTGGCGAAGGGCGACCGGACCCGCTACGAGGTGCCGGTCTTCTGTGCGCTGCTGCTGTTCCAGTACCCCTTCGTGTTCGCGCTCGAGCGCGGCAACACCGATACCGTCACGGTCCTCCTTTACACGGCGGGCGCCTATCTGTTCACGCGGCGCCGGCTCTGGCTCGCGGGAGCGGCGGTTGGAGTCGCAGCAGGCTTCAAGCTCCACCCGGTGCTGGCGGTGGCAGCCTTGGTGATGTCCCTGCTCCTCGCGCTCCGCGACCCAGACCGGCGTGTCGGCGGGGGCCGGCAAGTCGGAAAGTTGGACTGGCTGCGGTTCGGGGGCGGGGCCTTGGTCGCCTTCGCCGCTACCCTGCTCGCTTTTCCCGAGAGCTCCCTCATCTACCTGCGGAAGATGCTCCCGGCGTTCGCCGCGACGTTCACCCCCGACAGCGAGTTCGGGCACTCCGTTTCCAGTGCCGTGGGCTCCCAGTACCCGGGCTTTGCGAATTTGATCTGCGGGGCATTGCTGGGGCTCTGGGGGTGGGCCGGCGCGCGCGCCATCGCCCGCGGCGAGGAGGCGTGGGCGCTGGCGGGAGCGCTGGCGGTCTGCACCTACGCCTCGCGGACCAGCTGGGACTACAACTTGGTCACCACCTACCCGCTGTTGCTGCTGCTTTTCCTCCGCGCGCGCCGCACCGACCGCTGGAGCCTGCTGGCCTTCGGCCTGTTCGTCATCGCCGGCGATCGCCGTCTGTTCAAGCTGCCAAACGCCCAGATTTTGACCGCGCAGCTCCACCTCACCCTGCAACTCGCCTTCCTGGCGATGACCGCGCTGGTCGTCGCTCGCGGCGGCGCGCCGGCAGTCGCAATGACGCCCACCGACGACGAAGAGTCCGCCGGTATTCATCCTCAGTCAGAGCTCGCGAGCATTCGAAGGTTCCAGCCCTAGCGCCGAGCGTCGTCGCCGAGGCGTCGTTGCCGGGTGACCGGCGAACACATTTCTGGATTGACAGAAATGAACCATCGGTGATAACGATGATCTCGGGCAACCTCTTTTTTCGTCGCGCAACCGGGGGGGGGGCGATGCGGCAAAGAGCTTGGATCGGCGTATGGGGTGCGTGCTTGGTCTGGTCGTGCGCCGAGCGACCTCCCGACGATGTGACGTATCAGCGGGGGCTCGGCTCGACGGCCGACTCCTCCAACCAGAAATGGACGGCGTTCGACGAGAGCCTCGTGGCGCCGATCTGGCTGGGGGATGACGACCAGGGGGCGCTCATCGCGCCGCTCTATCGGGGCGCGGCGGTGGCGATCGAGGACTTCGTCTTCGTCCCGCCCGACCACGACTGCACGGACGCCCGCGCCACCCTGCGCGTCGACTGGGACAGCCACAAGAACCAGGTCCACTACCAGGTCAAGTACAAGAAGGTGCCGATCCACCCCTCGGTGCACCGGACGGAAGGGATCGACTTCTTCACCAACCCGGCCCACCAATCGCCGGCCAGCTTCGACGACGGCGGTTTCCGCTTCTGGACGATCCTCACCGCTCCCACGGGGCTGACGAAGAACTTCTATTACGACGGCGCGACGCTGCAGTTCGTCGGCAGCGAGTACGACTTCCCGAACGGCCCGCCGGCGACCGCGTTCCCGGTCGCCCTCCCGGTCTTCACGCTGTTCGGCAGCAAGCTCTACTTCGCCAACGCCGACGGCACGATGTTCCACGAGTACACCGTCCCCTACGACCACGTGACGGCGGAAGGAGGAATTTTTTCGCTCGCCTACACGTCGTTCATCCCGCTCGACCTCTGCGAGAGCAACCAGGTTCAGCCGACGCTCGGGCAACTGCGTCCGTGGGCCAGCCCCTGGCAACCGCCGTCGCTGGCGGCGAGCTGGAGGGACGTCCTGCACGGCGGGGCGGCGTTCGACACCACCGTCGACCAGAACCAGCCGTTCCCGGACACCTTCGGATTCGAGCCGTACATCTATAGCGGCATCGCCTTCATCGGGAACGCGGTCGCGCCGCAAGGGGGGGTCCCCAACGGCTCGGTCGTTCACCTCTCGTCGGTCATCCTGCAGGTGGCCCCGGCGCTGCGGCCCATCGCCGGCGGCAACGGGGCGGGGTGCCAGTCTTTCGTGGCCGAGCCGCACGTGACCGGGCCTCGGTTCTGCGAGATGGCGCAGTGAGGGGGGACGCCGATGAGGACACCAAGACGTTTCCTGTTCTCGGCCGTGACCGTCGCCCTCACGGCGATGGCCGTGACCGGGTGGGCCAGCGACAGCACGGCGCTCCGCGACCTCTTCAACGCCTCCATCCGGTACACCGACAAGGTCGAGTTCCCCGCTCGGATCGGTGACCTCGGTGACCCCACCCGGGGCCAGGCGAGCTTCGGCGTCGGCGCGGACGGGATGACGCTGGACGCGTCGCAGGCGCTGTTCCAGGGGGTCTCGCAGGTCGCGGGCAGAGTGGTGAGCAACGGGCGGACCTGCGCGACCTGCCACCGGCCGGGGGCGGCGAAGCTCGGGTTGCCGCCGCTGCCGCTGTCGTCGACGGTCCCGGCCACGGACCCGCTCTTCACGGGGCTACCAGCCGACATCGGCGTCGAGCCGCAGGGGCTCCAGAACTTCGACCAGCTCGGGCTCTTGTTCCACCGCCCGACCCGGCTGAACCCGTTCTTCACCGAGGATTCGGACGCGCGCCAGCTGTTCTTCTGGCGGAAGACGACGCGCCTCGTGAATACGGTCTTCACCTTCGGGTTCCTCAACGAAGGCCGCATGCGCGAGCTCGTCGAGACGTCCCGCGGCGCCGTCTTCACACACACGCAGAACGGCGACCTCCGCTTCGACGACCTCGTCGACGTCCAGCGGCTGCAGGACATAAGCCGGTTCATGGAGGAGACCATTGACCCGCCCGAGCTGCAGGCGCTGCTCGACCCCAACGATCCCAACTACCAAGTGTTGGTCAACGATCCCTTCGCCACCGTGCACCCGACCACGCAGCTCGAGCGCCAGGGCGAGGACGTGTTCCAGCGGTATTGCCTGGACTGCCACAACATGCCCAACGTGTTCAGCAACCGCGACCACGTGAACGCTCCACCGCACGCCGGGCCGCCCCCCTTCGGGCACGCCTTCGACGTCGGGGTCGCCGAGCGCAACGCGCACCATCTGGAGTTCCGTCGCTTCGATCCCGCGACGGGGCAGCGGGTCCAGCTCATCCTGCCGCTCATCGCCCAAGATGGGACGATCGTGAACCTGCCGGTCGTCGACGACGTCGGCCTGGCCGGCGGTACGTTCCGCTACGAGGACCTGCACAGGTTCAAGGTGCCGCAACTCAGGCGGGTGGCCCAGCTCGGCCCCTACTTCCACGACAACTCGGCGGCAACGCTCGCCGACGTCGTCGACTACTTCAACGGCGACCAGTACAACCAGTCGGTCGACGGACAGCGCCACCCCATTCACATGAACGCCCGCGAGCGGGAAGCGCTGCTCGCGCTTTTGCAGATTCTCTGAGGGGCTTGCAGGTCCTCTGACATTCTTGTCGCGATCTGGACCGGGCGACCGCGTTCCGGCGCGCAAACTCAGGGGGAACGAGTCTTGCTTAGCTTCGGCTTTTCCGCCGCACACTCATGAGAGTCCCCAAGAATCCGCTGTTCGGCGTTTCGGCACCATCGTCTCCGCGCGGGCGCGCCGTCGTCGTCGTCGTCGCGCTCGCTTTTCTTGCCACCTGCGTGCCGCCGATGGCGCAATACACGCCGTTTCTGGTCAACCGCACCACCGCGATGGCCGACGTCCGCATCACCTGGGTGCTGGCGAAGGTCGACTGCGCATCGTCGCCCGACGCGCTCGCGCGCACGCTGGCCCCGAGCGATCTCGACGATCCGCGCACCGTGACGCTGACAAGCGGGCAGGTCGCCGCCCTCGATCAACCTTCGCTGGCCGACCAATCGCCGGCGGGCCTGTGCCGGCTGAACGCTTACCCGGGGTTCACCTCCTCCTGCATCGCGGCCGTCTTGGAATCCGATGGCGCGACGCCGGTGATCATGCTGGCGCCCCCGTCCTGGGAAGTGTCGGGCGACAGCGGCCTGACCAGCTGCGACTCGGCACCTCCGCCGCAGAGCCGCTGCCGGTCGACCCTCGATCCGGCGATCGACCCCGGGATCGATGCGGTGTCGTTGGTCGCGGCCAACGGCCAGGTGCAGTTCGCCGTTTCGAACCAGACCGCCGACGCCAAGCTCCGGATCGCGCCTATCGATCTCGCGGCGGTGGCGGCGCGCCCGTCGGCGCCCGGTGGATGCCGCCTGCGGCGCGACGCCTATCACGCCGATCTCGCCGGCACGACCTGTGTCACCGATAGCGACTGCGCCGTCGTCGCGGCGCTGGGCCTGCCCGGCGAGGCTCCGCCCACGAGCAGTTGCGGTGTGTACCTGAACCAGGCCGCCGCCGCCGACGTTCGAACGGTGTCACAGGGCTTCGCGGACCTGTGTCAGGGAGGCCCGCTGCCGTGCGCCACGCCGGATCCGCCCGGCTGCGTGGAGGGCCAGTGCGCCGCGATCTGCGTTGGCGCGTCCCTGCCATATTGCCCGCCGAACTGCACGCAGTACCCAGGGGTGGACTTCGCCGAAGGGGACGCGTGCAATACGAACATCGTCTGCTTCGCCGCTGACGGCCGCCGCTGCCATTGCGCGACCGACACCCTCACCGTCACCTGCGCCGCCGATCTGCCTCTCTCGCCGAGCTGCCCCTATTCCTGCCGCCCGAGCGCGGCGCTTTACCGCGGCGACGTGGCGAACCCCAACTACGTCGATCGGAGGGACGCCGCAACCGCCCCGACCGCCTCACCCTCGGACGCCGGCGGCGACGGCGCGACCGACGGTGGGAGGCCCGACGCGTAGGCGAATCTCGCGGACGACGCAGCGCCGCGACCTCGGCATACTCGCTCACGCGGAGCCCGTATCGGACATTTCGGCGGGCGCAGAGCGTGGCTCGCGCCGCCTGCAACCTTTCGAGCGCCTCGCCTGCCTGGGGCTACGGCTCTGCCGGGACCAAGACGCGCTCGAACCAGGGGACTCGGTTGACGAGCTTGAAGCCGTAGTCCGTGTAGAGCGCGGTGGCGCGCACGTTGTCCGCTTCCACCTCCAGCGTCACGCTCTCGACGCCGTCGCGAACGGTCAGCTGGCGCACCGCCCGATCCAGCAGCAGGCGGCCGAGGCCGCGCCCGCGCTGCGCCGGGTGGCGCGCCAAGGTGCGCACCTGACCTTCGGAGCCGTGCACCGCAACGCGCGCGATGCCGGCCACCCGACCCGCCTCCAGCAGGAGATGCCAGCGATCGGGCGCCGCCAGCGCGGCGGGCGAAAACTCGTCCAGCGGCGGCACCAGGGTGGCTGCGGCGTCGTGGAACGCCGCCAACAACAGGTCGTGCACCTCCGCGACGCGCGACGCATCCAGCGGCGACCAGACCAGTGGGTCGGCCGGCGGCGGCGGAGAGCGCGAATCCACCGGCATGCGCATGGTGTACATGTCGAAGCCATGACGGAATCCGCCCCGCGCGAGGGCTTCGTCCAGGTCCAATACCTGCGGCGTCCATTCGAGGTGGACGCTGCGTTTGCCGCTCTGGCTGGCGAATTCTGCCGCCTGGTCGAGCACCAGGGCGCGGAATGCGGGTCCAGGCAGCTCCTCGGCGCACCCGATGATGGCCAGGTGCGCCGCGTTCCGGCCGTTCTGGATGCGATCGACGACCGTCGCCACCAGAACCAACCGCGTGCCGTCGGTGAGGAGCTGCACGCCACGCGAGCTGCTGGTCAGAGTGGTCAGCAGGCGCCGGATCAGACTCTCGTCGAGCGGCGCTGCCTGGACGTTGGGCCTCGGCAGCTCCCGGCAAGCGGCGATCACCGAGTCGACCGGGATGTCATCCAAGGAGACGCGGTGTAGCGAAGGGGCGTCAAGCGGCGCGGGCGCCATGCGGCGACTCTAGCTCAGCCCGAGCCGAGGCGATCGATGGTCGCTCAACCGCACGAGCTCGGGGGGAGCTCTGGATACGCGGGCGAGAGGTCGTAGCACTCTTTTCTTGGCCGTGTTGTCGATCCGGTCGCCGCTCCTTCGTCGTCCAGGCAGGAGGAGAGGACGATGACGACCGAGACGACGACAGTTTCAGCGGCGGAGGTGGCAGGCCAAGGGTGCCGAGAGGGTCTGTTCGCGATCCTCCGCCAGGCACTGGGCGACAACCGTCACGATGTCACCCAGCTCCCGGTGCGCCGCGCAGTCCTGCTGCTGGCGATCCCGATGGTCGCCGAGATGCTGATGGAGTCGCTGTTCTCGCTGGCCGACATCTTCTGGGTCTCGAAGCTGGGCGCAGCCGCCATCGCCACCGTCGTGCTCACCGAGTCGATGCTCATCATCGTCTACTCGTTCGCGATGGGGCTGTCGATGGGGGGCGCCGCCATCGTCGCGCGCCGGGTGGGCGAGAAGGATCCGAGCGGCGCCGCGCGCGCGACCGTCCAAGCGATCGCGCTCGGTCTGGCCCTGGCGGTCGTGGTCGGGCTGGTCGGCGGGTTGGCAGGGCATCGCCTCCTGGCCGCGATGGGCGCGTCGTCCGACGTCGTGAGGATAGGGGGACGTTTCACGCGCGTGATGCTCGGCGGCAGCGTCACCGTGATCCTGCTGTTCATGACCAACGCCGCCTTCCGCGGCGCGGGCGATCCAGCGATCGCGATGCGCACGCTGTGGCTGGCCAACGGCATCAACATCGTGCTCGGCCCGACGCTGGTGTTCGGGCTTGGGCCGATCCCCGCGCTCGGCGTGACGGGCGCGGCGATCGCGACCACCATCGGGCGCGGCATCGGCGTCGTCTATCAGATGCGCGCGCTGCGTGCCGGCCGCGGCCATCTCGCCGTACGCCGCGAGCACCTGCGCATCGACCGCGCCGTCCAGGCCACCATCCTGCGGCTCTCTGGCACCGGCATCATCCAGATCCTGATCGCCACCACCAGCTGGGTCGGCCTGACCATGGTGGTCACCAGCTTCGGCAGCCGGGCGGTCGCCGGCTACGGCATCGCAACCCGCGTCGTGATGTTTGCGCTGATGCCGTCGTTCGGGATGGCCAACGCCGCGGCCACGCTGGTCGGCCAGAACCTCGGCGCCGGGCAGCCCGAGCTCGCCGAGCAGGCGGTGTGGCGAGCGTCGTTCTACAACCTACTCTTCCTCGGCAGCGTCGGCCTGCTGTTCGTGGCGTTCGGCGACGTGATCGTGGGCGCCTTCAACCACGACCCCGTGATCGTTGGCTACGGCACCAAGGCCCTGCGCATCATCAGCGCCGGCTTCCTCTTCTACGCGTTCGGCATGGTGGTCACGCAGTCGTTCAACGGAGCGGGCGACACACGGACGCCGACGCTGATAAACTTCTTCGCGTTCTGGCTGCTCGAGATCCCGGTCGCCTGGCTGCTGTCGAAGCCGCTGGGCCTGGGCCCCACGGGCGTGTTCGTCGCCGTGCTGGTCGGCTTCTCGACGATGGCGATCGTCGCCTCGCTGTTGTTCCGCCGCGGGACCTGGAAGCGCGCCACGCTCTGATAGACGCTGCCGCAGGCGTCTTCCGGAGCTGGCGACCGCGTCGGCCGCTGTCGCCAGGACGCCCGTCAGGCGATCTCGACGGGGCCGGGGCGCGCCGCGGCCAGCGCCCCGGCCGACAGGCGATGGCCGATTCGGATCATCTTTGATTCGAAGTAGCGCCACGACAGCTGAGCGAGGCCCAAGGTCACCAGCAGTCCGGCGGCCGCGGTCGACCAGCTGAGCTGCTTTTGCTCTGTCCTGCCCGTGAGCCAGTAGCCGCAGACGTCGAACACCATCTCATGCAGCAGGTAGACGCCGTAAGCGATGCGGCCCAGTGATCGCAACGGCGCGAGCCGCATGATCGATGCCCAGCGGCCGGATGGAGAGACCACGGCGAGCAGGATCAGCGAAAGGTAGAAGAGGGCCAGGTAGGTGTATCCGACGGTGGACATGGGGAGCGTCGAGATCGTCCAGCCTTCGAACAGCATGGCTGCCGTCGCCGCTCCGAACACCAACGCGGCACCAGGCAGCACCGACGATCGACCCTCCAGCCAGGCGCGGACGCGCGGCTCTTTGAGGGCCCAAGCACCGAGCGCGCCGAGCATGAGCGCGTCCGCCCGGCAGAACGCCAGGGTGTACGCGGAGGTCCCCCAGACCCGCCCGAAGTGAAGGTACAGCACCGTGCGTATTCCTGCGCTCGCCAGCGCCAAGCCACCGAGGAGGATTGGCAGCCGGCTCTTTCGAGCAACGCGAACGACGAAGGGGAAGAAGAAATAGAACTGCTCTTCGACCGCCAGCGACCAGGTGACACCGAGATAGACCTCCCAAGAATGATGCGCGAGCCAGAAGTTCTGCAAGAACACCGCGTAGACCGGGAGCGGCATCAGCTCTCCCACGATCGCGGTCCAGCTCGGTCGCAGCAGCAAGAGCAGAATTCCCGCGCCGGTCAGCAGAGCGTAGAGAGGCAGAATTCGGAAGATCCTCCGAAGATAAAAATTCTGAAAATAGAGGCGCTCGTCGCGCGTGTCGAAGAGGATCCCCCCGATCAAAAATCCCGACAAAACGAAGAAGAGATCGACACCGCTCCAGGTGAACAGCCCGACCCGGTGCAGGAACCATCCGAGCGTCCCTCGTTCAGCCAGCGCCGCAGGACAGGCCAGGTAGTGCCAGTAGAGGACCAACAGGATGGCGAGGCCGCGGATTCCGTCCAGCTCGGGGATCCGGGGCGCTGACGATCGAGCCGGCATGGTGAGAGGCCTGAGGATAGGCGGTTCAAGCGGGCTTTTGGCCGATAAACTTCATCTCCGGCAACTCGCCCGCCCATTGACCTGCGCGGGCGCGTGCCCTCCCCGAAAGCGATGATCTCATTGGTGTCCGGACAACTCATGTGACCTGAAATCGCTTGTCGCGGTTTCCGGGTTTGTTAGCATGGCCTCATCTCTCGTGGATCGGGTGGAGGTGGCATTTCTGGCTGAGGTCCCAACGATCGATCCGTCTCGACTGGGAGCCAATCTGAGGGGCCAGATCGACGACGCGCTCGCCCGCGGGCGCGCGGCCCACCCCCAGCTCTCCGTCGACGACGAAACGTTTGCCCGCCACCTGGCGCGCGCCCTGGCGTGGATCGCCGATACGGTTCCTTTGTCGACCTTGGTCGTCGAAGACCTGTACTTGGCGTGCGCCTGTTTGAACGGCGTCGGCGGAGCGGTGAACACCCTCGTTACGCTGTATGGCGAGGTGATTCGCCGCACCGTCGAACGAACCGTCGGGAAATCGGAGAGCGACGCGATCGCGCAGGGGGTGATCTCCGATCTGATCGTCGGCTCACTGACGTCCGGTCCCGAGATCGGCAACTACGCCGGGCGGGCGCCGCTCGCACGCTGGCTCGACGTGGTGGCGCGGCGAGCCGCGCTCCGCTGGCTGCGCGCGGAGCGCAAGACAGCCGACATCGCGGAGCATGCGGCCGCCGAACCAGGTCTCGGCGGCGCCACGCCTCCGGAGCTCGCGCTGTTTCGACAACGATATGGCCGCGACTTCCAGCGGGCGCTGAACGACGTGCTCGCCAAGGTCCCGGACTCGGACCGCGCCATCCTGCGCCTTTATCTGGTGAACAACGTCAGCCTCGAGAAGATCGGCAAAATGCTGGGGGTCAGCCAGTCGACCGCCTCGCGTTGGCTCGCCAAGGCGCGCGAGGACGTCCTTTCGAACCTCAAGTCCATCCTCAAAGAGCGACTGCGAATCTCCTCGGCCGAGATCGAGTCCCTGGCCCGCCTTTTGGCGAGCCGGTTGGATCTGTCGATCGCCGAGACGCTCGCCGGCGACGAGGCGCAGTCCGGGCGCGCGTAGTCGGCGTCCTGACCAAACTTCGGGCGGAGTCGCGGGCCATCGCGCGCTCGCCTTGACGCAGAACGTTGCCAAATGTGGATGGGATCGGGCCGGGGAGCACCACGTAGGAGGTCAGGCACGGAGCGAGAGCGCTGGAATGAGAGAAAGGACGCTCGTCATTTCTTGGGTCCTTGGGACATAGAGATCGAGACGCGTACAGGCGATGGAGGCGGACCGGGCAACAGGGATTGACGTGGGGGCATTTCACGCCGGCCACGAAGGCGTGATTCGAGCCATCTACCTCGAGCACGGGGCCGCGCTGCTGCGGGAGACCTGCCGCTATGCGGGGCCGGCGGAGGCCGAATCCGTCGTCCACGACGTGTTCGTGGAGCTGCTGCGGAATCGAGCGCTCCGCGCCCAGTTCGTCGGTGGAGCGCTGGCGGCCTGGCTGCGTCAGATTGCGCGGCTGAAGGCGCTCGAGCATCTTCGCCGCGCCCGCCGCCAGCCCCCCGCGTGGTTGGGCCCGGAGGCCCACTCCGGCGAAGGGACCCTGGAGGCGCGTGACGTGCTGGCGCGGTTCCTGGCCGCGGAAGTGCCCGAGGCCCAGAAGAAATTCTTCGGGATGCGCTTCCTGGCCCGACAGACGCAGGTCGAGATCGCCGCCCAGCTGGGAATTCCGCGCTCCACGCTGGAAGGGTGGGAGCACCGCCTGACCGAGAAGCTGCGCGCGTTCGTGGTGGAGATGTCCGCGTGATTCACGCCCTTCACGTTCGTCAGATCGATCGCTACTTCGCTGGAAGGTTGCGCCCGGCCGCCGCGACCGAAATGCTTCGGCGCCTCTGGCGGTGTGGCGCCTGTCGCGTCCGCTACGAACGTCACCTGCTCCACGAACGCGCCTTACCCGACGGCCAGGCGCGCCAGCAGGAGCGTCTGTGGGGGTCAATCATCGCTTCCGCGGCCACCGATGCCCATCCCAGCCGGTCGAGGCCTCCCGCGACGAAGGTCGAAGGCCGATCGTTTCGGTCGCTGTCGCTGCTCGGTGCCGGCGCGCTGGCCGGTGCGCTGCTCCTGGTGGCGGTCGGGCCCCGCGGCAAGACGGTGTCCGGACCCGTGGCGCGGGGCACCCCCGTGGAGGAGGCAGGCGCGCCCACCGTGCATCTTTTCAGAACGGTGGGCGACCACCAGACAGAGCCCGTGGCGGGGACGATCCACGCGGACGACGGCATCTTGATCGCCTATTCCAACCCCGGCGCCGAGCTCTCGTACCTGATGGTGTTCGCCGTCGACGCGCAGGGCGGCGTGCACTGGTACTACCCGGCGTACGAGCAGCCGGGCCAGAATCCCGCCGCGCCGGCGATCCGGACGCACGCGCTGGGCGTGGAGCTGGGCGAGGAGATCCGTCACGCGCTGCCCGCGGGATCCCTGCGGATGGTGGCGCTGTTCTTGCGGCGGCCGCTCAAGGTCGAGGAGGTCGAGGGCATGGTGTCGGAAGCCTGGAGGTCGCACGGCGGGTCGTTGGTTGCTCTGGGGACGCTTCCGCTTCCGCTCGAGGACGGGCAGCAGCTCTCTCGCCTGCTGGAGGTGACGCCGTGAACGGCTCGGCCAGACCGGCGGTCGCTTGGGCGGTGGCCGCGTTGGCGGTCGTCGGCGCCGGACGCGCCCTCGCTTCGCCGAACGTCGCCGTCGCGGAGGGCGCCCCGGCCGTCGCTCGACCATCCTCACCGGTGAAGCGCTTCGTGCTGGTGGTGGGGAGCAACCGTCCCCCGCGGCCCGGCCTGGCCACCTTGCGGTACGCGGACGACGACGCGGTTCGCTGGACGGTGCTGTTTCGGACCTTTGGCGCCCAGGTGGAG
>Ga0134128_10003981_pt1 | contig 18093 bp, 19 predicted proteins | sample KB31754_FD_96462 | JGI IMG/M metagenome (GOLD analysis project Ga0134128, IMG submission 96462) | Terrestrial soil microbial communities with excess Nitrogen fertilizer from Kellogg Biological Station, Michigan, USA - KB3-175-4 | ecosystem: Environmental > Terrestrial > Soil > Unclassified ... | reverse complement strand
ATGAGTTTAGTTACCGCTATAAAGATATTCACTACAGCAAACAAAAACTGGTAGAGGTAGTACCTAACAAAAAAGTAGTATGGCTTATTACGGACAGCCAACTAAACTTTACAGAAGACAAAAGTGAATGGACCGGAACGAAGATAAGCTTTGACATTTCTGAAAAGGATAACAAAACTCAGGTACGCTTTACGCATAATGGACTTGTACCTCATTTTGAGTGTTATAATGGCTGTTCGAATGCCTGGACTGATTATATAAATAATAGTTTGCGTAATTTGATAACTACAGGGAAAGGGTATCCGACGGAGGGGAAGTGAGGAAGATATAGATTGTAGTAATTGAGTTCTAGGTTACAGATGTGAGAACGTGGATGTGTCGCAAGCGAGACGCTTGCATATTATGGTTCTAAGCGAGACGCTTAGACCAGTGAGTCGCGAAGTATATTAACAAATAAACTTTTAATAGTTTGCATCTTGAATCCGGTGCAGACTATTTTGTTATTATTAAATGTAGATTTTGTCCCCATTTGCAATTGCCAATCGTTATTGAGGTATAAAACTTAGAAAAAATGAAAGAATTCTTATTAATCTTCAGAGCAGATTTCAAGACATTGCCTCAGCAATCATCAGAAGAAATGCAGGCTACAACACAAAAATGGATGAATTGGGTTGCGGGTATCGCTGCACAAGACAAACTTGTAGACAGGGGAAACCGATTATTCAGAACGGGAAAGGTATTAAACAACGATGGTGTAGTTTCTGACGGACCTTATGCCGAAATTAAAGAATCCATTATGGGCTATACTATGATAAAAGCCACATCTATTGAAGATGCAACAAAGCTTGCACATGGTTGTCCTGTTTTGTCGCTTGGAGGAAATGTAGAAATCAGGGAAATCAACTCGTTGTAATTTTTCCTTAGCCCTTGTAACTTACGAGGGCTTTTTGTTTTTATGCAGCAAAATGAATTGATACCACACTTATTCAGAACCGAGTATAGCAAAATAGTTGCTGTACTATATAATTCATATAATTTAAAGGAGCTTGAAATTGCGGAAGATATAGCGAGCGAGACATTTCTGAAAGCAACGGAAGCATGGGGACACAGAGGGGTTCCAGAAAATCCTACAGCGTGGCTTTATACAGTTGCGAAAAATAAAACGAAGGACTATTTTAAACACCTTTCTGTTTCTGAAAAGCAGATGAAAGATGCCAAGGGAATAAATGAAGCTGCCACTGAAGAAGATTTTGAATTTAATAGCCAGAATATTGCTGATAGCCAGCTGGCAATGATCTTTGCGGTTTGCAATCCAAGCAATTCACCGGAGGCACAAATTTGCCTGGCACTACAAATTCTTTGCGGGTTTAGTGTAGAAGAAATTGCGAATGCTTTTTTAACTAAACCGGAAACCATAAAAAAACGTTTGCACAGGGCCAGGATTAACCTTCGAAATGAAAATTTTCAAATTAAGGATCTAAGCGAAATACAAATCAAAGTAAGGCAGAATAATGTTTTGAAGACTTTGTACTTGCTGTTTAGCGAAGGTTATTTTTCGAAAACCAATAATCAATTAATAAGGAAAGACTTGTGCTCGGAAGCTATACGGTTGGTATATATACTTACTCAAAATCCTTTAACTAATACCTCGGAGACTAATGCCTTACTTGCTTTGATGTGTTTTCAGAGCTCCCGCCTAGACGCAAGAATGGATGACAATGGAGAAATAGTTCTTCTTGACCAGCAAGATAAAAGCTTGTGGGATAAAGAACTGATAGAAAAAGGAAATCATTACCTGGTACTTGCCTATGATAGCAAGGAGGTTTCGAAATATCACCTGGAAGCGACCATTGCTTATTGGCATACCACTCCAAATGATAATGACAAGTGGCAATATATTTTACAGTTGTACAATCAGCTGCTTCTTATTGAATATTCGCCAATAACGGCATTGAACAGGACGTTTGCACTTGCCAAGGTGTATGGAAATAAGGAAGCAATACAGGAAGCTGAAAAACTAAACCTTGCTGATAACAATCATTATTATTCTTTGTTAGGCTATCTCTATTCGGACACTGATATTGATAAAGCCATCGTGCACTATGAGCGTTCTTTGGCTTTGACAAAATCGAAGAGTGAGAAACAAACTCTTGTGAAGGAAATAAAGCGACTTAAGGAAAGGAAAAATTTATAAAAAATTTGTCCCCATTCTGAAAGCTGAATCGTTATTAAGATGTAACGATAAAATCAGAAAAAATGAACAGATTAAAAGACAAAGTTGCTGTAATTTATGGCAATGGCGCTATAGGTGCTGCAACTGCAAAGGCATTTGCCCGTGAAGGCGCTACAATTTTTTTAACCGGGCTGACAGAAGAAAAGCTTAATACTATTGCTGATGAGATACAATGGGATGGAGGGACTATCGAAGTAACCCAGCTTAATGCACTTGATGAGCAAGCTGTGGAAAGGCATATGGACTATGTGATAAAGAAAGCAGGGAAAGTAGATATTTCATTCAATGCAATCGGTATTTATCAAAAAGATGTTGGGCATATTCCGCTTCTTGAGCTTTCTGTGGATAGCTTCTCTCTTCCAATCAATATCTATACTGAATCGCATTTCATTACTGCAAAGGCTGCAGCAAAGCGCATGATCAAACAGGGGAACGGAGTTGTATTAATGCATACAGCAAACCTGAGTCATATAAGTGCTCCCCTTGCAGGCGGCAGGGGACCAGCATGGGCAGCAATGGAATCGCTGTGTCGATCAATTTCTGTGGAATGCGGAGAGCATGGAGTACGTTCGGTTTGCTTGTTTACGACAGCAATACCAGAAACACCCATTATTGAAGAAGCCTTTAAAGAACTTTATGAAGGGCATGCAAAAAACCAAGGCATCCCAATAGAACAATTTAATACGATGGTGGCAAGCGGCACACATAGGAAACGACTCACCACAATGAAAGAGCTGACCGACTCGGCAATCTTTGCGGCGTCGGATGAAGGAAGTGCCATAACCGGGACTGTACTTAATTTGACAGCCGGGATGATCGCGTAATAAAAATCACCGGTATTAAAATATTGAAGCAGAGAAAAAATAGTATTGGTGGGCGATAAATATTTATCGGCTCACCTTGCTATTTTTGCCAAGCATTTCAAAAAGTTGAGGGTAGTCGGTTACAAGACCTTGCTCATCTACTTCTATTTCTGCTTTGAAACTGCCGTCGTAAGTCTGGAATAGATATTTATTGGTAGACAAACGTGTATATATCTGTTTTGAGGGCTTAGTTTTTTTTTCTAAAAGATCGAAATAGATTACGTCAATTATTTGCTGCTTATCGTTTTCGAATGCCATGCCATTAACGGGTAATGTATTTGTGAAAGGAGTGAGCGAAATATCAATATACACAATGCTTTTAAATGACGGTTCAGGTTTGCTGTTCAAATACCATATTCCATCTTTGTTTTCTAAAGCGATAGTTTCCGACTTACTATCAAGCTGCATGTGAATGCTTACCAAATAAACTTCCCACTCTTTATTTGTATGGATGTGATATTCTACTTTAAATATTTGCTGTTCGTGATAACCAATGATCGTTGATTGAATTTCATTGCCTGATTCTGCTTGGACTAAGTTGCAGTATTCCATGGACTGATAATAGCGTCCTTTCCAAATAATATTTGTTTGCATGGGTGTAGTTTACTTACAAATTACAAAAGCTAACCGATGATGTTATAGCTTACATTTACAAAAAAAACTTTGGCATGGTTGAAATTGTAATTGAAGCACGTAAGGCGTCGATTGTCTTAGGCTAAAGAATAAGTTTATACCCTTAGTAAGCCACGAAATCCACGAGCCGCATAATAAGATTGTGCACCGTTATGATAAGTGAAAACATGATCGTAGCGACGATCGCAAAAAAGGGCTCCCCCGAGTTTTCTGATATTGGGAGGCGTTTCTATCCAGCTTGATGTTTTCTCATCGAAATTTTCAAGCTTCTGCAATTCCCGGTATTGTTCTTCTGTTAGGATTTCGATACCCATAGAAGCAGCCATGTTAATGGCGCTGTCTTCCGGTTTAGCTTCTTTCCTTGCCTCCAATGCCTCATGGTCGTAACAATAATTACGGCGACCTTTTGGACTTTCTGCCGAGCAATCATAAAAAATATATTCGCCCGTCTTTTTATCATAGCTAACAACGTCCGGTTCGCCACCAGTTTCTTCCATTTCGTTGAGTGACCATAGCTTTTCAGCTTTAGCTTCCAATTTTGCCTGTACTTCAGCCCATTCAATCCCCTTATGACGTTTCTTATTTTTATCAAAACGTGCCTTCAATGTGTTGAATAAATCTTCACATTGCTTTGACGACAATTTCTTTTTCATCTGCTTTTATTTGCTTCGTTGAAATAATTAAACGATGTTATATGGTATCTGGAATTTGTGGCTCAACTAATCTAGTTAGCTTATCCAACGATTCCTGCCACCCCAAATAGCACATTTCAGTGGGTATAGCTGCAGGAATGCCTTCCTGATTAATTTTAAGTTCTGTACCAGTGGAGACTTTATTAAGCCAAACCGACGTGATCATTTGTCCGGGCATATCAGGATTATCAAATTTGTCAGTGTATTTTAAGAACTCATTCTGTTTGAGCTCAAGGTATTCTCCGCCAAAAGAATGTCCGTTACCTGTAGAAAAATTGATAAACGACATTTTGTAATTCCCGCCAGGCTTAACGTCCATATTATGGACAATGCAGAGAAACCCGTACGGCGGAAGCCATGACGCAATCGCATTTGATTCGGTAAAGGCACGATAAACTTTTTCAGGTGAGGCTTTGAGTACTCTGTGCAGTGTTACGCTATTGTTTGACATGGTGGTTTTTTTACAAAGCTAATGATGTTATTGTTTCGAGAAGCTCAACATTAATCATCTAATCCCTTTCCACTCAGAATTTGTGGTATATATTTTTCAACTCTTGCTTCGCGTGTTTTAGATAATTTGGGCTGAGAAAAATAAAATAAATACCCTTTTTGCCGTCCCGGTGTTAATGCTTTAAAAGCTGTTTTTAAAGCTGGGTTTTTGTCTAATTTAATCTTGAATTCTTTTGGGATACTATATTCTGTGGCCTTTTTAAGAGCTACTTTTAAACCGGCTTTTTCCACTTCGATGGCTTCGTAAACATAGGCTTTTAGTGTAGGCGCCATTTTAACTATTTGCTTAAGACTAGTGAACCGAACCTGCCGAGCCGATTGCACATTTTCGGTTTGCTGGATCAGAATGCCCTTGGTATCACTTAACAAAACACCTTTCGGAAAAAGAATTGCACAGTACTCTTTAAACCCATGTATAATTACAATGTTCTTTTTCTGAAAGGTGTAGCAAGGAACACCCCATTTCAACTCTTCTATCAACCCACAGTCGAGGATAATCATTCTTAATTGTTTATACTCCTCCTGCCACTTTGTGGCTTTATTAAAAAAGAAGTCGACTTTGGGATTCATTCTATTCGTTTGCATCGGTCAAATTTATTGTCTACGTTGTGGCTAATAAAAATACTTCTCCGCTCGCTGGTAAAAGATTGTCAGTTCTATTTGTAAAATAATATTTTTCCATGTCCTTTGTAGATATAGTTTTTACTTCTTTAAAACCTGCTTCCCGAGCTAAGGTCAATGTTTCATCCGGAGCAAAAAAACTGACAAATGGCGTTCCCGCTTCACGAGCGCCTTTCTCTCCTATTTCCTGCATAGGCCTATCCTCTTCATCAAGAAGCTCTATAGGTAAGTAAAATGTCATAGCAAGTTTTGAACCGGGTGCAAGCTTAGCAATTTGATCCAACAAGGATCTATTGGCCTCTTTCGTAAGGTATAAACTAACTCCGGTGCAAGCAATTGCGGCAGGTTGGCTAATATCAAACCCTGCTTTTATCAACTGTTCCCACCAGGAAGAAGTTTCAAAATTAACAGGCACAAAATGCAAATATGCAGGGACGCCAAAGTGAAGCTCATTTAAGCGTTGTTGTTTCCATGCCAACGTACCGGGCTGATCAATTTCATATATCTGTAGTCTGGAAGCAATATCTGGTCTGCGTTGGGCAAACGTATCAAGTCCTGCACCAAGAATAACATACTGATTTATTCCTTGCTTGCTTTGTTCGACAATAAAATCCTCAATAAAACGAGCACGGGCTACAATTGAAGCCCGTAGTCGTCTTGTAAATTTCATATCAGGACGCTCACGCCAATCATCCGATGGAGCTATTAACTTTAAGCCAATTTCGTCTTCAAGTATGTGAGGCTTTGCATCCACTTGCACATGCAATGCTCGCCATAAAGCGGTTCTTACGGCAGTATTATCCGGTTCTGCTATTTTATTATTTTCCATCTCAGAATTCATCCTATATTGATACTTCGAAATAAAGTTATGAAGGTTATTGATTAACTAAAACGATTTTTCTATCTGCCGGCCGGAAATACCACGATATCACAGTTAGGATCGTCAACGTTAATGTAGGTGCAATTTCACCGAAAGAATGCCCCATCGCTATGTGTGAGAATACACCTCCGGACATCGCAAAAAAGAAACCGGCATAAGTCCATTCTTTTAATAATTTGAACCCAGGGACCAATATGGCTATTACTCCAAGTATTTTCCAGATACCCAGAATGCGCATAAAATAAATCGGATAACCCAGCTGAACGAATATGTCAGTAAAATTCTTTGTATAAAATACCTGCTGTGCGCCACCTGCCAGCATCCCTGCGGCAAGCCAGATAGTAGATACCCAATAGATGATCTTATTTCTCTTTGTCATAGTATGTTATTTTAATTTGCTTACAATGTCTTGCATTCTATCATGAGCCATATTTATACCTTGGGCAAACGGCATCTTCAATACCTGGTCTCTTAGTGCGCCCGATTCATATATTACATGCATATTGAGCCTGCTAGTATCGTCTGTAAGTTTTTCAAAGTCATAGACCTCTAATTGAACACCAAAAGGAGCATTTGTCATTTCGAATGTGCGTATGATCTTCTTGTTCGGAATAAGCTCATGGATCACTCCGTTGGCCTGAAACATAATGTTCCCCTGGGGATCCTTTGTTTCGTATTGGTAACTACCATGCTTTTTGCTCTCCATTTTCAGCACTTTCGTTCCCATCACTTGCTCAACAATTTCAGGCTCCACATGAGCTTTGAAAAGTAATTCAACAGGCAAATCAAATTCTCTTGTTATTACTAACTCCTGCTTGCCATTTTCGGCATTGACTTTTGTTTTCTGTTCCATTTTGTTTTATTTTTTTGATTTATAATTGTTCATCAGAATATTTTTTGTCTTTTTTAATTGCCTGATGGAGCTCCCATCAGCTTTAGAATCAGTTCATCAGTAGAATATTTATTCGCCTTAGTGCGAAATCCCAGCTTTAGCGATGTCGTTTCATAATAGTTTCCAATGTGTTAAACCTGTCATCCCACATTTTGCGGAATGGCTCTATAAAATCTGCTATCTCTTTCATTTTGTTGAGATTTAATTGATAATAAACTTCTCTACCATTTTGTTCCTGTTTTAATAATTCGCACTCGGTAAGTATCTGCAAGTGTTTTGAAACAGTTGGCCTGGCTGTATCAAAGTTTGCAGCTATTGCTCCTGCAGTCATCGACTGAGAGGCCACCAGCAACAGAATGGCTCTCCTGGTTGGGTCTGCAATTGCCTGAAAAACGTCTCTACGCAAATTCATTATGTAGCTATTTGACTACAAATATATGTGTAGTTATTTAACTACGCAAATTTTTTTGAAAATTTTTTTACCAGATGGCTTGGTGCATGATTGTGAGCTCAAAATCAGAATACTTTGCAGTTCGCCATCTAACTTTAACTTTAGACATTCTTAAACTTATGCCAGTTGCCAATGATTAAATTCATATCACTTATTGCCTTTTATCTTGCACTGAATACCGCTAATGGACAACAGTATACTACCCTTGTCCTGAAAGGTGGAGGAATAAGAGGAATAGCTTATGCAGGTGCGATTAAAGTACTTGAAGAAAAAAATGTCTTACAAAACATAAACAATGTTGCAGGCACTTCAGTTGGGGCAATAGTAGCTAGTCTTATTGCAGTAGGATACAATGCGGAAGAAATAAAGGATATAATGATGAAACTGAAAATTGAAGAATTTAATGATGGCCAGTTTTTCTTTATCGGAGGGCAAAAACGATTACGTAAGAATTTTGGCTGGTATAAGGGGGAAGTATTAGAGGATTGGCTGGGCGATCTGATAAAAGCTAAGACAGGTAATGCTAATACAACATTAGCGCAACTACATGACCTTGCACTAAAAAATAAAAAAATAAAAAATCTGTACATAACTACTACAAATCTTTCAAAGCAGAGAATGGAGATATTCAGTTGGCAAAACCATCCGAACATATCCATAAAAACTGCGGTACATGCAAGCATTGCTATTCCATTATACTTTAGTGCCGTTTTACTAGATAGCAATGATAACAGAATAAAGAGGCCAGGTAACACTAAATTATTCAGTGTTTATATAGATGGCGGGCTACTGGCAAATTATCCTTTGAATATTTTTGACTCTGCAAATCTGAACAGCCACACTTTAGGACTTAAGCTTGAAAGACCCGAACAGATAGAATTTAGTAAAACTTCTTCCGGTATTGCGCCTTATAATATTTATGGTTTTAACAGCTACATAGCTGCCTTATATAATATTGTTATTGAAAATCTAAACAAAAATGAATCACAAAAAGAAGAGCAAGGCAGAACAATCTATATAAGCACGAATAATTTGGGTCCAAAGGTTCGGCATATTCCAAATTCAGAAAAGGAAATTCTTTATGACAATGGGATGAAGGCGGCAAAAGCATTTTTTCTTAAAAACCCGTAGTACGTTTATCGAAGCGAGTGGTAACTATCAATCTGTAAAAACAATGTTCTTAAATTGTTCCAATATAATGAGGATTACGCAGGTGCCTCGCACAATATGTGAGTAAAAAAGGAATCAATAAAGTAGTTTCTTCGTCGGCATAATTATCTTGTACATCTACTTCATAATTAAAACCCAGGATCTTCCAGGTAAGAACAGCCTGTATAAGTGCAATTTCATTTCCATCGGTGTCTATGGCCGCATAAATACCGTTCAATATATTTTTTCTTCTGAAGGTGAAGGAAATGTTGTTTGCGATGATACGACCAGATGGCTGCCAGGCCAATTGTATTTAATAACGGCATATTCCTCTCCATTTTTTGTCACTTCCATTGTGTTCAACCAAAAGCCTGTGGGATCTATATCGTAAACCGTGTTGTCGGTCAGCGTGATATGTGCCCTTTTAGGTTGCCAAAAAGTATATTCAAGTGTGCCAAGCATCTCCTGGTATTCATTGGTTACGTCGAGATGAGTATTATTATGAGTTGTTACAGTATAATGCATAAAGGACATCTATAACTGTAAAATAAACGCTGTCAGTTATTTTTCAAAAATAAACAGGAAGTAATTTAAAGTTAATTCGTGGGCATAAGAATTTTGTCAGTTTATAAGAAAATGTCCAATTGTTACGATCTCATTCATTATTGAATTAAAAGACATTCAAATGGAAAATAAATCAACCAATGTATCGGCTCCATCTAAAGCCAGAAGAATCGCCTACTGGGTCTTAACCATTTACCTTGCCTTTGAGTCAATTCTAAGTGCTACATGGGATTTCAACTGGTTGAATAAAGGCTTCGCTCTTGGCATTATGAAACAAATTGGGTTCCCATCTTACTTCTTAATCATCAAAGGCATTGGCACATTATTAGCAGCTCCCATATTTCTTCTGCCCCGCTTACCTTTATTAAAAGAGTGGGCTTATTTTGGTACATTTCTTATTTATGTTGGTGCAATCGCGTCGCATTTGCTTGTGGGAGATGGCGTAGCTCCAATGATTGCGCCTATTATATTTTTAAGTATTACTGTCGCTTCCTGGACATTACGTCCACCATCCCGAAGGTTTGCTTTTTAGAATACTGTAATTAAAACAACCCTGGTATCAACCTCCATTTGATTTGATTGCAATATGTACTATAATCATTTAAATTTCTTTTAAGAAATTTTTCCTCATCTAGCAACCTCGCCGTTATAATAAGCACATTTTGCTGGATATATGGCTAGTATACTTCCAGATTTTAGACTTTGAGTAATCTATAATTTTCAGCAAGCGAGCCATAGGTTTCCATACGTTCGTGGTGATTCCGGGAGTATTGAACAATTAATAATTCATCAACATTGAAGCGGCCTAACAATTTGAGTAATTGCCCGGTAACATTTTTATATGATCCAATAAAATTGCTTGGCATAGTGCCTTCGCTTAATAATTTCTTGTGCCTCATTAAGGCTTTTTCATCGGTATCATCACAAACTACACTAACAGCCAGGATGACTTTCCGACCAGAATAATTCTCGATCGCCGCACTAGCCTGAAAACGCTGACTATTGACCAGCGCTTTGTTTTCGTCCCGGGTAATAAACAAGGCGAGTGCTAAAGATGTATGCAGATCATTTGCTAAAACGACACTACTATCATTTGAGCCAAGCACCCAAAGCTGTGGTGGCCGTCTTGCAGTAGTGTGTATTTTAATTCTTGCCTGAGAATCTGCAGCGTTTACCAGGCTTATAACTTTTGCTATCTTTCTTGTAAAAACACCTTTATCCAACTCCCATAAATTACCGCCAACAAGCTCACTCGCAATTGCCTCATCAGTTACGCCCGGACCACGACACATTCCTAAATCGAAACGCCCGTCACTGATAGTTTGTAATGTGTTAGCAATTTCTGCGACACGGTAGGGGCTGTAGTATCCCATAATAATACCACCTGTGCCGACACGGATCCTTTTCGTACGAGCGGCCAGTAGAGGTATAAGTAATTCAGGCGCCGATGAAGCAGCGTAAGGAACATGATGCTCCGCGACCCAATAGCGTGTGTATCCAACCTGATCTGCTAATTCACCAAGTTTTAGTATGTCAGCAATTGCTTCACCTGTAGTTTGTTTTTCGCTGCGCTTGCAAAGATCAAGCACACCAAAAGGTAAAACGTCGTTTGTCGAGGGAGGTTTGTTCATGCGTGTGATGACTTCTTTACATTATTACTAGAATTAACAGAAAGCATAACCGGCCAACCTGCCCGCTCGAAAAAAGGCATTCGTGCTTCTTGCGGACTCATGAGTTCAAGAGCCAACAAATGGATACCAAGGCTTCCTTTATAAAGGCTGCTACTTAGATTTAATTTATTATTACCAGCACGATTGATAAGTACCCTGGCTCTCTCAAGAAATGTATTTACTTTGGTGAGACGATACATAGCTAGTTGGGCATATGCTACCCCAGCATCGCCACAGCATAAAGTCGCTCCATTTGAAGGCATGGAAAAAGCATGATTAGCTGCAGCTACAGCTATATTCAAAAAATCCTGATCTCCATAAGTATCGAAGGCAAGCCCAAAAAGATGAGCAAGGCCAGACGAACCCTTACACCAGCTTGCGCTAAATCTATCTATTACATTTTGAGGGCTATCGATCATGATAGGCCACCTGCGACCAATTTTCGCAGGTATTGACATATTGGCGAGTTCCTGAAGATATTGTTTTACCAATTTACCAGGCAGTTCCTGCACTACTTCACTCCACCGCATTAAAGCATAAAGTACGCCAGCCCAACCGTGCGCAATACCCATGTGTTTTATAGTTTTATTGGCTGAGATATGCCCAACCATGCTAAGTTTTTCAATTAAGTCGGATGCAATGCGATGACCAGCGTTTATGAGTGATTGTTTTGATGGAAGCAGTGGATCGTCGGGAAGTACTTCCAATAATAATGCACAACCCAATAAAGCACCCGGTTTGCCACTCATAAGGTCGAAGTCGATAGGTGCATCTAAAGCCACGGTACAAATTTCCTTAATTGTCGAGTTAACTGTAAAGCAATCCCAACGTGCCAATGCGATCATAGCTTCGCATATACATACGCCAAAGCGTCCATAATGAAGTGATTGAGGTGTTATTGCCTTTTCAGAAATGCCAATTGCCGGATTATCGCTATTATATGCAAGCGGTTCTTTCGCAGTTTTAGCTCTTGTAATCCAAATGTCGGCATCACTCAAAGCATTTGCGTCTTGACTTATTTCTGCGCATTTTAATAGTGTATAAGCAATACCTGCGGCTCCAAAATGTATAGGAGCTGTTGGAGGCTGTAAAGGCCAATCAAAATCTAATCCTTCTCTTTGAAACCTTGCAATAGTTTTACGAGCTTCCGAAGGGTCGGCTTTTTTCCCAGAGTCTCCGTTATCAATCGAATCATCCGCAGCTGAAAGTGCTTCGGCGAAAGCGGAGGGGGGTGCAAAACGTTCATTTTCGTTTTTCGACAAAGCTCTTGCAAGGACAGCCTCGATAGCCGGACGACTGGGAACTCCTATTGATTGGAAGGATCGTAAAGTTTCCAATTTTATTTGCTGAAAAAAGAATGAGCGATCTAATCGAAATGGAAGATAATGATGTGCAGTTAACAACAAGAATGAGAGTGCTGCCAATCCATAAACATCACTGGCTATAGTAGCAGATGGCGGCTTTTTTTTATCGAGAAATGCAGTTGCAACGAGCGGGTCATAAAAATAAGGCACGCCACGTCTATCGGGCAAAGGGTGAATATCTGCAATTGGTTTGTATAAAGCCAGCCCAAAATCTATGATATGTACGGATCCATCAGCACTAATTAAACAATTTTTCGGATGAATATCGGCATGAACAATACCAGCTATATGCAATTCTTTATAAGCCAGCAACAAATCTATTACGAGGGCTTTTAACTTGCTGAATTGATCTGCGCCAGTAATGGATTTACGAATATAGTTGGCTGTTATGAGAATATCCTGACCTTCGATCCAGTCCATCAATACATAGGCCCGATCTTTATAATTGCCTGTCCTGTGGGGTTGAGGTGTTAAGGGATGTGGAGCTGCCCTCAAGACATCATATTCCCTTTTAATCAGTGTATTTGTTTTTTCGTCGTGCGGATGTTTTGCTATTTTCAAAGCTAAAATATGCCCTGAAGCGTTTTTGCAGCGGTAAATTTCTGTTTCATCAAGGACTATGTGACCATTTAAAATTTCAACATCATCTATTATTATTTCGCCGAAAATAAGATTATAGTCTATAATTGGCTTCGAAGCAGGTTCAATTAAAAAACCAGCTATCAGCATTTTTTTTACAGCATCAGTAATGTCTTGCATGAAAGCATCCACATCCATATCATTCTCGTGCGAAAAATTTTGGACTGCCTGTTTTAAAGTAATGGGATTTCTAAATGTCTTAAAAAATTCAGCTACTTCTTTTTCAATCACGAGTGAGTGTGCACGCCCGTGCGGTCGAGTAACTACAAAATCCGTTTTTTCATAAATAAACTGTGCGCGGATGTCTTGCCTTATATTAGTAACAGGCGTTATGACAACGTCTTTGGCGAGCTCAAAAACCTGCTCACTATCCCATGGATCTTTAGACATCATATCACTTTATTAGGTAGCCATTTCTTAGTATCGATACCAAGAGTGCTTATTTTCTTAAGTGAATATTGGATCATGCTTGCTTTCTCAAACATCAGCCGCATACCTTCTGCAAATGATCGAACAATTATTTGTGTAATAAAGCCCCTCCAGCTTGTGGCTCTAAACTGCTCTCTAAACTTCCCAGGTGGGTCGAAGCCACACGAAACAACGCCTAAAGGGTCCAGAGCTGCAGTAAAAGGCAAAGGTTGCACATTTACAGATTTCAACGACTTTGAGAGACTTTCTCCTAACAGATACATAGTTTCAAAATCGTATAAATACGCAACAAATTTATCAGGGCGAACTATATTTTGAACATCTCTCGCAAATTTGAAAGCCGGCACATTATAAGATGTTAAGTGTTCAAGGATAACATTGAATTCGCTTATAAGACTATCGGGGTGAAGATTTATATACAATTTGTACTGCATTGAAAGTGGAGTTGTCCTTATACTTCTATTATTATAGATTCTCCACCTGTTATTATTAATAGAGGCAGGACGTTCCAACCATTCTGCCTCTAAAACCCTTTTTGCCAAATTCTCTTTGCTAATTAGCGCATCATATAACAGTTCTTCACGCGGAAATTGATGCATCCAAAATGATGATAGCGGTATACGCCCGTAAGAATAGAGACGCTCCCAAATGTTTCCCACACCAAGCAGAGTTAAGTCGCAAGCGTACTCCATCGCATGATGGGATATGGCTTCATTTGCATCGTAAAACTTCCGCCCCTCACTCATATGCAACTAAATTAGCAAAAAGAGCTTAGAACCGAGTATCACGATCCATTCTCTCGATATGCGACCTCACTTTTTCCAGGGCAGCAATAAGACTCCTTTCAAGTACCCTCAGGTCACTAATTCCAGTATTCGAAATTTCTCTGTAAGACTTAATTTGCAAAAGTTCAAGCATTTCAGCACGTGTTTCGTTTGCCATCAGACGGTCGAACTCACTTACTTTTATTTCCCACTCAACTTCTGTCCACCACTGGGCAATTGTATCTCCAAGACTTGTTGTACCGCAGGCACCGGTATCGCCACAACTTGTATCACCGCAACTATGAGTATCACCACAGCCAGTATCGCCGCAGCTTCCGGTATCACCGCAACTGGTGTCGCCACAACTATGAGTATCGCCGCAACTTGTATCGCCACAACTGTGAGTATCGCCGCAACTTGTATCTCCGCAACTATGAGTATCACCACAACTGGTATCCCCGCAACCTTCGGTCTGACCGCAACTAGTATCGCCGCAATCAAAATTTATTCCATAAGGAAACAGATGTTCATCTATTATGGTTACTACGAGCTCATTAATTCTGTATTTCATGATGATTTGTTTTTAGATAAACGATTTGGTGATTAGTGACATATTATAAATAAATTAATTAAATCAAACATATGTGATTTATTTGATAAAAGAAAGGTGAGATAACCGATATCTTAAAAATTTAATATTGAAGTTAGACATCATTCAAGCAAAGCTGTTTACATTATCAGTTTGGATATTCTTCCCAATTAGCCTGAAGTCTTTGACTTCTAATTATTTGCATATAATTTTTGGATAACACCTAATTAAAATAATCTTGGTATCAATCTCCATTTAATTTGATCGCAATATGCGGTATAGCCATTTAAATTTCTTTTAAGAAATTTCTCTTCATCAAGCAATCTCGCGGTTATAATAATACAAATTGGAATAAATGTAAAAAAGCGCCCATAAAGAATTCAATGCTATAGATGTAGACAACAGTAAAGAGCTGTTTTCTTTTTACGCAAATGAGCTAATAGACCTGTGTACTACAATCCGTTTAGTGAATCATAATAAGCGCCATATTTAATTAGATATTTTAACTAGTTTCTCAGTTTTTAGCAACTTGCCCTGTGTGTCTGTTATCCTAAGCAAATACACACCATTTGCAAAGTAGCTGATGTCTATATTGGTTTCATTTTCTTTATACAGCAATGATTTGCCCTGCATATCCGAGATCATAATATTTACATTTACCGGAGCTGCAATGTGGAATGTAGAAGTAACCGGATTAGGGTAGATCATTATTACATCCTGAGAAGCTAAGCTTTTTATACCTGTTATGTTTACATCTTCAGTGTCAGACATTTTGCCGCAGCCGTTACTGTCTGTTACGAATACACTATAATCGCCTGATAGAGTATACCGATAACTAGAATCTGTTGCCCCGGAAATAGGCTTACCATCCTTGTACCATTGGTAAGTCACGTATTTTGTAGTGCTTAGCGTAGTTAGCTTAACAGAGATCACCGGTTTTGGTAATGGATGTTCAATAGTTGTATCCTCGGAGGACGTACCTGAACAACTGCTGATATCTGTTATAACGACTCTATAATTCCCGCCTGTGCGTACATACATTGTAGACAAGGTGTCCCCAACAATATCAGTATCGTTCAACTGCCACTGATAATGTAACCCTGAATCTTTGTTAGCTGTAAGCAATATGCTATCGCCACTACAGAACGCAAGCGCACCGGCTGTGATAGCTGCAGCAGGCAGCTTAGCAACATAACCCTGATATTCATAGGCACCCATGTCCACAATGCTACCGCCATAGCGGCGTGGCTGGCCAGCCAGGTCTGTAGTTATGGTAGTATCCAGCAGAGTATCGTTTCCGGCGTTTACTGCAGGGCTGCATTTTTGTAGCCTATAATCGCCGGTGGTAGTATCAACGAAGAGTGGATCTTTGTGTGGCAAATTGCCGCCACCATCTGTAGCCCCTGCGGGAAAACTGCCTTCAAAAAGGGTATTGCGGAACGATGTAGCTGACATACCACCTCCTATATCGCTATTACCATTGCTAACGGAATCTATTATACTGTTCCATACTTTCAATGCAGTTGAGGCGGGAAATAACATTGTACCTCCTACAGCATAAAGCGCATTTCCACCATTTCCATAAGTTGTATCGCTGCTATTATTGATATTTCCGAAGAAGGTGACATTGTTGAGCACTGAAGTGGCAGCAGTATATAAATATATTCCACCTCCGGGACCACTCTGATTTTTAGCAAATAAGACATCGTTTAAAATCATCTTGCTACTATCAACAGATGTAGCAAAAATACCTCCGCCGCTCGCACCAGCGCCTAAGTCAGATGTAGTATTGCCTATAAATGCACAATGGGTAAGAAAAAGGCTGGCATTACTCCCCATAATACCTCCGCCATAATATAAGGCTGTATTATTTAAAAAGATAACGCTATCGGCAATAACGCTACCATTGACAGCCGCCAAACCGCCTCCACCGAAACTATGAAAACAATTGACGATAGAATCATTGATCAATACGGGTGCATACTTTTTTGTATAATATACAAGCCCCGGATTAATAAATGTACCGGAACCATCGGTATATATAGCCCCCCCTCCTATCCCGGTGGCTGTATCGTTAATAAATTTTACATTTACCAAACGAGGACTACCGTCGAAATTAGCAAAACCGCCGCCGCCAAATGTGGCCCTATTATTCTTTATGATGAGGTTGGCGAATAAAGTGTTTCCATCTGCATTAAAAATTCCTCCTCCAAAAGTATTAATTGCCGCACTGCCCCCATTGCCATAGCCTCCTGTTATTGTAAATCCATTCAGTTCAGAAGAACTGTCTCCATTTGCGAACACGATGTGATAGCTATTGTTTGTAGGATCTCCATCGTTCTGCACGTCGCCGCTAAGGATAGTGACATTCGTTTTGCCGGTGCTGTCGCGCGCGTTAAGCAATGTCTCGGTACCAGCAAAGCCACCGTATACCTGTGTACTACCAAGTATAGGAAAAGCATCTCCTCTGTCTCCGATTGTGTCCGGCCTATAAGTACCCTTTGCCACCCATACCTGTTTGGGACGTATGGTATCATTACAGGCGAGATTAAGAGCAATTACCAAATCGGAGAAGGCATCAGCCCATGATGCGCCATTTGCATAGGGGTCTGTAGCTGCAGCATTTACATATACTGTATCCGGCATAATATTCGGTCTTTCGTACTCAAACGCACCCATATCAATGGTGCCATATTTTCTTGGCTTGCCAGACAGATCGGTGGATATATTGTTAAAGGAATCATTCCCTGTATTGATGGTTGCACTGCACGGTAGCAAGGTATAATTACCACGAGAAGTATCTACAAAAGATGGCTCCGAAAAAGTAGAGATATTATTGCTGCCTGTATAGTAAGGATATGCACTGCCTACACCATCTACGCCATAGCCGAGGTAAGTATTATTTATAATTAAGGAAGAAAAATAGCTATAAGCCGTGTAATCTAAAATGCTGTTTTGAATCGAAAATGTGCCGAATAGCGAATATACCGGATAAAAGCTATTGCCACTGAATGTGGCATTTGTAACTGTAACATTGCCCCCTATAGCGAATACACCACTTCCGAATACCTGGTTGGTGGGGTAGCCATAATTATTTACAAAAAGTGCATTGGTAATCTGTACAAGCGACCGTGAATCATCAACATATAT
>Ga0134128_10003979_pt1 | contig 18095 bp, 15 predicted proteins | sample KB31754_FD_96462 | JGI IMG/M metagenome (GOLD analysis project Ga0134128, IMG submission 96462) | Terrestrial soil microbial communities with excess Nitrogen fertilizer from Kellogg Biological Station, Michigan, USA - KB3-175-4 | ecosystem: Environmental > Terrestrial > Soil > Unclassified ... | reverse complement strand
CGCCATTCCTGCTGCACCCGGTCACGGTTCGCGCGCGAACCGTGCGCGTCATCTTCGGACGCCACGCCGTGCGAAAGCTTCGTCAACACGGCTGCGGCATCTTCCTCACAAGCCAGCACCACCACCACGCCGCGATCTTCATCGGCAATGCGCCGCAGCGCCGCGGTGAGCGCTAGGCCAAGATCATCGCGCTGCAGGTGCAACGTATCCGACAATGTGTTGCGTACATGCACGCGCGCCAGCACCGGCGCACCATCGTCCACGCGTCCGCGCACCAACGCGAAATGCAGATCGTTGTGCAGGGAATCGCGAAAGGCGATCAGGCGGAACGCGCCGAATTCGGTCTGCGCGTCGGACTCGTGCACGCGTTGAATGGTTTTCTCGGTTTGCAGGCGATACCGGATCAGCTCGGCAATGCTGCCGATCTTCAGTCCATGCTTGCGCGCGAATGCTTCCAGCTCGGGACGACGCGCCATCGAGCCGTCTTCGTGCAGGATTTCCACCAGCACACCGGCGGGCTCGCAGCCGGCGAGCGCGGCGAGATCGCAAGCCGCTTCGGTGTGGCCGGCGCGCGACAACACGCCGCCCGGTTGGGCCATCAGCGGGAACACGTGACCGGGCTGCACCAGGTCACCGGGCTTCGCATCCGGGGCAACGGCCACCTGGATGGTGCGCGCGCGATCGTGCGCGGAAATGCCGGTGGTGACGCCCTCCGCGGCCTCGATCGAGACGGTGAAGTTGGTGTGATATTGCGAACCGTTGTCGCGCACCATCGGCTGCAGGCCGAGCTTTCTGCACCGCGATTCGCCGAGCGCAAGACAGATAAGGCCGCGCGCCTCGCGCGCCATGAAATTGATGTCGGCCGCGCGCACCTTGTCCGCGGCCAGGATCAGGTCGCCTTCGTTCTCGCGATCCTCATCGTCGAGCATCACCACCATGCGCCCGGCGCGCAGTTCGTCGAGAAGTTCGGGAATGGGATCGAAGGGCATGAAAGTTCGTGGTTCCGGGAAGTATGTTCAAGTCGTCATTCCGGGACCGCCGCCAGGCTTCGTCCGGCAACGGAACCCGGAATCCATTTTGGTCTTGTATTGCCGCACGGAATCAATGAATCCCGGCATTCGCCTGGATGACGGCCACAGGCGCGCCATCTACTCGCGAGCAACCAATAGCCGTTCCAGATAGCGCGCCATCATATCCACTTCCAGGTTCATCCGGTCGCCCGGGATTCGCTGCGCAAACGTGGTGGCTTCAATCGTGTGCGGGATCAGGTTGACCGAGAACCGCGTGCTCTCGACCGTGTTGACGGTCAGGCTGACGCCATCCACGCAGACCGAGCCTTTCGCAGCGATGAAACGGGCAAGTCCGGCGGGCGCCTCGACAAGCCAGCATTGCGAACGCGCATCCGGCTCGATCGAAACGATGCGGCCCACGCCGTCCACGTGCCCGGAAACCAGGTGCCCGCCGAGGCGATCCGAAAGCCGCAATGCTTTCTCCAGATTCACGGCATCTCCGTCGCGCAGCGCGCCGAGCGTTGTGAGCGACAGCGTTTCGTTGGAGACGTCCACTGAGAATTCGCGCTGGCCGAGCGCCACCACGGTCAGGCACACGCCAGTTACAGAAATGCTGTCGCCGACGCGGATGTCCGAAAAATCCAGCGCGGGCGCGGCGATCGACAGCCGCAAGTCGCCGCCGCGTGGCTCGCGGCGCGCAATGGTTCCGGTGCATTGGACGATGCCGGTGAACATAGCTCTTTTGAAAGTGCGGGGAGGGAAGGCCGCTTTTGGATTCCCGCGATCGGGGATGACCGCAATGAAGATCGCCATTCTCGCGAAAGCGGGAATCCAGTGTCTTCGCTCAGACGGTCGGCCGCAACAGCAACCGCATATCCTCGCCAATGCGGCGTTGATCCACTGCACGCAACGCCTTGCGGTCGAGCATATGGGCGAGCGGCGACAGATGCAGCAACGGCCGCGCCTGATCACCCAGCAATACCGGCGCGATGTAAAGCAGGAATTCGTCCACCAGACCCGCCTCGAACAATGCACCGCACAGCCGCGGGCCGGCCTCGACCTGCAATTCGTTGATCTCGCGCTGCGCGAGCAACCGCATCAGTTCGGCAAGATCAAAACGGCCCTGCGCGCCCACCGCGCACGTCGCGAGTTCCGCGCGCGCATAACGCTGATCGCGCGGTTGCGCACCCGGCGCGTGCAGCACCAGCGTCGGTGCGGTGCCGTCGAGCAGATGCGCAGAGGGGGCCAACGCGTCGAGTTGCGCGTCGAGTACAACCCGCAGTGGCTTGATGCCCTCCCCTGGGCGGGCATCGGGCTGGGAATGGCTTTCGAGAAGCCGCACCGTCAGCCGCGGATCATCCATCCGCGCCGTAGTCGCGCCGGCAAGGATTGCCGAACTGCGCGCGCGCCAGCGTTGCACGTCCGCGCGCGCGGCGCCGCTGGTGATCCATTTGGATTCGCCGTTCGCCAGCGCAGTGCGACCATCCAGGCTCATCGCCAGTTTCACCCGCACCCACGGACGATCGCGCTCGAGTCGCGAGAAGAAGCCGCGATTCAATTCGCGCGCAGCTTCATACATCAAGCAGGAATGCACTTCGATGCCGGCCTCGCGCAGCCTGCGCAATCCGCTGCCGTTGGTATGCGGGTTCGGATCCTGGCTGGCCACGACCACGCGCGAAACACCGGCTTCGACCAGCGCATCCGCGCAGGGCGGCGTGCGCCCGAAGTGCGCGCAGGGTTCCAGGGTGACGTAAGCGGTCGCACCGCGCGCATCCGTGCTCGCCACGCGAAGCGCCAGTACTTCAGCATGCGGTTCGCCCGCGCGCTGGTGCCAACCTTCGCCGACGATTTCCCCGCCGCGTGCGATCACACAGCCGACGCGCGGATTGGGCTGCGCGGTGTAGAGGCCGCGTTCGGCCAGGCGCAGCGCGCGGGACATCATGATGTGGTCGGTGGCTGAAAAGGAGTCAGAGTCACTTTTCATGCAGATGACTCCGATCCTCAGGCCTCACTCCAAAAATGACTCCGACCTTTTTTCACCGCTTCTTCTTTTCGGCGTGCTTGTCGAAACTTACGATCTCGGCGCTGCCCAACAGCGGCAACTGGCTATCGGTGGGCAGGTCGCGCTCCAGGCGATCCAGTTCTTCGCGAAAATCGGCCACGTCCTCGAAGGAGCGGTACACCGATGCGTAGCGTACGTAGCCGACATGATCGAGCTTGCGCAACTCGGTCATCACGAATTCACCGACCCTGCGCGCGGGCAGTTCGCGCTCGGTGGTCCTGCGCAATTGATGCACCACCGCGCGGACCGCGGCCTCGATCTGTTCCTCGGAGACGGGGCGCTTGTGCAGCGCGCGATCGAAGCCGGTGCGCAGCTTGCGCGCATCGAACGCCTCGCGCCGGCCATCGTCCTTGATGATCGCCGGCAGCTTCAGTTCCACCGTTTCCTGCGTGGAGAAACGTTCGCCGCAAGCCGAACACTCGCGCCGCCGCCGGATGGTGGCACCGTCGTCGGAGACGCGCGAATCAATCACGCGGGTATCGTTGTGCTGGCAGAAGGGGCAGTGCATAGGTAGGGCGGGTCTTGACCCGCCATGCCCGATGATAACAGCGGCGGATCAAGATCCGCCCTACCCGTAAACCGGAAACCTTGCGCACTGCGCATTCACCAGATCGCGCACGTTCGCGATGACGTTCTCATCGTTTGGCGCATCCAGCACGTCGCAGATCCAGCCGGCGAGTTCCGCGCAATCGGATTCCTTGTAGCCACGGGTGGTGACGGCCGGCGTGCCGATGCGCAGGCCGGAGGTGACGAACGGCTTCTGCGGGTCGTTCGGCACCGCGTTCTTGTTGACGGTGATATGCGCCTTGCCAAGCGCCGCTTCCGCATCCTTGCCGGTAAGCGGCTTGCCGATCAGGTCCACCAGGAACAGATGGTTCTCGGTGCCGCCGGAGACGATCTTGTAGCCGCGTTCGGCCAATTTCTTCGCCATCGCCTTGGCGTTCTTGACCACTTGTTTTTGGTAATCCTTGAAATCCGGTTGCAGCGCTTCCTTGAAGGCGACCGCCTTGGCGGCGATCACGTGCATGAGCGGGCCGCCCTGGATGCCGGGGAACACGATGGACTGCAATTTCTTCTCGATCTCTTCGCCGGCGCCTTTCGCCACGATCAATCCGCCGCGCGGACCGCGCAAGGTCTTGTGCGTGGTCGACGTCACCACATGCGCGTGCGGCAGCGGGCTCGGGTACACGCCTGCGGCGATCAATCCCGCGACGTGTGCCATATCCACGAACAGGTACGCGCCGACCTTGTCGGCAATGGCGCGGAAGCGCGACCAGTCCATCACCTGGCTATACGCGCTGAAGCCAGCGACCACCATCTTCGGCTTGTGTTCCAGCGCGAGCTTTTCGATCTCGTCGTAATCCACGAAACCATCGGCATTGACGCCGTACTGCACGGCGTTGAACACCCGGCCGGAAAAATTGACCTTGGCGCCGTGAGTGAGATGGCCGCCGTGCGCGAGCGACATCCCCAGGATGGTGTCGCCCGGATTCAGCAGCGCGAAATAAACGGCCTGGTTGGCCTGCGAACCCGAGTGCGGCTGCACATTGGCGTAGTCGCAATCGAACAACTTTTTCAGGCGCTCGATCGCCAGCTTCTCGGCGACATCCACGTACTCGCAGCCGCCGTAATAGCGCTTGCCGGGATAACCTTCCGCGTACTTGTTGGTCAGCACCGAACCCTGCGCTTCCAGCACGCGCGGGCTGGCGTAGTTCTCGGAAGCGATCAGCTCGACGTGATCCTCCTGGCGCTGCTTTTCTTCCCTCATCGCGCGCGCGAGTTCGTCGTCGTAGCCGGCAATTCGCATCTCGTGGGAGTACATCGCAACCCTCGCGCTTTCAATGAGGTGACAAGGGTGAAATGGTAGCGGTTTCGGCGGGGCTCTGCCGGTGCGCGATTCGTGCATTGCGTACAATCCACCGTTTCCAATCAGGAATACAGGCATGGATATCCGTACTGTTTGCGGCGGAGCCTTGCGTTGGCTGGCACTCGTGCTGCTTGCCGCGCCTTTGATTGCGCAAGCCGCCACCGGCGTGGGCTTCAGCCAGATCAGCATCCACGACCCGGTCAACGGCGGCACGATGCCGGGTTATGTGTTCTATCCCTCCGCGCAGGCTGGCGGCGTGACCTGGGTCGGTCCCTACGAATTGCACGCTACGCTTGATGCGTCTCCCATCGAAGGCACCAAACCGCTGGTGCTGATTTCTCACGGGCACGGCGGCTCCGATCTCGGCCATCACGATCTTGCCGTTTACCTCGCGAGTCATGGTTTCGTCGTCGCGACATTGGAACATCCCAAGGACAACTTCCGCGACGCGAGCGGCGACGGCCATCCGCAAGTAATGGTCGGCAGACCGATCCAGGTCTCCGCGGTTATCACCCACCTGCTGGGTGATTCACGGTGGAAAGCGTTGATTGATCCGCAGCGCATCGGGGTGGCGGGTTTTTCCAACGGTGGCTACACCAGCCTGCTGCTGGTCGGCGCGGTACCGCGCTTCACGCGTTTTCTGGATTTCTGCAAGGCGCATCCGGACGATCCCAACATCTGCGGGCCCGCGCGCGCATTGCAAGCGGAAGCCGCACGGCACGGCCAGACGGTCGAGCAGATGATGGCCGCGATGGAGGGTGCCTTCCACCGCTGGGGCGATCCCGCCGATCCGCGCATCAAGGCTGCCTTCGCGATGGCACCGCTCAGCCTGATTTTCGACAAGGCAGGGCTGGCCTCGATTCACCGGCCGGTGTTCCTGTATTACGGCCAGGACGACGAAGTGTTGACGCCGAAATACAATGCGCTGTACATCGCACCACGGATCAAGACCCTCGCCGGCATCAGGATGATTCCGAAAGCCGGCCACTACGTCTTCCTGTCGCCCTGTTCGGCAGAACTGACGAAGGATGCGCCGATGCTCTGCAAGGATCCGCCGGGCGTGGATCGCGTCGCCGCACACAAGCAGATCGATGCCGATGCGCTGGCGTTTTTCCGGAAGACACTTTCTGCGGCCGGCCACTGATCGGAACGATCACTCCGGCTTCGGACCGGAAATCCGGTGCCGATACAGCGCCACCCCACGACGGTCCAGCCGTCGCTGGCGCGATCGCTCGCACGCCGCGATAATGCAGGGTTCCATTGCTTTTCGTAGGAGCGGGCTTGCTCGCGACCGGAGCTGCCGTCCCATGGCCAAGAGCTCCATGTCGCCTGCAAGCAGGCTCCCACCCAGCCCGAACCCGGAGTCACGATGCAATACATCTACACCATGATCGGCGTGTCCAAGATCGTCCCGCCCAAGCGCGAGATCATCAAGGACATCTCGCTGTCGTTCTTCCCCGGCGCCAAGATCGGGCTGCTCGGCTTGAACGGCGCGGGCAAGTCCACGGTGCTGCGGATCATGGCCGGCGTGGATACCGAGTACAACGGCGAGTCGCGGCCGGCGCCCGGCATCCAGATCGGTTACCTGGCGCAGGAGCCTCAGCTTGTTCCCGACAAGAGCGTGCGCGAGTCGGTCGAAGAAGGCCTTTCGGAAATCCTCGACGCGCAGAAGAAGCTCGACGAAATCTACGCCGCGTACGCAGAAGAAGGCGCGGATTTCGACAAGCTCGCCGCCGAACAGCAGCGACTGGAAAACATCCTCGCCGCCGGCGACGCGCACACGCTGGAACGCCAGCTCGAAGTCGCCGCCGACGCACTGCGGCTGCCGCCATGGGACGCGAAGATCGCCACGCTTTCCGGTGGTGAAAAGCGTCGCGTCGCATTGTGCCGCCTGCTGTTGAGCAAGCCCGACATGCTGCTGCTGGACGAACCCACCAACCATCTCGATGCCGAATCGGTGGAATGGCTGGAGCACTTCCTGCACGACTACACCGGCACCGTGGTGGCGGTCACCCACGATCGTTACTTCCTCGACAACGCGGCCGAGTGGATCCTGGAGCTGGATCGCGGCCGCGGCATTCCATGGAAGGGCAACTATTCCTCGTGGCTGGAGCAGAAAGACGAGCGCCTGAAGCAGGAAGCCTCCGGCGAGAAGGCGCGCCAGAAGGCCATCGCGCGCGAGCTGGAATGGGCGCGGCAGAACGCCAAGGGCGGCCGCAGCAAGGGCAAGGCCCGCCTGGCGCGGATCGAGGAATTGCAATCGGTCGATTACCAGAAGCGCAACGAGACCAACGAGATTTTCATTCCGCCGGGCGAGCGCCTCGGCAATACCGTGATCGAGCTGAAGGGCGTGAGCAAATCCTTCGGCGATCGCCTGCTGATCGACGACCTCACTTTCGCGGTGCCACCGGGCGCGATCGTCGGCATCATCGGACCCAACGGCGCCGGCAAGTCCACGCTGTTCAAGATGATCACCGGCCAGGAGAAGCCCGACTCCGGCGAAATCGTGATCGGCCAGACGGTGAAGGTCGCCTACGTGGACCAGAGCCGCGAGAAACTCGAAGGCAAGCACAACGTCTTCCAGGAAGTGTCCGGCGGCTCGGACATCCTCAACATCAACGGCATCGAGATCCAGTCGCGCGCCTACATCGGCCGCTTCAACTTCAAGGGCCAGGACCAGCAGAAGATGGTCGGCTCATTGTCGGGCGGCGAGCGCGGCCGTTTGCACCTTGCAAAAACGCTTTTGCAAGGCGGCAACGTCCTGTTGCTCGACGAGCCGTCAAACGATCTCGACATCGAGACGCTGCGCGCGCTGGAAGATGCGCTGCTGGAATTCCCCGGCAACACGTTCGTGATCTCGCACGACCGCTGGTTCCTCGACCGCATCGCCACCCACATCCTCGCCTTCGAGGGCGACTCGCACGTGGAATTCTTCCCCGGCAACTACAAGGAATACGAGGAAGACAAGAAGCGCCGGCTGGGTGACGAGGCGGCGGGGCCGCACAGGTTGCGGTACAAGAAACTCGCCTGATTCGGGATTCGGAATTCGGAATTCGGGAAATCCTGACTCTTCGTCGTCATTCCGGGGCCGCCGCGGCTTCATCGCGGCGGAACCTAGGATCTGCTTTTTTACGGCGGATTTAAAGAGCAGATTACAAAGCCCTTCCATGGACTTTGCCCTTCGGGCCAACCTTCGGTTGTTCAAATTCGTTCCAGATGAATTTGTCCGGATCGCGGCTCCGCCGCGTCCGGAATGACGCGTGGTAGATTGCGGCTCTCGACGCTACGCGGCGCCCAGGCCATTGCTGCGATGCCTTTCTCGCGTTCAGATATCAATCGCTCACGCCGACGCCTGCTGCAAGCTGCGGGCATCTCGCTCGCGGCACTCGCGACGGGCAATGCGCATGCGCTCACGTCACCTGCGCCCAATCGCACGGGCGCGAAATCGAAATCGCGGCTGATCCTGCTCGGTACCGCCGGCGGGCCTTCGCCGAAGGTGGATCGCTCCGCGCCTGCCAATGCGATCGTGATCGGCGACGACATTTACGTGATCGACTGCGGCAATGGCGTGGCGCGGCAGATGGTGAAGGCGGGGCTCGATCTCGGCCGCATCCGCGATGTGTTCATCACCCATCAACATTCCGATCACAACGCCGATTACGGGAATCTGTTGTTGCTGGCGTGGGCGACCGACCTGCATACGCCGGTGGACACCTGGGGGCCGCCGCCACTCAAACGCATGACGGAATTGTTCCTGCAGATGAACGATTACGACATCCAGATACGCATCAAGGATGAAGGCCGGCCGCCGCTGGCGCCGTTGATCGTGCCGCACGAGATCACACGCGGCGGTCCGGTGATGCAGGACACGAACGTGAAAGTGACGGCTGCGCTGGTCGAGCATCCGCTGGTGAAGCCGGCATTCGCGTATCGCTTCGATTGCCCGGATCGTTCGATCGTGTTTTCCGGCGATACGCGTCCTTCCGAAAACCTGATCGAACTCGCGCGGGGCGCCGACATCCTGGTGCATGAGGTGATAGACCTCGCCGCGATCGGCGTGCTGGAAAAGGAGTTGTCGCATGCCACGCGTCTGCGCACGCACTTGCTGGCCGCGCACACGCCGATGTCGCAGGTCGGACAGATCGCAACCAAAGCCGGCGTGAAAACGCTGGTGTTGAACCATTTTGTGCCCGGCACGCCACCGATTCCCGATCAGGTCTGGTACGACGCGGTGAAGCCGCACTTCAAGGGCCGGCTGGTGATCGGGCGGGATTTGATGGAACTCTAATTCCCCGCTTCGTCAGCCCGGGGCCGCCGAAGGCGGAACCCGGAACCGAGCGTCCTTCGCGTGATCGTGTAGCAACAAAGTCACTGGGTCCTGGCTTGCGCCGGGATGCGCATCAATCAACTCGATCCGACCGCGATTCAGTGCGGTTGGAATGCGCGCACCTCGCCATCGTCGCGCAGCGAGAATGGATTGAAGTTGGTATCCGGGTCGTAGGTGTCGGCGTTCTCGCGGCGTTTCAGCCAGCCGACCACCGCGTAGGTCAGCGGTGTGGCCACCGTTTCCACCAGCACCTTCATGATCCAGTTGAACACGATCACCTTCACGATCGTCTGCCCTTCCCAGATGCCCATGAAGGCGATCGGATAAAAGGTCAGGCTGTCCACGCCTTCGCCGATCAGTGTCGAGCCGATCGTGCGCGTCCACAGCCAGCGCCCGCGCGTCCACAGTTTCATTTTCGCCATCACGAACGCATTGGCGAAATCGCCGACCCAGAACCCGACCAGCGACGCCAGCGCGATCCGCCAGGTGCTGCCGAACACGATCTCCAGCGCCGGTTGCAGCTTGGCGTCGAACGGTTCGGCCGGGCTGACCGGCATGTGGATGATCGCCTGCGTCATCACGCTCGCGAACACCAGCGCACCGAAGCCCGCCCAGGTCGCGCGGCGCGCGCGCGCATAACCGTAAACTTCCGTCAGCACATCATCGAAGATGTAGCTGATCGGGAAGAACAGGTTGCCGGCGCCGAAGGTGAGCGCGCCGATCACCGGCAGATAGATCGTGCAGACCTTGGCCGGACCGATCAGGTTGGAGCACAGCAGCACGCCGACCATGCCGCCGACCAGCAGGTCGTAATAGCGGAAACCCCGGCGCGGCGCGCCTTCGATGCTTGCGCTCATGCAATCCCCAATGCTGTCGTAGGAGCGCGCCTGCGCGCGATCGCTCCGAATCATACTGGAGTCATCACCGGCGAGCGGTCGCCTGAAAGCAGGCGCCTACACGTGCTTGAGTTTGCGCATCGCAAGCAGCGGCGCCGTCAATGCGAAATGCAACCAGATGCCGCACCAGACCGCCGCGCGCGTCAACGGATTGCGCGCCGCCGGATCGAACTTCGCAAACCATCGCCACATCCCGCGATGCTTGTGGCGCGACACGAACACCGGGCGGTGCCGGCTGGAACCGCCCTTGCCGTGCAGCACGCGCACGTCGCCGGCCAGCAGCACCTTGTAGCCCGCATCACGCGCACGCCGGCACAGGTCCAGATCCTCGCAATGCAGGAAATACCCTTCGTCGAACCCATGCAGTTGCTCGAACACCACGCGCGGAATCAGCATCAACGCGCCGGAGACCGCTTCCACTTGCTCGATACCGGTTGGCATCGGGCCAAGGACGTTGATGCCGGCGCATTTCGGATCGCGCGCTTCGCGCTTCGCCAAGCCGCTCACGCTCATCAGCGAGCGGCGCAGCAGCGGATCGCGCCGGCGCGATGCCGGATCGGGTTTGCCGCTAGCATCGCAGACCACCGCACCGATCACGCCGGCCCGCGGATGCACACGCGCAGTCGCAAGCATGCGTTCGGCCGTGTCGGCTTCCAGCATGCAATCCGGATTGAGGATCAGCAGCGCATCCGAATCCGCCAGCTTCGCCCCGCTATTCACCGCCGGCCCGAAGCCGAGGTTGTTTTTGTTGAACAGCACCCGCACGCGTGCATCATTCGCATATTCGCGCGCGATCGCCTGCGGCACGCCATCGCGCGAGGCGTTGTCGACAAGAATGACTTCTGCAGAAATCGAACCCGCAACGGCACGTGCCACGCACTCGCGCAAGCCCGCGCCGCTGTCGGCGGAGACGATTACGATCGAGACGACTGGTTCGGGCAAAGACATGCGCGCAGTTTAAGCGCGCATGCGAGACGTTTTATCCGCTTCCAAGAGGCGTGAGCAGAACGAAACGCTGATCGGCCTGAAACGCCAAGCCACCAGGAATTGCATCCGCGCTCCTGTTTGCCCACTGCACGGTCGGTTCGGCCCAGGGAACCTGCTCAACAGGCCCCGGTACATAGCTGTCCCAATGCCCGTATTGATCAGGCGGTGGGTCGCTTGGAGTGGAAGTGAGGAAAAAATTGACCGGAATTGTGACTGTCCAATGATCTGCCTTTGCTTCATTGCCTGTATGTGGAACGTTGAACGTCCAATTGCGGACCGCTGTCAGGGCCGCGTGGCTCAGTACTCTCCGCCACGCTTCCATTTGCACATCACTGGCGATGAGCGGACGGCTGTACTTTCGCATTCTGCAATATCGGCTTCAACGATTCGAACCTGGTCTGGTATTCATCGGTGATCTCTCGCGCTTCCTCGGCATTGCCGATCACGCGCGGGGTGATCAGCACGATCAGCTCCTTGCGGTCGTGATTGCGGGTGGTAGTGCCGAACAGACGGCCGAATATCGGGATGCGATTGAGGAACGGCACCCCGTTGTCGGCGTCGGTATCGCTCTGCTGGATCAGGCCGCCCAGCAGCACGGTCTGGCCGCTCTGCACCGCGACCTGCGTGGCCAGCGCACGATTGGCAATGGTGAAGTTGCCGAACTGATCCTGCGAGGTCGGCTTGCTGACCACCTGCTGGATGTTGAGATAAACCAGGCCGCCCGGATTGACGCGCGGCGTAACATCCAGCAATACGCCGGTATCGATGTACTGCACTTCGCCAAGATTGAGATTGGTCGTGTTGGTGCCGCTAACCGTGCCAATGCCGGGCGTGATGAAGTTCTGCACCACCGGGATCTTGTCGCCGACCTTGATCGTGGTCTCGTGATTGTTGAGCACCACCGTCGAAGGCTCGGACAGTACCTTGGTGTTGCCGCTCTCCTCCAGGCCGCGCAGCGCGAACTGCAGATTCTTGCCGGCAAAGGAATAGAACAGCGCATCGGTCAGCGGGTTGTAATTCACGCCGCCCAACCCGGCGGCGCCCTGATGGCGATGAAAGGATTCGTTGGTGCCGGGCGGCGAGCCGGGCTGGGTGCCGATCAGGCCCGCAAGGTAATACTGCACGCCCAGGCTGAACTGGCCGGTGAGATCGACTTCCAGCACGCGCGTTTCGATCTGCACCTGCAGCGGCACTTTGTCCAGCCGCTCGATGACGGGCAGCATTTCCTGCCACTGGCTCGGCCGCGCGCGCACCAGCAACTGGTTGTTCTCGTCCACCGCGGCCAGATGCACGCCGCTTTCGGTGGTGTAGCTGGCCGTGCCGGCATTCTGGTTGCCGCCATTGTTGCCGCGTCGTTGCAGCAGTCCGCTTTCCAGCCCACCGCCGGTTGCGCCACCGCCGCCGAGTCCATTGTCGGCAACACCGCTGTCCTTGCCGCCGCTGTTGTCGCCGTTGTTGCCGGTCATCCCGCCAAAGCCGTTATTGGCGATCCCCTGCTGACCGCCCAGACCGCTGCTGCCCTGTTCCAGCGGGCTGAAGCCTGGCGCGACCTGGCCGCCAGTGTTGTTCGCATTGCCGCTGGCGGTGCCGTTGTAGAGCGCATTCAGATGCTCGGCAAGATCCGAAGCCTTGATGTTCTTGACGTCGTAGACGTACAAACCGGTCGAGCCGCCGGCGCCCGCATCGATCTTGGCGACGAAATCGCGCACCTCGTCCACGTAGGTCGGCTGCGAGGTGATCACCACGATGCTGTTGCTGTGCTCAAGCGGAATGAAGCGCGCCATGCCGGCCAGCGGCGAATCGCCCTTGGCGCCGAACATCTGGTCAAGCTGCGGCATCAGTTGCGACGCCTCCACGTGTTGCAGCGGAATCACCGCCACCGACATCCCGCGCAACCAATCCACATCGAAGGTGCGCACGGTGCGCTGGTAGTTGGCCAGTTCCTCGGGTGTGCCGGCCATCACCAGGATGTTGCGCTGCGGATCCACCAGCAGGAAGGCATCCGGGCGCGCGAACGGCTTCAGCAATTTCTGCATCGCATCCGCGGAAACGTAGTGCAGTGGAAACAGCCGCGCGGCGTAACCGCTGTTGGGCGGCGCAGCGCCCAGGCCCGGCACCAGGTTGCCGCCCGCGGCATCCTTGGCCGGCAGCACCACGTAGCGGCCGCCGTTGCGCACCACTGCGTTGTTGGTCCAGGACAACAGCATCTCGAGTACCGGCAGCACCTGCTCGCGCGAGATCGGCTGCGAGGTCGAGAAGGTGATCGTGCCCGTGACGCCCGGCGCGATCACGTAATTGGCGTGCAACACGTCACCCAGGATCGCTTTGACCGCGGCCTGGATCGGCTGGTTCTCGAAATTGAAAACGATCTGCCCGCCGGCATTGGAACTCCCGCCACCGGGTGGCGGTGCATGCGCGGCGCTCTCGTTGATGAAGCTGCCGGTTCCAAACGTCGTGCTGGTCTGCGGCGCGGACTGCACCAGCGGCTCGATTTGCGTTTCGCTGGTCGGCGGCGGTGGTGGCGCGTGGCTGCCGGCGATCGCTTCGCGCTCCAGCGAATGATTGTCCGGGCGCGTGTTCGGAGCGCAGCCGGCGAGCAGCGCAACGGTGAGCACGACGATCAAGGGCACGAGCTTCATGTCATTCTCCATTGTTCTGCTTTTGTGCGTCCTGCTTCTGCGCGGCTTGCTTGCGGCGCTGTTCAATGCGCGCCTTCAAGGCCTTGGCCCAGGCCTCGGAGGCATCCTGGTTGGGGTTGGACGACTGTTTGGGGGCGCGCGCGGGCGGCGCCTGCTGCTGTGTGCCTACCACGGGCGCTTCGGGAGATGTCGCGGAAGGCGCTGCTGCTTCCGGCGGCGTGGCGCTCTCCTCTCCCATGTTCGCGTTCTGTTCGGCTTGCTGCGTCTGCACCATCGGCTGGCCTGACGGCTGCGGGCCATTCTCGCCGGTGCCGTTGTTCGGCGCGGCCGGACCGACCTTCAGCGGCAACTCGGTGCGCGAACCGTTGACGTCGATCACCGCGCTGCGCGGCTTGACCTCCACCACCGTGGCGCCGTTCGCGTTCTGGCCTTCGCGCACGCGCAGTGTATGGCCGCTGCTTTTTTCGCGCAGCAATGCCATGTGCAGACCCGGCAACATGATCACGCCGGTCAACTCGAGATCGCCGCTGTTTTCCTCATTGCCGCTGCCCGCGGGCGCCGCGATCGGCTTGCGATCGGGACTGAACAGCGGGTGTTCCCAGACACTGGCGAAAGCCTCCAGCGGCGGCACGCTGGGTGGCGGCGTGGCCGCCCGCACCGGTGGCAGCGGCGGCGGCGCGGCAGTGTCGTTCCAGTTCGCCCCGGTGCCGACGCCAGCCCATAGCGCGATCAGCACCGCGGCCAGCAGCACAGCCAGGACGCCGAGCGCGGGAGTAAGACGACGACGATCGGCGGCGATCATGGATTGGCCGCTCCGCTGGCGCGCACGTAGCCCGACAAGGTGAATTGCACTTCGAGCTTGGGCGCGGCCGCGGTGCCCGGCTGCGCCACCTGATAAATGGTGATGTCATCCACGAACATGTACGGCAGCGCGCGATCGAAATCGTGCAGCACCGCGATCAAGGGTTGCATCGCGCATTGCAGGGTGATGCTGACGCTGACGCGCCGATAGGGTTCGCTGCTGGCGCTGTTCTCGATCGGCATCTTCTGCGGCATTTCGCAGCCGCCGCCTTCGGACGCGTGCGCGGCCACCACATCGGAGGCGCGCTGGATCAGCCCCGCGGCCGCGGCCGAGGGGTCGGTCTCGGGCAGGAAGGCGTTGGCCGATGCGCCACCCTGGGCAAGTTGGTTCAGGCGCTGCTGCAGCTGTGGTTGCTGCGCGATCGCGGCGGCGTAGCGCGCGTGCTGCACGCGCAAATCATGCATCTGCGCGCGGGTATCCAGCAGCGGGGCGACGAACCACCAATGCAGCAGAACCAGATAGGCCAGGCCCAACGCCAGCACGGCCAGCACAATCGCAGCCAGCCGCGATTGCACGGGGCTCAGCTTGATCGGCTTAACGCGCATTGGCAGCGTTCCCGCTGCCGCGCAATTGCGCGGCCAGGTCGAAATGTTCCTTGCCGGTGGTCGGGTCCGGCTGGATCACGCCCTGCAACTTCGGTTCGGCGATCAATGGCGAATCGCGCAACGCATCGATCAGGCCCGCGGCTTTCGCGCTCTCGCCCTGCATCGTCAATTGGCCTTGCGAATCCAGCGAGAAACGCTCGAGCCAGGTATCGGCCGGCAACCGCGCGGTGAGATCGCGCAGCACCATCAGGGGCGATGGCGTGCTGCGTTTGCGCACCGCGAGAAACCCCGACGCACCGGCCGCGTTGACCAGTTGCTCGCGCAACGCGGAAGCTTGGCGCGCCCGCGCGTGCAATGCATCCACCTGGGTCTGCATCGCATCCAGCGCGGCGGTGCGGTTGTCCAGCCATTGCAGCATCGCGACCACCGCCAGCACCACGCACACCGCGGCGAGAATCAGATTCGCGCGCCGGCGCGGATGCGCGCGTCGCGGGCGCTGCGGTGGCGGCAGCAGATTGATGCCCAGCCGTGCAGCAGGCATTTGCTCGGCGCCCACGTACACCGCGTCGGGCACGATGCCGCCGGCCAGCAGGCGCGCCAGCAGCGGTTCGACTTCCGCGCGCGGGGCGGCGATCAATTCGACCGCCAGTTGTCCGGGCGCCGCAGCCAGATCGAGCACGCGCACGTCGTACCAGACCTGATCCGGCTTGAACGGCGTCTGCCGATCGATTTCATAACCGACTACGCGATACAGATCGGCCGCCGCGGCGTTGGGCAATTGCAGACGCCGGCGCAACACAAAAGCCGGGGGCAGCAGCAACACCAGCCGGCGATCGGACGGATCGATGCCGCGACACGCGCGCGCGAACGCGGCGCGTTGTTCCTCTGCCGCGGCACTCCATGGAATCTGCGCCAGCACATCGCCGGTGCGCTCGCGCCGAACCTGCAGATTGTCGGGGTGCGCACTGAGCAGCAAGATTTCCGGGCCACGCAGCACGCGCATGCGCAAGCGTGCGGGCAGCAGCGCGGCCAGTTCGCCGCCCCACCATGCAAGAAAACGCGGCCCCTGCGACCGTTGCCAGGCCAGCCGGGCGCGTTCAAGTCCGGGCGAAAACCTGCTCATCGGGATCCTGAATCCTCGGCGACGTCCGACACGTCTCTCCAGCCTAACACGGTGTACGGACGCAATCCGCCGCTGATCGTGGTCAGCCGAATGATCGCATCCTGCGCCGAACGGGTGCCGTCGGGCAGCGTCGCCACACTGCGGATTTCCTGAGTCAGCCCGCCGAATCCGGCGAGCAGCGTCTGCGTGGCGATGCCGGCCGGCTGCATCGCATTCGCCGAAAGGTCGCCCTGCAAAGGCGCGCGGGCGCGTCGCGCGGCCACGGCTCTGCTCGCCGCGGCCAGATCACCATCGCGGCTGGCGGCCAGCGCCAGCGGACCGGCATACGCCTCATCGGGAAAGTTGCGCCCCGAATAGACCGTCACCGAGTCGGCCAATTTCCGATACAGCGCATCGTCCATGCCGTACACGCGCGCCAGTTCATCGCTGCTGCGGAACGGCCCGTTGCGCGGCAACCATGCCAGCCCCGCGCGACGATAGGTTTCGGCTTCCGCACCATTGGGGTGCGGGATGTCATCGCTGTCGCGCCAGTCCTGCACCGCATCGCTCAGCGCTTGCGCGCGCAGCTGGTCGGCGCCGGCGGCGAGAAACAGGTTCTTCAATACCTCCGGCGTGGCCGCATTCAGATCCACTTGACCGGACGTATCGGTCGCCCGCACCTCGATTTGCGCGCCATCGAAGTTGAAACGGTACGGGCGACCATCCGGCGCCCAGCGCCGCGCCGGATCTGCATCGCGCAACCCATCGAGCGCGCGCGCAACGCCGGCTTCCGCCGCGTAACGCGCACGCGCCTGCGAGTAGGCATTGCGCGCGGCCTCGCTTTCGCTGCGCGCGCTCATCGCTAGGCCCGCCAGCAACGCGGCGAGCAGCGCCACCGCCCACAGCGCAAACAGCAAGGCCGCGCCGCGCGCGCGCCTCATTGCCCGGCCCCCAGTGAGATCGGGACGCCGGAACCGTTGCCCGCGCGCAGCGCGATCAGCATTTCGGGAAAGCCCACGCGCCCGCCCCAACCAGGATCGGCGACGATGTGCACCGCCAGCGGCAGTCCATTGGTGTCGTGCCAGGTGCGCTGCCACTTGGCGGGTGCATTGCGTTGCGCCGCGACCAGGTATTCGAAACCGCCGTCGACGACGTGCGCCAGCAGGATTTCCGGCTTGGCCGCCGCAGGCGCAACGGTGTCGCTGGACAGCGGTGCGTAAGTGAGTTGCAGCGTGTAATCGTTGCTGTCGCGGTTGCGCACGAATTGCAGCGTCTGCACGAACAGTCCGCCGTCGCCCAGCTGCGCCGGCATCGGCGCGACATAGGTGAGCGCGCGCGGATCGCCGCGAAACATGCGCGCGGCCTGATCCTTCGCCGGCACGAACGCCTGTGGTTGCGCGCCGCCGAGATAGCCGCGCAGAAATGCCTGCACCGCGCGCGCGCGATCGCTGCGCTGGATCGAGGCATCCGCGCTGCGGGTCAGGCGCGCACCGGTGCGCAGCGCGCCCCAGATACCGACCATTGCGAACGCCATCAGCACCAGTGCAAGCAGGACTTCGAGAAGGGTAAAGCCAGCCGCCCGGCGCAAGCTCCCATCCGCCTTGCGGGCACCCTCGCACGTAAACGGGGCAACGGAAGGTGAGAGCGTTGCAAGCCCTTTCCCCGGAAGGTCGGGTTGTCGGCTCACGGACGAAATCATGGCTGCTCGCCCTGCGCCGTCTGCGCGCGCAAGGTGGCGAAGTGCAGCGTGCGCGCGCCGCCGTACCGCACATCCAGATCCAGCCGGAACAGCGCGATG
>Ga0134128_10003978_pt1 | contig 18098 bp, 18 predicted proteins | sample KB31754_FD_96462 | JGI IMG/M metagenome (GOLD analysis project Ga0134128, IMG submission 96462) | Terrestrial soil microbial communities with excess Nitrogen fertilizer from Kellogg Biological Station, Michigan, USA - KB3-175-4 | ecosystem: Environmental > Terrestrial > Soil > Unclassified ... | reverse complement strand
TGGTGAAGTTCGCCTGCACGACGCCGGTCGAGCTGATGTTGATGCCGGTGATGCTGCCGGTGGTGAAGCCGTCCTGGGAGATGGAATTCACGCCGAAGGCATCGCCGAACTGGGTGGCCTGGCCGAAATCGAAGGTCATGTTCAGAGCGTTGGCGCCGGTGGCGGGCGTATAGGAGCCGAAGCTCACTTTGCCGTTGGCTGGCGTCGTGAGCGCGCCGGTGCTGGAGAAGGTGAGGGTCTGGGGAGTGGCGCCCACCGCCGTGCCGTCGACGTACAGGCTCGCGTTCCAGGTATTCGCGGGGCTCGCCTGCTTCACGAAGTAGAGCTGACCCGTGTGGGCGGCGCCCAGCGAATCGTACACAGTGAGGGAAGTCGTATCCGTGTAGGTCGTCGGGTCGGCCGGATTGAGCGGCGTGGTGGTCGGGGCCGTGGCGTTCGACGGCAGGTTGAGAGAGATCTGCGCGGTCGTGGTCGCATTCGGCGCGCTCTCCGCCGTCGTCAGCTGCAGGTCTCCGAGGCCGCCGGTGTTGAAGCCGCCGTTCGCCAGGGGCGCATAGCCCTGCACGTGCTCGCCGGTGGCGCCGACCAGGAAGCCGTTCTGGTCGACCTGGAAGGCGCCGTTACGCGTGTAGTTGAGTGCGCCGTTATTGCTCATGATGAAGAACCCGGAGCCGCTCAAGGCGAGATCGAGGTTGTTCTGGGTGGAGGTGATGTTGCCCTGGCCGAACTGCTGAGCGATCTCGCTGACCTGCACGCCGTTGCCGACTGCCGTCCGTGAGACACCTTCCTGGGTCTGCGCAAAGAGGCTCGCGAACTCCGCGCGCGACTCCTTGAAGCCCGTCGTGTTGACGTTCGCCAGGTTGTTCGACGTAACGTTGAGATCGGTATTGGCGGCGTTGATGCCCGAGAGGGCGAGGTCGAATGACATGGGGACTGGCTCCTCAGTTCACCTGGACGACGTCGCTGAGCGACAGCGTTCCGGAATTGGTATTCAGGGAAAGGGTCTGCGTGCTCGGGTCGATGGTCACGCTGTTGACCGTGCTCTGGAGATAAGTGGGTACGGAGGCAGGCGTGCCGTTGCGCAACGCGGCTGCGGCGAAGGTGTACGTGCCGGCCGGTGCGGCGCTGCCCGAATTGGTGGTGCCGTCCCACGAGAAGCTGGTGAGCCCCGAGGACTGCGGCGTGACCTGGAAGGTGCGCACGAGCTGTCCGGCCGAATCGGTCACCTGAACCGTGACTGCGCTGGCTCCTGCGGGCGCCTGCAGCGCGCCGCTCACCTTGCTTCCCGCGGCAAGCTGTGCCGTCGTTCCGGCGGCGAGCACGCCATGGCCGATCAGGCTGGTGCCGCTCAGCAGCTGCGAGGACTGCATGGAGGTCGACAGGTTCCCTATGGCGCTACCCATGTCGTTCATGCCGCTGACCTCGCTCAGCGAAGCGAGCTCGTTCAGCATCTGGTTGGGGTCCGCGGGCTGCGTGGGATCCTGGTCCTGCAATTGCGCGGTGATCAGCTGCAGGAAATCGCTCTGGCTGATCTGCGGCAGGCCGCCGCTGCCACCGGAGGAGTTGCTCTGGCTCGCGGCGGCCGCGGCTGCGGCGGTCTGGGCGGCGAAGGCTCCGATTGAATCCACTGACATGAAGTTTTGTCCTGGCGGTGAGAGTTACGGCGCTCAGCTTCCGAGCTTCAGGGTATCGAGCATGAGCTGCTTGGAGGTCTCGAGAACCTCGACGTCGTTCTGGTACGAGCGCGAGGCGGAGATCATGTCGGCCATCTGCTCGACCACGTTGACGTTCGACGAGTAGACATATCCGTTGGCATCGGCCAGCGGATTGCCGGGCTCGTAGCGCGCTGCACCGGGGGCCGTGCTCTGCACGATGTCGGCGACTTTCACCGAGGCGTCGGCGCCCTTCGTCGGGTCGATTGCCGCACCCGGCGTCACCAGCGACGTCTGGATGGCCTGAAAGACCGGATAGCGGGCCTTGTATGCGGTGGCGGCGCTGCTGCTGACGCTGTCGGCATTGGCGAGGTTGCTCGCTACGGTGTTCAGTCGCACCGACTGGGCGGACATGCCGGAGCCGGCGATGTTGAAGATATTGAAGAATGCCATGGTGTCTCTGCCGTGCTGCTGGGCGGCCCTATTGACCGGTAATGGCCGTGGAGAGCTCACTGAAGCGGTTGTTGAGGAAGGTGAGCGTCGCCTGGAAACGGACCGTGTTCTGCGCGAACTGGCTTTCCTCCATCTGCGAGTCGACGGTGTTGCCGTCGAGCGCAGGCGCGAGCGGTATACGGTATTTGAGGAACTGCTCGGTCGAAACGCCGCCGGCACCGGAGGAAGCGCCCCCGATGTCCTGCGGGCTCGTGGTCACGGGCGGGAGTGTTCCGCCCTCGGAACCCGCGGCCGCGAGCGCCGCCCGGAAGTCGATGTCACGCGCCTGATACCCGGGGGTATCCGCGTTGGCGAGATTGGCGGCGAGCACCTCCGCCCGCTGCGAATACACCCTGAGGGCATCGGGCTCGATGCCGAGATAGGTGTTGAGGTCGAGCGGCATGTCAGAATTCCGGCGGTCAATGGGCCTGCCGGATCAGGAGCAAGACGCATGCCAAATCGCCGACAGGGCATCGGCGCTGCCGTCAGGGGGTCATGGTGGTGTTGGAATGTGAGTCAGGTCACGTTCGGGCGGCAGGAGTTTGCCGCCGGCCGGCGCGGCGGCTGCCGCGCCCGCGCAGGCGCGATGCCGCCTGCAGAGAAGGTATCGGCACGCCGGGAGCGCACTTTAGCCCTCGACAGCTGGCGCGGCACTTGCAGACATCCCTCTGTATGAGTGATCCAGTGTCGAAAAACCGTCACCTCGCGCGCGCGCCCTGCGCGAGCCTGCTGATCGCGGCAACCCTGTGGCTCACGACCGCCTGGGCTGCCGTGCCGCCGATCCAGCCGCTGGCTTCGATCCGGGCGGCCGCCACCGATTTCGTACGCGCCGAGATGCCGTCCGGTGAGAAAGACATCGTTGTGACGGCGAGCCGTCTCGATCCGCGCCTGCGGTTTGCCCGCTGCGCCGGGCCGCTCGAGGCGTCGCTCCTTTCCGGGACGCGACTGCAGGCCCAGGCGTCGATTGCCGTCGGCTGCCATCAGGGAGCCAACTGGACCGTTTACGTGCCGGTGACCGTCGCTTCGCGTATCCATGTCTGGGCGCTCAGGTCGCCTCAGGCTCAGGGGGCCCGGCTGCGTGCCGATGATGTGGTCGCAGAGACCCATCTGGTGAGCGGGCTGGCCGTGGGATATGTCACGGACCTTGCGCAGCTGCCCCGCAGCACGCTGCGCCATCCGCTGCCCGCCGGTGCGGTGCTGATGGCGCAGGATCTGCTGCCCGATTTTCTGGTGCACCAGGGTGAGCAAGTAACGCTGGTAGCCACCGCCGATGGCTTCCAGGTGCGGGCGGCAGGAGTCGCCCTGCAGGATGGACGCTACGGGGCGCTCATCCGGGTGCAGAATATGTCCTCATCCAGAGTGGTGCAGGGAGTCGTCGCGACCGATCGAGTGGTGGATGTCACACCCTAAAGTAATCCGACGGCCTGCCGTTACAGGCAGCGAAGGATCTCTCCAGGAGTTCCGCGATGGCCAATAAAATCAACGGTTTGAGCAGCGACTTTGCCCCGATCGGAGCAGGTCGTCCCGTGGAAAAGGTTCGCGATGCGGCGACTGGCTCGCCCGCACCGGATTCCGACGCCGCGGGCACGGGTGCCGGCGATGTCCACATTACTGACTCGGCGAGCCAGCTCGCGGCCCTCGAGCAGACCTTGCGCAGCCTCCCCGCCGTGGATGAGGCGCGCGTATCGCAGTTTCGCACGGCGATCGAGCAGGGCACCTACACGGTGCAGCCGCAGCAGATCGCCGATCAGCTGATGCAGCTCGAGCGCTCGCTCTCACAGCTTCCGGAAGGCTGATCCGTGGACCCGGACGTCTGTCGGGAGCATCTGGGGACCCTGCTGCGCGAGGAGTCGCTGCTCCTTGGGGATCTCGAGGCGCTGCTGGCGGAGGAATCGCGGGTCCTCGAGACTTCGAACATCCAGGTACTCGAGACGACAACCCGCGCGCGGCAGGAGCGCATGGGCGCGCTCGCCCGCATCGAGGAGCAACGCCGCTCGCTCTGCGCCGCACACGGCTTCTCGGCCGACCGCGCCGGCCTGGAGGGCCTGATGGCATGGTGTGACAGCGAAGGCAGATTGCTTTCACGCCTGCGGGAATGCGCGGAGCGTGCGGTAAGGTGTCGCGACCTCAACGATCGCAATGGCATCGTGGTTGCGGCGCGTTTGAAGCGTGTGGAGGGCATGCTCGATACCCTCACGGGTCGTCCGACCCGGTCCGACACGTACGGGCCCAAGGGTTACACCGCTTCCAACACCCGTCCCGGACGCGTGCTCGGCGCGGCGTAGGGCCGTGCCACTGGCCGTCCATGGCGGCACCGCCTTCACCCTCAACCCAGGGCATCCCGCATCGCGGCCAATTCCTGCGCTGACTCTGCGAGGAAGCGCTCACACGTCAGTTGATCCAGCCGCAGCCGCTGCAGCGGCTTCGCGCAGTCGATCTGAGCGGCGAGCGCGCCGGAATCGCCGTTGATCTCCGCGAGCAGCGTGCCGACGACCAGCACGTCGGCCAGCGTGACCGGGCCGCGCGAGTCCCGCTCGAGGTTCTCGGACTCGTGTACCGCCTGCACGATCTCATCGGCAATTCCCCAGTTCTCGAGCAGGGCTGCAGCAATGCTGAGGTGCCAGTCGTGCTCGATGGCCTGGTAGGCGGCCGCATCCGAGAAGAGGGAGCGATGGCGGCTGGCGCGGGTCAGGATGTACAGGCGGCCGATGCCTTGCAGAAGCCCGGCGAGGAGCGCCGTGTCGGCCCTGACACTGGTCAGGTGACGGGCAATGACGAAGCAAAGGCTCGCCACTTGTACGCTGCGGCGCCAGAGGACGCCAAGCTGCATCTCGAGTCCGCGCAGCGAGGGCGCCTCACGCAGCTGTTGCACGGCGAAGGCGACCGTTGCCGTGCGGACCGTATCGACCCCAACACGAGTCACGGCCGCGCGCAGGTCTGTGACCGGGGCGCCTCCTGGATTCAGAGCCGCGGAGCTCGCCATCCGAACGAGCTGTGTGGCGAGTACCGGCTCACTGCCGATGACGCGCACGATCCGGCCGGCGTCGGCCCTGTCATCGCTCAGCACGCGCTGCACCTGCGCCACGATGTGGGGGAATCCGGGCAGGTCCACCTTGCCACCGGAGAGCTCGCTGGCGAGCGCCTGCACGAACGTGAACGCGACGTCGCGGTCAGCGCTCTCGGAGGGCGCGTGATCACCGGGAGAGGTGGGGGATGATCGGGCGTGCATGTTTGGCGGCTCGCGGCGGTGGGTGGTGCTGACTACACGCCGAGCGCATTACGCAGCGCCTCGATCTCGTGCTCCGACTCGTCGATCAGCTTCTCGTAGCTGGCCCGATCGATCTGCATGCGCTTGCAGGCGGCGACATCGTGCATGTTGAGCTCCAGGCTGTCCGGATGCTCCTTGAAGGCCGCGAGCAGATGCCCGACGGTCAGCGCATCCGTGAGGTCCGGCGGGCCCGCGTGCTGGCGGCCGAAGTCCTCGTGCTCGCTCACGGCGACGATGATCTCCTCCGCCATCTCCCAGTTCTCGAGCAGCGCCTTGGCGACCGGTGAGTGCCAATCGCGCACGATGGCGTTGTAGGCCGCCTGGTTGGCAAAGAGGGCGGGATGCCTGTTCGAGCGCGTCAGGATGTAGAGCTTGCCGATGCCATGCAGGAGGCCTGCGAGCATCGCAGTATCGGGATTGATGCGGCTGAAGCGGCGCGCCACGGCATGCGACATCGCGGCGACCGCGGCGCTGCGCTGCCACAGGTCATCGAGCGGCTGCTCGAGGCCCTTCAGGGAGTCCACCTTCTTCAACTGCGACATGGCGAAGGCGATGGCGGCGCTGCGCACCATGTTGAAGCCCATCCGGGCTATCGCGGTACGCAGCTCGGTGATGGGTTTGCCGGTGAAGTTGATGGCCGCGGAGTTGGCGATCTGCATGAGGCGGGCGGCGAGCGCCGGCTCCGAGCCCACCACGCGCACCACCTTCTCCTGCGACACCTCCTCATCGGCGAGCACCTGCCGCACGCGCAGCGCAATGTCCGGAAAGCTGGGCAGGTCCACCTTGCCCTTGGACAGCTCGGCGGCCAACGCCTGCACGAAGGCGAATGCCTCCGGGTCGCTGACGGCCTGGGTATCCTCTGCAATGGAGCTTTTCATCATGACCCCCTCATCCTGCGGTATCGGCGCATCCTGCCCGGGATTGAGACCTGCGTCGTCAAATTGGGTCACGGATCACCTGCGTCGCGGGAGGCTCGAACCGCTGCGCCAGGATCGCGGGGCGCCCGATCTAGGCTTTCGATTCCCGCGTGATGTCCATCGCCTCGGCCAGCGCCAGGATCCTGTCCGCGACGCTCTCCAGGGCTACGATGTGCTCTGCGGCCCCGAGCGCGACGGCCTCGCCGGGCATGCCCCAGACGACGCTCGTGGCCTCGTCCTGCGCTACCGTGCGGCTGCCGCTGTCCAGCATCTCCTTCAGGCCCCGGGAGCCGTCCTTGCCCATTCCGGTGAGGAGTGCTCCGATGGCATTGCGTCCGGCGTTCTGCGCAACAGAGCGGAACAATACATCGACCGACGGCTTGTGCCGGTTGACCGGCACGCCGTCGTCCAGACGGCACACATACCGCGAGCCATCGCGTACCAGCATCAGATGGCGGTCGCCGGGAGCGATGTAGGCATGGCCGGCGAGCACCTGCTGTCCGTCCTGCGCCTCGCAGACCGACATCGGGCAACAGTCGTTCAGGCGTCGGGCGAAGGGCGTGCTGAAAGCTTTGGGAATGTGCTGTGCGATGACCACACCGGGACAGTCCGGGGGCAGCCGCATCAACACTTCCTTGATCGCCTCGGTGCCGCCGGTCGAGGCGCCGATGGCAATGACGCGGTCGGTGGTGCGCAGCGGCCGGCTGCGGGCGGGCGCCTTCGGAAGCACGGCGTCGGCGCTATGGGCGGGGCCGGGGGCATCATGCGACCGGGACTGTCTCGGGTCGAGCGCCCGGACGCTGGCGCGGGCGGCGATCCGAACCTTCTCGACGAGCTCCTCGGCGTAGTCCTTCAGCGTCGCGGCGAGGTCGATCTTGGGCTTGGACAGGTAATCGACGGCACCGAGCGCGAGCGCATCGAGCGTCACATCGGCGCCGCGCGCGGTGAGCGAGGAGACCATCACCACCGGCATCGGCCGCAGCCGCATGAGGTTGCGCAGGAAGGTGATGCCGTCCATCTTCGGCATCTCCACATCCAGCGTGAGCACGTCCGGGTTGAGCTGCTTGATCTTTTCCCGCGCGACATGCGCGTCGGATGCGACTCCGACGACCTCGATGCCCGCAGCGGCATTGAGGATGTCCGAGAGGAGACTGCGCACGAGCGCAGAATCGTCCACGATGAGCACGCGGATCGGCCGCTTCGGGGCAGCCACGGCCTTGGTTTGCGCGGTAGGGATCATGCTCGCACGCTTCAGTCGAACAGCTCGACTTCGCCGCCGGCCGCCTGCTTGCCGAGGCTGGCGAGATAGAGCTGCTCGTGATGGCTGATGATCCGGTTCTCGACCGGACGGAGCTTGCGCAGCCGCGCGCGGCCGCTCGTGGGAAAATAAACGACTTTGCGCGGCTGGGTGCCGCCCAGGTCCTCGGCCGCAACCCGGTAGCCTTCGAGTGACATGTAGTCGCGGATGAACCTGATGTTGCGTCCGCCGACATCCGTCATGGCGGTGAGAATGCGCCCGCCGCCGAAGAGCTTGATCTCGAGCCGCTCGCGCTCTGCGCCGAGCTTGAGGAGGTCGTTGATCAGGCTTTCCATCGCGTAGGAGCCGTAGCGTGTGGCGAGGCCGACTGCCGGGTCGAGCCAGTCGTTGGGACCGACCGTGCCGTCTTCCGGCAGCATGAAGTGATTCATGCCGCCGAGACCGCTTGCCGGATCGCGCACGCACGCCGACACGCAGGAGCCGAGCACGGTGGAGATCGCCTCGTCGCTGCGGCTCACGTAGTACTCGCCCGGAAGTATCTTGACCATCCAGCACCCGTTCTCGCGGTCCCAGAAGCGCTGGAACTGCTCGAAGCCTGACAGGGGCGGCGGCAGCTCGCCGTCAGACGCGCCGGTGGATGGTTTTGCCGATGAGGGCATAGGTGTCGCAGACCTTGAACAGGCTCTCGGAATGGCCGAGAAAGAGGAGATCGCCGGGGCGCTGCAGCCGGGCGACGCGCGCGAAGAGGTCCCGCTGGGTTTCCTTGTCGAAGTAGATCACGACGTTCCGGCAGAAGATGGCATCCAATGGTCCTCTCATCGGCAGGGGATGAATGAGGTTGAGCTGTTTGAACGTGACGAGAGCCGCGACTTCGGGAGTGATCTGCCGGCAAAGGCCGGCCGCCTCCTGACGCTCGGTGAAGAATCGCGCCAGCCGCTCGGGGGAGAGGCTCGCCGAGCGCTCGGCCGGATAGATCCCGCGGCGGGCGCGCTCGAGGACGTCCGAATCGAGGTCCGTGGCCAGGATGCGCACGTCCCAACGGCTCGGGTCCGGCAATGCCTCGAGTATGGTCATGGCGATGGAGTAGGGCTCCTCGCCCGTCGAGCACCCTGCGGACCAGATGCGCAGCCGCCGTCCGCCGCGTGAGTCGGCCGCGAGCGGCGCGAGCACATGATCACGCAGATACTGGAAATGATGCGGCTCGCGGAAGAAGGAAGTGAGGTTGGTCGTGATCGCGTTGCAGAATTCGGCGACCTCCCGCTCATCGCGCTGCAACCGCTCCCTGTATTCCGCAAAGCTGCGCATCTGCAGCGTCCGCAGACGCCGCGTGAGGCGCCCGTATACGAGCTCCCGCTTCTGGTTCGAGAGGTGAATGCCGGTGAGCGATTTGACGAGCGCGCGCAGCGCCTGGAAGTCCTCCTCGCCGAAGGCGAACTCGCGCAGCCGCTGCGTGCTGCCGTTGTCCCGCGCCGGAGCGGTCTGCGCCGGGGTCATCAGAAGAGCTCCACGCTGCCTTCGCTGGCATGGAGCGAGGGGGCGTGACTGTGGCCCTCCGAATCCGGCATCAGCAGGTTGAAGAGGATGCGGTGCGACTCGGACGTGAAGCGCGCGCGCAGATTCTCCATGAGCACGGGCCAGCTCTGCTGCCCGCCGGGTGTCGCATCGGCGGAGCCCATGGCAGCCACCGCAGCGAGCAGGTTCCTCACCTGTGAGAGCTGCTGCATCATCCGATCGTGAAACTGCAGGCATTCCACGCAAATCTCGAGGTCGCGGGCAGCCGGCGTCGCGCCGGCGGAGAGCGCCGTGCTGACGCGCGCGAGCGCCTCGCCGAGCTCCACAACGGGCCGCTGCGACTCACTGAGTGCGAGCTCGATCAGCGTGGCGGCGGTGGCCGCCGCACACGCCAGATCGCAGGCAGAATTGCCGGGGCTCGCGGTGCGCGAGCCCCGTGCCGGCAGCGACACGCTGGCCTCAGCCGTGCTTGGACTTGAAGGTGCGCACCTGCGCGTTGAACTGGTCGGCGACGTGAGAGAGCTGATCGACCGCCGCGTTGTGCAGAGTCGTCTGATCGCCCGGGGTCAACTGGTTCTGCCGTGCCTCGAAGTCCAGGCACTTCAGATACGTCTGCACGTCGTTGTTGTACTGCTTGATGGTCTCCATGGCCGTCACCATCTCCTGCTGCGTGGCCGTACTGCCGTCGGGAATCTTGCTCGGCGCCGGCGGCAGCCTGCACTGATCGGCGTGTGCCTGGAGGCTCACGGCGCAGGCGGCCGACAAAGCGGCCAGGGCCAGGATTCGCTTCGGGGACTTCATGGGTGCGTTCCTCATTTCGACATAAAAAATCGGTAATCAGCCGAGCACTTTGGCGATGGTCGCGAGCAGCCGCTCGGGGTTGAAGGGCTTGACCAGCCAGCCGGTCGCGCCAGCGGCCTTGCCCTGTTGCTTGCGCTCGAGCGTCGCCTCGGTGGTGAGCACCAGCAGCGGCACGTAGCGATAGCTCGCGAGGCTGCGCAGCTCGCGCACCAGCGTGATGCCATCCATCTTCGGCATGTTGACGTCGGTGATGACGAGGTCGAACTTCTGCCGCTCGGCGAGCTGCAGCGCCTCGGCGCCGTCCGCTGCCTGTTGCACGTCATGGCCCGCGCCCGTCAGGGTGATGCCGACCATCTGGCGCATCGCCGCCGAGTCGTCTACTGCAAGTATGCGGGCCATTACGGCGCTCCAATCGATAGGGGTGTGGACATGACTTCAGAACTCCTGCCACTCGGAATCGCCGGCATCGCCGCCGCCGAGCGTGCCGTTGCCGCGCGAGCCGCCGGGGGGCGGTGCGGCCGCATGCGGGCTCTCGGGCTTCTGCTTTACGGTCTTCGCGGGGGTGCCGCGAGCGGCCCAGGGCCTGTTGGCGCTGCGGCGCTCGGCTCGTGCGCCGGCGGCGGCGGCCGTTCGTGCGGCCTTTGCCGCAGTGGCCGGCGCCGAGACGGAAGCGGTGATCTCGGCCATGCCGACCTGGAAGCGTGCCAGCATGCCGTTCAAGCCCCGCACCTGCTCCGCCATCGCCTGTGAGGCTGCGGTGGCTTCCTCCACCAGAGCGGCGTTCTGCTGCGTGAGCTCATCCATCTGCATGACGGCGCGGTTGACCTGCTCGATGCCGGAGGACTGCTCGCGTGAGGCGGCGGCAATCTCGGCGACGATGTCGGAAACCTTCTTCACCGAGGCCACGATCTTCTCGAGTGTCTGGCCGGATTGGGTGACGAGCACCGAGCCGTCTTCCACTCGTCGGACCGAGTCCTGGATCAGCTCCTTGATCTCCTTGGCGGCCGTGGCCGAGCGTCCCGCGAGGCTGCGCACTTCGCTCGCCACCACCGCAAAGCCCCGTCCCTGCTCGCCGGCGCGCGCCGCCTCGACGGCGGCATTCAGCGCGAGGAGGTTGGTCTGGAAGGCGATGTCGTCGATCACACCGATGATATCGGCGATCTTCTTCGACGCCTCGTTGATGCCCGCCATGGCCGAGACCGCGTGGCTCACCACCGTGCCGCCCTTCTCCGCCTGGTCGCGCGCGGCCAGGGCGAGCTGGTTGGCCTGGGCGGCGTTGTCGGCGTTCTGCTTGACCGTCGTGGTCATCTCTTCCATGGAGGAGGCCGTCTCCTCGAGCGAGGAAGACTGCTCCTCGGTGCGCTGCGAGAGATTGGCGTTGCCGGTCGAGATCTCATCGGCGCCGCGGTGAACGTCGGCGGCGACCCGCTTCACCTGCGAGACCACCTCGGCCATGTTGTCGGCGAGCTGATTGACGCCCCGGCTCATGGCCTCGAAGAAGCCCGTCTTGCCCGCGAGCTCGATGCGGCTGCCGAGATCGCCCGCGATGACCGCCGACAGCATGCCCTGCATCTCGTTCTCGACGATGACCTCCTGGGTGCGGTCGGTCCATTCCATCACCGTGCCGATGCGCGCGCCGCTCTCATCGAGCACCGGACTCGTGACGGTACGGAACGTGCAGGCGCCCAGCTCCCGGTCCATCGAGCGCGAGCTGCCGAGCGTGGCGAGCTCGCGCCGCTCGGCTCCCGGATCGGTCGACAGCGTCTCGAGACCCGCGCCGCGCAGCCGCTGGACCTCGAAGCCCGCAAGACTGCTGCGGATCTCGTGCTCGCTGCGCGCGAAGGTGGTGCTCGCCGTGTCGTTGAGATAAATGATCCGGTGATCCGCATCCGCCAGCACCACAGAGGTGGAGACCTTGTCGAGCGCCTGGCGCACGCGCGCGTTCTCGGCGGCCACCAGCCGCTCGTTCTCGATCTGCATGCGCAGCTTTCCCTGCATGTCATCGAGGGCGCGCAGCACCTGACCGGCCTCATCCGAGCCCGCCTGGTCGATCGTGCTGTCGTACTTGCCGTCGGCGATGCGCTCGAACACCTCGATCGCCTGCGCGAGCGGCGCGGCGAGCGAGCGGGTGATGAGCCAGGCGAGGGCGAGCGCCACTGCGAGCGCAAGCACCGTGATGCCGGCCGTTAGGTTGCGCCACGTCGTCACCTGCGACAGGCGCTGCCGCACCGCCGCATTCATCGCCGAGTAGCCGAGATCGGACAGGCTCTTCAGGCTGGAGCTGATCGCGCGTGAGCCGGAGAAGAGCTCCGGGGTGGTGATGGTCATCTTCTGCGCGTTGATGATCCGCGACTCGATGATCCCGTAGGACCCATCGAACGCTACATGCGCGGTCTGCAGTGCCGGTATGATCTTCGCGCGAGCCGCCGCCGGCGCGCCGTTGAGATCGCGCGCAGCCGCCGCGAAGTCGCCCACCACCTCATCGTGATAGAGGTGCAGGGCCATCTGGTCATCGCCGCCGAGATAGCCTTTGATGCTGGCGCGCGTGGCATACCACTGGACGTTACCCGAGGCGATGAGCGCCCCCGGCACGTCGCGGGTGGCGATCTGGATCAGCGAGGCGGTCTGCGGCGACGGATCGATGTTGAGCGCCGATCGGCCCACCACCAGATGGCTGAGCTTCACGATGCGCCCGATGAGCGCATCGTGCTGCGCCACCGCATCGTCGGCGGACAGCTTCAGCTCGCCCGCTTTCAGCTGCCGCCAGTCGCCCTCGATCGCCTGCCACTCGTCCGATACGCGCAGCTGCGATCCGGCGGCCGCATCATCCGCGTCGATGCCGGCCATCTGTTGGTCGATCAACGACTCCGATGCGGTGAGCTCATTGCGGCGCGCATTGTCGCCGGTGAGCACAGCGAAGAGGAGGCTGCGGTGATCGGCGACGTCCGCCAGCACCGCGCCGACCTTATGGGCGTAGTCGGCGCCGGCGAGCTCTTCGCGGGCCTTCGCGACCTGGCTGTTGGCGGCGCTCAGATAGAAGACTCCGAGCAGCGCCGTCGGCACCGCCATCGCGGCGACCAGGAAAGCCAGTTTCTGCCAGAGCTGCAAACGGTTGAGAAGTTGCATGAGTTTACCTCTAGGCCTCTATCCATTCGCCGCCTGCGCCGGCAGTGCGACGGGGTGCCGGCTGCGCCTTTCCCGCCGCGGCTTGCGTGGCAGTCCAGGCTGCGGAAGTGGGCGCCGCAGGCGCGCGGGCCTCGATCGACGGTGCGCCGTCCTGCGTGCCGAGCTCGTAGCGGGCCAGCATCTCATTGAGCTCCCGTACCTGCCCGGCCATGGATTGAGAGGCCGCAGTTGCCTCCTCGACCAGCGCGGCGTTCTGTTGGGTGAGCTCGTCCATCTGCACCACCGCGCGGTTGACCTGTTCGATCCCCGAAGACTGCTCGCGCGAGGCGGCAGCTATCTCGGCGACGATGTCGGTGACTTTCTTCACCGAGGTGACGATCTCGCCGAGCGTGCGTCCGGACTGGGTCACGAGGCCCGAGCCGTCCTCCACTTTCCTGACACTGTCCTCGATGAGGGTCTTGATCTCCTTGGCGGCGGTCGCGGACCTGCCGGCAAGGTGTCGCACCTCGCTCGCCACCACGGCAAAGCCGCGGCCCTGCTCGCCGGCGCGCGCCGCCTCGACGGCGGCGTTGAGCGCGAGGAGGTTCGTCTGAAAGGCGATCTCATCGATCACCCCGATGATGTCCGCGATCTTCTTGGCCGACTCGTTGATCCCGGACATCGCATCCACCGCCTTGCCCACGACGGTGCCACCCTGCTCTGCCTGATCGCGCGCGGCGAGGGCGAGCTGGTTGGCCTGGGCGGCGTTGTCGGCGTTCTGCTTGACAGTCGTGGTCATCTCCTCCATGGAGGAGGCGGTCTCCTCGAGCGAGGAAGCCTGCTCCTCGGTACGCATGGAGAGGTTCGCGTTGCCCGAGGTGATCTCCTCGGCGCCGACGGCGATCTCGCGGCCCGCATGCTTCACCCGCGAGACGATCTCGACCAGGCTCTCGGCCAGCCGGTTGACGCCGGCGCCGAGCGCCGCGAAGAAGCCTGACTTGCGGGAAAGATCGATACGGCGGGTGAGATCGCCGCCGTTCACGGCACCGAGCACGCCCTGCAGCTCCTCCTCGACCCGGACCTCCTGAGTACGCTCGGTCCACTCCATCACCGTGCCGAGCCGCTCGCCGTGCTCACCGCTCACCGGGTTGGTGACCGTGCGGAAGCAGAGTCCGCCGAGGGTGAGCTCCTCCACCCGCTCGGCGCTGAGCGCATCGAGTCTGCGGCGCGCTGCGGCCGCGTCGGTGGCGAGGCTCTCGAGGCTCGAGCCGCGCAGCTTCGCGGCGTCGAATGCGGGCAGGGAGCTGCGGATCTCCGCGGCATGCCGCTCGAAGGTCGCCTGCGCGGTGTCGTTGAGATAGATGATCCGGTGCTGCGCATCGGCCAGCACCACGCAGGTCGAAGCCTTATCGAGCGCATGACGGATGCGTGAGTTCTCCGCCGCTACCGCGCGCTCGTTCTCGATCTGTCCGCGCAGCTTCTCCTGCATGGTGGCGAGCGCCAGCAGGACCTGGCCGGCCTCATCCTCACGGCGCGTATCGATCTGGCTGTCGTAACGGCCCTGGCTGATGTGCTGGAAGACTTTGATCGCGTGCTTCAGCGGCCGCGCGAGAGAGAGCTTCACGAGCCTGCCGAGCAGGAGGGCGGCTGCCAGCGCGGCCAGCGCGAGAAAACCCGTGAGGTTGCGATGCGCAGCGACGGAGGACGCGCGCGCACGAAGGGCCGACTCCGCGGCCCGCAGGCTGTCGGCGGAAAGCTTCTGCAGCGCATGGCTCGCCGGGATGCCGGCGTCGTAGATCGCCCCGCCACTGGTCTTCAGGCTGGAGGCGTTGAGGACCTGAGCGTCGACCATGGCGTCGAACTGGCCGGAGAGCTGCTCCACCTGCTCGAAGTCCGCCTGCAGAGGGGCGGCGATTTCCGGCGGCAGCTGTCCGATTCCCGCTTTGATCTGCTCGAGCTGCGACTGCACGCGGCCGCGATAGATCTCGACGCCCATGCGGTCGTCGCCGCCGAGATAGCTCTTGGAAGCCGCATCGACCGCGAAGCGGCGCATGCCGTCGTGCTGCGCCAGCGCGGCCGGGGCGTACCCGGAACCGATCTCGAGCAGGGTGCGGGTGGTCTGGTCGGGGTCGGACGCGATTCTCGAGCCGGTGGACACCGCGGCAGCGATCTCATCCAGTTGCCCGAAGAGCGCGCCGTGCGCGTCCGCGACCTGCGAGGCAGACTGGCTGAGAGTCGCGGCGGCTTCCGTGCGCCACTGCGAGCGCAGCGTCGCGAGGTCGTCGCTGACACCATAAAGATTGCCAAGCCGGTCGCTGACTTCCTGCAGGTGATTCATTGCAGCATCGACTTCCTGCTGCTTACTCTGGACGGCAGCAGCGCGTGCCTTGTCTCCACTCGCGAAGACGAACGCACGGGCGCCGTGCGTCAGCAGGTTCGACTGGAGCGAGCCGATGGCGTCCATGAGCCGGACTCCCTGCAGCTCAGCGCGAGCCTGGCTCAGTTCGCCCCCCATGGCGGTGAAATAGAAGAATCCGACCAGCATCGTCGGCACGGACATCGCCAGGACGATCGCTCCCAGCTTCTGCCAGAGATTCAGGCGGCCGAGCATCGTGGTAGTCATGTTGGTGTACTCAGGTGCTGCGCGCAGAGCGCACAGCTCCCATGAATGAGACTCTCGGCGCGCGCAGCGCATGCGACGTGTGCCCGAGTCGATAGCGGCCCATGGTCTCGCCGAGCTCGCGAGCCTGGCCGGCCATGTTCTGCGCGGCGGCGGTTGCTTCCTCCACCAGCGCAGCGTTCTGCTGAGTGAGCGCGTCCATCTGCATGACGGCGCGGTTGACCTGCTCGATGCCGGCCGACTGCTCGCGCGAGGCGGCGGCGATCTCGGCCACGATGTCGGAGACCTTCTTCACCGAGGCCACGATCTCCTCGAGCGTATGGCCGGACTGAGTGACCCGCGCCGAGCCGTCCTCGACCTTGCGCACGGAGTCCTGGATGAGACCCTTGATCTCTTTGGCGGCCGTGGCGGAGCGGCCAGCGAGGCTGCGTACCTCGCTCGCCACCACGGCAAAGCCGCGGCCCTGCTCGCCGGCGCGCGCCGCTTCGACGGCGGCGTTGAGCGCGAGGAGGTTGGTCTGGAAGGCAATCTCGTCGATGACCCCGATGATGTCGGCGATCCTCTTCGAGGACTGCTTGATGTCGGACATGGCGGCGACCGCCTGGTTCACCACGACGCCGCCGCGCTCGGCCTGATCGCGCGCCGCGAGGGCCAGCTGGCTGGCCTGTGCCGCGTTGTCGGCATTCTGCTTGACCGTGGTGGTCATCTCCTCCATGGAAGAGGCGGTCTCCTCGAGGGAGGCGGACTGCTCCTCGGTGCGTCGCGACAGGTTGGTGTTGCCGGCGGAGATTTCCTCCGCCGAGCGATTCACCTCGGTGGCCGTGGATCTGATGCCGCTGACCATGCCGGCCATGCTCTCGAGCAGCGCATTGATGCCTTCGGCCATGGCGCGCAGCTCGGGGCTGTCCATGCGGGTATCGAGCCGGCGGGTGAGGTCGCCCTGCGAGGCGGCGCTGATGACCTCGCGAGTCTGCTCGATGATGTTTCCGGTCACGCTCATTGGAGTTCTCTATGCGGATCAGGCGGCACTGGCGGCGAGCGTTTCTTCGCCGTCGGCCTCGACGGAGAGGGCGAGATCCCTGCCGATCAGGCGGTCGATGTCGAGGAGAACGACCATGCGCTCGGCGACCGATACGAGGCCGCGGATGTAATCGGTGGCGGAGCGCGAGCCGAGCTCAGGCGCCGGTTTCACCTCGGCGGGGTTGACGTCGACCACGTCTGAGACGCCGTCCACGACGACCCCGAAGTCACGACGCCCGGCGGGTGTGTTGACGGACATCACGATGATTACGGTCACCGTCGTGTACTCGACACGCTCGAGTGCGAAGCGCATCCGCAGATCCACGATCGGGACGATCGAGCCCCTCAGGTTCAGGACGCCGAGCACGTGCGCAGGCGCGTGAGGGATCTTGGTCACCGCAGACCAGCCGCGGATCTCCTGTACGCGCAGGATGTCGACCCCGTACGTTTCGTCGCCGAGCACGAAAGTCAGGACCTGGTGGGAATCGCTGCCGGGGCCCTGTTGTGGGTCGACCGTCTTAGTGGACATGATTGTGATGCCTCGCCTGCACTGCCGTGGACCTCACGCCGCCGCTCGGATGGAGGCCGCGCGGATGAGCCCGGGAACATCGAGAATGAGAGCCACCGAGCCATCGCCGAGGATGGTCGCGCCCGAGACGCCCTCGATGTGCCCGTAGTTGGCTTCCAGAGATTTGATGACCACCTGCTGTTGTCCCAGCAGATCGTCGACGAACAGGCCGACCCGCCGCCCGTCACCCTCGGCGACGACCACCAGGCCCTCGTGCAGCGCGCGCGAGCGCGGCTCGACGCCGAAGAGCTCGTGCAGGCGGATGATCGGCAGGTAATCGCCGCGGAAGGAAATCACCTCGGTATGCCCGGAGAGGCGGGTCACGCCGGCTGCCTTGAGCTGCATCGACTCCACGATGGAGATGAGCGGCACGATGTAGGTCTCGCTGCCCACCGCGACGGACTGCCCGTCAACGATAGCGAGCGTCAGAGGCAGTGTGATGGTGAAGCGGGAGCCCCTTCCAGGCTCGCTCTTCACATCGATCTTGCCATTGAGCTCCTTCACGTTGCGGCGGACGACATCCATTCCAACGCCGCGCCCGGAAAGATCGGTGGTCTTCTCCGCGGTGGAGAAACCGGGCACGAAGATCAGCTCGTAGATCTCGGCATCGGTCAGCGTGTCGTTGGCGCCGACGAGCCCGCGGGTGCGGGCCTTGGCGAGGATCCGCTCTTTGTCGAGTCCGCCGCCATCATCGGTCACCTCCACGGCGATGTTGCCGCCGCGATGCGAGGCATCCAGGTGCACCGTGCCCTCGGCGGACTTGCCCGCCGCGGTCCGCACCTGCGGCGACTCGATGCCGTGATCGATGCAGTTGCGCACGAGGTGCACCAGCGGATCGCCGATCTTCTCGAGCACCGTCTTGTCGAGCTCGGTCTGCTCGCCGGT
>Ga0134128_10003975_pt1 | contig 18110 bp, 14 predicted proteins | sample KB31754_FD_96462 | JGI IMG/M metagenome (GOLD analysis project Ga0134128, IMG submission 96462) | Terrestrial soil microbial communities with excess Nitrogen fertilizer from Kellogg Biological Station, Michigan, USA - KB3-175-4 | ecosystem: Environmental > Terrestrial > Soil > Unclassified ... | reverse complement strand
TCCTGGTCCTCGACCGGAAACAGTCAGCATCCGGCCTATGACGTGGCGCTCGGCGAGCAGTTGATGCATGACGTGTACGAGGCCGTGCGCGGCGGCCCCGCGTGGCCGCAGACGCTGCTGATCATTACCTACGACGAGCACGGCGGCCTGTATGACCACGTCCGGCCGCCGTGGGGAGCGGCGCGGCCGGATAACACGGCCGGCGAATTCAATTTCGACTTCACCAGGTTCGGGGTCCGGGTGCCGACCGTGCTGATCTCCCCGCTGATCGCGCCGGGGACGGTCTACCGGGTTCCGGACGGGTCGGCGCCGCTGGACCACACCTCGACGCTCAAGACGGTCGAGCAGCGCTGGGGCCTGCCCGCGCTGACCGCGCGGGATGCGGCGGCGCCGGGGTTCGGCGACGTACTGACGCTGGCCACTGCGAGGACCGATGACGTGCTGGCCGGCGTCACGATCCCGGTCGCCACCGCGCCGAACCCGGCCGCCGCCGATCCGTCACACCTGCAGGAGGTCCAGGCGGACCTGATCTCGCGAAGGTTCCCGGCCGGGCGGCATGACGACGCCAACGCGCTCCCCCGGATCAACACCAATGAGGCTTACTCGACCTACATCCGGCATCATTCGGAGACAGGAGAACAGTAGCCGTCAGGAGCAGTCGGGAGCGTCGATGCGGATCGTCGAATGGTCTGGGCGACCGGTCGGGGGCGCGCAACCCGATACCAGGGGTTCGCAGTCCCGGACGGGGCAGCGGTCGGAGGGTTTCGGCCCGATGACCGACGCGGATGCTGAGCATCATCGTTTCGGGTCGCTGCTCGACCCGCTCGCGGCCCGGCACGCCCGGCAGCGCGCGCACGCCGAGGATCTGGCCCACGCGGAGACGGCCGGGGAGGTCAAGGGCGCCGTGAAGCTGGGCGGGCGGCACTTCGCGACCGACCTGGAGGGACGCCTGGGCGATGACTGGCTGCTCATCCATGGCCTGGCCACGACGTCCGGGCCGGTCAGCCAGCTGCTGCTCGGCCCGGCCGGGCTGGTCGCCCTGACCAGCCTGCACCTGAACGCGACGGTGCACTGTCGCGGCGACAACTGGCACGCCGAAAGGGAGGTCAAGCCCGGCGGGCACCCCGGCGGGCACCCCGGCGCGCACCCCGGCGGGGGCGGGTCGAGCGTGGAAGTAAGCCTGGACGACCACCAAGGGCGCTCCCCGAGCGTCGCGCTCAACCAAGCAGCGGACACGCTCGAGAAATTCTTGCGCTCAGCCGGTGAGCAACTGCGGATCGAGCGCGTCGTGCTGATCAACCACCCCCGGCCGGGCGACGACCACTGGCACCGGCCGACCGTGCACGTCCTAGGCTCGACCTCCGACTTTCTCAGCTGGCTGCACAAGTTGCCTAAAATCCTCGATCGCGGGCAGAAGAGGCAGATCGAGAAACTGATCATGAGCGGTGACAACCATCACCCTCAGGCGCTGCAGGAGAGTTAGCCGAAAATGCGCGTTGTCCCGCTCTCTGACCATCCGGGCGACATGCTCAAGCAGGCGTTGCGGCGCGAGGACCAGCAGCATCAGCGTGCGCTGACCAAGTACGAGGCAGCGGTCAAGCGGCACAAGACCGAGGTCAGGAAGGCCGAGCAGGCCCGCGATCAGGCTCGCGCCCAACGTCGCTGGCTGGCCTGGCTGCGCACCGCGCTCGGGCTCAGGCGGATCAGGCGGCAGGCGCCGGTGCCGCCGACCGCGCCGGTGGCCAGCATGCCGACCAATGAGCAGGCCAAGCTCGCGGCGGGCGTGCGGGGCGAGCAGTTCGTCGCGGACGAGCTAGGTCGAGACCTGGGCGATGACTGGGTGCTGCTGCGCGGCTACAAGAACCGGCGCGGCGAGATCGACCATCTGCTGCTCGGGCCGAGCGGGCTGGTCGCCATTGAGGTGAAGAACATCAACGGCACCGTGCACTGCAATGGCGACGTGTGGCGGGTCGACAAGTACGACAACTACGGGAATCTGGTCGAGCAAAGCGCGATCGGCGACAAGAGCGGACGGCAGCGCTCGCCGAGCGAGCAGCTCAACGAGCCCGCCGACGAACTCGAGCAGTTCCTGCGGTCGCGAGGCGAAGACGTCGGCGTGCTGCGGGTGGTGCTGCTGGTCCATTCCCGGTCCGAGGTCGGTGACTGCAGCAAGGCGACCGTGAACATCTATACCCGGGCCAGCGAGGTCATCAGGCTGGTCGGGAAGGTGAAGCAGCCGTTTAACCCCGCGACCAGAAAACGCCTCGAACAGCTGATCATCCGCGACCACAAGCACCACGCCAACCGCGGCGCCAGCGGCGGTCGCAGGCGCTGACGCTGGCGCTGCCACGACAGCCGCCCCTAGTCAGCCGGAATGGCGCTGCCGGAGTTCGAAGAGTTCGGACGGGGAGATCGGCATCGCGGTGATCGGGAATCCCTCGGCATCTTCGATCGCGGACGCGAACACGGCCGCGCTCGGGATCACCCCCGCCTCGCCGGCGCCCTTGATGCCGAGCGGATTGAGCGGCGACGGCGTCTCCAGGTGATCGATGTCGATGCCGTCCGGCACTTCGGAGACGTACGGCATCAGGAAGTCCATGAAGGACGCGTTCTGGAGTTGCCCCGTCTCGTCGTAGGCCATCCGCTCATACAGCGCGCCGCCGACCCCCTGGGCGACCCCGCCGTGGATCTGCCCTTCGACGATGCGCGGGTTGATCAGCGTGCCGCAGTCGTGCACCACGCAGTACCGCAAGATCTTGATCTCGGCCGTGCGCGGGTCGGTCTCCACGATCACCGCGTGCATGCCGCTCGCGAACGTCGACCGGATCGGTGAGAAGAACTCCCGGCCCTCCAGGCCGGGCGCCTCCCCCTCGGCGACCGGCGGCTTGTCGATGTCGCCGCCAGCGAACTGGGTCGCCGCCTTGGCCGCCTCGTCGAACGCGTACCGCAGCGGATTGGACAGCACGGCGACCGTCCCGAGCGCGATCGCCGAGGCCGGATCGCCCTTGACTCGCACGACGCCGCCGACGATCTCCATGTCATCGGCCGACGCCTCCAGTGCCGCCGCCGCGACCTTGATCGCCTTGGCCCTGGCCGACCGGGCCGCCAGCGCGATCGCCGACCCGCTCATCACGGCCGCGCGGGAGGCGAACGTGCCGACCGCATAGCCGAACGCCCTGGTGTCGCCGGTCGTGACTTCGACGTCGCCGATCGGCACGCCGAGTTCGTCGGCCACGATCTGGGCGAACACGGTCTGGTGCCCCTGCCCCTGACTGGTCAGGCCGGTCGCTACCTTGACCTTCCCCGAGGTCTCGACCACGACGTGCGCGCCTTCGTAAGGCCCGACTCCGGTGCCCTCGACGTAGCAGGCCAGGCCGATGCCGAGGTTGCGACCTTGCTCACGCGCCTGCGCCTGCACCGCCGGGAAGCTGTCCCAGCCGATCAGCGCCTTGATCTTGGCGAGCGAGGCCGGGTAGTCGCCTGAGTCGTAGACCAGCGGCCGGCCGTCCTGGAAGATCAGCCCGTGATCGTAGGGCATCTCGTCCGGCGTGATGAAGTTCCGCGCCCGCACCAGGGTCCGGTCCAGGTGCAGGGCGGCCGCGATCGCGTCCATCGTGCGCTCCATCACGAACGCGCCCTGCGGTCGTCCGGCGCCCCGGTAGGGGGTCACGATCACGGTGTTGGTGTACAGGGAGGTGAATTCGACCCGGTAGGCGCCCGGCTTGTACGGGCCGAGCAGCTGCGTCGAGGTGATGATCGGCACGATCAGGCCGTACGGAATATAGGCCCCGTTGTCGTGCCAGAACTTCACGTCGAGTCCGAGCACTCGACCGTCGTCGTCGAACCCGACCCGCACCCGGTGCTGTTGCCCCCGCTCGTGCGCGCTGGACATGAAGTGCTCGATCCGGTCCTCGGTGAATTTCACCGGGCGTCGCAGCTGTCTCGCCGCCCACGGCACCAGCACCTCCTCCGGCCACGGGTGCACGATCTTCACGCCGAACCCGCCGCCGACATCCGGGGTGATCACGTCCACGTCGGCCAGCGCGAGGTCGAGCTTGGCCGCCACGGCGGCCCGCACCCCGGTTGAGGTCTGCGTCGAACTCCAGACCCGCAGCCGCTTGGACTCGGTATCCCACCGGGCCAGCACACCCCGGCCTTCGAGCGGGCTCGACGCCGACCGCTCGATGGTCAGGTCCAGTTCGAGCACGTGCGGCGCGGTGGCGATCGCCGCGACCGCGTCCCCGTTGCTCTGCATCAACTCGGCGGCGACGTTGCCGGGCACGTCGGCGTGCACCAGGTGCTCGCCGTCGCGGGCCGCATCGACGCCGACGACGGCCGGCAGCGGCTCGTAGTCCACGACGATCGCTTCGGCCGCGTCCTCGGCCAGGTACCGGTCGGCCGCGATCACCATCACGACCGGCTCTCCGACGTAGTTCACCTCGTCGGCGGCCAGCGGGAATCCGGTCCTCGGATGGGTCAGCGCGGGATGCGGGATCAGCAGCGGCAGCGGTTCGGCCACCCGGCCGGGCAGGTCCTCGTAGGTATAGACCGCGACCAGGCCGTCGACGTCGAGCGCACCCGACACGTCAATGTCGATAATTCTGGCGTGCGCATGCGGGCTCCGGACGAACGCGGCCGCCAGCGCGTCGTGCCCGAGGTCATCGGTGTACGCCCCGTGACCACGGAGCAGGCGGTCGTCTTCGAGCCGCGCGATCGGCTCGCCGAACATTGCGGTCACGAGGTGCGCTGCCGTTTCAGCTCGGAGGCCCGCAGCACGGCCTTGACGATGTTCTGGTAGCCGGTGCACCGGCAGAGGTTACCGCCGATGATCTCCCTGGCTTCGTCGTGGCTCGGCTCGGGGTTGTCGGCCAGCGCGGCGGTGATCGCGGTGAGGAACCCGGGGGTGCAGAACCCGCATTGCAGTCCGTGGCAGTCGGCGAACGCCTGCTGCACCGGCGACAGCGACCCGTCAGCCTCGGCGAGCCCCTCGACGGTCGTGATCTCAGCATTGTCGGCGCTGACGGTTAGCATCAGGCAAGACCTGGTCGCGACGCCGTCGACCAGGACGGTGCACGCGCCGCAGACGCCATGTTCGCAGCCGACGTGGGTACCGGTCAGCCTCAGATCGTGCCGCAGGCAGTCGGAAAGGAGCCGGCGCGCGGGCACGGTCACGGTATGGACGATGCCGTTCACCACCAGGCGAACGTCGAAGAGCTTGTCTATCAGCCCGGCCTCAGCCATGGGCCCGCCCCCTTGCCTGCTGGTGCGCCTCGTGCAAGGCCCGCTCGGTCAGCACCCCGACCAGGTGCCGCCGGTAACTCGCCGTGGCGTGGATGTCGTCGGCTGGCCGCACCTGGCTCATCGCGAGCCGGCCCGCGTCGGCGAAGTCGGCCTCGACCAGATCACCGCCGACATCACCGCACGCGGCGGTCAGGTCGAGCACGAGCGGCGTCCCCGACACCGACAGGTACGCGGCCCGCGCCCGCGTCACGATGCCGTCCTCATCGAGTTCGACCAGCGCCGCCACCCCGCAGATCGCATAATCCCCGTGCCGCCGGCTCACTTCGACAAACGCGCAGCCCGCCGACGGCGGCAGCACGGGAAAACTAGCCTCGGTCGCCAGTTCGTCCGGACGAACATCGGATTCCAGCGGACCAAGGAAAAATTCATTAGCGGGAACGCAACGCTGTCCGTTTGCTCCCACCATCCTGACCGACCCGCCCAGCAGGGCAAGCACGGCCGTCATCTCGCCGGACGGGTCGGCATGGACGATGCTGCCCACGGTGGTGCCGCGGTTCCTGATCACGGGGTGAGCCACCAGCGACAGTGCCTTGCGCAGCAGCGGCTGGGCCGTGGCCGCGATCGGATCGCGGAGCACGTCGGCGTGCCTGGCCGTGGCACCGATCGTGACCTGGCCGTCGGCCACGCTGATGAAGGCCAGCTCGCTGAGCCGGTTGATGTCCACCAGGTGCGATGGAGCGGCCAGCCGCATGTTGAGCAGCGGCACGAGGGACTGGCCGCCCGCGAGCACCTTGCCGTCAGGCCCGATCGAGGCGAGAACCTGAACCGCCTCGGCCACGGACTCGGGCCGCGAGTAGCCGAACGATGACGGCTTCACCTCGGTTACGTTAGACCCCGGCGGCTGTGTCCTTCAAACGCAGCGCGGTATCCGGACTGACGTCCGGATACCGTGCTGCCGGTGTTTGCCTACACATGTGACTAAACAATGGCACCTACTCACAACTGCAATGCAGCGGCCAGAGCGCGATAGCCGGGCACCGGGTCCTCGTCGATGGTCGCGTGCAGGAGCTGGACGCAGACGTGGTCGGCGCCGGCCTCGACGAACTTGGTGAGCTGCCCGGCGACCTGGGCCGCGTCACCGTGCGCGACCAGCGCGTCGATGAGCGCGTCGCTGCCGCCGTCGGCGAGGTCTTTGTCGGTCCAGCCGAGCCGGCGCAGGTTAGCGGTGTAGTTGCTCAAGTCCAGGTACGGCCGGCGAACCCGTGACCGTCCGATCGCGCGGGCTGCTTGCGGATCTGAGTCGATGACCGCCTTGTGCTCGACGGCCAGCAGCGGCCCGGCTCCGAGGATCTCCCTGGCCTGGCTGACGTACTGCTCGGTTACCAGGTAGGGGTGCGCCCCGGCGGTCCGCTCGCCTGACAGCCTGAGCATCTTCGGGCCGAGGGCGGCCAGCACCAGGCTGCTCGGCGGGACGCCAGCGTCGATCAGCGTGTCCAGGTAGGCCACGCTGACCTCGTACGGCTTGGCGTAGTCGGCAATGGCCTCGCGGTGCCCGATGCCCACGCCGAGCAGGAACCGGCCGGGATGCGCGGCCTCGATCCGGTGGAACGACGTCGCGACCTCACGCGCATCGCTCTGCCACATGTTCACGATGCCGGTCGCTATCACGAGTTCGTCGGTCGCGGCCAGCAGGGAATCGACGATCCGCAGGTCGGCCCGCGGCGAGCCGCCCAGCCAGAGCGCGCCGAAGCCGAGTTCCTCGAGCTTTCTGGCCAGCTCGGGTTTCGCCATGCTGACCGGCCGCCAGGCACCGTACGGTCCGAGCAGATCTCGCCAGTGCTGGGTCATCGCAGCTCCCTCGTCCTTAGAACAGAGTCTTTCGGGCCAAGTTATTTCAAGACGGTGAATATCACCATTCTGTGCATCAAAACATGGGACCTTTGGCACTGTCCCGCGTGCCGAATTCGGCGGCAGGCTAACACCTTGGATTGCTAGCTCTTGAGAGGGGGCGCGCCATGAGACCTGCTTGGGTGACCTATGCGCATCCCTTCTTAGTCCGCGCGAGCTCCTGACCTCATCGAGTTCCGCCGCGCAGAGGAAGAGCCAATGGGTGAGAACGCCCTTGCCGCGTACGCGGTCGGCCTTACCACGGGGATCGCGGTAACGGCGCTGGCTGTGACCTACCACTATGTCTGGCGCCGGCGGCTGGTCACGTGGGGCTCGACCGCCGACGAGGCGGCGGCCGACCTGCCCGGCGACGACCTCAGTCCAGGGAGCGACCTCGTGACCACGAGGGCGGTCGCGATCAGCGCGCCGCCGAGCTGCGTCTGGCCCTGGCTGACTCAGATGGGGAGCGGGCGGGCGGGCCGCTACTCCTACGACTGGATCGAGAATCTGCTCGGCCTGGACATGCACAGCGCCGAGGTGATCTTGCCGCAATTCCAGAACATCGTGCCTGGCGATGAGTTCCCCATCGGGGGCAGGCACGGCGTGATGCGAGTCGAGCTCGTGGAGCCCGAGCAGAACCTCGCGCTGGAGTTCTGTCAGGGTCGATGGATCTCGAGCTTCGCGCTGCTGCCCGGGGCAGTGCCGGCCGAAGGGGGACGACCCCCTCGAACCCCCGAGGGGGCGCAGGCCGGCGGGACCAGGCTGGTGAACAGGAACCGGATCGCGCTGCCGCACCTGTCGCCCGCGCTGCGGCGGATCTGCACCCTGGTGCTGGAGCCGTGCGGATTCTTCTTCGACCGGAAGATGCTGCTGGGCATCAAGGAGCGGGCCGAGCGGCTGGCCGGCGAGCGCGATTTCGTGCTCAGCTATCCCGGGCAGGTTCCCAGTCATCTCTGGAAAGGTGAGCAACTCTAGGCTGACCAGGAGCGGTTGAGGCGATCTGGGGGCTCCGGTGAGCGTAGAGCACGTACAGGCAAGAACGGGCGGTTACGCCGACTCTGTGACGCTCATGGCGGTGAGCGCCCGGGCCCAGGCCGTCGACGGAGTGGAAGTCGCGCTGGTGGCGATGGCGACCCAGCTGAATCTGGACTTGCTGGACGGACTCGGTCTGGCCGCGCCGCCCGGGGCCGGCGAGCACGACCTGCTGGTCGCGATCAAGGCTGCCGACAGCGATTCGCTGTCAGTGGCGCTCGATATCGTGGACGAGGAACTGAAGACCCGGCCGGGCGGGGGCCGGGAGCACGACGGATGGCAGCAGTCACCTCGGACGACAGCGAGCGCAGCGGCGAGAGTTGGCCCCGGGATAGCGCTGATCTCGGTGCCGGGTCAGTACGCGTTCGCCGAGGCCTTGGATGCGCTGAACGCCGACTGTGACGTGATGATTTTCTCCGACAACGTTCCGGTAGAACAGGAGGTCAAGCTCAAGGAGATCGCCGCCGAGCGGGACCTCCTGGTGATGGGACCGGACTGCGGCACCGCGATCGTCGGCGGGGTCGGGCTCGGCTTCGCGAACTCGGTCCGGCGCGGGCCGGTCGGCGTCGCGGCGGCCTCGGGTACCGGGGCGCAGCAGTTGACGTGCCTGATCGAGTTGGCCGGGGTCGGCGTGAGCGCCGTGCTTGGAGTGGGAGGACGGGATCTGTCGGCGGCGGTCGGCGGTCGATCGGCCCGGGCGGCGCTGGCCGCGCTGGATGCCGACCTGGCGACGGAGCTGATCGTGCTGCTGTCCAAGCCTCCGGCCGGGGCGGTCGCGGACGAATTGCGCGAGTTCGCGGCGGGCCTGACGACGCCGGTCCAGTTCGCGCTGATCGGGCCCGGTCAGCCTGACCTCACCGAGACCGCCCAGAACGTGCTGAGGGCGGTCGGGGCGCCAGTACCGAGCTGGCCTAGCTGGCGGCCGGCTCGGGCGCTCCCCCACGACGCCGCCGCAACCGGACCAGCCGAGCCCAGACGGGACCAGCGGGAGGTAACCCCGGGCCGGACCGGCTTCCTGCGCGGACTGTTCGCCGGGGGGACTCTCTGCGACGAAGCCATGGTGATCGCCGCGCAGCGACTAGGACCGATCTACTCGAACGTCCCCCTAGAGCCGTCCTGGCGCATCGACCCGCGGACCGCTGCTGGTCTGGCCGCACAGGCCGGCCGGCACGTGATGATCGACTTTGGGGAAGACGAGCTCACCGCCGGCCGGCCGCACCCCATGATCGACCAGCGGCTGCGACTCGACCGGCTCGCCGCCGAGGCCGCTGACCCGGCCACGGCCGTGATCATGCTCGACGTCGTGCTCGGCTACGGTGCCCACCCCGACCCGGCTGACGAGCTGGCCCAGGCGATCGCGGAGGCCAAGGCGGGCCGTCCAGAACTGGAGGTCGTCGTCTCGCTGATCGGGACGCCGACCGACCCCCAGGGTCTGGTCGAGCAGGCAGCCGAACTGGCCTCGGCGGGCGCGCACGTGTTCGCCTCGAACGCGACGGCGGCCCGGTTCGCGTGCGGCTTGATTACCTCAGGTAACGGGGGCAACTGACATGACCGATCTGCTTCGCCGCGAGCCGCAGATACTGGCGGCCGGGGTCAGCCTGCTGGCCGATGCGGCGGCCGGTCAGGGCGCCAGGGTCGCCAGGGTCGACTGGGCGCCGCCGATGGCCGGCACCGAGCAGGATCTGGTCACCGTGCTCACCGACCCGCGCCGCGAACCAGCCAATGCACTGGCGCTTGAGCGCATGTTCGCGACGAGGGCGCAACTGGTTGACGTGGTCCAGGCCCGGACGGCACTGGGCCTGGGCGCCGGTGAGTTCCTGCACGCGGGGCCGCCGATCACCTGGGACCGCGCATCTGGACCGTTGCGCGGGGCGCTGAAGGGCGCGGCCGTCTTCGAGGGCCTGACCGATGACCCGGATCAGGACACCGAGCTAGAAGCCCCCTGGGTAGTTTCCCTTAAACCATGTCATGAACACGGCACGGTCGGTCCGATGGCGGGCGTCGTCTCGCCGTCGATGTGGATTTTTGTGCTCGAGGACGCGGCGGACGGGCGGCGGTCGTACTGCTCGCTGAACGAGGGTCTTGGCAAGGTCCTGCGGTACGGCGCGTATTCGACGGAGGTCATCGAGCGGCTGCGGTGGATGACGCGGGTGCTCGGGCCGCTGCTGCAGGCCGCGATCCGCCGGCACGGGCCAGTCGACGTGACCGGCATCTTGTCCCAGATGGTCCAGATGGGCGACGAGGCGCACAACCGGAACCGGGCCGGCACCCTCATGCTGCTCCGCGACCTGCTGCCGGACATGGCCGAGTCCGGGTTCGCCGCCTCGGACGTGGCCGACGCCGCCCGGTTCATCGGCGGCAACGACCACTTCTTCCTGAACCTGGCCATGCCCGCGTGCAAGCTCGCGCTCGACGCGGCCCGCGACATTGCCGGCAGCACGATGGTCGTCGCGATGGCGCGCAACGGCACCGACTTCGGCATCCAGGTCTCCGGTACGGGCAGCCAGTGGTTCACCGCGCCCGCACTGGTACCGGAGGGACTGTTCCTGGCCGGATTCGGTCCCGAGGACGCGAATCGAGACATCGGGGACTCGGCGATCACCGAGACGGCCGGGCTGGGTGGCTTCGCGATGGCGGCGGCCCCGGCGATCGTCCGGCTGGTGGGCGGGACCGCCTCGACCGCACTGTCCAGCACGAGCCGGATGTATGAGATCACGCTGGCCGAGCACCCGTTGTTCGGCGTGCCGGCGCTGGACTTCCGAGGCACCCCGGCCGGCATCGACGTAACCCTGGTCGCCCGCACCGGCATCCTGCCCCAGATCAACACCGGCATGGCCGGCAAGGTCGCCGGCACCGGCCAGGTCGGCGCCGGCCTGGTAACCCCGCCCCCCGAAGTCTTCCCCGCCGCCCTAGCCGAACTAGCGAAGCAAGCGGCCTGCTGAGGGTGGCTATTCCGGCAATTCGGGCCTAGACCGGTTTACGGCGATCTCGCACGAGTTTGCGACCGGGCTCCGGGCGGCTAGGGGGTGTCGTAGTGGCCGGAGCGGACGCCGGTGGTGAAGACGATCCACTCGGCCTCGGTGAAGGACAGGATCGGGCCGCCGGAGTCCTTCGAGTCACGGACGGCCACGATCCCGGGAAGGTTGAAGGCGACCTCCACGCAGCTGTCGCCGCCATTGCTGGAGTAGCCACTCTTGTGCCAGATCGCGCCGGTCAGATCCATTTTAGTCATCACTTCCCTGATCAATTCGGCCGATGCTCGACATGGTAATGCCGCACTTATGGAATCAATGCCGACGTGCCCACATCTCCCCGTTGTCCTGTGAGTTGCCTGGTCAAAGCGCTGGCCAGTCAACACTCTGCGGCCTACCAAAGACAGAACTCAACGAATGCGCATTGATAAGGCAGGCGAGCACGTTAATTCATGATCGCGAAGGGTTGGCGGTGCATTTCGGCGATTTTCCGCGGCAAACTCCTCGCGTAACGAAAACTCTTCCCCGAAAATCGGACAATAAGGACTGAATTCCTTGATCACGAAGACTTGCCGACGGCCGCACGGCAAACTCTTCGTGGACCGCGCAATGCCCTCAGCTCAAGTTGATCTTGAGTTGGCACGGTGGCGTCGCCTGGTGGTATCCGTGGCGGCCACTTCCCATTCATTGCGCCGACTTGCCATCCGTTGCGCTGACTTCCCATTCATTGCGCTGACTTCCCATTCATTGCGCGGTCACAAATCACCAGAAAGCTGGCAAAATTACAGCGCAACGGATGGCAAGTCGGCGCAACGGATGGGAAGTGGGCCCGAACCATGGGGAAGTGGGCCCGAACCATGGGGAAGTGGGTCCGAACGGAGGGCAGGGGTGCTGGGGTGCTGGGGTGCTAGGCGACGGTCAGGACGGCGGCGCCGGTTATGCGGTCGGCGGCTAGGTCGGCCAGGGCCTGGTCGGCGGCGTCGAGCGGGTACGGGGTGACCGTCACCTTCAGCTTCAGCCGCTCGGCCAGCCGCAGGAACTCCTCGGCGTCGCCGCGCGTGTTCGAAGTCACGCTTCGCAGCGCCCGCTCCTGGAACAGGTCGATCTCATAGTCCAGCGACGGAATGTCGGTGAGGTAGATGCCGGCGATCGCGACCGTGCCGCCCCGGGCGAGATTGCGGAGCGCTGGCGGCACCACCTCGCCGACCGGAGCGAAGATGATCGCCGAGTCGAGCAACTCCGGTGCGGCGTCGAACGAGTCCTGAGCGGACACCGCGCCGAGTTCAAGCGCGAGACCGCGGGAGGCTTCGGCCCTGGTGAACACGTGCACGGCCGCACCCTCGGCGATCGCTACCTGGGCGGCCAGGTGGGCCGAGCCGCCGAAGCCGTAGATGCCGAGGCGACCGCCCGGCGGCAGTTCGGCGCGGCGCAGCGCCCGGTAGCCGATGATGCCCGCGCACAGCAGCGGCGCGAGTTCTGAATCGCTGAACCCCGATGGCAGCGGATGCACGTAGCTATCGGCCGCGACCAGGTACTCGGCGTAGCCGCCGTCGAGATCCCAGCCGGTGTAGGCCGATGCCGGGCAGAGGTTCTCCCGTCCGGTGCGGCAGAACCGGCACGAGCCGTCGGTGCCGGCCAGCCAGGCCACGCCGACCCGGTCGCCGACCGTGAACCGGGTGGTACCCGGCCCGACCGCCTCGACCTCGCCGACCACCTCGTGGCCGGGGGTGACGTCCGGCCGCTTCGGCTCGAGGTCGCCTTCGGCCAGGTGCAGGTCCGTGCGGCAGACGCCGCAGCGGAGCACCCGGATCAGCAACTGCCCAGCTCCCGGCTCCGGTACCGGCCGGTCGATCAGCTCAAGCGGCCCAGTGCCGACTGGTCCAGTGCCGACTGGTCCTGGTTCGTGTACGACCCACGCCCGCATGACAGAAGAGCCTACGGCCGGTCCGACGCCGGCCCGGACTCCGACACGGAGCCGGCCCGCTTCTGTCTGGCCACCTTCATCTGGCCATAGCGCTTCAGCATCCGGTCGGCCGCGCCGAACACCCGCTGATTGTCCCTGATCTCCCTGGCCGCCCAGCGAGCCGGGGCATGTCGGACCCGGAGCGCGTTGCCGAGCAGCGGCCGGCCGATCGCGGTCCCCTCCGCGACCGTCAGGTCATAGCTCTTCATTTTCTCCTTGTACCGGGCGGCGCCCTTGCCGAGGTCGATCGAGGAGATCCCGAGATCTGGTGCCTGCCGCGTCATCTCAAGCAACTGGATCAGTCCGGGTGAGTACTTCGAGTAGCGAGCGTCGTAGGCCGGGAACCAGTGCGCCAGCACCCCGCCGTACGCCAGCCCGAAGTGCCCGGCGACCGGCGTGTCACCGGCGTACAGCATCGACAGCAGCCCGCAGAAGCCGCCCAAGGAGCCGCCCGCCCCACCGCCCGGGGAGCCCGGAGAGCCGCCCGCCTCGTCGGCCGGGCGATGGCTGAACAACTTGGAGATCAGCTCGACGATCCAGGGTTCATCGAACCGGTCGTTGCGTCCGGTGCGGCGGTACTGTTCGGATTTCCAGCCCATCAGCGTCCGCAGGTCGCCGGTGTCGGAAGAGTCGATCACGAACTTGAGCGGGCCCAGCTCGCGCTCGATCTTGCGCGACTTGCGCCCGAGATCGTTGCCGCCCGGTGAGTGCGCCTTCAGCCGCGCGGCGTAGACCTCGGCCCCCTCGGCGAGGTCGATCACCGGCGATCTGGCCGAGGCGACCTGGTACTTGGAGAACGGCTGCTGCCAGCTCACCAGGTGATCGAACTGCCAGGCCGAGATGCCGCAACCGCGCAGCAACTCGCCGGCGTCGGGCTGGAACTCCGGCGCGTGCACCAGCCCCTGGCAGTCGCTGAGCCAGGCTCCGACCGGTCGCGCGCTGCCGAGCCGGCCGACCTCGAACGCGAAGAACCCGGCTGGCTGCCCGCCCTCCTCGACGACCGCGACCCGGGCGGAAGGCACGAGCTGCCCGGCGGCCTGGGCAAACTCCGGGCTAAGGAACGGATTGCGAACCTCCTCCCCCTGATCCTGCATGGCGTGCCAGGCCGCGACCTCGCCCGCGCCCAGCTCGTCTGGACGAACCACCGCTATTTCCACGATGCCCCTCCCCCAGTTAGCCGATCTGCTGCTAAATCCGCTTGCGCAACTTGCGTATGGCGGCCCCGATCACGTGCCGGACCATGACGACGAACGGGAACGGGTCGTCCCTGGCCAGCCAGGCGAACTCGGTCGTGTTATGCGCCGGCCGGGCCGAGCCGGCCCTGGTCACGTTCTTGTCGAGCCGCCGGTAGGCGAACTGGGCCGGGAGATCGGCGTGCTCGACGATGATCCGCCGGCCATCCACCTGCCGGCCAGGAGGAATCTGCCGCCCGGTCAGATCAAGATGCTGGGCGCGCACCACATCGACCCCGGACTCCGTCTCGAACAGCCGGAACTGGTTGCCGGCCCGGGGGTTGAAGTCCACCAGCTTGTACCGGCCGTCGCGCAGGTCCAGCCGCACGTCCAGGTCGGCGATGCCCAGGAAGCCGATCTGGTCGCAGAACCGCCGGGCGATGTCGGCGAGCTGGCTGTTCTCGACCGAGTACGCGCACGCGGTCACCCCGTGGGTCGGCGGCCAGGACCGGATCTTCCGGCCCGTGAACAGCACCTGGCTGGCCGAGTCCGTCCCGCAGTACAGATGGACGATCCAGTCCTCGGAGTGCTCGGGCGGGATGTACTCCTGCAAGATCACTCCCGGCGACTGGCTGCGCGGGCTCTTGCGCAGCCGGTCGGGCAGCAGGTCCTGCGCAGGCCTGGTGAGCAAGGCGAGCAGATCATCCTCGGTCGGCACGATGGTCGTCCCCGGCACGACCGGCCGTCGGCGGCGTTCCCAGACCTCGGCGTTCTTGACCACGAGCGGGTAGGTGGCCGTCACGGCGAAGTCACCGGCCTCGTCGAACGTGCCCGGCGTCACCGAGGTCGGCGCCGGGACGCCGTGCGCTAGGCACAGGTCATACAGGCCCGGCTTGCTGGCCAGCTTGCGCGGCAGGCGAGGCTGCACGCGCGGGAACAGGAAGCGCGACGACAGCTCGGCCTGGTGTTCGGCGACGAGCACCGCGGCCTCATCGTCCACCGGGACCACCACGGCCGGCCGCCCGATCGAGTCGCCGGCCTCGCACAGTTTCGCCACCAGCTGGACCGGATCTTCCCGCCCGGTCGCGTGCCAGACGAACGCCTCGGTGCAGTACCGCGACGCGACCGCCGGGGTAAGGCCGGGCTCGGTGATCGCGTAGACCGGGACGCCCAGCCGGCCGAGCGTCCTGATCACGCCGAGCCCGCCGGAGTGGACCGGGTACTGACCGACCTTCAGCACCAGCGCCGGAACCGATCGGTCCAGGCTCGGCTCGCCGGTCGTCAGGCGGCCGGCCGGGGCGAGCAGATCCGCGGCTGTCTGCGTCATGACATCGTCACGAATCGCTCGGCAACGGCGTAAATGAACAGTGCGAGCACGGGCAGCGCCGCGATCCCCAGCGGCTCGAGCATCCAGCGCCGGGACGGCACGCACTCCCTGATGAACTCGCGCACGGTAAGCAGCAGCAGGGCCGCGATCAGCAGCCCGATCCCGACCGGGCTCCAGATCGTGTACTTGGTCGGCGACGAGGCAAGGTCAGGCCCCTGCGCCTTCGGCGCGCTGGCGGGCAGCCGCGCCTGGTAGACGGCGGCATCTTTATTCGAGTACACCTCCCGCAGTCGCGGCGCCTTCGACAGGGCCGCTCGGAACTTCTGCTCCCAGCTCTCAGGGAAGCCGACGGTCTGGTCGATGAACGTCGACTCGGTCCTGGTCGTGATCAGGAACGCGCCCCGGCCGAGGCTGCGCAGCTTGTCGACCAGCGCCGTCACGTTGGCTGGGTCGATCGGCGCGTCGTGGGCGACGAATCCCACCCTTTCGATGTCGCGGTACTGCCACGGCATCTGCGGGGTCGCGTTGACACCGGACGGCCGGCTGATCCAGAGCACGGTCGTGCCCTTGCCGTCGTGGGCATAGACGTAGTTCATCGCCGCGTACTCGCCGCCCGGCGTCCGCTCGAATGCCTCGTTGCCGTAGCGCGCGAGCAGGAACACCTCGGCCAGGCCGATCGCGATCAGGCCGGCGGCGATGATCGCCAGTATCGGAGGCCGTCGGCCACCGGCCCGGTCGACGGTCCCGGTGACCTCCTCCGCGGTAGCGCCGTGCGCGCCAGCCGGGACTGGACCAGGAGCCGGAGCGGCCTTCGGCCTGGCCGTCCCCGGGAAGAACAGGCACGCGGCGAGCACGGCGGTGGCCGGCAGCGCGAACATGTAGATCCGCAGCGAGATCTCGCCGCCGTAGTTCTGCAGTCCGGCCAGGGTTACCGGCGCGATCAGCAGCACGAGCAGGACGCGGTCGGTGACCCCGCCGAACCAGCGCCGTACCAGCCCGGCGACCGCGAGCAGGATCATCAGCGCGGTGAGTCCGATCCGGCTCTTGTCGGCGTACTTGTGCACGGAGGTGCCGATGATCCGGTCGCTCACGCTGCTGCTGAACGCGCCGCCGAGATGACCGACCCCTCCGAAGATCGTATGGAAATGCCCCGACCAGTAGGCAACGGCCCCGTAGCTGACCCACCCGATCACGATCACGGCGAACAGCACCGGCAGCGTCCGCGGCGAGCAGCGGTTGACCAGCACCAAGCCCACGCCCGCGGCGATCATCAGGAACGGGGTGAGCTGATGGCTCAGGGTAGACACCGTAAAGATCAAAATCAGTAGAATTAGGCAGAAAGCTCGCATCGGGGTCGTGAGCTGCTTGGCCGGCAACTCCCCCGGGGTGCGCCGGAGGCGCCCAGATCTCCGCTGCCCGCTGAACCAGGTCAGCAAGATCGCCAGGAACGCCAGGTAGAGCACGAAGTTGAACGACTGCGGAGAGAAGTAGTCCTGGCCGACCCAGTTGCCCAGGCAGAACAGCAGCGCGGCGAACCACCGTGCCCGCCAGCTCAGCCGCAGCGCCCTGGTAAAGAGCATGAACGGGATCAGCAGCAGCAGGTCGATGACGACCGGCCACCAGGTCATCAGCGGCAGCAGGCTGTGCACGCCGGCCGCCCCGGTGATCAGGGAGATCATCGCGAAGAAGCCGGGCCAGCTGAAGTAGGCGGCCAGCGCCGGGACGACGTGGCCGTGGCTGCTGATGTAGTTGACGTAGCCAGAGACCTGGTAGGCAGTCGCGAACCTGGGCAGCGGCTCGATCAGCCCGGTGACGCCGTCCAGGCAAAAAATAAGCGCGACCAGAATCACGCTGAACAGCACCGGCACGGCCTTCCGTCGTGCCAGCAGCGCGACGAACGAGGCGACCAGGAGCGCCAGCCCGGCCAGCGAGGCGACGGGCAGCACGGAGATCAGGCCGAGGCCGGTCAGGTGCCCGAGCCGGACGCCGCGCAGCGGGACGAGGAACAGCGTCAACCCGGCCAGGGCCCCGATCCCCGTACCGGCCAGGCTCAGCCAGCCCGGCGGTGCGCCGCGGCGCCTGGACCCCGGCTCGGCCGGCTCTACGGCCTGCGGATGTGTTCTCGTGGTCGCCGTCACGCCGCATCCTCCCGAACCTCGGCCTGAGCAGGTCCAGTTGCGGGAACAGTCGCGGCGGCCTGGCCGACCGCCCGATCGCCTCGCAGCACCCTGAGCAACCCGGGCAGCACCCCGATCGCCATCGCCACCTGCACGGCCAGGACGGCGACACCAGCCCCGACGATGCCCATCGACCTGGTCAGCATCAGCGTCAGGGCGAGGATCAGTGCGGCCCTGATGCCCTGGATCAAGGCGACGAACGAGGTCCGGTTCTGGGCGCGCAGCGCGCCCAGATAGATCTCGGTCAGCGTGCGCGGCACGGTCGCGGCGGCCAGCAGCACCAGGATCGGCGCCCCGTACTTCGCGTACCCGGGCCCGAACAGGCCGAGGATCACCGGC
>Ga0134128_10003973_pt1 | contig 18112 bp, 22 predicted proteins | sample KB31754_FD_96462 | JGI IMG/M metagenome (GOLD analysis project Ga0134128, IMG submission 96462) | Terrestrial soil microbial communities with excess Nitrogen fertilizer from Kellogg Biological Station, Michigan, USA - KB3-175-4 | ecosystem: Environmental > Terrestrial > Soil > Unclassified ... | reverse complement strand
GTCGACCCTGATTTATAGGGCGGAATGATCAGCGTGGTTATTCCGGAGAGTTGTGGATCCTTCAAGCCGTTCGCCTGCGCGATCTGTGTCCATGCGGTCGAGTCTCCATATTCCTTAGAAGCGATGTCGAAGAGATGGCCGCCGCCGACGGTGATCGTCCTGCCGCTCGAATTGATTTGCGCCAGATTCGTTCGCATCCTGCCCAACAGTGAACCGATCTGCAGGTAATTGATCTGCTGGCCGTTGGCGCTCAGGATCGAAGAGAATGCCGCCACGTTCTGGACCGCCGGCACCGAAGGCAGCACGCCAGCCGGCACGCCCACGCTGGCCAGAATCGTGTCGACCTTGCCGACTGCGGAGGCAACGTAGGTCGACGCCGCATGCACCGATTGCAGGATGGTCGATACCTGACTCAAAGAGGCGCCTACCAGCGTGCTGACCGATCCGACCGCTGATTTCACGTTGCCGATCAGGCCTGAGAGCGTCGAGTCCCCTGTCGCCGAGGTCAACTGGTCAGCTGCGGACAGGTCCGCTCCGACAAGATCGTCGATATTCGGGCTGGCATCCGGAGAAACCGGATTCGTCAGGTCTTCCAGCACCTCGACCGTGATGTGGTACGGGATCCGGTAGAACCGGTAATCCGGGTCAAAGCTGCTGATGAAAACCACCAGGCTGATCTCATCAAAAAACAGGTTCAGTGGCTGGGCCGCATCCGCCATTTGCTTGAGAATCAGCGCGCGATCAAGAGCAGATTGCCCCTGCTTCGTCGGAAAGAAGGTGCCGGACCATGAAACAGGTTTCCAGTCCGGGCCCATTGGCTGGATGTCGCGCACACCGCCGATCATCTTGTTGATCGCGAGTCGTTGCGGTCCAGCGAATGGGATGTCTTCCGGCACCTCCATATCCTGGAAGATGAAATCGCCAAGAACGAGTCCTGCTGCCATATCAGTAGTTCATCCCTGGGAGCGGCATCATCAATCCACTGTCGATGCCGCCCGTGTTGGTTGCCGATGCTGCCTGCTTGGCGAAGTGCGGCGCCATTACTTGGCCGACCTTGTGACCATCTAGAATCACGTCACCGTGCCCCCCAGATGATTTATTCCGCGAAGGCGGGAGCGCGAAAGAATGACTCCTGTATCGCATCTCTGCATCGAGCGCTTCCTGAGCATCTTTGGAGCCAAATTTCGCCAAGATTGTGGCGATAGTCCCGCCGATGGTGTTTTGCGTGTCCGTGGAGAGGCTATCGTATATCTTCGTTCCGACTGCCCATCCGACCATTGCCGCTCCGGCCACACCGGCAATTTTCCCAAGCAGTGCCAATTGACCGCCGACTGTCGAAAGACTGCCGGCAATACTGGCAATGCCAGATGCGCCGCCGATATTGCTGAACGCCATAGCAACCGCCAGACGACCAAGCGGTGCGGCACTCAGCGTCGCAGCTACGCTTAAAAGCCTGATACCACTACCGATCATCATGAGTGGCCCGGATACCATCATCGCGACCGACAGGCCCGCGATGCTCTTAACCAGCATACTCAATCCATCAGGATGCTTTTCCAACCATGTGCCAAAGTCCTTGACCAACGGGATGGCCTGCTCCAGTGCTGATTTCACCAACGGCAGTGCTACCGTTCCGAATTCCAGTTCGAGCTGGTTGATTTTGGCCATCAGGTCAGCCTGGTCTCCTGTGGTTGATCCAGCGCTCTGTCCGTAAAGCGCATTCACCCCCATGGCGTTTTTAGCTTGGGCCACGTAATTGCCGATCTGCCCCTGTTCCAGATACATCTGGGCGAGGAAATCGCTCGCAGTGCGATGCCCGGCCATTGAGTTCAGTTTCATGAGCACGGCATTCTGGTCGCTCATGTTGACGCCGCTTTTCGCGATCGCCGGAAGGATGTACCGCTGCAGGTACAGGTCCGGGCGACTCATCAGCAGTTGAGAATCCTTCAGGCCGCCTGCGTCGACCTTGGTAATGTGACCCGTGGTACCGTAATGAATGGCTTTCGGATCGAGTAAGCCGAGTTTCTTCAGCGTCTCGGCGATCTGCTGCGGCATGCGGCCAGCAACCAGATTCTGATACGTCGACATCAGCGCAGTACCGGAGCGTGAACCACCCTTCTCCTGCATGATGTGGCCAAGCGCGAACATGAAGTCGTCACCGACGCTTTTGGCCGCGGTACCACCTGTCTTCATCATCGCGAGGAAATCAGACGGCTTGACCATGCCGCCGGACGCGACGAAGCTCTTTGTGAAGAGGTCCGCCATGGACATCATCCGCTCCTCGGAGAAATTGCGCATCAAGCCGCGCATCTCCATGACCTTCACGATGTCATTGAACTGCCGTTCTGCGTTGGCGCCGTGCCCTTCGCCATTGCCGTTGGCCGACATGTAGGTCTCAATGCCGAATCGCATCTTCGCCAGTAGCGGAGCCAGTTCGGCGGTATGGCGCAGGTCGCCTGTGATCGACTGAGTTTCCGTGACCAGGCGCAGCGCTTCCGTCGAGGTGGTGCCCTTGATGCCTGCCGCAATGGATTGGCTCAGTTTGGCAAGGCCGGACGTCGAGCCAGCTCCGAAGCGGTTGTCGAGATTCAGCGCCTTGAGGCGGTTCATCTGCTGTTCGAACCGCACCGCCTCGTTGGTCGAGGCCTTTAGAACGGCGGCGAGGCCAAATCCGGCACCGGTGACCAGAAACCCGGTCCGGAACATCTTTCCAATGCCATCCAGGCGTTTCTGGAGCTTTTCGGCGTGTTGATTGCCTTCCAACAGATGCCGGTTTATCATGCCCATGGCACCGGACAGCTGGTCGGTCAACCGCAGCTTAATCGCTACTTCATAGGCGTCGAACATCGTGGATACTCTCTGGATTCGGATACAAGGCCGTCTGGCCGACAGGTTCCAAGGGATTCAATATCCGGCACCGGATTACCACCCCACACGTCGCGCGCCGTTTTTCAAGTACCAGATGCCCATCTGGAAGCGCATGTCGCTGTTCTTCTTCTCGATTCTCATGATCCTGCTGGGCGTCACATCGCTCGCCGTCGGCACTCTTATCGCCTATGTGGTGGTTCGGGCGATTTGCGCTACTTGATCAGCAACTTATAGACGTAGGAAGACACCACTTCTCCGCTGAGTGCAGCGGTCGCGGTTCGACCGATGATGCGCGTGATCTTCTTCCGATTCGCAAATGCGGCCGGCCCAAGGAAAGGTCTCGCCGGCATCTTTGATGTCCCAAATTCCTGAAAAGCGGCGACCGGCATCTTCGAACCGATGATCGCTTCGAGCGCATGGTGCTCCGTGACGATCGAGTCGCGCAGGGTTCCGTCGCGCAGCAGCGGTGCGTCCGGCGGGTATCCGAGCCTGGCCTTTTCCGCTTCCGTGCTCTCGGCAAGCGGTTCCCATAAAGGATAAGGACCAGCGGCCTCCTGATACTCTCCGATGCGTTCTTTCGCGTCTTCCTGCACAACACGCGCCGCGAGCGCCATGCTGTTTTCCATCGCGGCGAGCGTGCGTACAGTGTTCACCGACAGCACAGCAGCCAGCTCGGCAAGGCTATTGAGCTTTTTCGTCATGGATTTGGTTTCACGAACTGCATCGTGCGGGTGTCGAACTTGTTGCCATCCAACTCGGCGAGGATGATGCACCAGGCAGCGCGCGTTACCTCATCGATTTCGAAGGCAACATCGAAGGGAACGTTTTTACTGACGAGATAAAGGGCCTCCCTGATCGGGGCGGCCCGTATCAGTTTTTTATTGCTGCTTGTTCCTCTTCAGGATTGTGATCGCCGAAATGCTCCAACACCCCCAAGGACACGGCTGCGAGCCCCTCCTCGTCGAGGCGCTGAATTAGCGCTTCAATCTGGCCCTTGTTCGAAGGCGGCGGAACCGGCATGCCGTCAATGGCCGCGACGAAAATTATCGGCAATACCATCCTCATATAGACCGGATTGTTGGCGGTTTCACCGCCCAGAGCTTCAACGAGACGGAACTGTTGCACCGGGCTAGGTTTGCGCAACGTGATCGTGCGGTTGCGCGCATCGTGAATCGTGTGCTCCTGGACGGCCTTTGCGACGGCTTGCTCGCTTGGAGTAGGAGAAGTGCGAAGCGGCTTTACTGTGACTTTTTTATTCATGATCAGCTGCCCGACAACAGGATCTTATGGGATGCGCGCCAGCTGACCTTCTGCACGACCTTGTCCAGACCCTTGTAGGTACCGTCGTCATCAAGCGCCAGATCGACGCCGATGTACTGATGCTGCGAAACGGTGCCGTTCATGTTGTTGATGGTATGCGTGATAAACACGTCTTCAGGCGGCAAGTTGGCAAAGAAATTGGCTTCCTTGTTGGCGAAGTAATCCGTCACGCTGGAATCTTCGCGATCGAATTCGAAGGTCCCCTCGTGGCCGTTCGGCAGACTGCGGAAGCGTGTCTCGCCGTCGATGGTTTCGGATTCCAGCTTCTTGGTACGAGGCTTCGTGTCGAAGCTGATCATGCCGTTGAAGTTCACGGTGCCCTGGATCGAGTCCCGGATGGTCAGTTGTGCACCGTCGCGGCCTACGTTGAATGAATTAGCGCCCATTTAAGCTCCTGAAAATGGATGCGCCCCGTGAGGGGCGCGGTGTTTATGCGTTCTTGACGTCGACGTTGACCGTGCTTCCGCCTTGCAGCGAGATCACGAACACGCGTACGATCGACAGATAAGTGACCTTGACCAGGCACTGCATAAGGCCGACTGCAACCTGGTTGCTTGGGTTGTTTCCGGCATCTATCTGCACCGAGAACGGCACCTTCGTCGGGTCGTTCACATCGCCGATGTACCCATTCACCTGCCAGATCGATGTCAGGAAAGCGTTGATGGCGTCCTTGACCTCTTTGCGCAGGTCGTCCGTCTGCGGGTTGCCGATCACATAGCCGAAGTTCGAACCCAGCGACAGCGCCAGGAAGTTCGTCATCGTGGTGTACGCCTCGCTGTTGGTCGCGTCGTACGTGGACGTGTTCATGTCCGTCTGGAAGGCGAAGTAATTGCCGCCCGGCGCTGGGTTAGCGAGGTAATCGAGTCGCCCTTGCAAAGCGGCCAGGGCCTCGTTGCTGGCGTACGGTACGTTCTGCACCGAGCGCTGCGTACCGATCAGGCCATTTACTGGCTTGTTCAGCGTCGATTGGTTCGGCGCGAGATTCGCGCGCATCGGTCCCCAGAATGTCATCGGGCCGAGCAGGCGCTGCACATTGTTGACGGTGTCCTGCCAGTACACCCAGTCGCCGACCAGTTGCTTGAAGCTATAGGCATCCACGCCCGCAGTGGCCAGCGCCGAAGCCGTGGAACTGACGGACAGGCCGGGTGTGCCCTGACCGCCGCCGAAGATCCCGTTCAGCGCGCAGAAGGCGGCAATCGTGCTCCACTGCGATGGCGTCGAATGGTCGACCAGGTTCATGGTCTGAATGCTTGTGCCCTGCAGGGCGTACATGCTCGTCGGCGGCGTCGAGTTCGAGCCCACCAGCGTGGTGTCGGTCACGCCGGCCGCGCCGTCCGTTCCGCCCGAGAAAGTGGCAGTCGTGAGAGATGGTGCGGCTGCCGACGTACCGAGCGTCGCGACCACCAGCTGAGATGGGCCGCGAACGCCGGATTGTCCGTTGTTGATGGCGCTGACGAGATTTGTCCAGCAACCGACGCCCAACGTGTAAGAGCCGCCACTACCGCCACCACCGGAAAGAGTAGCCGTGGCTGACGCGTAACCAGTGCCCGGCTGAAGCACTACCGGTGCACCGAGACCCCAAACGACGTTTATCAGCGCGCCGGTACCAGATCCTGATGTGGAAATGACTGCTTGCGGGTTGGCGGGAATCGCGCCGCCGGAAAGCGAGCCGGCGCTTGCCACGGCGAGGCTTGTGATGACACCAGCGGACGCCGTCACGGTCAGGACTGTGCCGTTTTGAAGGGTGACCGTGTCGTTGGTAACGTAGCCGGTACCGCCCGATGCGCCACCGCCGCTGATGTTCGCGGAAACCGCCTTGAGCGTGGCCTGCATGATGGCCTGCGTGCCACCAGCCGCTGGCGCGCTGACGCTCACGTTCGGGACAGAAGTGTATCCAGTGCCTGCCGTGACAGAACCAGGGATGATGCCGACGCCGAGATTATCGTAAATCTCGGATGTGTAACCGGGCAGCGAGATCGTGCACTTGTACGTCGCCGGCTTGGTCCCGTTCGACATGGTCGCGGCAAGACTATTGCCAACGCTGCCGGTGTAATAACCAGTGAGCGTTACGCCAGTGACGTTCGAACCATCCTTGAGTGCCGACGTCGCAGCGGTATCGGTGCCATCCGTAACCCGAACGGAAATGTTGTTGTTCTGTCCGAGTTGAGATGCGACGGCGAGCGCAGTGCGGAGATCATATTTCCGGTTATTGACCGGACCGAGAACCATGTCGGCAATCTGCGAAGAACCGACAAGGACGGGCGCATTGACCGGACCCCATGAAGCCACGCCAACGAGGCCATAGCCGTTCGTCGAAACACCGGCGATTACCGGCGGCGGTGCCACAACCTGCGTATATACGCCAGGCGGAAGCGCGCCAGCGATATTGAGCTGGCCGTATTGGTAGATTTGCATTGACGTGCTCCAAATGAAAAAGCCGCCTCGGGGGCGGCTTCACGGACTGCGGAAGGAAGGTGTTATTTCGGTTGAATCTTGTGGCAGTGATGCCGGTTTTCGGAATCGAGCACTGCCTTGATTTCCGCGGCGTTCTTGATGTGCTGGCCACGCGTATATTCACCGAAAGGATGAATCACCACCAGTTCGAATTCCGGCTTTTCTTCTTCTAGAGCGATGCTCTGCTCCAGTTCGGTGTCTTGCGCCGGCGCGCTTTCTATTTTCCCCATGGCTGCTCCTAATATGTGCGGGTGGTTATAGGGTTTCCGTCGTCGTCTTCAAATGTCGCCTTCACAGCGACCACAGTGGCGACCTGCTGCGTGCTCGTCGTCGCGTATTCGACCTGATAGAGCAGATCGCGGCGGTAGATTCTTTCCTTCTGAACTTCATCGATCAACCTGCTGTCCTTGAAAAGGATATTGGCGCCGTAGCCGTCGACCATCGTCATATCGTGAATCTGGGCGAATGCTGAACGGATGGCTGCGCCGATAGTTGCCCGCACGTTGAAGTCACTGGTCCAGACCGAGATTCGGAACATCTCTTCGTTTCTTTCCCATTCGGTCGTTACCGTACCGGCTGTCCCCACACGGGCAACGATTGGCGTTAGGCCGGCCGGCAGCGTGATCACAGGCCCCGACGACGACGTACCGGGAAACTGGGCATTCAACAGTGCCGCTATCGCGGTGGCGATGCTCGTCATTGTGTCGCCCGACTGCACCGCATAGATATACGGCGCATTGTTCACCAGCAGCGCGAGGTTGTGCGCAGAGAATGGCGACGGCATCGCGCCACCCACCGTCACATTACTGCCTGACACGCTCAACGTAAGTGTCGGCGTGACGATCGACATCACCTTTTGCTTCGGCTGGAATCGCGTGGTGTTCCGCACCGACCCGCCCGTGAAGATGCTCACATGGGAGATTCCCTGCGGCAGGTCAGCATCGAGACTTGCAGGGAGCGGCCAACCGGGATAAATCCGAACATCATTTCCAGTGATGGAAGGATTGCTTTTGCCATTCGGATAGACGATTTTCTCAACCTGCAAGGACAAGGCCGTCATCACCTCGGTTACATCAGCCATTAGGCCTCCAGCCGCTCGCAGAGCAGGGCATAACCGAGCGAATTCCAATACGGCGCAGTCACTTGATACCGAACTCCGAGATCATCTGTCACGATGTCGCGTGCATTGATCGTTCCGTTCGCAGCGCATGCTGCCGGTATGAAAACAGTCCAATCCGTTTTGTTTTGAGCATCGGCAGGCAGGCCCGTATCAGGACGGTTCCCACTCTTTTTCAACTGAATCGAAGCAGGCAGACCTGCGGCGACCGCAGTCTCGTTCGTGGCTTCAACACCTCCATACGAGATCGCACCGACGCCGGTTTGCGGATTCGGCCTAGTGATGCTGATGACTCGAGGGTATAAAAAACTCATCCGAAAGTCCTCGCACGCCACGGCATCAGCATCGCGCGCGTGTCGTCTGTCATCAGGGTGGATGCGAACTGCTCGATCTTGGTGTCGCCCGCCTGGAAGTTCTTGAGATTTCCAAGCCCTGGCGCATTCTGCTGCGCGGTCATCAGTTGGGCGCACGCCATTTTTATTTCGGTCGGCAGGTTTGCATACTGGAATCCCGCCACATACCGGACTTTGATTTCGCTGTAATAGGCCAGCATGACGCCTGCCGGTACCCACAATTGGCCGGTCTGCGCATCGATGCCGGCCGAAGTATTCGCTGGCCAGATCTCCCATGCCGGGGGGCCGCCGAACTTGCTGAGCGACGCCAGCAAATTGAAATTGTCCGTGTTGTAATTCGCCGCATCGCCACGGCGACCATAGGAATACCTACCCGTTCCGCCAATCACACGCGCCACGGGGACATTCGAAAGAGAGACTTCGCTGCGCATCTTCGGCAGATAGCGTTTTTCAGTGATGACCAATCCGGTTTCAATGGTGCATCCGCTGGCGTGCGCAAATTGCACGCCGTTCGGCACATTCGCCGCAGTCGACCCCAACGTCAGAACCTGCCCGACAATGCTGGTGACCTGCACGGCTTCCGCCAGCGAGGGGTTAGCCCGGTCCAGTACAACGACATCACCAACCTGAAGCATTGCTGCCGGGCCACTGACGGGAACCTGAATACCATTACCCGGTCCGAACCCCGCTGTTGCTTGGAACGTGAGCTCCGGCGCCAGCGCCGTCATATAGCACGGCTGTCCTGTCGAATCTGGCGTGTAGATCAATCCCGCAGGCCTGCGCAAATACGCATCGATCAGCACGCTTGCTTGCATGACAAGATCAGCATTCGCGGTTGCCGGCGCGCCATACGTCGCGTAATCGCCAGATTGGAGGTAACTCGAAGGCATCAGAAATCCGTCGGCAAGAGAATGGGAGAGCGCTTGGCAAGTTGCTTATCGAGCATGTAGCCGCCCAGATTGTCTGGAACTTCCGCGCAGCCAAACCGGAACGCGACAGAGAACATGCGCGGCTTTCCTTCGTCATCCATCCAGTCGGAAACCGGAAATTCGCAGCCGGGCTGAACATAGACTGTGTGACTCGGACTGTTCAGCTTTTCGGGCAGATAGATTTTCATGCGCTTTAAAGAAAAAGGGCCGCGAGATGAATCGCGGCCCTTGTCTTGCTATCGCCCGGATTACGGACGCTGCACCTGAATCACACTGTGAGCATAGGCTGCACCCTTGAAGATCAGAGTGTCGAATTTCACGCCAACGAACTGACCCGACAGATTGCCGACCAGGCCGAGTTGGAACAGACGCGGGTTAGGCGTGTATTCCTTGCCGGAGATTACAGGGATTTCCACTTCGCTTTCGCAAATGATCGCGGCGTAGTACCCCTTTGCATTCGACGGAGTTGCAGAGAACCCGTAGGCCGCTGTGCTGACTGCGGTAGTCGGCATGTACGGATCGGCGATCAGCGGCAATTTGCCAGCTTGAGTGCTGATTGCTGCCACCGTCACGCCTGCCACCACCTCCACGCTATCCAGCGTAATGCGGGAAGCCTTGGCTTCCTGATCGATGTAGTCGGCCAGGAGCGGGTTCAGGTAGATCGCGCTGATCTTGCCGGCGATGTTATAGGTCTGATTTGCCAGCATCGCCGCGACCTGCGACTTGATGCCGTCGATAATCGAGGCGCCGAGAGCGATAGTTGCTTGCTGAGTGATCTGAGACAGCGCACCCATCCATTCCAGCGTGGTCGGCGACGACATGGAGGTGTCGGAACCCGCCCAGAACATTGAGGCACGCTTGATCTCGATGGCCGAGATGATGTCATCCACATCCTTCGCCACCACCGACGCGAACTGACCTTGCTGCTCGGTCACGTCCTTGTCGAACAGCGACAGGTTTGACTGAGCAGTAACGGCCTTGATAAAGGCGGGACGTTCCACGCGGGTCGGGCCGGTTGCGGTGGCCGACAGGTTGCGCGGATCGACGGCGGAGGCAGATGCCAGAGCGGTCTGCTCGAAATAGCGATGCGGATGGCCGGTCGCGGGGCGCTGCTCGATGCGCTGCAAAGCAATGCTCGAACGACGCAACACGTCCATGATCTCGCGATCGAACTCCGGCACTTCAATCGCGCCGGTACCCAGAAAATCCGCTGCAGCATCAAGGCTCAGCAGTTTGGCTTCAACAGTCATTTTTTACTCCTGAAAAAGAAAAAGCCGCCTCGGGGGCGGCTTCGGGAGAAGCGGGAAGGTGTTACTGGCGTCCGGCGTCCATCAGACCGGAGTGACGCAGCTTGAGCTTCATCTCGATGGCCTTCTGGCCGTGGAGATTGGCTGCGTCGAGGACGGCGTTCACTTGGTCGGTGGTCAACTTGCCGTCTTTCATATCCTTTTCGCCGATGTTGGCCTTCGCCAGCAGGGTCTGGATGTTGGACGGCAGCGTTGCGCGCTCCGGAGCCTTTTCGCCGTTGAAGGCCTTGGCTTCGAGGTCCTTCAGCTTGGTACCGAGATCCTTGACGGAGGCTTCCAACTCGGCGTTCTTCTTCTCCATGGCGGCCTTTTCCTCGTCGGCTTTCTTGGCGGCAGCGGCTTCGACGCGGGCATCGGGCAGGTAGTCGTGATCGCGGTAGATCATCGGCACCTTGCCGGACACTGCCTCGGCGCACATATGGGCCGCGACCTTGCGCAGCACGCCAGCATGGCCTGCCTTGGCGTCGTTACCCACACCTGCGCGCTCCATCGCATCCGCTGCAGCGTTGATCGCGTCAACGTGCGGCTTCACCTGATCGATGATCGGGCCGGCGAGCGATGCGCCCTTGGCTTCGATGCCTTCGATCTTCTTTCCCTGCGCTTCGATTTGTGTCGCTAGGGGCTTGATTGCTTCGGCCAGCAAGGCCTGCATTTCTTCCTTGGTCATTTCAATTTCCTTTGAGGCCTCTGCGGCCAATGATGTGGTTCTGTATGCCGCCAAGTCCTTATAGAGGATTGCGGCGCCAGTGAACACGCAATAGTCGATTACCCACGGATCGGCATCCAGGTCCCGGATGCGGGCGTCGAGCTCATAGCTGAACCCGAGCGCTCCCTTTTCGGCCTTGATCTGCTTACATTCGTCTGGGAAGTCTTTTGCGTAAAGAAAACCTTCAATTTCAATGGCATCCCCGACGACATTTGCGCCGGTGATGATTCCGATCTTCTGCTTGCGATCGTGCCCTTCGAAGTCGGCCTTGAAATCCACGGCCATACCAAGCAGACTTGGAAGAGCTACCTCGGCAACATCCGTCGGCAGGTACGTGCGCGCCTTCGCTCCGCCAGGCGGCGCATCGCTGGGCTGATCAAGCCTCGTCAACACGCCACTGAATGGCATCCTGTTCGGATGATCAAAGACGACGGGGACCTGCAGCGACATCGCCTCGAACGAGAAATTCGCGGTGATGTGCCAGTCCGATGTATCGATGTCGAGCTCTTTGGCCCTGCGAACGATGCGGCGCCTTGCTTCCGAGCGCTCATCGTCAGACAGCCCGGATGCCCGATCGACCATGTCCCATGCCAATTTCGTATGGGTAGGGTCGTTGATTGGCAATTTCCGCTTACCTGGCACGGCGAAATGCTCGGCAGGCAGTGCGTCGCGGGCTGCTCGGTCAAGAGTCGACATCGATTCCCCTCTTACAGGAGCGCTTTCAGGCGCTGTACCGCATCGAGCACTTCACCTTCAGTAGTGCCTTCTGCCGTACGCAAGTGCGTCAGGAACTCACCGGCACGGACGTGCAGCATCTCCAAGGTGCCTGCGCGTGCGTAATCACCAGCGAATTTCGCCTTTTTGATTTCCGCGTCGACTATCTTGGTGAAACCTTCAACTTCGTGAATGGAAACGCCTGCAAGTGGCTCGGCGCCGTCGACTTGAGAAGCCCCTGTTTCGAGGGAAGTCGCTTCTTGTTCGGTCTGATCCACCGCAGCGGGCACGGCCTGAGCCGCGGCTTGCTCTTTGCGCGCCATGATTACGCAAGCGCCGTAATCGCGGCATTGATCGCCGTGAGATTACTGCCGGATGGGACATAGGTTGCCAGCCGGTTGAGTTTTGCCTTGATCTCAGCGATGTCATTATTGATGGACGACAGCATGCCTTGGCCATCTTCGTAGCCGACTGCGGCGGCTACGGTCTGCTGCTCTGTCGGCGTCAATTGCATGGCGGCGAGCGTGGAAAATGTGGTCATGTTGATTGCTCCTGTGTTGGATGGTTAAGTTACCGATCAAGCGTGAACGAGGACGTCGAACGTGCCGGAAGCGAGGGTATTGGCGGCCAAACGCGGTGTCAGGGTCACATTGAAGCCGGTGGTGGTCTTGCCGGATACGTACCAGGTCGCATCTTGTCCAGGGTTGACCATGACCGAATATGACGCGGGCAGAGCCAATGCCACCGCGACGGTTACCGACTGCCCTGCACCACCTCCAGCGGAATTGGCGACCCCTACCAGGTTGGCGAAGGTGACACGGTCTTTTTGTGCCTGAGCCGAGCCCGGCAAAACATCGATGGTATGAACGGGAAGTGACATGTGCGCTCCTATGTTGGGCAGTGCCCGAATGATCAAACGGCCAATGCGGCCACTGTGCAACTATTCCTTCGTAGGCATATCCGGATTGACCTGCTTCGCGCCGCGCGCCGCCTCGATTGCAATCTGCGCGTCTGCAAATGGCAAATCGCCCCAGTCGCTTTCCATCGGGGACCATCCTTTGCGTGCCCGGTACTCGTTTGGTGTGGTGCAGTTGTTCTTGTATTCCGTCTCGAAAACCTTCGCGAGATTCAACTCATCCTCGCGATCAAGGCCCAAGAATCGGAACTCGAGCTGGCTGAAGCCCAACCGCCCTTCAATTGCTTCGCGGGTCAGGTACGATTCGAAATTTGTCGCCGCCGGGATAATGGCGCTGTCCCAATCTCGATCGTCTGCGACTTCTGCGGTACTGCGGTTGACGTCAGCCTCGAGCGCAAGGTTCTGCGGGCTCAGCTCAAACGCCGTCGCAATCTCGCGCAGCAAGAATTCCTGATACTTCAGATAAAGCGCGTCGTCGGTCGCGCCGCGCAACTTGTGGACCTTAACCTCTTCGCCGCCGCCAAGCAGAGGTGTTTCGCCCTGCCCTTCAATCTCATTGCGCCACCAGCCGCGCATGCGGTCCAGCGTGTTCTGGTCGGCACCAAGGAACTGCAGCAGGTTCTCCGGCTGGCCATTGCTGGCCACATTACCGGCATAATCCGCCGCGCCAAGTTGACGATTGATCGAGTTGAACGCGATTTCCAAACATCCGTACCCGAAAGGGTTCTCGGTATTCGGATCCTTTCGGATATAGATCAGCTGATCATTTCGAAGCGGAATGCCGGAAATCCCGCCGACGTTTCCGTAGCCCAGGGTCTGGAGATAACGGGCCTCGTTCTTTTCACCGCTCCAGGCCGCATAAACCTGAATCGACAGTGCATCGACCGGCCACATCCACAGCGGCCGCATTTCGCTTGCGCCAATTTCCTGTTCGATCGCGCCGGCACCCCCAATGAGGTAATCCTCGACAGCCTGCTCAATCAAAGTGCGGAATGAATCGTCATTGTTCGGGCGCTGGAAGCATGCCGTCGCCACGGCGATCTGACGCTCGATTTCTGACGACATCTCAACATTTGCCTTCGGCCCGATCTCCCAATCGAGCTTTGCGATTGAGCTCTTGATGCGATTGATCGCACGGCGTGCATACGGCGTACGGCTGAACATTCGCAGATTTGAAGGTGTCGGCTTGATCAGCGGCCGGTCTTTCTGGTACCGATTACTTCCCAGATTCATCAGCCGCGCATAGGCCGTCGTCTCGCGAGAGGGAACCTTGCGCGTGCGCCCGGCCCAGATCATTTGCGCCACTCGATCGCCTGCCCAGTTCGCGATGCGCTGTGTGAGGCTCGATTTCTTCAAAATGTTTTCACTCGCTCAAAATGCCCACATCGGGCGCGCGATCGGCCAGCGCTCGGCAATCAGATAGCCCAACGCATCGGGCGCATGATCTTTTCCGGAAGATTTATCCGGCTCACCGTTCTTGTCGTACACCTGCTGCTCAAGGCATTCGGTCATTGTTGGGCAATTTTTGGTGTTCACCTGCAGACCGCGCTGCCCGACGCCATTCAGAACTTGAGCGTTGACAGCGTTCACGCGGTCTTTTACCGAAGGATTGGTTTTCCCAACCCGCACCGTGATACCGTGATCCCGCAAGATCTGCAGGTCTGACAGCGATGCGTTCACCGTCTTATGACTCTGACCACTGGCATCCGGATATGCCGTGATGTGATGGCCGGGGAATCGCTCGATCAACATCTGGGCCAGTGCCGGCGTATCCCTGACGCCGGTCAGCTCGGCCAGCACCATCGGATGGTCCATTCGATCCACGCAGATGATCGCCGTGCAGTTGTAGACGTTGAAGTCGATCCCAACATGCAACGGCTCTCCAGCGATGATTTCGGCGTCGGTATGGTTCAGCCTGCGGTCAAACTCCGGATAAACCGCCCCGCTCGTCAGGTTGACGAACAACCCTTCGAGGTACGCATCCAGCAGATTGGCCGGATAAATCGACCGCAATTGGTCGATATAACCATCCGGCAGGTATGGATTGCTCGACGTCGGCGCACGGTAGAGGACATATCCGTCTTTGGCGTCGCGCTCCCACGTCCGATAGACGAATCGGAAACCTTCCGGTGTCGTGGCGATCGCCAGCGTATTTTTCTCGCCGTCCGGCTTCTTCCGTCGGCAACGTGCAAGGCATTTGCGCCAAGCGTTCGCCGCCTTTTTCTCGTCTAGCGTATCGAACTCGTCGATGCCGCCGTCTGAAATCTCGAAGCCGACGATTCGGTCGGGGTTGTCGAGCGTGCGGAATATGCAACTGCCGCCCGTCGCTATCTTCAGTTCCTTGTCCGACTTGTTCAACTTGTGAGCGATTTTCATCGCGTCCAAGCGCTCTTCGAACTTCGGCCAGGCAATCAGGCTGATGAGGTCATACGTCGGCGCGAAATAGCCGACATTGAATTGCGGGTAGAGCAACTTCTTGATCATCAGCCGTGTGACCAATGCATCCGACTTGCCAGCACCAAAGCCGCCAACAAAAGCCGGGAACTGCGCGTCTGAAAATACGAAATTTTCCTGCGGCTCGGTCAGAGTCAGGTCGACGTTCAGTTCAACCGTCATCGCGCTTTGCCCGCTGCACCGTGATCCTGATCGCAGACGGCGGTGTTTCACCATCACCTTCGGCCAGTTCCTTGCGCGTCTTTTCCAGCATGGCGACGCGCGCCGTGAGACGATCGATCAGACCAGCGTAATCGCGCACCTTCAGATGGCGTTCATAGCGAGCAGTTACGTTCTCTGCACCATCCCGCTCGACCTCGCTCTCAAGCTCGGCCGTGTCGGCACGCTCCTGCTCCAGTTTCAGAGCACGCATCAACCTGATACGGGTAAGCCGCAATTCCTCATCAACACTACCAAGTTCCAACTCGCCGACAATCTTTTCCTCTTCAGGCGTCAGGAACGCGCTGTACAGCCCTCCCGGCTTGGCCGCATGCTTATTCCCCTTGTTGGCTTTGGCTGCGGCACCGCCGTGCAGGCGGCACCGTGTCGTGCCTTCGAGCGCGTGTCTTTTACAGTTCCCGCCGCTCCGAGTTCGCGCACCGCAGATAGGCATAAGCGGCTTCCTTTATGGGGTGTTTCCGCAAATCACATTTATGCAATGTTGCGAAACAAACAAGTGACGCGCCCTGCGCCGTTGAAGACTGGCATTGCGCCATGAAGGGGACGGCTTCCATGTCATGCGCATCTGCCGGGTTTTAAGGCACTGGCCGGCGTGGCCTATCTGTTACAACCAACCCCGGCAGACAACCATGATCTTGCTGCCGGCAGTGAGCGCAGTTGCTTTGCTGACCGTAAGGCCATTAGTTGCGGTGGTCATGAGAAGGCCGGTGTCGGAATTGCTGATGGCAACGCAACTCGGTGCGTTGGTGGTAAAACTTGTGGCAAAGGCGATCGTGCAGGAAGTGGCTGATCCGCCGGTTCCGACGGTGATCGTCATCGCCTCGTCACGGCCGGCAATGCTGGGCGATGTGCCGCACCCACTAGAGATAGTCGGCGCGCTTCCTACGCTAAGCGAATGGACAGAGGTGGTCGATGTGCCGGTGACCTGGAGTTTTGCGCCCGATCCGTTGTCGGCCGTGGCGCCAATGTAAGTATTTCCAGTAATGGCGTTCTGCGCGGTGCCATCTTCGTACAGGCAAAAGTGGGCCGTTGCGGAATTGACCTGACAGCGGAACCCTCCGTAGTTCGTAGCTATCGAAGCGCTCACATCCTGCGCGTTGTAGGCGAACACATTTCCGATCAACGACGAAGCGGTGATGCCGAAATCAAAGCCCTTCGCAGTGCTGATCGTCCCATGATTGGCCGTGATAACAGAATTGCAGCCAGTCCAGTTCGTAATCGTGGAACCGGATGTAATGTCAGCCAGCCCGCAGTGAACCGAAGCGCCGGAACCTACCGTGACTCCGGTGACATCAATAATCAGTTTTCCTTCGGACGCGATCGCCAGGTCTTGATTGTGATTGACGTGGTTGTATCCGAATACGCAAATGGTATGGCCAGGACTGCTTACGGTCGCAGACGTGCTATCCGTATAGCAATTGCCAAGAACGCCGGCATAGACCGCAGTGGAAGCGCTGGCAGCGTTGACGTGGAATTCACCGTCAAGTTCGTTGACATTCCCGCTCGTCGCAGTCGTGTTTGTGACAGTGTGCGTGACGGTACTGTTTTCCGTAACCGAGCCGGTTGCAGTCAGTGTCGAGACGGTCGCGGCACCCAGCGAATGCTTGCCATCGACGATCGTATCTGCAGACGAAAGCGTCGGGATGAGCAGCAGCAGGAGAAAGAGTCTCTTCAGCATGTCAAAAAGCTCCGCTGTAGGCAATTTCAATGCCCCATTCCGTATTGACGGTGTTCGGATATGCGATGGTGATCTGATCGCCATTCGGAAGAAGGAAAGGCGGATCGTAAATGTTGAGCGATGTTTTCGATCCAGTCATGTCCTGATTAATCAGACTGCCGTTGTAAGCCGCATCTAATGCGGAACCGATATTGGCAGTCAGCACATCACCAGAGGCGCCATTTGCCGCCAAGGTGAACTTGATCTGATGAATATTCACCTGCGCGTTCGGCGCAAACGCTTGCGAAACGGCGCCGCTGGCACCTTTGAAGCGCGCCCATTGAATGGCTGAATTCTGCATTTGCGGGCCTATAAATAAAAAAGCCCGCAATCCTTACGGAGGCGGGCGAATCCATCGACATCATCAACGGAGGAGACACTTGAATTGGTGATAGCGGCCGGTGCTGACCTCCGGCTGAATCTATTTAATGGCAGTATTCTTAGTGCCTGGGGAACCGATATTTGCTTTCACCGCCTCGGGACCGCACGGCGGACAAGCGTGCCAGCATGCGCATTCGCTATCAAGAGAGTTGGCTGGAATACCGTCTGCAGCCGGTACCATGTTCAGGGGCTGACACCCTGCCAACCAACTCACTTCATAACGCTTTAGCCAGACGACTAAATTTAGTCGTCTGAATAAAAAACACTTACTTTCTAGGAATCAACTTCCAACCGAGAATTTCCCTGTCACGCTCACGCTGCGTCATTGCAATACCCCGTGTGCTGGCAGACGGGAGGCTATGCGCCGGAACTCCCTGCGCTGTTCATCCCTCGCCAATTCGCAAAGTGCTTGCAGCCTAGCGCGCAGATCGTTCTGATGCTTCGGCTCGATGCATTCGACAATGGCTTCGATCACCATGTCGGTAGTCGGCGCGCGAGTCAGCATGCATACCTCCGTGGGTTGAGGGAGTCCGCTAACAGTAAGCGGCGGCGCCAGGTGGTTCCCGTGTTGGTCCGACACCGGACTGCGCAGAGGCCATGCAATGCGCTGCGGGGTCAATCCTCGCGGCTGTCAACCCTCAGGTTCGGGGACTGTTT
>Ga0134128_10003972_pt1 | contig 18113 bp, 18 predicted proteins | sample KB31754_FD_96462 | JGI IMG/M metagenome (GOLD analysis project Ga0134128, IMG submission 96462) | Terrestrial soil microbial communities with excess Nitrogen fertilizer from Kellogg Biological Station, Michigan, USA - KB3-175-4 | ecosystem: Environmental > Terrestrial > Soil > Unclassified ... | reverse complement strand
TACCTCTAAGCGCTACCATATCGATCTGGCGATCGAGCACAACGTGCCTCGCGCGAACACGCTAAACATTGAAAACGGCCAAATCGTGGCGCTAACTCCCGATAAAATGGAGCTCGCCGGCGAAGTGCCGCATGGCACTATATTGGTGGATCAGACGGGTGCCGTGGTGAGTCATGTCGTCGTCAAGGACCGCGTACTGCTGAGCGAGGAAGGTTTGGTGGCCGTGGTGCTGACTATAGATAAGAAGAGCGGCAATCTGCTGACCAGCCCGGACATCATTAGCCGTGGCTTCATATATATGCGTGACAACGAAGAGATCATGAACGGCCTGCGCCAGGAATTAAAGCGTGCCGTGCAGCAACGCTTCAAGCGTGTTGATCTGGATCGCTTCAAAGCCGAGCTCAAAGACCACGTTACGCACTACTTGTTCGAGCACACCCAGCGCAGCCCGATCATTATTCCGGTCGTCAACGTCATTAGCGGGGGCGGCAAAGTCACTCAGTCAACGGCCGACCAGAAGGATCAGCCGAGTAGGGAAAAGACCCCGGAAGAAGTTGCTGCCGAACAGCAAAAACGCTTCCAAGAAATGCGCGCCCGCTTGCTGACCCAAGACGCCCGTATTGACTAGGGTTGTAAAATTTGCTATAATATTACGCGGTAAGCAATCTAAGCTGCTTAAGCTGATATAATAAGTAGTCCAATGGCAAAAAAGAAAAAGTCCACACGAAAGAAAAAAGAAGAAGCGGCCATCGAGCAGTCCCCGCTGTGGTCGTATGTCGGCGCGGTTGTGCTCATGCTGGCAGCGATTTTCTTGCTGCTCGGCGGGTTTGGGACGGGCGGGCCACTGCCGGTCAACCTGTTCCACGGCACTTACTGGGGCCTGGGCTGGGCGGCATATCTCGCCCCGATTGCGCTGATGTATTGGGGTATCAACAAGTTCAGCACCGAAGAGCACAAAATCCCGCGGCATAAACTATTTGGTGGCCTGGCAGCGCTCCTGGCGATGGCAGCGCTAGTCCAAGTTATGTTTGCCGATAAGAACACCAGTGGCACCTGGGTGGGCGGCAATGGCGGCCATTTTGGATACTGGTTAGGAGCCGCCTCGCGGACGGTGCTGGATAAAGTCCCGGCCTCGTTGCTCTTCCTAGTTTTCGCTATTCTCACAACGCTTATCATGTTCGGCATCGAGCCGCAAATTTTATTGAAGCTAGCTAACGTGTTCAAGCGGTCAGAAGGTGAGCAGGAGTCCGAGCTGGCGGCGCTGAAAGCTAAGGCGGCGGAGCAGCCGAACTTTAAGCTGAACGAAGGTGTGCCAGTGGTGCACCACGGCGCTGGCGAACAGCCGCTTCGCAGCGGTCTCAAGAACACAGCCCAGAAACTGACGGCTAACGAGAATCACGAGGCCCTAACCACCGCTAGCGATCCGAATTGGCAGTTTCCGAGCATGGATTTGCTCAATCAGAAACAAGACAAGGCTGATGCCGGTGACGTTAATAGCAATGCTCAAATTATTCATGACACCTTTGAGAACTTCAACATCGAGGTGGAGATGGAAGGCGCCAATATCGGGCCGCGCGTTACGCAGTATACCTTGAAACCACCGACAGGGGTGAAGCTGACTAAAATCACAGCGTTAGAGAATAACTTGGCACTGGATCTGGCGGCTACCTCGATTCGCATGGAGGCGCCGATCCCTGGTAAACGAGCCGTCGGGATCGAAGTGCCAAATGTCAAATCGGCCACCGTCCGTGTTAGCTCAATCCTCTCGGCCCAGCAGTGGCAAGAAACCCAGGGTCCGCTGGGCATTGCCGTTGGTAAAGATATCTCCGGTACGCCAATCGTGACTGACCTGGCGAAAATGCCGCATATACTGGTCGCCGGTCAGACTGGTTCGGGTAAATCAGTGATGATCAATACCATTTTGACGAGTCTGCTGTACCGCAATTCGCCGTCAGATCTAAAGCTTATTTTGGTTGACCCCAAGCGCGTCGAACTGAAACCGTATGATGACATTCCACATCTGTTAACGCCGGTGATCGTGGAACCCGAGAAGTGCATTAGCGCCCTGAAATGGGCGGTCGCCGAAATGGAGCGGCGCTACCACGCGCTTAGCGAGGTCGGCAAGCGCAACATCATCGAGTATAACAGCTTGAAAAAAGAAGAGGGCATGCCCTACATCGTTATCGTTATCGACGAGCTTGCGGACCTGATGATGATGGCGGCCCGCGATGTAGAGGCGTTGATCGTGCGGATTGCTCAAAAAGCCCGTGCTGTGGGCATCCATCTGGTGCTGGCCACGCAGCGTCCCTCAGTAGATGTTATTACCGGCCTCATCAAGGCTAACGTGCCGGCCCGTATCGCCTTCACAACCGCCAGCCAAGTCGATTCACGCACCATTATCGACCAAGTCGGCGCCGAGAAATTGCTCGGCCAGGGCGATATGTTATTCCTGACGGCGGATATGCCGAAGCCGAAGCGCGTCCAGGGTGCCTTCATCGGCGAAGACGAAACCAACAAGATTGCGGATTTCATCCGTATGCAGCGCCCGCCGCAGTATGACGACGAGGTCGTGTCGCAGCCCGTCCAACTGAACGGCAAAGGCGGCATTGTGGCCGATTATGGCGGGCAGGATGTTGATGATGATATGTGGCGTGACGCCGTACAAGTGGTGGTGGACAATCGCAAGGCTAGTACCAGCTTATTGCAGCGTAAACTACGCATTGGCTATGGCCGGGCCGCCCGCCTTATGGAGCAAATGGAAGAGCAAGGAATCATCGGTCAGGCCGATGGCTCCCGTCCGCGCGAGGTGCTCGTGGGTTCTGTCGACGCCGTCTTCGGCGGCGCCAGCGCGGCAGCTCCGGAAGAGGCTTTCACTCCTGCCGAAGCTGAAGCCGAAATCTAGCCCCAGTCGTTATCCGAGGGTGTGTAAAAGTACTTGCCAGCGAGCGTTAAATTTTTTACCATAAGCGTAAGACAAACAACTGCAAACGGAGGGAAGCGCAGTGGCATTCGAGCAAACGACTCCACCAGGAATCCAGCCCGACGGCCTCACGCCCTCGAAAGCCCCTGTCTCTGACGGGGGCTTTTCAGTTGAGCCGAAAAAGCTAAAGCCTGAAGGACTAACCTTTCCTATTGATCCAGAAACTGGTTTGCCGCACTTAGTCAGGGTGTTTTATGGTACCGGCGATGAAGGCTTAATAACGGATGTCGAGCACAATTATGACCATAGCTGGTTCCCTAAAAGAGCCCCTCAGCTTACAGATTTAGGTGGCAAAGCCGTCCAGCTTTCTATGGGACAAATCCTACCTGTGAGTATTCATAACGAAAAGAATCGGCGGTTTTGTAGATTATCCTGGTTGCCCAAAAATGATGATGAGAAGTTTGAAGCAGTTGTCAAAGGAATTTCCAGTGTAGTGTCACGATGGGCCGTAGATGTAAGACGCCCGGCAAGTAATTTGCTTGTGCGTTTGGACGACGCGGAATTTGCCTTTTTAACTGATCCGAAGCGTTTACATCGAGATAAAGCTCTAAAAGATAAGGCTGCGAACGACCGTCGTGACGACATAGCCTCATTTCTTGTCCAGCATGCAATTGAGCGCAACCTAAGAGAAGTGATTACAGATAGAGTAATTAATCGATTTCTAAACTCAGAGGATGAAAAGTACCGAAGAGAATTAGGTAATTTAATACTTAAAGAAGCTTTAACAGCGAGAGTTGAGCCATTTATTTCCTCTTACTCCGAACTGAAGAAAAAGGGCTTTGTCCGGCCAGGCGCTCTACCTCCTATTATTGCGGTAAGAAAATTTATAACAAAGAGCCAGCTGCCGGAGTATTACCCTTTACTGACAAAAAAATTGCTCGCTACAGCCTAGCTTGACCAACAGGGGTGGATAAGATATAATGAGCTGACAATAGTAACTTCAGCTCATGACTACTTAGGTATATGGGCTGTCCAGGGCGAAAGCTCTGGTAACCAAAGGAAGGAGCACCAAAAGTGCAGCAGTACGAAATTGCCGTGCTGTATCATCCTGATCTGGAAGTTGACCTGACAAAGGCCGAGGACCGGGTTAAGAAGATCTTCACCGACAATGCTGGTAAGGTGACGGCAACCGACAATTGGGGTAAGCGCAAGCTGGCGTACGCTATCAAGCGCAACGAGCACGCCGTGTACGTTTTCTACACCGTGGAATTGCCGGCTGAAGCAGTCCAAAAGGTAGAGAGCGCGCTGAACATCACCGATGAAGTCATTCGCTTCCTCATCACGCGACCGGACCTGAAGGCCATCGCCAAGGCCGAAAAAGCCAAGGCCGAAAAAGCCGAGCAGGCTGCGAAGCGAGGTGAGAGCGCTGACAGCAGCGAAGAAGCCGAAGCCGAATCTTAATTTTTCCTTAAATATGCATATTTTTAAGGAGCTCACGCTTGACGGCGGCTGAGCCTCGGGCGTAGGGTAGGGGTACAAATTAACGAAGACATAGGTCTTTTAAGAAGGAGGTGCTAAGATGGCACGAAGTCTCAACCAAGTAACATTAATGGGTAATCTGACGCGGGATCCGGAGCTACGGCAAACGCCAACCGGACAAAACGTTACCAGCTTCAGTCTGGCGCTGAACCGCTCATATAAAGACCAGAGCGGCGAGTGGCAGGAAGCTACTGACTACATTGACATCGTATGTTGGGGGCCGCTAGCTGAGCGCGTGGCACAGTATTTGAGCAAAGGCCGCCGCTGCCTGGTCCAGGGTCGTTTACAGTCCCGTTCTTGGGAGCAGGATGGCCAGAAGCGCAGCAAAGTAGAAGTTTTGGCCAATGACGTGACATTTTTAGATAGTCGTAGTGGTGGCGACAGCGAGGGTGGCTACGGTGGCGGTGCACCAGCAGAAGCAGCTGCGGCCAAACCGACACCTGGTAAGAAAGTTAAAAAAGACGATGTCGTCATCGAAGATATCGGCGACGAGCCAATCAACCTCGACGACATCCCGTTTTAGGAGATAGAACTTGAGAACAGCAATGGAACACAGGGTGGCTGAGCTAATAGATTCAGGCGCTTTTGACGGGCTGATTTTAGAGCGTCCTTTTGATATGACAAGCATTACCGGACTAAATGAAGCCGGATACGGTGATCATGAGAGGCAGTTTACGCTTGATCAAGTGGTTAGGTTTGCGGCTAAAGCCTACCGTCACTTCGGGGGTATTTCCTATCAGCTGCCACCACCTGTGGGCTTTGAGGAAGTGCTAGCATTTGCTTCGGATCCCACCCGCCAAGATCAATATCTAGTTTGGGGACACGAAGAAGCGGTAGCCCAGCTTGCACATACCTATATGGTGGGAAACGGTGCTGACTACGAGACATTTTTAAAGTTTGAAGAGCAAGGAGTAATTAATGGCAAAGATTTTTAAACATCGGACGGACGTTGCCTATTTCGACTACAAGGATTTCAAAACCTTGCAGCGGTATGTGAATGTCTATGGGCAAATCGAGACGCGCAAGAAGACCGGTTTAACCGAATCGCAGCAGCGCCGCTTAGCGCAAGCTATCAAACGGGCCCGGCACATCGCTTTGCTGCCGTTTGTCGCAAACAATTAGGAGTAAACATGGCTTTAAGTATTACTGACTTGAAGAAGGGGACGCTTTTCCAATGGGAAGGCGAACCGTTTCGCGTTGTTGAATACAGTCAAAAAGTGATGGGCCGCGGCGGTTCGATCGTCAATGTCCGCATCAAAAGTTTGCTCGACGGCAAGGTGCTCGAAAAGACGTTCAAGGGCAATGAACAACTCGATTCAGCGGACGTCACGAATCAGACCGTGCAATACCTCTATAGCGACGGCACCATCTTCCATTTCATGAACGAAGAAACGTTTGAGCAGTTTGAGGTGCCGGCTGACTTGGTCGGCGACGGCGCAGGCTATCTCAAAGAAGGCGATCGCGTACAACTACAGTTTTTCAACGATCGGCCAATCAATGTGGAGCTTCCCAAAAATGTTCCGCTCAAAGTCACTTATACCGAGACCGCTGTAAAGGGCGACACGAGTTCAGCGATCACTAAGGATGCAACCCTCGAAACTGGCATTACGATTAAGGTGCCGGCTTTCATCAAGCAAGGCGATCTTATCTCTGTCGACACCAGTACCGGCGCTTACCGCGAACGCGTTAAGGAATAAGCATGCAGTCGGGCGATCGTTTGATCTGCGCCTTTGTCGAGCCGCAGGCGCCGGGAACACAGTTCAAAGATTGGTTTCTGCACATTACAATTGTGCCGTGGTTCCGTCTCGACATGCCATCTTCTCAATTAGCTGAAGCGCTCAAGAAGAACTATATCGGTAGCCAGCCTTTTGAAGTCAAGGTCGAGAATGAAACGCATTTCGGTTATAAGAAACGCAAGCTAGTTAATCTGGTAAGCGCGACGGAACTAATGAAATTAGAAGGCCAAACTCGGCGTCTTCTTCACGCGCACAAAGCCTGGGTGGTCGACGAAGCTGATAAAACGCGCCGCCGGCCCTACCTGCCACACATAACCGCATTGACGGCCGGAAAAGTGCAGGAGGGTAGTCATTTCGGGGTTGATAAGCTATGTATCATTGAACAAAAGGGCGCCTATAAAGAAATCATGGGAGAAATGGTTCTATGAAAACCCGCTTAGACCAGAAATTAGTTCAAAATGGACTGGTGTCCACCCGAAGCCAGGCCGAAAGCTACGTAAAGTTGGGGGAGGTAACCGTTAATCAAAAGGTGATAACTAAACCTGGTTTTCTGACCTCAGACACCGACCAGGTCATGCTAAACGTCAAAGAACAATATGTCAGCCGGGCAGCGCTCAAATTAGCCTCTGTGGCCGAAGCGCTCAAGCTGGACTTCATCAATAAAACCGTGCTCGACGTCGGCAGCAGCACGGGCGGCTTCACCGATTACGCCCTACAACACGGTGCTAAAAAAGTTATTGCTGTGGATGTTGGCAGCGATCAGCTGCACCCAAGTTTGCGCGAGAACCCGCACATAGAATTACACGAAAAAACGGATATCCGCGATTTCGAAGTAAGCGAGCCGATTGATCTAATCGTCATCGACGTCTCCTTCATTTCGCTCAGAGAGATTCTACCGGCCGTGGCCAAGCTAAGCTCCAAGCGAACATTGGTCGCCGCTATGGTCAAGCCGCAATTCGAAGCCGGGCGCGAGAAGCTCAAACACAAAGGCGTGATTAAAAATGACCGGCTACGGCGCGAAATTCTAAAGAACTTTGAGCAGTGGGCGGGCCAGCATTTTGTAGTGCTGAGCAAAGCCGATTCTGATATCAAGGGCGCCAAAGGCAATCAAGAGCGATTTTATCTGCTTACGCTTTTGAGCTAAATTCGGTTAAACTTAAAGGATATGTATTTCGCCTCACGTGCGCAGGCTGGACGAATGTTGGCCAGACAAATTGCCAAAAAGTACAGCCATGAGTCTTGTGCCATCGTGGCACTCAATGATGGCGGTGTTGTGGTGGGTGCCCAGATTGCTGTGCAGCTCCACGCCGTGCTGACGCTACTGGTGAGCGCCGACATTGACTTGCCGCAAGAGCCGGCGGCGCTAGCAAGCATCACGCCGAGCGGGACTTGGGCATACAATCAGCAATACACCCAAGGGGAAATCAGTGAATTGGCATCAGAGTTTCGGGGATTTGTCGAGCAGGAAAAGCTAACCCGAATGCACGAATTAAATGCGCATCTCGGGGTCTCCAACACCATCAAAAGCAATCTCCTGACAGACCGCACGGTAATACTGGTGGCCGACGGTCTGGAAACGGGTACTTTGCTTGACCTGGCGTACGAGTTTTTAAAGCCGATAAAGTTGAAAAGAACAGTGGTAGCAACGCCGCTGGCCACCGTACCGGCGGTTGACCGGATGCATGTAATGGCCGATGATCTTTTTTGTCTCAGTGTCGTCGGCGATTACATGGAAACCGATCACTACTATGATCGCAAAGACGTGCCGGACCATGAAACGGTCGTCAAAGTGATCGAGCAGCTGATTCAGAAGTGGAAGTAGCGGCTATTCGTGGCCTAAAGCTTGTTTCAAGGCTTTGACATCTTTGAGCAAAATTAGCGTCTGCGAATTGGTCAACAGGTCTTTGCGCTCCAAGGCGGCGAGTTCTCGGCTGGTAGTTTCGCGAGTGGCATTGACGGAGCTGGCAATGTCTTGGTGCCTCAATGGTGCTTCGATGAGTAAGCCATCGGGGGTTTGCTTGCCGAAGCGCTGACTCATCGTCAGCAGGAAGGAGATGATGCGCTCGCGTACGGTACGGTACTCCAGGTTCAGGATTCGTTCACTGTGCAGGCGGTACATCTCTAGCGTCATATCGAGCAATGGGGCCAGCGTATCGGGTTTGCTCTCGACGAATTGCAAAAACTGCGGCCGGCTAATCTGCCACGTTAGCGTCGGCGCCAGAGCTTGGTAAATAACATGACGCTCCTGGCCAGTTATGGCCCAGATGAGAGGGAAGAGCTCGTCGGCTTTGCGGATGATCAGCAAGTTCTCTTCGTGATACTTCGTTATGTCGTATGCTTTTACCAATCCTTCGTATATATAAAAAACACCCGGCGGAGAGTCGCCGGGGCGGATGATGAAATCACCTTTCTTAAAGGCCTGTTTCAGGCCTTTTGATCTGAAGAAGTCTACCAACTCAGCCGTTTGCTTAAGCGTGGCTAACATATATTAATTATGCGACGGCACGGCCAAAAAGTCAAACCTGGACTTCGGTAGGTTTGTGATGAAAATCTCATGCGGAGCGTGAGTATTTTCACCAATTTCTCAGCGGCAGAGGCGTATGATAGTCCTACAAAGAAAGGGAGAGCTAAAATGGTGAGCCCTGAATCAGTAGAAAAACAACTAAAAAAACTCGATTTTAATCCAAAGGGCTGGGGGAGGAGTGAGGTAAATGAATTGCCCCACATCCTGGTACCTGATGAAGAGATCTATGAGCTGGCGAATGGTTATTATGAGGCAGGTTTTGCCCTGCTAGTATCGACGAATATTCGCGTGGTACTCATCGATCGTAAACCTATGAACTATTTGACGGTCGAAGATCTCAGGTTCGACATGATCAACGAGATAGACTACAGTCACCGCCTGATCGGCGCCGTGATAACCATCACGACGGGCAGTAAAGTTCTGAAGTTCACGAGCTACAATCAAAAACGTTTACGAAAACTGATTGGCCACGTTCAGAGCTGCATGGCCCAGATCAAGATGAAGCAGTCAGAGCATCAGGAAGGGCAGGTATCGCACCTCGAGAAAATTAACGAGCAGCTACAATCGTATTTATTCGCCCAGCAGCAATACCAGCAGCAGCTCCATCAGCAGCTTCAGCAAGTCCAAGCTGGAGGGCAGTCCGCTACCCCGATCCAGCCGCCGGAACAAGTGCGCCCCGGCCCAGAACTAGCCGACTACTTGTACGCCCGCAGTTTACTGGACTGGCATGAGCAGCGGCAGACGCCCGCTGACGCCGCTGCCCCGGCTCCGAAAATGGCAGTCCCGTCAGAGCAACCTCCGCCACCCGCTCCGCCTGCGGGAGGCGATCGTAATAACCCGCAGCTCGATGACTTGTACAATGAAGCGGTACGCGAGATTTTTGGACGCTATCACCCCCAGGATGAGAAAAAAGAACCCCTTACCGCTAACGCCAGTGATGCTGCCTCTGCGAGCAGCTCCCGCTTTTCGCTCCCCTTGGATCCACTGCGCATCGCTTACTCAAAGCTGCCAATGGCGCTCAGGAACCGCCGGTTCGGAAGGCCTTCGTTCCATGCGCACAGCCAACAACCGACCCCCGCGCCACTGCCGCACGCACCCCGGTAAATGCGGTTATTTGCTAACGTTGAAACGAAACTCGACGACGTCGTCAGGCTGCATGACGTAGGTTTTGCCAACGGTTGCGACCTTGCCATTCGCTTTTGCGGCCGACAATGAGCCGGCAGCAATCAAATCAGGATAATTGACGACTTCGCCAGCAATAAAGCCTCGCTCAAAATCGCCATGAATCACGCCGGCGGCCTGTGGTGCCGTGGCGCCTTGCGGAATAGTCCAAGCTCGCACTTCTTTCTCGCCAGCCGTCAGATAACTTTGCAATCCCAGAGTATCATAGGCAGCATGGATGAGTTGTAGCAGCCCTGATTCTTGCTGACCGTAGCTCGCTAGAAGTTCAGCGGCATCCCGAGCTTCCAGATCTTTCAACTCGCTCTCCAGCTTAGCGCAAACAAACAGGGCCCGGGCAGGAGCCACCATTTCACACAATTGCTGACGGCGAGCTTCATCGTCCAAACCCTTCTCGTCGAGATTGAACACATAGATGATCGGTTTCATGGTCAGCAACTGCAAATCAGCAACCGCCTCGGCGTCGATTTCCGGATGATTCCAAAGCGGTTCACCGTCATTCAAAAAAGTATTCACTTGCTGATAGGTATCGACGAGCGGTTTCAATTTCGGATTAGCCCGCGCTTCTTTCTCGAGCTTCGGCAGCCGGCGGCTGAGAGTCTGCAGATCGGCCAGCACGAGCTCCGTATTGATAACATCGATGTCTTTTTTTGGGTCATGCGCTTCATCGACATGTGTGACATTCGGGTCTTCAAACGCCCGCACAATCTGTGCAATAGCATTGGTACTTCGTATGTGGCTCAAAAACTGATTGCCCAGGCCTTCACCCTCACTGGCGCCCGCCACCAGTCCCGCGATGTCCACGAACGTCACCGTCGCCGGCACAATTTTGTCGGTATGATACAACTCCGCCAGTTTCTGTAAGCGGGGATCTAGTACCGGCACCACCCCCGTATTCGGCTCAATCGTCGCAAACGGATAATTCGCCGCCAAAATATTACTCCCTGTCAGCGCATTAAACAGTGTCGATTTCCCAACATTCGGCAGCCCGACTATGCCTATTGAAAGAGATGACATAGTTACTAGTGTAACAGATAGAAGCACCTTGACAAATTAATAAAAATTTGCTAATATACTTGTAGCTCCAAAAACAAAAATATGCCCGAAATAGTTAAGCAACCACATACCTCAACTGAACAAGTCAAGCAGTGGCTTAATCATGACTTACTCCTTTTAGCTGGTGGAGCAGAAATCGTCAATGGCCAACTTGACCCAACTGTCGTACAAAAGGAACACATGGCCGCGGAGATGAAAGCTTCGCTTGAAGCCAAGCAGCAGCGCCATATCGAAATACTTGGCGATTTAGCCGTAAAGCATGCTGGCCCGGACACTGAAGAAGCTTTGCTACAAAGAGATGTAGCTGAAAAATCCCAAATGAAAGAAAGAATAGATCATTGGCTAGACACAGGAGTAATTAAATTAACCACGTGGCTAGGAAGAAATCGAATTGCACGCGAATATAATCCAAGACAGTACAGTAATGCTTTCACGGACTTACAAAATAAGCCGGGGGCTGCCCTCATCAAGGCGCGCCGCATGCCATTTGCCAAAGAATTACTAGCCATGGGCGTTTCAGAAGTCGTTACAGTTTCCAACCCTCAGCAGAAGTTTGGCAGATTTGATAGAAAGTCACCTCAAGCAGATGAGGATGCCGTACAAATAGATTACAAAACATTAACGGGTGAAACCGCTAAAGGGTCGCCTTACAAATATCGCAGCAAAGTTGTTTCAGGGAACTCTCTTTCAGTCGGCATAGTATTACCTAAGACCGAAGCTGATCAATTTGTGCAAGCTGTCCACGACGATCCTCAGGTTATGCGAGAACTGGTAGAAGCTCTGATGGCTGAAAGATTTGACGCGGGGGAAAGCTGGGAAAATGCTCGCCCCTCATACGAGGACTGGCGCAATGTGAACGAAGGCGTAAATCGTATAGCCTTTCGCCCAACCCCTACTACCTATCCAGCTCAAAGCGAAGCCCTGACATTTTAACAGTAACTTACCGGCATCGAAGCTACTGACGGTAGTCTGCTATGCTTATACATAAGCGATATGCAGCAGGATCAAGTTCGGTTAAATGCGGCCATTGAAGAAGGCGTGTCCAAAGGCGTGCCTGTGGATTTCATTGCTTATAGTTTGACCAGGGCGGGCTGGCCGCAGGATATGGTCAAGGAAGCGCTCGATACCTGGCTGCTGGAGAACGGCCGCAGGCAAAAAACGACCGGATTCACCGAGTGGCTGCGCAAATACTATGCTCAGGCCAAGCCGGCGATCATCTTGATGGTGGTGCTAAATACGATTGCTTCAGCCATCGCGCTATTGCAGCCTTGGCCGCTTAAAATCTTGGCCGATTCGGTCTTTGGCAGTGTGCCGGCGCCGGGTGTCCTCCGGCCATACACGCACACGCCGAAACTTATTCTCATCGTCTCGCTTTTGACACTGCTGATTTTCCTATTGGGGCAAGGGTTTGGCGTGCTTAAAGATTTCCTGCTGCTGAAAATTGATTATTGGCTGAACCGCTCGATCAAAGAGGAGGCTTTCCGGCACATACTGCATTTGCCCCTGTATCATGAGGGGCGCCTGCCCAAAGGCGACTATATTTATCGCCAAAACGAGGTAACCAATAGCTTGTCTGATCTGGTTCTTAATACCACGTCGGAGATGATTGGCTCGTTCATACTGATCATCGGCGTGACGGCTATCATGCTGACGCTCAATGCCAAGCTGACGCTTATTACACTGTTTGTTATCCCGTTCCTGATATTCTCCGTCGGTGTTTTCGGGCCAATCATGGGGCGGCTGGGGCAGGCTTTGACCAAGCTCTTCAGCCAGACCTCGGCTCTGATTGCCGAATCAATCGACAATAGCGAAGCGGTGCAGGCCTTTACGCTGGAGGAGCGCCAGGTCCAGAAGCTGCGCTCACTCTGGATGCAGACATATGTTGTGTCGCGCCGTGGGCTGCTCTGGGGCAAGGCCTTCAATTTTAGCAACGGATTGGTGGTGATTCTCGGCACCTCACTGGTTATATATTTTGGCGGCACTGAGGCCTTGCGCGGCCAATTCTCCTTGGGTTCGCTGCTGATTTTTATGACATACCTCGGCTACTTGATTAATCCGATCCAGGACATCACGGCTCAAATTACCATTCGCCGGCAGAAACTGGTCAATGTCCGGCGAGTCTACGAAGTCTTGAGCGATCACGAGGGCATTGAACGCCTCAGGGCCGACCGGCCGTTGCCGCGTGTCACAGGAGGAGTGAAATTCCAGAACGTTACCTATGTCAGTGGCGGGGTGAAGGTCCTTGATCAGGTGAACTTGGACATCGCGCCGGGGCAGAAGATCGGCATTATTGGTCCCAGCGGCTCCGGCAAAACCACCTTGTTGCGCCTGCTTGATTTGTACATCGAACCGACAGCGGGGCGTATTTTGCTCGATGGTCACGACATCCAGTCCGTCAGCCTGCACGACCTTAGGCGCAATATCGCTTGGATCAGCCAGACCCCGCAGCTATTTGCTACCTCTATCGCTGAAAATATGCAAGATGGCGACATCGGGCGGGTGATGACGCCCGAGGAATTTAGTTGGGCAGCGCAGGCAGCCAATATTACCGAATTTGTTAACCGATTGCCGATGGGGATGAATTCGGTGGCGGGCGAGGGCGGATCTTCCTTAAGCGGCGGCCAGAAACAGCGCATTTCCATCGCCCGGGCGCTGCTCAAAAACGCCCCGATTATCTGCATGGACGAGCCGACTTCAGCCCTGGACGACAAGTCCGAAAAACTGATTCACGATTCGATCGGTTCGCTTATCCAGGGCAAAACCGTGCTGCTGGCGACGCACCGTTTGGCGCTCCTAGGCCTGATGGACAAGGTGTACGTGGTGCAGGGAGGCCACCTAGTGGACGTCAACGAGCTAGGCGGGGTCGAGCGCTACACATATCAGCTGCAGGTCGGCGGCCAACTCTAGTTGACATCTGTATAGTGGTTATGGTAAAATCAGGCCATAATTTTATAAAACAAACATAAGGCAAAAAAATGACACCCGAAGAAGAAAAATTATTGGCCGAGTCTATTACGCTCCACACCGACGCTAGAAATGCTGGCGCTAGAAAAATGTATGATGACAGAACCGGTAATAAAGTCGCGGCTGCTAATGATGCACGCATACAGGGCATAGACAATGCGTTGGCTGCCCCGATAGACGCACAACTAAAGGCGCTAGAAAGCGCCCCGGTTCCAATTGCAGCTACTCCTGCCGCACCCGCCGCACCCAAGCCTGTCCCGGTCGCCGATGCCTGGGGTTCGTCAACACCCACAGCTTGGGGTCAGCCAATAGCGAAACCATCAACTCCCAAACCGGTAACTCACCCCAGCGGCGGAGCGCCGGTTGATCCCGCGCCTCCTGCACACAAGCCTGCCCCGGTCGCTGATGGTTGGGGTTCGTCAAAACCAACAGCTTGGGGTGAGCCAATTAATAAACCAGCTACTCCCAAACCCGACACTCATCCTACGGGCGCGGGTAGCCCTACCATTCACGATGGCTGGGGTTCGTCAACGCCCACAGCTTGGGGCGAACCAACAGCAAAGCCATCCACTCCCGCGGCTGACAAACCTCCGGTAGCTACAGGTTTCGGAACTGGTGGTGATGTGCACCCCATTCATAATCCTCTCTCAGGAGGCTCAGCCACCGGTCATACTAATGCCCCAACTGCCAGCCCCCCGGTCCCAGCTGGGCACTCGACATCTGAAGGGGCTTCTACGCACACTGCTGCTCCCGCGTCGCATTCTGATGGTGGCGCACCTGTAGAGGGCACTGCGTCTTACAGCGTGGTAAAAGGCGACACCCTGAGCGGTATTGCCGCGGCCCATCATATGTCATTGTCCGAGGTGGAGTCGCTCAACCCGCAGATTAAGAACCCTAACTTGATTCTTCCTGGTGAGACCGTGCACCTGAGTGCCAGCATGCCCACCAGCTCAAGTTATTCCGGCATCAGCTCCAGTGGTAGCGGCCCGGCACAAATGGTGCCCGGCGTCACCGACACCTCCACCTCCAACAAACGGGGTATTTTAGGTAGTCTGCTCGGCCGATTCGGCAAAGGTGGCAACACCGACGGCGGCGTTCCTCCAGCGACCGACCCCGCCAAAACAGTAGCGGTTGATCCCACCAAATCCCAAAAAACCGAGCCGACTAAGCCACTTAGTTAAGCCGTTCTACGCTACGTCGTTCGCGAGCAGTTGCTCGAGGCTTTCCCGTAGTCTCGGGAAGCCCTCGAAGGGCAGGGCGGTCATGCCGAGACTTGCGGCAAATTGCCTGTAAGCCGGGTTGCCACTGACCACCAAACAATTTCGTGGCGGCTCACCGATTTGTTGCAAGGCCATAGCGAAAACACTTTGACTGAGCAGCGGTTCACCGATGGTAAATGGCAGCGGTCCGGCAATAACCTCGAACAATTGATAACGATTATTAAGCCCGCTCAGCAGCGCGTACTCTTGCGTGCCGAGATTGGCCAAGACGCCAAGCTTCAGGAAGTGGCCGTGTAAGCTTCGCATAAAATCGATGAGTGCCGGTGAGATACTATTCTCGTTCAGCGTAAACTCGGCAGCATCTATTTCGGGCCGGCTGAGCTTGAACCTAAAAGTGTTGGCCACTTCTTCTGGCGTCGACATGCCATGGAAGTACTTGCTGACAAGTACGTTGAGCGGGCCGGCGACCTCAGTGCCGTATTGTTCAGCCAGCTGAAGGTATTGAGCAAAAACATCGGGTGTCCAAACCCCGTAGAAATCAAAGAAAACAGCGCGAATCACACCTTACAGGATAGCAAAAAAGCCAGGTGATGACTACTATACTAGGGACGCTTGGTCTGAGATCTTTGGCTCTGAAGCGGACGACTAAGCGCTGACGGCCACCAGTTAGCGCGGCCCAGCAGGGCGACGATCGAGGGCACTAGCAGTGTGCGCACAAAGAATGTGTCGAGTAAGATACCAAAAGCAATGCCGAAGCCAATTTGCTGGACTTGCTCGTTGCCACCGACTATACCGAGGATAGTAAAGGTGCCGGCCAAGATGAGCCCGGCGGAAGTGACAGTGGTGCCCGTGATGCCGACGGCTTTCGTGACTGCCTCTGACAGGGATTTGTGGTCGTGGGCCTCTTCGCGGATACGGCTCATGACCAGAATGTTGTAGTCTTCACCGAGAGCCATGCCGAAGATGAACATCAGGAAGGGCAGCACGAAGTTCAGTCCGTCTTGATGGGCTATATGTACGAACACGATCATAGCGAAGCCGAGGCTCGCGAGATATGAGAGGCCTACGGTGAGAATCAGGTACCACGGCGCGACCAGGCTGCGGAGCAGCAATGCGAGGAGGGCGGCGATAATCAGTAGCACAACTGGAATGATCTTTTCTAGGTCGCTAGTGGCAATGCGGTTAACGTCGTAGCCAACCGAGTCGGAGCTGTAGATTTGGCTTTGGTCGGCGCCCACGCCCGCGGCTATGGTTTGTAGTTCGTGCCGGACGGTTGGAATAGCGGCAGTGGCTGCCGAACTGCCGGTCACCCCGGCTTTTAACACGCCGTAGAACTGGACCGTTTTACCATCCGGGCTGATGAACTGATTGATGGCTTGCAGGGCGGGGCTGGTGCCGCTTTGGTGCAGCTGGGCGAGCTGCTGAGGTGTCAAACGAAAGCCATTGGCATTAAACGGACCGGCGACAGCGGTGAAGGTCTTCGAGGCGGCCAACTTATTTTCTACGGTTGCGACTGGCGACAGATTATTCCATACCGAAGCGGGGAAATGGAAAATGAGCAGCTGCGGGTTATTGTTGGCGGCCGGGAAATGCTGTTGCAGGATTTGCTGGCCGGCTGCCGAGTCGCTGCCGCTCGGCGCGCTGCCTTGATCGCCAAAACCAGCCGATTTGTAGCCGACTATGCCGAGGCTCAGGCCACCGAAGACGAGGGCGCCCAGAACCAACATCATGATCGGCTTTTTGATGACATTGTCAGCCAGACGGCCCCACAGGCCGATCTTAAGTTTCCGTTTTGACGTCTTGGAGGGCCAGAAAACCGCGCGGCCCAAGATGGCCAGCAAGGCGGGCAGGAACGTCAAAGCGATTAGCAGCATGACAGCCAGGCCGATGGCCAGAGCCGGGCCCAGGCCTTTGTAGAGGCCAAACGAGGCCAGCAGCAAGCTGAGGAGGGCAGCGGCCACGGTCGCTGCCGAAAACGTAATCGATTCGCCCACTTTGGACAAGGCTTTGACGACTGCTTCCTTTGGCTCCAGGCCGCCTCGCAGCTCTTCACGGACCCGGAAAACCAGGAAAAGACCGTAGTCGGTGCCAGCTCCCAGCAGCAACACGATGAGTAAGATTTGCGTGATGAAGCCGACTTGGACGCCGATCTTGGTCGATTCGGCGATCACCGGCTGAGCGACGGCCAGTGCGATACCGGCCGGGACCAAGGTCACGATAGGTGCTAACAGGGCCCGGAACACAACGAGCAACAGCACTAGAATCAAGATGACGGTGTAGCCTTCGGTGCTGTTGCGGCCTTTTTGATTGGCGTTTTCCTGGTCGACCCCGGCTGCTAGGTCGCCGGTCAAGTGTGCGCTGAGCCCGGAGGGGACCCCGCTTTGCTTAATCGCGCTGCGAATATTTTTAACGATGTCGGTGGCTTTTTGGCCAAAGGCGTCGCTGGAAATACCGACGAGGTATTGGTGCACCTGGCCGTCCGCGCTGGTGCCGGAATCGCGGACTTCAGTAACCGACGGGACGTGCTTAACGGCGGTGACTACTCGCTGCAGGGCGGGGGTATCGCTACTGGTTAGTGGCCCGCTAGTACTGCTGACCACGATGATGGCGTTGGTGGCGGTCTTTTTGTTCTGAAAGGCGGTCTCGAGCTTGGAGGCGGTGTCGGTCGGGCTATTTTTGGGCAAAAAGTCCGATTCGTTATTTTTGGTGACATTATTGATATTCGGAAAGTTAGCAGTGACGACTGGAATAGCTACAATCCAGAAAACGATAATGAACCAACGAAAGCGAACTGAAAACCGCGCGATTTTTTCGAACATTAGAGCCCCTTAACAAGTTACCTATTTACTATATCAGAGCACGCCTGTGTCGTAATAATTGACATAGTCAATTATTGACATGTACAATTATCGCATGGCAAATGGCGCAGCTGTACTTGGTGAAGAAGCCGTGAAAGCGATGGAGACGAAAAAGAC
>Ga0134128_10003970_pt1 | contig 18116 bp, 14 predicted proteins | sample KB31754_FD_96462 | JGI IMG/M metagenome (GOLD analysis project Ga0134128, IMG submission 96462) | Terrestrial soil microbial communities with excess Nitrogen fertilizer from Kellogg Biological Station, Michigan, USA - KB3-175-4 | ecosystem: Environmental > Terrestrial > Soil > Unclassified ... | reverse complement strand
TCGTCTGCCGTCTCCCGGCGGTGGAAGCGTCGTTTGGCGTGCGCGTGCTGTTGTCGTCCGGCATCATCACCGCCTACACCTGGGCAACCGCGTACGAATTCTGGCGCGGGCGCGGCGAACCGCTCGTGTCGCGCTGGCCGGCGATCTTCATGCTGTTTGCCCACGGCGCGCTTTATCTGCTGCGCACGCCATTCGGCATCATGCTGCCGTGGTCGCCGACTGGAAACCAGGTTTTCGAGAGCGTCTGGCTCACGGTGCTGAGTTTCGAGGCGCTGCTGTTCACGATCTCGATCGCGTTCATTCTGCTGGCCATGGCCAAAGAGCGCACCGAGCACCGACATAAGACGGCCGCCCTTGTCGATCCGCTCACCGGCATCGCCAACCGCCGCGCGTTCCTGCAGGACGGTGAAACGCAGCTGAAACGGCAGTCGAGCAACCCGCGTCCGATTGCGGTGATGCTGCTCGATCTCGACAATTTCAAATCGATCAACGATCGTTTCGGCCACGCGACCGGCGACCATGTGCTGGAGCTGTTTGCCGAAATCGGTAACCGCTTCATGCGGCGGCACGACCTGTTTGGCCGTCTGGGCGGCGAGGAATTCGCCGCGATGCTGTTCGACACCGGGCGGGATCGGGCGCTCGCCGTCGCCGAAGAGATTCGGGCGGCCTTTGCCGAGGTAACCCGCGAAGTGGAGGGGCGCTCCGTCGTGGCCACCGTGAGCATCGGCATCGTCATCAGTCACGACGCAGTGCTCGACCTTTCGGCGCTGCTCGCGCAAGCCGACCACGCGCTCTATCGCGCCAAGGACAATGGCCGCAACCGTATCGAAGTTGCTTCGATCGATCTCGTGCTTGACCGTATCAAGCGCGCGACGGCCGAGCGTCCGGCCGCGCGCGGCAACAGCGCCACGGCCAAATCCGCGGCCTGAGCCGCGTTATTTGACCTCGGCAGGCGTCGACGTTCCCGGTCCCTCTCCGACAATCAGCAGAACGGCATCCTCTTCCTTGGCGCCGTCGAAATGCACATGCTTCCCGAAATGCGTGACGAACGTGCCGGAAGGCATCGGCACGGTCGCGCCGGGGTCGAACTTGGTGCCGGTGCGTGACGCGCTGCTGCGAGCGCGCAGTCGGCAGGGTATGCCGCTCCGGTTATCGAGGCGAGATGGGATTGTGCCCATTCCCTCGGTTTGCCGCGTTGCTCCAATCTTGTATTCGCTTGCCAGCCGCAAACGCCAACCCGATTTGACGATGCACAAGGAACTCAAATGAAGCGTAGCAGCAGCCGTATTCTCACCACCCACGTTGGCAGCCTCATTCGCCCGCCGGCGCTGCAGGAGTTTCTGCGGGCGAAACAAGCCGGCAAACCGTACGATCAGGCCGCCTACCAAAAGTGTCTGGCGGATTCGGTCGCGGAGGTCGTACACAAACAGGCCGAAACCGGCATCGATGTGATCAGTGACGGCGAGTTCGGCAAATCGATTTCCTGGTCGCAATATGTGCTGGAGCGGTTGAGCGGCTTTGAACGGCGGCCGATCGCTGCGGCCAGCAAAAATCCGTTCACGCGCGGCGTCGACCGTGAAGCCTTTGCCGAGTTTTATGCCGAACTCGATGCGCGCGAAGGCATGGCAACGACCACCGAAGCAGTCTGCGTCGGACCAATCGCCTACACGGGACAGGCAGAGCTTAAGCGCGACATCGATAATTTCAAATCCGCGCTCAAGAACACCAAGGTTGAGGAAGCATTCCTGCCAGTGGCTGCTCCGGCCAGCGTCATCCCCGATCGCAAGAATGAATTCTACAAAACCGATGAGGAATTGATCCGTGCGATTGGCGCTGCGATGCGCACCGAATATCGCATGATCATCGACGCGGGTTTTGTCCTGCAGCTCGACGACGCGCGCGCCGCTGTTACCTATGATCGCATGGTGCCGCCGAAATCGTTTGCCGACTACCGCAAATGGCTGGGGCTCCAGGTTGACGTGCTCAACGAAGCCATCGCTGGTCTGCCGCCCGAGCGAATCCGCTATCACGTCTGCTGGGGCAGCTGGCCCGGTCCGCACACCAGCGATGTCCCACTCAAGGATATCGTTGATCTGATCCTCGGCATGAAGGTCGGCGCATTTGTCATCGAAGGCGCGAATCCGCGTCACGAGCACGAGTGGCGCGTGTGGGAAACCGCGAAACTTCCGGAGGGCAGGGTGCTCATTCCCGGCGTTATCAGCCACGCCACCAATGTGGTCGAGCATCCCGAGCTGGTAGCGGAGCGCATCGTGCGCCTGGCGCGTCTCGTCGGCCGTGAGAACGTCATCGCGGGGACAGATTGCGGATTCGCCCAGGGGCCGTTCTACCGGCGCGTCCATCCATCCATCATGTGGGCGAAGCTGTCATCGCTGGTCGAGGGCGCGCGGATAGCCAGCGCGGAACTTTGGAAATAAGCCGAGGCGGTGGCGAGCTACTCAGCGGCGACCGCGTGCACGGGCGCGGTCTCTTCGTCGATTGGTCCGCGTCTTCCGCCGAACAACCATGCCTGCAGCCGGTCGAGATAGAGATAAACCACCGGTGTGGTGTAGAGCGTGAGAACTTGGCTCAACGCTAATCCGCCAACCATCGCATAGCCGAGCGGCTGACGCATTTCGGAGCCGGCGCCGTTACCCAGTGCCAGCGGGATGCCGGCCAGCATGGCCGCAGCGGTCGTCATCAGAATTGGGCGGAAGCGTAACAGGCAGGCTTGGCGGATAGCCTCATGAGGCGTCACGTGCTGCTGGCGCTCGGCGCCGATGGCAAAATCCACCAGCATGATGCCGTTCTTTTTGACGATACCGATCAAGAGAATGATGCCGATGATGCCGATTACCGACAGGTCCATGTGACCGAGCCGAAGCGCGAGCAGGGCGCCGATGCCGGCCGATGGCAGGGTTGAAAGAATGGTCAGCGGGTGAATGAAGCTTTCGTAGAGAATGCCAAGGATAATGTAGACCACGATCAGCGCCGCCGCGATCAAAGCCGGTTCGCTTCTCAGCGATGCTTGAAAGGCTTGCGCGTTGCCCTGGAAGGTCGGGATGATCGCCTCTGGCATGCCGATCTGGGTTGACGCCCGATCGACGGCGTCTACGGCCTGCCCGAGCGAGACGCCCGGCCGTAGGTTGAATGTGATCGTAACAGCCGGAAATTGTCCCTGGTGCGAAATCAGAAGTGGCCCCACGCCGTTACTGTCGACAGCGACGAGCGTGGAAAGCGGTACCGCGCCGCCGGTCAGTGGCGATTTCACATAAAGACGGTCGAGGGTCGACAGATCTTTTTGCAGCTCGGGCAGAATTTCGAGGACCACGTAATAGGTCTTGAGCTGAGTAAAATACTGCGTGATCTGGCGCTGGCCGAAGGCGTCGTTGAGCGTCTCGTCGATCGCTTGCGGTGAAATGCCGAAGCGTGAGGCCTGATCGCGATTGATGGTAATCTGGAGTCTAGGCGCATTGGCGAGCAGGTCGCTGGTAACGTCAGCAAGCTCAAGCAGTGTGCGCAGCTTATCGGTCAGTTTCTGCGACCACTCGTTCAGTTCGGCGATATTTGTGTCCTGCAGGGTATATTGGAAGGAACCGCGGGTGATGCGCGTGCCGACGCTGATGTCTTGCGCCGGCTGCAGGAACAGATTAGCGCCCTCGACCTTTGCGAGTTGGGGGCGCAAGCGGTCGATGATTTGCGAGGCGGTTAGCTTGCGTTCGTCGCGCGGTTTAAGCGCCAGAAAATAACGGCCGGTATTGGCGGTCTGCGCGCTGCCGGTCGAACCGGTCTGAGAGCCGAAGCTCTCGACGTCGGGGTCGTGCAAGATTACGTCGCCGAGCGTGTGCATCAGACGCATCATCTCTTTGGGCGAAGTCTGCTGCGCCGCCTCAGCGAAGCCGGTGATGATGCCGGTGTCCTGGATCGGGAAAAACCCCTTCGGGATCTCGATTGCCATAATCACCGTCAGCGCCATGGTGGCGAAGAACACGCCAAGCGTGATCGCCTGATGGCGGAGGACGATATCGAGCGTGCGCCGGTAGAAGGACAGCATGGCGTTGAAGCCGCCCTCAATGACCCGATAGGCGCGCCCGTGCGTTTCGGCTTCGCGCTTCATAAAGCGCGAGCACATCATCGGCGCCAGCGTCAGCGATACTATGGCCGATACACAGATCGACGCTGTCACCGTCAACGCAAATTCGCGGAACAGCCGGCCGATGATCCCGCTCATGAGCAGGAGCGGAATGAACACCGCGATCAGCGAGCAGGAGATCGACAACACGGTGAAGCCGATTTCGCGCGAGCCCTTTAGAGCCGCTGTGAACGCCGGCTCGCCGTGTTCGACATGGCGATAGATATTCTCCACCACCACAATGGCGTCGTCGACGACGAACCCGACCGCGATAGTCAGCGCCATGAGCGACAGGTTATCGAGGGAAAAGTGCATGAGATACATCGCCGCGAACGCTCCGGCGAGCGCGAGTGGAACGGTGACGCTTGGGATGAGCGTTGCCCAGAAATTACGCAGGAACAGCAGGATCACCATCACGACAAGGCAAATCGTGAGCGCCAGCGTGAACTCGACGTCGGCGACGGAGGCGCGGATGGTGACCGTACGGTCGAGAATCGTTTCGGTCTTCACCGCCGGCGGGATGCGTGCCGTGAGCTGCGGCAGTTCCGCTTTGATGCGGTCGATGGTGCCGATGACGTTGGCGCCTGGCTGCTTGAAAACGGCGAGGATGACGCCGTCCCGGTTGTTTTGATAGCCGGCGACGTTGCGGTCGACGGCCGCCGAGATCGCTTGCCCGACGTCGCGAACCCGGATCGGAGCGCCGTTGCGATAAGCGATCACCACGTCGTTGAATTTGGCGGCGTCGGTGATCTGGTCGTTGGCGGCGATCGAAAAGCTGATCTTGTCGCTGTTGATCACGCCCTTAGCTGCATTACTCGTTGCGCTGGCGAGCGTGCCTCGGATGTCTTCAAGCGTAATGCCGGTGGCGGCCAGCTTGGCGGGATCGACTTGAATGCGAATGGAAGGCGCGCGGTCGCCGAACACCAGCACCTGCGCCACGCCCGGAACCTGGGAAATCTGCTGTGCCAGAAAGATGTTGGCGTATTCGTCCACCTGGATGAGCGGCACGGTGTCGGAATGCACCGAGAATAGGAGAATTGATACGTCCGCCGGATTGACCTTTTTGTAGGCCGGCGGCGTGCTGAGCGACTGCGGCAAGGTCTTGCTGGCGACGGTGATTGCGGCCTGAACGTCCTGCGCAGCGGAATCGATGTTCCGTTCGAGTTCGAACTGGATGACGATCGTCGAAGCTCCCAGCGTACTTTGCGACGTCATCTGGGTGATTCCAGCAATCTGACCGAATTGCTGCTCAAGCGGGGCGGCGACCGACGTCGCCATCGTGTCGGCGCTGGCGCCGGCCCAGGTTGTGGTGATCTGGATGGTGGGAAAATCTACCTGCGGCAGCGGCGCGACCGGCAGAAACGGGAACGACACGATGCCGACGAACGCGAATGCAGCCATCAGCAGCGTCGTCGCGATCGGCCGCCGGATGAATGGCTCCGACAGGTTCACGTCTGGTCGCCCTGTTTGGCCGTACCGCGCGGGTCAACAACAACAACAGATGCGCCCTTTTGCAGCTTGTATTGGCCGTCGGTCACGACCCGCTGGCCAACCTGCAGACCCGAGATGACGATGGTGCGATTGCCGGTCGTGGTGCCGGTTTTGATCGGCAGCGCCTCCACTGTGTTGTCGGTTTTCACCACCCATGCAAACAGCCCGTTCGGACCGCGCTGCACGGCAAGTGACGGTATCACTACGACGTTCTTCCTGATTTCGAGGAGGAGCCGTGCGTTGACGAACTCGCCCGGCCACAGCTTCTCGTCGTTATTGGCGAAGGTGGCCTTGAGGCGATAGCTCGCGGTCGTTTGATCGATAAGATTGTCAATCGTTGATAGCTGGCCCTCACTCAACAGGCGCACGTTGTCGCGATCGAAAGCCGCAACGTCGACAGTGCCGCGTGCGGTTGAAGCGCGCACGTCATCAAGAGTCTGTGCCGGCAGCGTGAACAATACGGCCGCTGGCTGGGTCTGCGTCAGGACGGCGATCGCGCCTGAATCGTTGGCATGCACGATGTTGCCGGGATCGACCATACGCACACCCATGCGGCCCGCTGTCGAGGCCACGATATTGGTGTAGTCGAGGTTGGTCTGGGCGGTTTCGATCGCGGCCCGGTCGGCGGCGATCGACGCCTTGGTCTGGTCGACCTTGGATTGCTGCAGGTCCAGGTTTTGCTGGGTTTCGGCGTTTTTGCGCACCAGGGTTCGGAACCGTTCCAGATCCTTCTCCGCCGCTACAAGTGTGGCTTCATCCATGGCCTTGCGCGCCTTCGCTTGGTCGAGCGCGGCCTGGTAGAGGCGAGGATCGATTTTTGCGAGCACGTCGCCTTTATTGACGCGCTGGCCTTCCTTGAAGAACACATCCTGGAGTTTGCCGTCGACCTGAGCGTGGATCGCGACGGTGTAGAGCGCCTGGACGGTGCCGAGCCCGGTTAGATAGATAGGCACGTCCTGCAGCGTCGCAGCGCTGACACTGACCGGTACAGCTTGACGTGGGGATTTGCGGGCGGCCTGAGCCGTATCGGGACCGCCCGACCACGCCCTGTAGCCCACCCCTACTGCCGCAACTATCGCGCAACAGACAACGATAAGCACTATTCGGCGACGGCGCCGGCCCGCGTCGCTGGCATTGGTATCCAAGGGCATCCCTCAGCAGCGCCGTCTTGAGCTCGCGGCGCGCACCACCTGTGGCTCACTAGCCCGGCTCTTCTATAGCTTCGAGAAAATGCGACTGGAAGCCAAAAGCGTATGATGCTGCGTTGCGATATGATAAATTTCGGGGTCGCAGGTATATCCATCGCATAACTTCGGGCGTGCGCCTGCACGGCGCGGTTGTTCCGGCGCTGGCGGCCCCTTGATTGCGACCGCGACGTTGGCAGGCGCCGCGGGTTCATTCGTCTATGTGGATTTGCTAGGCTCGCATACGGCCGCGGGCCGCTAATGCCGGGAGATCGCTCATGCTGGACGTAACCAAGCGCGAAGGAAAAGCGCCGTTCGATACGGCGCGACTTGATCGATTGATGGACGAAGCGGGTATCGATGTGCTCGTCACCACCTCAAAGCACAATGTGCAGTATCTGCTTGGCGGTCATCGCGCGTTCTTCTTCGAATCCATGGATGCGATGGGCCTGAGCCGCTACCTGCCGGTGTTCGTCTATGCGAAGGGCGCCCCGGATAAAGCCGGCTTTTTCGGCCATCGCATGGAGAATTTTCAGAACGAGGTGAAGCCGTTCTGGGTTTCGGAAATCGATGTCAAAAACTCCGGCTCGGTCGACGTCATGGAAAAGGCGGTCGACTACATCCGCAAGCTCGGCCCTAAGCCGAAGCGTCTCGGGGCGGAGCTTGCCTTTATCCCCGCGGATTCGATGGCGGTTCTGCGCAAAGCGTTTCCCGACAGTGAGATCAAAGACGCGCTGTTCGTGCTCGAGCGCTTGCGTGCGCTGAAAACTCCAGAGGAGCTGGAAAAGCTTCGCATCGCGTCCGATCTCGTGATCGATTCGATGTTGGCTGTGATCGCCAGCCACGGGGCCGGCGCCACCAAGGCCGAACTGAGCGAAGCGCTGCGCCGCGAGGAGACTATGCGCGGACTGACATTCGACTATTGCCTGATCGCGGCTGGCGGGAGTCTTAATCGCGCTCCGTCAGACCAGCGCTGGGAAAAAGGCGATCCGCTGTCGCTCGATTCCGGCGGCAACTATCACGGCTATATCGGCGACTTGGCGCGCATGGCAGTGGTGGGCGAGCCGGACGGCGAATTGGTCGATCTATTGGCCGAGGTGGAAGCGATCGAACAGGCGTCGATGCAGCCGATCCGCGCCGGGGTGCTCGGCAAGGAGATCTATGCCGCGGCTGACGCTGTGCTGCACAAATCGAAGCTGCACAATCACACTCATTTTCTTGCCCATGGCATGGGGCTGGTCAGCCACGAGGCGCCGCGGCTCACCAATTCGGGGCCGGTGCCCTACGATGCCTACGATGCCGACCGGCCGCTCGAAGCCGGCATGGTGGTTTCGGTCGAAACCACGCTGCAGCATCCGCGTCGCGGCTTCATCAAACTTGAGGACACCGTCGTTGTGACGCCGAGCGGATTCCAGGTTTATGGCGATCGAGCGCGCGGCTGGAATCGCGCCGGAAGCGCGGCGTCGTAATCGGAGGGGCTGCGGCTTGATGCGGGTAAAAGAACTGCAATTCGCGCGACGCGGCCTCGCGCAGCGTATGCAACTGCTTCTTCAGCACCAGGATCTCGTCAGCGGTGAGCCCGCGCTGCTTTTCATAGGGCGTCCGGAGAACTTCTTCGACCCCGCGCGCCGCCCTGGTGATGGATGGGAAACCAACGGTCGGACCGAGGCCAACGACGCTGTGGATTGAGCGGTACGTCTCCTCCACCGAAGTCGCGGCGGCTGGTGTCACATCGGCCAGGCTGGAAAGCGATTGATAGGCGTCGTCGATCTTGCTTTCGAGCGTCGACACAAACCGATGACGCACGCGGTCGAGACGATCTTTGAACGAAGCCAAACTCATCGCACAGTTCCCGCCTCCCGCGCATCGCATCCATATGGAAGGGGGTGTGCGCGGGTAAAGCAGAGTGACTTACAATGGTGAATGTATATTTATCTAATACTGGTATGACGACATATAATACGACGATTGGCAATGTAGTTCATCGCTAATACGTAAAATAACTTATCAACAGGCACTAAAGAAGCGTTTGTAATCGACATTGTCACGTCGCGGCTCCGCGTAGGCGCGCGGGCCGCAACCGGGAACTGTGATCTCTCTTTCCCGCGATGCCGCTTACGCCTGCGCCGGGTTGTTCATGACAATGCGAATGAGATCCACGGAATTCTTGGCCCCGAGTTTTTGCATGATGTGGCTGCGGTGAATCTCGACGGTGCGTGGGCTTATACCGAGGTTGCGCGCCGCTTCTTTGTTCGACGCAGCCGCGGTGATCTGCGACAGAACCTCGCGTTCACGCGGTGTGAGTCTGTCACAACCGCGATACGACGGCGAACACGATGAGTGCTTGCGTCCCTGGGTTCGCGTCCAATCATCGATGGCCGCGGTAACGCGTGACAGGATCGCATCGCCGTCAAAACGTTTTTCTATGAAGTCGAATGCGCCGTACTTTATGGCGCGGACGACGTTGAATACGTCGCCTTGGCCAGACAGAATGAGAACAGGGGCCGGGTAGGATTTGGCGTCAAGTTCCCGGAGAACCTCCAAACCGGAGGATTCCGGCATGCATATGTCCAGGAGGACGCAGGCCGGCAGTTCGCTCCGCGCGATGCGCAGAAAGGCACCACCGTCAGCGAACTCCCGTACTCGATATCCCGCATTGTCGAACACCGCGGTGAGTGCTTCACGCATGTCGTAATCGTCATCGACGACAAAGATTTCGCTGACCATGGCTCTATCCGATCTAGTTGTTGTACCGTCCTTTCCCCGTCATCAAACTTTTGTTACTGCATGCCGTGCGCGGCTACGCTTTGATCTCACTCCAGCCGTGCGCGTAGACGCATCTGCGGAGAATCAGATCGATCAAGTAAGTTCCGGCACTGTAATGCCACGTACGGATATGAGACGCTGTTCAAAGTGTGACAACAAACGTGCAATTCCCGTACGTACTAACACGAGTTTGGCGAACGCGGCGTCTGCCGAGAGGTAAGCAGTAGCGCAGTGGCGGCTTCGCCTGACGGCCCGGTTCAACAATCGGCTGATAATTTGTCTTCAGGACGCCCGATCAAGCCTACAACCCATCACCGCCGCGCTCCGCTTGGCAGCCTAACCCTGGCAGAGACTCACTTAGCGAGTCGAAAAATCTTTTCAGATAACCGGAGCCACTTCAAATAGGCGGCTTGTTGGGCCTGAGCGTGTATTTGGTGACGCCGCCGGGCAAACGGAGAAGGATCAAATCCGCCAGAAGGCGGTCCCGTTGCCAGCATGACCGCGCCTGGCGACATGAGTCGTAAATCCGGAGCAGGACTTCGCTACAGTCCGTTCGCACAGCGGCTGACGGCAAGGGGAGGCGTGGGTCGCGCATTGGAAGCGACCGCTGCGGAGGTCGCCCGCCCGGTTGCGCGCTTAAGACACTACCGAGCCGCCGGGCTGGAGCTCAGATCTCAGGTGTTGCGATGGAACCACCTGGACACCAGCCTTTGCATAGGCGCGCAACTTGTCGCGAAGACAGCGAAGGGAGATATCAAGAGTTTTTGCAGCGTGAGTTCGGTTTCCACCACAGGAGGCAAGGGTAAGAATGATATGCTTTCTTACTGCCTCGGCGAGTGTTGCGTCATTTTCCACGATCAACACGACCTTACCTCTCCTTGGCACTGTCATTTCCGTCAATTTAATAAGATTTGCGGGTTCCAGATATGCGTAACACTACTCAGGCGGAGCGCAATTCGAGAGCGATCGCCGAATCTTGGTGACGAGCGAGGTCAGGCGGCAGCGGCTTGAGCTTGCGGGTCTGACGACCTCAATTCCGTCGCGGAACTTTACACCGAGGATGACTTTCCGACGCCGGACGGTCGCGAACCTGCTCTCGATCGGGTTTGTCGTGAGTAGATGTTGCCGGTGCTCGGCGGGGAAGTCGTAGAAGGCAAAGACCGTGTCGCGATCTTTGCCCGCTCGTTCGAGTCGTATGTACAAAACAGTACATTGCGAAAAGTGCCCTGTTCACAAGCGAAAAGGCGATCACATGCCGCACCGCGTCCGATCCGTACGTTATAGACAGCCCTCGCATCGCGGGGTAGGTTGTATTTGGGAGACATTATTAGAGGGCGTTTTTTGGAGCGCCCGTTTTCCCGATAAGGCCAGATTCTGGGGCAGACGGCAGACGTTACGGTTGGAGCGATGCAAAGAAGTACGACGCGACCTTCATTCGACGTATTAGCCTTTCTCGCCAAACACCAGCCGCAATTGGCCCCATCATATTATCAAGAGAAACAAACCGTCTACTCGCAGGGAGATCCGGCGGATTCGGTATTTTATATACACGAGGGCAAGGTCAAGGTTAGCGTCATCTCCAAGCTGGGAAAGGAAGCAATCGTCGCGATCCGCGGACCTGACGAATTCTGCGGCGAGGGAACCCTCACCGGATTGCCACTACACTTGGCCACGGTCGCCGCAATGACGCCATGCAAGATTGTGCGCGTGGAGAAGAAAACTATGGAACGCCTCCTTCATCAGGAGTCGAAGTTCTCCGACTATTTTCTCGCGCATCTGCTGACGCGCACCATCCGAGTTGAGGCGGACTTGGTCGACCAATTGTTCAATTCCAGTGAGATGCGGCTGGCGCGGGCACTTCTGCTGTTGGCCAATTTTGGCACCGATGTCGGTTCGGAGCCCATAGCCATACGCATTAATCAGACGACACTCGCCGCGCTGATTGGTACGACACGGGGGCGCGTCAGTACGTTCATGAACAAATTTCGGAAGCTGGGCTTGATTAACTACAACGGCAAAGTAGAGGTTCATAGGGCGCTTCTGAACTATGTCTTGAGCGAACGACCGCCGGGTAATGTTGAAGGAGCGGACGCGTAAGCAGAGGACGGTTGCTGACGAGCCTTAGGCGGTAAAATCACACTCGCCGTGGCGAGGCGGGAAACGAATTTGCAGTCAAAACGTGTGGGTTAAGATCGCTCGTGGCGTTAAGCGTCGTTTGCGGTATTACACCACTACGTCTGAATTTGAGTCAGGTGCGGACATGCTGCGTGCGGTCAGCCCGATGGTAGCTTCCGAGAAGGGGAAGTTGTTGGAATTAATACCGCACCACCCATCGCTCTCGATCGCTACGGTTCGGCGGGTGTTGCCCATGGTCTGTGCAGGCGGTCCGAGCCGCGATAGGCCGAAATCTTCGTGCGGTAGCTTTCGGTCAGATCAACATCGTCCCAGCCATTGAGGAGCTGATTGCGGCTGACCGGATCAATGGTAAAATTGTAGAATTGGTTGCCGCATCGAATGGTCTGCCGCTCGAGATCGACCGTGATTTCACGTCCCGGGTCCGCCGCGACGGCGGTGGCAAGCTCCGTGGCATCGCGCTCCGAGACGATTGCTGTGAGCAGGCCGTTCTTGACCGCGTTCTGCGCGAAAATGTCGCCAAACGACGACGCAATCACGCAGCGAATACCGTAATCGAAGAGCGCATAGACAGCGGCCTCGCGCGACGAGCCGCTGCCGAAATTGCGTCCAGCGACAACAATTTTGGCGTCGCGCCAAGCCGGCTGATTGAGCGGAAACTCGGCGCGCTCCTTGCCGTCGGGATCGGCGCGCAGATCGGCAAACAACACTGTTCCGAGTCCCTTGGCGCGCGGCCATTTCAAATACCGTGCCGGGAGGATCTGGTCCGTGTTCAGATTGGGCTGCGGCAGCGGACACGCCGTGGCAGTGAGCTGGACAAATTTTTCCACGCCCGCCTCCTAAATCTTTCGTCCGGCCAAAAGTGGCCGTACATCGGCGAGATGTCCGGAAACGGCTGCGGCCGCGACCATGGCGGGCGACATCAGGTGGGTGCGCGCGCCGCGGCCCTGGCGACCGCGGAAGTTGCGATTTGTGGTCGAGGCGCAACGTTCGCCGGCCGGGACAATATCGCCGTTGATGCCAACACACATCGAGCAGCCGGAATCGCCCCATTCTAGTCCAGCGTCGCGGAAAATGCGGTCGATGCCTTCCTCTTCGGCCTGGCGCTTCACCTGCGACGAGCCCGGCGAAACCAGTCCTGGGACCTTGCTGACACGGCCGGCGAGCACGGCGGCGGCGGCGCGCAAGTCCTCGATCCGCGCATTGGTGCACGAGCCGATGAAAATGCGGTCGACGGCGATGTCGGTCAGCTTGGTGTTCGGCGCGATGCCCATATAGGCAAGCGCGTCCTCGACGTATTTTTTTCGCGCTTCGTCGGTTTCGCGTGCCGGATCGGGGACGCGCGCATCGATGGGCAGGCCATCGTCAGGCGTGGTACCCCAGGTAACAATCGGCGCGATTTCGGCGGCGTCCAGGCTGACGTCGCGATCAAATTCGGCCTCTGCATCGGACGTAAACGCCGACCAGGCTTCAACCGCAGCGTCGAAGCCGGCGCCCTTCGGCGCGAAGGGCCGTCCCTTCAGATAAGCGAATGTCGTTGTGTCCGGCGCCACCATGCCGCAGCGTCCGCCGGCCTCGATCGACAGATTGCACAACGTCATGCGGCCTTCCATTGTCAGGGCACGAATGGCACTCCCCGCATATTCGATGGCATGGCCCTGGGCGCCGTCCGCACCGATACGCGCGATGATGGCAAGCGCAATGTCTTTGGCGCCGACACCGGGCGTTACGCGTCCTTCGACCGCTATGCGCATGCGCTTTGGTTTCTTCTGCCACAGCGTCTGCGTCATCAGCACGTGGGCGACCTCGGAAGCGCCGATGCCGAACGCATAGGCGCCAAAAGCACCGTGCGTGGAGGTGTGGCTGTCGCCGCAGACGACCAGCAGTCCGGGAAGCGTCAGGCCCTGTTCGGGGCCGACGACATGCACGATGCCCTGGCGGGGATCGCGCAATCCAAACAAGGTGACGCGGTTCTCGGCGGCGTTGTTTTCAAGATTGCGGACCATATTGGCGATTTCGGGGTCGCCGATGCCGCCCGCCCGTCCGCGGGTCGGCACATAATGATCCGCTACGCCGAACGTGAGCGATGGCTCGGCGACGGTGCGCCCACGCGCTTTCATCTGGCTGAAGGCGTGAAACGAGCCCTCATGGACGTAATGCCGGTCAACCCAGAGGAGGGCGGCGCCATCCTCGCGACGCACGATTTCATGCGCCGCCCAAAGCCGATCAATCAGGGTCAAAGGCGCGGTCATGAAGCGAGGACTTGTCCTGTTGCGCCGGGCTTGTCGAGCTACCACAATTTTGTATGCTAAAGCATACCAAGTAAAGCGGCTCCGAGGCCGGGCGGGGAGTGTGGCGTTGCGCGACTGGCTTGGCGAAGCAAAGGCGAAGCAGGTCTATCTTGTCCTGCGCGACCGCATCTTGAACGGCGCCGTCGCGTTTGGCGCCAAGCTGCCCACGGAACATGTGCTTGCGGCAACCCACGGCGTGTCGCGGGTGACAGTGCGCCGGGCGCTCGGCGAACTGGCGCGAGAGCGTCTGATCGAGCGGCGGCGCAGCGCCGGCACGAGGGTGATTTATCGGCCGGTGCTGGCGCCCATGACCGCGGATATTTCCGGCGTGTTGGCTAGTCTCGCCGACATGGGGCGCCGCACGACGGTGAAGCTGTTGTCCTTCGGCTATGTGCCGGCGGAAGGCGCGGTGGCGCAGGCGCTCGGCGTGCCGTCCGACGAAATGCTGCAGCGATCGGTGCGGGTGCGCTCGGTGGATGGCGAGCCGTTCTCTTACCTCACGACGTTCGTGCCGGAGCGCGTTTCACTGACTTTTACCCGGCAGGAGCTGGCGTCGCGTCCGCTGCTCGATTTGCTTGAGCGCGCCGGAGTCAAGGTCGAGCGCGCGCATCAGCGGATCAGCGCCGGATTGGCCGCGCCGGACGTCGCGGCGGCGCTCGAGGTGCGCACCGGCACGCCACTCATCGAATTGATACGGGTGGTCTACGATCAATCCGGCCGGGGTGTTGAGCACCTGCACGCACTCTACCGGCCGGATTGCTATGCGTTCGAGATCGATCTCGTCCGTTCGGGCAAGCGCAACAAGGCTTGGTCGCCCGTTATGCGCCGCGTCGAGCGGGCCGCCGAAAAATCCAGAAAACACGCGATCATCGCCAGCAAAACGGCTGACCAAAGGCCGCAACGCTAACAGAGGGGAATGCATCATGTCTGACCATAAAATTCCGTTGAATCGCCGGCGGTTCTTGGCCAGCACCGCCGTCGGCGCGGCGTCGGCCGCTCTGGGCATTGTCGCGATGCCGACCGTGCTGCGGGCTGCGGGGACGCCTGTGAAGCTCGGCGTACTGCATCCAGTGACCGGCGCCCTGTCGTATTCCGGACAGCAAGGTCGCCTCGGCGCGACCCTGGCGATTGACGAAATCAATGCCGCGGGTGGCATCAAGGCACTCGGCGGAGCCAGGATCGATCCCGTGCTCGGCGACGCGCAATCGACGCCCGATGGTGGTGTCGCCGAGGTCGAGAAAATGAATTCGGCGGGCGTGTCATGTATTGTCGGCGGTTATGCCAGCAACATCTGCCTGGCAACGACGCAGGCGGCGGCCCGCTACGATCTGCCCTATGTAGTGGATGTCGGCGTCGCCGACAGCATCGTCACGCGCGGCTTGAAGAACACCTTTCGCTTCGGACCGGGTTTCGGTGTCATCGCCAAGACGGCGCTCGATAATCTCGTCGCCATCAATGACGGTGCCGGAAAGCCGGCAAAGACCGTCGTGATCGTGCACGAAGACTCGCTGTTCGGCTCGGGCCTGGCCAAATTGCTCAATGCGCAGCTTCCCGGAAAGGGCTTTCAGGTCGTCGACACGATCGCGCATCCGACGCCAACGCGGGACTTCAATACCATCGTGCTCAAGATCAAGGCGGCGAATCCCGATCTCGTCATCCCGGCCAACTACTACAACGAGTACGTCCTGCTCGCCCGCACCATGCTTCAGCAACACGTGCGTCCGAAGGCGATCTATTCGGTGCTTGGCGGCGCCGCCTCGTCGTACAAGTTCGTCAAGGAATTTCCGGATGCCGCCAAAGGCATCATGGATTGCAATCACTGGTTCAATCCGTTGAGCGACAAGGCGCAGGCGCTCAAAAAGCAGGTTGAGGCCAAGGGCCAGTTCTTTACTTACGAAGTCTATCTCAACTACAGTTGTGTCGGCTTGATCGCCGACGCGCTCGAGCGCGCGGGCTCGACGGACCGGCCGAAGATCCTTGCGGCGCTCGACAACTCGACCTGGTCCGGCCACATCATGCCTTACGGGCCGACCAAGTTCGTCAACGGCCAGAATCAAGGCGCGGCGCCCTGCAACACGCAGGTGCAGGCCAACGACATCAAGGTGATCCTGCCCGCGAAATTTGCCAACGCCAAGCCGATCTTTCCGATGCCGGCGTAACCGAGCAGGCTGCGGTCGGCGTCATCGCGGCGCCTTCCGCGGCGTTATCTCAGAAGCGTCAAGCTGTGCTGTCGCCTACCATCCTGACCGCCGCCATCGTCAACGGTTTGTTGACCGGCGCGGTTTACGCGCTGATCGCGCTCGGCTTGACGCTGGTCTACGGCGTTCTTCACATCATCAATTTCGCCCACGGCGCGCTGCTCACCGCTGCCATGTTTGCTGCCTACTTTGCCTATCGGGCGCTCGGCATCGATCCATATTTCGCCGTCATCCTGCTTGCGCCGGCCTTCTTTGGCGTCGGCTATGCGCTGCAGCGCTTTGTCATCGGTCCGGCCTCGCACGGCGATGATCGCAACATGCTGCTGGTGACGCTGGGGCTTGCGATTGTCATTGAGAACGCTTTGTTGTTCGCGTTCCGCGCCGATACGCGCACTATCGATTTGCCGTACACCCTCGACGGCATTGATTTGGGCTTTATCTTCCTGCCCTTGCCGCGCCTGATCGGATTCGTCACCGTATTCGCAGTGACGTTGGCGCTGTGGCTGCTGATGACCGCGACGGATACCGGACGCGCCATCCGCGCCGTCGCCAAGGAGAAGCTCGGCGCCGAGCTCGCCGGCATCGACGTGGCGCACATTTATGCCGTGACATTCGGGCTCGGTACGGCTTGCGTCGCCATCGCGGCGTGCCTTTTGATTCCGAGCTATTATGTCAACCCGAACGCGGGCAACGCCTTCGTGCTCGTTGCCTTCACCATTGTGGTGCTTGGCGGCATGGGGTCGGTGCCGGGAGCGCTGATCGGCGGTCTGGTCATCGGCGTGGTGGAAAGTTTGTCGAGCCTGTTTCTCGGCGAGTCGCTCGGTCAGATCGGTATTTTCCTGCTCTTTATTGCGGTGCTGCTGGTGCGTCCGCGCGGTTTGTTCGGGGCCCGGGCATGAAGGAATTTAAAGCAGTCGCTGTTGTCGTTGTCGCAATGGCCGCGGTGCCGTTGCTGGGCGTTTCAAACGTAACGCTGAATTTTCTCATCGTCGCATTGATGATTGCGCTTGCCGGCCAAGGCTGGAATGTGCTCGGCGGCTATGGCGGACAATATTCGTTCGGTCACGCCGCCTTCTTCGGCACGGGCGCTTATGTGACTGCGGTGCTGCAGGTGCGGTACGGCGTCAATGCCTGGATCGCCTTCGCTCTGGGCATTGCGGGCGGTGCGCTGGTTGGTGCTATTGTCGGCGGGCTGACGTTCCGCTCCGGCCTCCGCGGCTCGTATTTCGCGCTGGTTACGCTCGCTTTTGCCGAGGTGCTGCGCATCCTGGCAAGCGTCGCGCCGGTCACCGGCGCCGGTGTCGGGACGTTGGTCAGGCTCGACCTGCGGCCGGCTTCGCTGCAGTTCCAAAGCCGTGCGGCCTTCTACTGGATGATCCTAGCGCTGGTTGCCATCGCGCTGATCGTCACGCAGCGCATCGAACGCTCACGTTTTGGGGTCTGGCTGGTCGCCGTCCGCGAGAACGAAGACGCCGCCGCGGCGCTCGGCGTCAATGCAACGGCGATTAAACTCATCGCCATGATGATCTCCGGCGCGATCACCGCTGCGGCCGGCTGCTTTTACGTTCAGTATTTCCTCTTCATCGATTCTGGCCTTGCCTACGGCACCTGGATATCGATTGAAGCTTTGCTGACGCCCATCATCGGCGGTGTCGGCACGGTGTTCGGACCACTGCTTGGCGCGCTGGTGGTTCGCGCATTGGGGGAGGCCGCACAACTGGTGACGGGCGGCGAGGCGCCCGGTCTCGACCTCGTCATCTATGGCTGCGTTCTGGTGCTGATCATATGGTTTGCGCCGCGCGGCCTGATGGGCGGCCTAACCCAATTGCGCAGCCGGCTGTTCCGTCCGGCGCCGGCGGCGAAGGTGGGTCATGGCTGAGCCGCTTCTGCAAGTCGAGCGCGTGTCGCGCCGCTTCGGCGGTCT
>Ga0134128_10003969_pt1 | contig 18120 bp, 22 predicted proteins | sample KB31754_FD_96462 | JGI IMG/M metagenome (GOLD analysis project Ga0134128, IMG submission 96462) | Terrestrial soil microbial communities with excess Nitrogen fertilizer from Kellogg Biological Station, Michigan, USA - KB3-175-4 | ecosystem: Environmental > Terrestrial > Soil > Unclassified ... | reverse complement strand
GCCGCGAAGCGCATCGCCGGGACCGAAAGGACGAGGATCCCGAACGACACCGTCAGCCCGACGGTGAGGGGGAAGCCGCGCAGGATGCGCAGCACCAGCGGGCCCCGGCGCGCCGCCGGAGGTGACCTGATGGTCACCGCCACGCCGACCCCGACGGGTAGCAGAACCGCGACCGCGATCCACGCCAGGCGGACCGTCCAGTCCGGGACGAAGTCGGGCAGCGGAATCATCGACAGGATCTGGACCGCCAGCTTGGGCCGCGCGATCCCGAACAGCAGCACCGGCCAGGCGATCGCCACACCCACGAGCGCGGTGTAGAGCGTCCGCTGGCCAGCCGTCGGTCGGCCGAAGAGGGCCTCGACCGCCCATCCTCGCCAGAACCGGCGGATGATCGCCATCCCCTCAACCTAGAGACGGCGGCTTGATTTCACAGACGGCCGAGGGACCGAAGCGCCCGATGCTTCACGACACGAGCTTGAGGCCGATCAGCGAGAGGATCAGGGTCGACAGGAACGTGAGCCGCCAGACCGTGAGGGGATCCCCGAACAGCACGATGCCCACGGCCGCGGTGCCGAAGGCGCCGATCCCGGTCCAGACGGCGTACGCGGTCCCTAGGGAAAGGTCCCGAGTCGCCAGGTTCAGGAGCCCGAAGCTGGCCAGCGCGCAGATCGCGAAGCAGACGTTGAAGGTCCAGTTTCGAAAGCCGTTCGACAGCTTCATGAAGGTGGTGAAGCCCATCTCGGCCAGTCCCGCGGCGAACAGATAGGTCCAGGGGCTGAGGTGCAGCAAGGATCGCGCGCCGTTCATTCCGGATGAAGGTAATCAGGCCTGTCGGGTAGTTGTCGAGGAATATGGCCGAGTCCGCCGGGGGGAGCCGCGCGCCGGCCACCGCTACCTGGCCGCCGTCGCGCGCTTAGCTTTAGGCTCATGGCGATCCTGCAGGCCTTGCTGACGCTGCTCGGGCGGTCGGCGGGCAAGGTCCTGAACGCCATCTTCGGTTGGGCCGTGCGCGCGCTGTTCGGCCAGACCTCGTCGCGCGAGCAGACCTTCCTCTCGGCCGTGGTGGCCGCCGCCGTGGCCTGGCCGGTGCTGCTGGTGGGCATCGCCTTTCCCAAGATCGCCGCGCTCCTGCTGGCGTTCGTCCCGCTCTCGCACCGGGTGCCGAGCTGGATCGTCCGCCTCGTCTGGCTGAGCCTGGCGGTGCTCGTGCCGGTGGCCGTCGGCCTGGCGCTGGCGGCGAAGGCGCCGCCCCACGCGCCGCGAGAGTCGTTCGGCAAGCGCATGGCCCGAGGTTTTCCCATCACCGTCGGGCTGGCTGTCGCCTTCATCATCATGTTCGTCTCGGTGCCGGTCATGCGGTTCGCCGCGCTGGTGCGCCGGTTCGAGAGCGCCGACGTCCCGCTGGTGACCACCGCCGCGACGTACGACGAGGTGGCCGAGCGAATCTGGCGCGTGCTCGCCCGCCACGGGTTCGGGCTCGGGCCCGCGGAGCCGGGCTGGTGGGTCACTGCGCCGATCCGGATCCTGACCTGGTTCGGTGGCGAGGCCTTCCGGGCCTACCTGCCGAACCACCTCGCCCACTTCGTGGCTTCGGACCTCGAGCTGTCGCTCTATCCGAGCGGCGCCCTCCTGCGTGGCCGGAAGGACAAGGTGACCTGGGCCCACGGCCTCATCGCCGAGACGGTGGTCCACAGCGCGGGGCTCGAGACCGGCGCCCCCGAGGCGCAGGCGCTGGAGAGGGACCTCCGGCGGCTCTGGAAGATCTACGACGAGAATCCGACCGCGCACGCGGGTTCGCCGAGCCTGCTCGCGCGGCTCGACGAGATCGCGCACAGGCTCGGCGACCTGTCGGTCTCCTTCGACGACTGGCAGGTCCTCTACCGGCAGATCCTGCAGGTGGAGAGGGCGACGCGCGGCGAGAGACAATTGCTCGACGACGAGGCGCCGGCGGCGATGGCCGGCGGCGCCCGGGAAGGGGAGGGGGTCATGGCGGTGAGAGCATCGGGATCGGGGAGGTCGGCAGGCGCCCTGGAGAGGGTCGGCACCGGCGCGCTGGTGAAGGAGATCGTGTCGCAGGTCGAGCTCTTGGCCCGCAAGGAGGTCGAGCTCGCCAAGACCGAGCTCCGCGCCGACGTACGCCGGGAGGCGCGCGTCGCGGGCGGGCTGGGGCTGGCGGCCGTGACGGCCTTGATCACCGTCGTCCTCCTGCTCGTCACCGCGGTGCTGGCGCTGTCGCTCGTGCTGCCCGGGTGGGCGGCCGGGTTGATCGTCAGCGGCCTCACGCTGGCGGTCACCGCGGTGGTGGGTCTGGTGAGCTGGTCGCGGCGCCTGCGCACCCCGATGGCGCGCACCCGCCAGACGCTGAAGGACGACCTCACCTGGGCGCGGGAGCGGCTGGCGTGAGCGGCGCGGGGGAGGGGACCGGCGGCGGGTCGGGCGAGGCGCGCGGCGCCGAGCTGCAGAGGGAGATCGAGCGGATCCGGGGCGACCTCGCGCGCACCGTCGGCGAGCTGGATCGCCGCCGGCACGCCCTGACCGACGTCCCGGGGCAGCTCCGGCGTCACCCGGGTCCGGTCGTCCTGCTCGCGGCCGCGGTGCTCGGGCTGGCGGCCGGCGCGATCACCTGGGGCGTCGCGCGGCGGCGCCGGCGAAACGAGATCGGGGCCCGCCTCGGCCGCCTGCGCGAGGCGCTCGAACGCATGGTGGCCAAGCCGAACCGGGTGGCCACCGATCTCGGGGTCGGCAGGAAGATCCTGGCCGCCGCGGGCACCGCCGGCGCTTCACTGCTGGCCAAGAAGCTGGTGGCGCGTGCCCTCGAGCGCCGGCCCGCGCCGGCCTCCGAGACCGATTAGTCGAAGCGGAGCTCGAGGTAGCCGCGGGCGATCGTCTGCGCGTCGGCTGCCTCGAGGTCGACGCGCAGGTTCGACGGGCGCCGGGCCGGCAGCCTGAAGTAGAGGAACCCGGAGGCGCTGGCGCCGCTCGCCAGCGTGCCTTCGGGTAGCAACTCTCCCGTCCCCGGCGCGACCCCCAGCTCGCTCGGGAGGAGCGCGCCGTCGGTCATCAGATCGTCGGAGAGCGCGAAGTCCCGGTAGCGGATCTGCAGCGGCGTCCGTCCGCGGTTGGCGACCGTGACCCAGACAGGGACCACGCCCGATCGCACGATGGGCGTGCTCGTCGACGGTGGCGGGCGGATCGAGAGGGTGACGCCGGCGCCGACGAGATGTGTCTCCGGCGCCACCCGGGGAATGCCGGGGTGCCGGCACGACGTGGCGAGGGCGAGCGTCGCCAGGCTCACAAAGCTCACAAAGCATCCGAGCGGGGCCCCCCCGCTCGGCCGCAGCCCGCCCCGTTCCGCCATCCCCTCTACAGGATAAGCACGATTGATCGACGTCAGATCCCCGCGGCTCTCACCGGGTGCCTCCGTCGGCGGGATTGGTCCCGGACACGGTTCCGCCCATGACGACGACGCTGACCGTGGCCTGGGCGGGCGCGTTGCCGGTCCCCACCACCTGGGCGCCGCTGTCGAGGTGCAGCGACACGGTCAGTTGGTGATTTCCGCCCAGGCTGGCCGCGGGGCAGAGGGCGAAGTTGGCGAACAACATCGACGTCGAGGTGTTGGCGGCCGTCGGCGTGATGGCGTTGTAGGTCTGGTTGGGCTGATTGCAGGCGGCGCCGTCGATGTTGAGATAGGCCTGGCCGCAGGTGGTCGAGCTGCCGCACTGCCCTTGCTGCTGCAAGGAGAAGTTCGAGGCCGAGAAGTTGAGCGCGTACGTGTCGTCGGGCATCAAGGTGATCGTCGCGCCCGGTTGAACCCCGTTGATGGTGACCTGAGCGGGGCCGCTGCTCGACGAGCCGCACCCCACGAGCACCAGACCCATCCACGCCAAAAATGCCCCACGTCCCATCGCGCGCCTCCCCTCATTCGTCGACCGCGTCTTCAGTGGCGCGGTCCCTTCCGCCAACGATGGGGCTTTGGCGCGCAGATGAAATACGGGAAGGCCTGAACGTCAGGGAGGGGGGCAGGCCGCCCGCAGGCCGCGCGTCTGCAGGTCGACCAGCACCGCGTCGTGGCCGCCCGCCCGCAACAGCGACCCGTGCGTGCCGCGTCACATCGGCGCGCGGGGCTCGCAGATGTTGGCCAGGGTGATCGTCACGTCGTGCGAGACCCGGCTCGATCGGCGCGGGCTTCCGTCTCCGGCGGCGCGCACCACGTCGGCGAGCGAGAGGATTCCCACCGGGTGCCCGTCGACGTCGAGCACGGGAAGGCGCCGGACCTGATGGCGGCGCATGAGATCCTCGGCGGAGGCGACCTCGTCCTCGGCCATGCAGGCGTGCAGCTCCCTCGACATCGCGTCGGAGACGGGGATGGTGCCGGGCGAGCGATCTTGAAGCACCGCGGAGATGCAGATGTCCCGATCGGTGATCATGCCGATCGCGCGACCGCTGTCGTCGACCACGGGGATCGCGCCGCAGTCGCATTCCCACATCAGCCGCCCGGCGGTCGAGGCGCGATCGTTGAGGTTCACGGTCATCACGTTCCTGGTCATCAGGTCCTCGATCCTCATGGCGCGGCTCCTTCCGTTGCTCGGCGTTGCGCCCGGCAACGTCGTGTCGCGCGCATGAAAGTCAATCCCGGCCCGCGGCCGAGCCGGCGCAGCGATGGACCGGAACCTCGGCGATCGGCGTCAGCTCTGCTCGACGGTTCGCTTGAGGCCTTCCAGCATGGTGTTCCAGTTGCGGCGTGATTCCCGGCGGGCCTCTTCGCTGCCGTTGCCGTCCTGCGAGAGATCGACGTGGACCGCCCCGTCCTCGCGCTCGAGGTGGATCGTGACCGTGTGATAGCTCTCCGGTCGATCGGGGGCGCCGGAGAGCGGACTGAAGTGGCTGTAGCGCAGTCGCTTCCCCTGTTGAATCTCCAGGATCCGTCCCTTGTCCTCGAACGACTTCCCCTTCCACTCGCCCTTCCAGACGATCGGGCTGCCGACGCTCCAGTCGGAGACGACCTCGGCGACGAACATGTACTGTTTGATCTGCTCCGGGTTGGTGAGGGCCTCCCAGACCTGGGACACGGTCCCCCGGATGGTGATGTCTGCCTTGACGCTGAGGACTTCCGACATGGCGTCACCCCGCGCGATTTCGGTTTGTGGTGCGCGAACGACTTCGCGACAACGCCCTCGGGAGCGCCGGTGAGCCGGCGGCTCCGAGGGCGTCGCAAAGCAGGATCATGACAGTCGTTACTGAGTGGTCCCAGCCCCGCTGTTCGACGGGGATGACCCGCTCGGCTGCGAGGGACTGCCCGAAGGCGATCCCGGCGGCGTGGTCCCGGGACCGGTCGTCCCCGAGCTACCCGGCTGCGTCGACGTGCCCGTGCCGGACGTGCCCGTCCCGCCGTACGTGCCGGTCCCGGTTCCACCCGAGGTTCCGGTCCCGGTTCCACCCGAGGTTCCGCTCCCGGTCCCGCTGGAGGTTCCGGTCGCGCCGCTGCTCGAGCCGCTCTGGCCGGTTCCGTAGTCGTTCGTCCCGCTACTTCCCGGCGCCGGCGTTCCGGCGCTCGAGCCGCTCGGGCTCGCGGTCCCGCCGGTCGGTCCCATTCCGCTGTTCATCTCGCCGGGGCTGCTCGGGTTGCTCGGGCTGCCCGCGCCCGGGTTCGTCGATCCGGAGCTGGTTCCCGCTTGCGCCAGTCTCCACCCATTGAGCGGCGCCCCGGCCGTCGCAGCCGAAGCGCGCGCCTGCTTTTCGACCGAGATCTGTTGCGCGCACGCCGGAGCGTGGTTCGCCATGGCCATCGCGACAATTAAAATCATTCGATTCCTCCTAGGAATGAATGTGGGACGCCCGGTCATCATGGCCAGACCCGACTGGGCCACGGCGGTGGCGCGAGCAGACGCTTCCCGGTCTGAGAGGCGGGGCGAACCTGGTCAGGTCGTCCGCGTGGTTCCCGCGCGCACGAGGTGAACGATCAGGCTGAGCACGGCCAAGGCGATCAGAATGTGAATCGCCGCCGAAGCCACGTGGAACAGCGTGAAGCCGCAGATCCAGGCGATGGCGAGAACGATGGCAAGGGCGAGAAACATGGTTGGCCTCCAAATACGTCAGTTACCTACGAAGTAAAGGTAGTCATGGTCGGCGCGCGGCGATCTCGTCGGGTGGCCGGCGCCGGGCGCCGTCTCAACCGGGGCCGCGGTCGCAAACGACCTCGAGATCGCCCTCCAGGCGCTCGACGTCCACCCGGGTGTCATCGCGGCCGGTGCGCCGGAAGCGGAGGGTCACGGTCGCTCGTCCCACCCGGAGGTCCCGCAAGGTGAGCTCGGGGAGCCAGTCAGGCAGCAGCGGATCGACGAAGAGAACCCGCTTCGGCGCGAACGGCGCCAGGCCGAGGAGAGCCTGCACGAGCGCGACGATCGCCGACGCGGACCAGGCCTGGGGCGCGTTGGCGCGCGGATAGAGTCCGGGGAAGGGGTGTTCCGCGTCGCGCCGGTGGCCGCCGAACAGCTCGGGCAGACGGCGCCCCGGATAGAGGGTCGCCGCTTCGAACTGGGCGCGGGCCAGGCGATGCAAGTGGTCGCGAAAGCGGAACCGGCCGAGCCCGCGGGCGATGAGGGCGTTCTCGACGGGCCAGACCGAGCCCCGGTGATAACTGAAAGGATCGTAGGCCGGGTGGCGGTCCGAGAGCGTCCGGATGCCCCAGCCCGAGAACAGGTCGGGCTTCATCAGGCGCGCGGCCAGCCGGGCGGCCCGCGGCTCGTCGACGATGCCGGTGCCGAGACAGTGGCCGGGGTCCGAGGCGATCGTCGAGATGGGCCGCCGGGCGGGATCCAGACCGATGGCGAAGGTCCCGGCGCGCTCCAGCCAGTAGACCTCGTTGAACCGGCGCTTGAGGGTCGCGGCCGCCTCGGCGAACTTCCGCGCCTGGACCGCGTCGCCCATCCCGTCGAGCACGTTCGCCATCGCCATCTTCGCGGCGTAGGCGTAACCCTGAGTCTCGCAGCTGGCGATCGGGTCCGCGACCTGCCCGCCGTCGGGATAGACGATCGCGTCGTCGGAGTCCTTCCAGATCTGGTTCTTGGCGCCCTGGGCGGAGCGCGTCTGGAACTCGTAGAATCCGTCGCCGTCGAGGTCGGCGCTCTCGTCGGCCCAGCGGAGCGCCCGGAGCGCGGTGTCGAGGTAGGGCCGGACGGCGCGCTCCTCGCCCGTCCAGCGCCAGAGCTCGTCGAGGAGGATGGGGAAGAGCATCGGCGCCGTCATGTCGCCGTAGTAGCGGCCGTGGGGATCGAACCCCAGCACCGAGAGCGGGTTGGTGTGCAGCTCGTGGATCAGGCGGCCGGGCTGCTCGTCCCGCCAGTCGTCTCGCCGGGTCGCCTGCCAGCGGGCGTGCATGGCCAAGGTCCCCCGCGCGATCTCGGGCCCGAGGAGCAACGACTGCCGCCCGGCGATCAAGCTGTCGCGGCCGAAGAACGCCACGAAGAGGGGGACGCCGCCGGCCACCGTCCAGGCGTCGGGAGCGAGCGGGAGATCGTCGAGGCGGAGCGACGCCAGGTCGCGCTTGGCCCGCTCGAACGCCTCTTCGACCACGCCGGCCAGCTCCGATCGGCCGGGCACGGTCAGCGTCGCGGCGCGGTCCCGAGGCCGCGCCGGCGCGTGGTGACGGTGCGCCTCGTCTTCGGCCGTGGGGACCCAGCGGAGGTGGATCCGGCCCCGCGCGCCGGGCGCCAGCCCGAAGGAGACGTCGATCCGGTTGCGGCGCGGGCGCCCGGTCGCCCCCCGCGGCAGTCGCAGCTCGAGGACCACGCCGCGGTGAAGTCGCGCGGTGCCCGTCTCGCCCTGGTGGCGGTAGCGGTGAACGGCGCGGTAGTCGAGCGCCAGTCGATAACGGTTCGCCCCGAGGCGGGACCAGGCGCGCCGCAGCCGCCCCCGCTGTATTCGTCGCCCCCCCGCTTCCTGGGGATCGGCAAAGTCGGCCTCGAAGGAGAGTGAAGCGCGGACACGCGTTCGGCGCTGCGTCCAGTTGACGATCTCCGCGGTCTCGGCCAGGCCGTCTGCCACGACGCGACGGAGCCGCAGCTCGAGGGTCACCTGGGTCGCGCTGGTCGAAGGAGCGCGGAGCGCCTTCCAGTTGGCGGGGCGGCAGATGTAGTAACCGAGCCAGGTCCCCTGCTCGAGCATCGAGTTGCCCGCCGGGATGGGAGCGCGGCCGTTCAGCGACCAGCGCAACCGGCGCAGCAGTCGCGTCTGGCGCACCCAGAGGCCCTGATCTTCGTCGGGGCCGATGAAGCCGTCGGGGCCGATGGCCAGCACGGACCGCCCCTGGCTGAGGTAGCGGGTAGGTCCGTGTGGATCCACGTTCAGCAGCGAGGGCTTCGCCGTTTCCGCATCTGGTTCGTGACGCATCTGTCGAGCCCAGCCGCGACTGAAAATGTAAGTCCTTGTCCCGCGGCGGCGCCGCCGTCCGATAGGATCCCGGCGCCTGGTTGTGCTCGCTGGACCGGCTCGAGGTTCTAGGTTCAGTTGCAAGGGCGCCCTCGCGCCTCGAGACCTCCGATGAAGGGGAAAACGCGCGCGGCGAGCACCGGCCCGGCAAAGAAAACCGGCCGGCCAACGAGCGGTCTGCCGCCGTACGACCCGCAGCTCGCCCTGCTGGTCAAGCAGCCCCCCGACGGGGACGGGTGGCTGCACGAGGTCAAGCTGGACGGCTTTCGGATCGGGTGCGCCGTCGAGCGCGGGCGTGCCACGCTGCTTTCGCGCCGCCGGCACGACTGGTCGGCCGAGTTCCCCGCGCTCGTCGCCGCTGCGGGGAGGCTCGACGCGCGCAGCGCTTTACTCGACGGCGAGCTCGCCGCCGTCGCGCCCGACGGCCGGACGTCCCTGCACGCCATGCACGACGGGGCGACCATCGCCTACTTCGTCTTCGACCTGCTGCATCTCGACGGCGAGGACCTGAGCGGCCAACCGATCGAACAGCGGAAGGCGCTGCTGCGGCGCCTGCTCGGGGGCCGGCCGCTCGCGCCGTTCCGGTATGTCGAGCACCTCGTCGGGGGAGGTCCGGCGTTCTTCGCAGAGGCCTGCCGGCATCGCCTGGAGGGGATCGTTTCCAAGGCCGCGGGGTCGGCCTACCGTCCGGGCGCGCGGAACGCGACCTGGCAGAAGAGCAAGTGCGTCCTCCGCCAGGAGTTCGTGATCGGCGGGTACGAGCGGTCCGCCGTCGGCGGCCTGGGGGCGATCTGGCTCGGCTACCACGACCGCCGCGGTCGCCTCTGCTTCGCCGGGAAGGCCGGGACAGGCTTTCAGCGCGAGGCGGGCCCGCTGCTGGCGACGTTCGGCAAGCTGGAGCGCGGGGCGCCGCCGTTCGCCCAGGGATTGCCGACGGGCTTCCGGGTTCGCGACGCCGTCTGGATCGAGCCGCGGATCGTCTGCGAGGTCGCGTTCATGGAGTGGACGCACCACGGCCACATCCGTCACGCCTCCTACCAGGGGTTGCGCCCCGACAAGGAGGCCCGGGACGTCATTCGCGAGGTGGCGCGCCGCTCGCCGCCGCTCCCCGCGCATCTGCGGTGAGCCGGAGCGGCGGTCCGCGTCCGTCGCCTCGCCCGCGAAGAACCAGGAGTCGATCGGTGCCGCCAGCGCAGCGCCGACCACGACCACCCCGGCGTCTCCTCTGGAATTGCCGCGCACGCGCGGGCAGCCTGTGCGCCCGAGACCCGAGGGGCAATCCCCAGTCGGACGCGGTGCCGCCGCCTCTCTTGCGATCTTCGAGGCGCGCCCCAGGGATCTATCAATGAAAGGCGGGCCTGCCGGATGCCGCTGTCGCTGACCTGGTCCGAGATCGCGCTGCGTCTCGGGCTGGCCGTCCTGGCCGGCGCCGCCGTCGGGTTGGATCGGGGCGAGCACGGCCGGCCGGCCGGTTTGCGAACGAACCTCCTCGTTTGCCTCGCCGCGGCCGTGGCGATGCTGCTGGCCAACCTGTTGCTCCCGACCAGCGGCAAGACGAGCAGCTCTTTCGCGGTGCTCGACCTGATGCGCCTCCCGCTGGGGATCCTGACCGGCATGGGATTCATCGGCGCCGGAGCGATCCTGCGGCGGGACGGGCTGGTCCTGGGCGTCACGACCGCCGCCACGCTCTGGCTGGTGACGGTGATCGGTCTCTGCTTCGGCGCCGGTCGCCTCGGGCTGGGGATCGTGGCCACGGTCTTGGCGATCGCCGTGGTGTCGGGCCTGCGAAGCTTCGACCGTCACCTCAATCGACAACGGCGCGGCACCTTGAACCTCGTCACCAAACGGGACCAACCGAGCTACCAGGCGCTCCTGAGCGTGGTCGAGAGCGCCGGCTACCGCGCCGTCGTCTCCTCGGTGGGGTACCCCGACGCGGTCGAGCGGCGCGAGATCGAGCTGCGGGTCTCCTGGCGCGAGGAGGCGGCGAAACCTTCGCTGCCCGCGTTTCTCGGCCCGCTGTCGAAGGACCCGGATGTGTTCGCTGCGCGTTGGACGGTCGTCAGTCGCACCGCCGACCCCTGACCGGTCGGTTCAGCGCGGCGCGGTCCGAGAGGCAGCCGCCGGCCACGGATGGGCCGGCGGCTGCCCGGGCGGGCCGCGCGGCTCGGCCGAGATGCTTGCGGAATCACGCGACGCGCGCAGATTGAACGTGGATGGGGGCCGAGGCGGGAACGGTGGGGGGCGTGGCGCCGCGCGGCGCCGCGCCGGTGGCCGCGCGCCGCGCCTCGGGCGGACGCCTCCGGCACCACTGGGGCTGGTGGATCGCGCTCGGCGTGGTCATCGCCGTGGTGGTCGCCATCCGGCTCATCCTCGATCCTCTCGCGGCCCACTACACGCGCAAGGAGCTGAACGCCTCGGAGAGCCTGCGCGGCGACTTTCAGAGCGTGCACGTGACCGTGTTCCCCCCCGGTTACGAGATCCACCGGCTCAAGATCGACGAGCGCGTCGATCCCGACTGGAAGCACCCGCTGTTCTACGCCGAGCGCGTGAAGGCGGGGCTCGACTTGCGGAGCCTGGTTCACGGGCGCCTGGTCGCGCACGCCCGCCTCGACGACCCCAAGATCATCTTCACCGAGCGCGCGAAGACCGCCAAGAAGCCGGCCAGGCCGCCCGATCTGGCGCCCACCCTGCGACGGATCCTGCCCGCGCGCGTGGATCGAATCGCGGTCCGCAACGGCGAGCTCGTGTTCCGCGACCTCGTCGACAAGGGGCAGCCGGAGCTCTGGGTCCACAAGGTCGAGGCCGCGGTCGAGAACCTGGCCACCCGGCGGAAGCTCTCGAACGGCGAGCCGGTGACGCTGAGCGCGTCCGCCCTCCTGGGCCGCAGCGGCGAGGTGACGCTGTTCGCCTCCGCCGACCCCTTCGCGAGACCCCTGGAGTTCGCGGGTCGTGTCGAGGAGCGTGGCTGGCGCGTCGCGGAGCTCTACGATCTGATCGAGCCGAAGACGAAGCTGCAAACGACCAAGGGGACGCTGGATCTCTTTGCCGAGTTCAAGAGCGCGAAGGGGCGGATCACCGGGGGCGTCAAGCCGGTGCTGAAGAACGTGGAGGTCAAGCCGACCGAAGCGGGGATCGGTAACCGCCTCAAGGCCTGGCTGGCGGACGAGACGATGCACCTCTTCTCCGACCGGGTTCCGGGCCGAAACGCCGTGGCCACGGTGATCCCGATCGAGGGCCGGCTGGCGAGCCCCGACGTCCAGCTCTGGCCGACGATCTTCGGCGTCGTTCGCAACGCCTTCGTCGAGGGGATGTCCGCCAGCTTCCAGAACGTGCCGCCGCCCGAGGCCGAGAACAAGGAGAGCGTCCTCGGCCAGGCCAAGCACGCGGTGAAAAAGGACGCCGGCCCGCCCAAGGCGCAGCCTGCCGGCAACAAGGGTGAGCAGAAATGAACCGTCCGGTCGTGGTCGCGATGGGGGGGCTCTTTCTCCTCGGTGCCGCTTGCGGGCACACGAAGAGCACGGAGGCGACCTCTCCCCCGGAAGCCGAACAGAAGGCGAAAGAGCGGAAGCCGGCGAGCTCGCAAACCGGCCCCCAGAAAAGCGGAACGGGCGGCATTCCGGTGGCCTCCACCCCCGAGGCGCTGCTGGTCCCCGGTGCCGACAAGCAGATTCGCGACAAGCTCGTCGCCGCCGGGTTCCTGCGAGAAGGCGAGGGCCACTCGATGGAGGCGGCGCTGCGCCGGTTCCAGAAGGCGCACGACCTGCCCGAGACCGGCATCGCCGACCACCAGACGGTCCAGTCGCTGGGTCTCGATCCGAATCACATCTTCAAGCACGCAGAGGCATCGCCATCGGACCACCAGGAGCGTGGCCATTGACCAGCGGAGGGGAACCATGAAGAAGGGAAAGTCGACGCGCGGCCGGCGATACGGCAGCGGCGCCAAACGGGCGGTCGCCAGCGCCATGCGGCGGAAGAAGCACGGGACGCTGAAGGCCGGCAAGGGTCGGCACGGGCGCGCCAAGAGCCGCAAGCAGGCGATCGCCATCGGTCTGTCGGAGGCCAGGAAGAAGGGGGCCAAGGTGCCGCCCCGCCGGAAGGGACGGCGGTGATGGCCACCGAACGGCAGCGGCGCGCGGCGCGCCGCAACGTCAAGAAGGCGGCGCGAACGGCGCGGAAGAAGAGGACGATCTCCAAGCTGCCCAAGGCGACCCGCACAGCGCTCGGCAAGCAGGCGAACAAGGTGAAGGCGCAGCGCAAGGGCCACTGATCGCGGGCGAGCGCCGGGACGACGTTGCAAGCTCAGCGGGCGGCCGCCTCGGCGGGCGCCCGCGTCTTCTCGTAGAGGTCTCGGAACAGGTTGTCGGGATCGGTGCGCGCCTTGACGCGGTCGAAGCTGGCGCGATTCCAGACGCTCCAGAACTCCGACTCCGTCAGGTAGTTGTGCGAGATCAGCGTCTTGACGCCGCCGAGCTCGAGCACCTTCTCATCGATGGTCCGGTAGTCGTTCCGGCCGTCACGCTGCTTCATCCCGTAGACCGCGACGTCGAGGAACAGATCGTCCGCCAGCCCGGCGTAGAAGCGGGGGTCGAGCCAGGCGTAGTCGCGCACGCGCCGGTAGGGGACGCACCACAGCGGATAGAAGCTGAACTCGTCGTCGAACCAGCAGAGGAACTGGTCCACCGAGGAGAACGGCAGGAAGAGGTCGACCGTGACCGCGGGCTTCGACGGCAGCAGCCAGGGGAATCGCTCCGCCAGCCGCAGGACCTGCGACGACCCGAACAGCCCTCCCGACAGGAGCCGCCCCAGCGCCGATCGCGGGTGGACGTTGGTGACGCCGTGGTCGTAACGGAAGAAGTAGTCCTTGGTGCGGAGGTAGTCCTCGCGCCGCCGCGTGGTGCTCTCGCAGTAGACCCGCGTCCAGTCGTAGCGATGGGCATAGGGCGCCTCGTCGACCAGCTTTCCGGCGTTGAGCACGTAGGACGACGGACCGTGGGCGAAGCCGTCCAGGAAGTCGACGTCGCGCCTGTCGGCGTGCCGGCGGATCGCCGCCTGGAGCTCCGCCACCGTCGCGAACCGCTCGTAGGCCACCTTCACGAACGGCTTGGCCGGAACCAGCCGAAAGCTCACCGCCGACAAGATCCCCAACGTTCCGAAGGTGCCGTGCAACATCTCGAACAGCAGCCGGTCGTCGGGATTTACTGCTTCCGGGGTCGCCTGCAGGACATCGCCCCGCGCGGTGATGACCTCGTATCGGCCGCAGCCGTCGTGGAAGCCGCCGTAGACGAAGGACCCCGACTCGAGCGAGCAGCCAGCCACCGCGCCGCCGACCGTGATCGTCTTCAGCTCGGGGACGACCGTCGGCATCAGCCCGTGCGGCAGCGTGGCGTCGACGAGCTGCTCGAAGGTCACGCCGGCCTCGGCCACGCAGAGGCGGCGCTCCGGGTCCAGCTCGAGAATCTCCGTCAGCGCGGTGAGGTCGACCTTGTCGTCGTCGCGCTTTGGATCGTTGGCCTTGGGGACCTGATGCGAGACCGCGCTCTTCCGGAACGACACGGGAGCGCCGGCCCGCGCCAGGCGGCGCACCTCGGCCGCGATGCGCTCCAGCTTGCCGGCGTGCCGGTCCGCTGCGCTGGCGGCTTTCGCCATGGTTGCGTACCTTTCGCCAGCAACGTGGTGTCCACCGCCGGTGAAGGCAATCTCTGGACGCCGCGCGAACCGGACGCGGGAAACAGCTCGACCGAGCGCAGCCGGTAGGCACAGCTCCTACAACGCCCACATGAGCGGTCCTTGGCTCACCGCCCCGGCGGTGACCGGGATTCATCCCGGGGAGCGGCTTTCGCGCGTCCACTTTTCTGACGTGATCCGAATTCGGACACACGGGAATTTTCGAGGACGATGTGTTCTTCCGATCGTGCTCGCAGATCGAACTTGGTGATCGCTTGCTTCGCGACGCTCGCCCTGGCGGCGTGCGCGAGCTCCGGGGCTGGCGGCGGCGAGGGTGGGGCGGGCGCGACGCCGACCGGCGCCGGCGGCGCGACCGGAGGCGGTGGGACGGGAACCGGCGGCGCCTCGTCGGACACGGGCGGCACCACCGGCTCGGGCGGCCAGGGCACCGGCGGCGCGGTCGCCACCGGCGGCGCCACCGGAGCGGGTGGGTCGATCCAGGGTGGAACTGGTGGCGCGAAGGCCACGGGCGGCGCCTCCGGCTCGGGCGGGCGGGGCGGCAGCGCGGGCGCGGCGACGGGCGGCGCGTCGGGTGGAACGACCGGGGCCGGCGGCAGCGCCAGCGGCGGCTCGCCGGGCTCGCAGCCCGACGGGGGCGTCTCGGATTCGACGACCACCGTCCCCGGGAGCGGATGCACGCCGCCGGCGCAGTACGCGAACCTCTTCATCAGCCTCTTGAGCGAGACGCAGGCGGCGACCCAGACCAAGCTCGATGGCGCCTGGAACCAGCTCTACAACCCGTCGAACGCGAACACCATCTTCTACACGGGGCCGGCGACCGGCGAGGCTTATGTCAAGGACGTCGCCGACAACGCCGTCCGCAGCGAGGGGCAGGGGTACGGCATGATGACCGCCGTCCAGCTCGACCATCAGACGGAGTTCGACGAGATGTGGGCTTTCGTCAAGCACTACATGTGGCCGAGCGGGAACACCATCCACTGGCAGGTCACGACCAGCGGGAGCGTGAGCGGCTCCGGCGGCGCGCCCGACGGCGACGAGTGGATGGCGGCGGCGCTCGTCTTCGCGCACTACCGCTGGGGCGACACCTCCGGCAAGTACAACTACGGCAGCGAGGCGCAGAAGACGCTCGACCTGGTTCGCACCACCGACTTCAGCTCGACCTACCACCTGGTCCGCTACTTCACGGGAACGGACGGCAACGGGACCGATGCCTCCTACATGCTGCCGGCCTTCTATCAGACGTGGGCCTGCTTCGACACCGCCAACGCCGACTTCTGGAACACGGTGCTGACGACGACGCGCACCTGGTTGCAGACCGCGGCGGGCTCGACCGGCAACATCGGCGACCAGTCGTCGTTCGCCGGTGCGACGACGAGCTCCAGCGGCGACGACAAGCTGCGCATCGTCGCCAACTTCATGAGCGACTACAACTTCTTCGACGCCGATCCGTTCGAAGCGACGTACGCCAGCGAGTACGCCACCTGGGTCAGCAGCAACAACAACGGCTCGACCGCCATGCTCGCCTGCAACGCGCTGCTGGGCTTCGGCCTTCCGGCGTCGTCGGGCAAGGCCTGGGTGCAGAAGCTCTGGAGCGCGGCCATCCCGACGGGGACCTACCGCTACTACGACGGCGCGCTGTACATGAACGCGCTGCTCTACGTGAGCGGCACCTTCAAGCTCTGGTACTGACGGCGGTCGCGCGCGGCGCGCGGTCAGAAGGTGCGGTGGTAGTGGTCGAAGAGCTCGTCCGGCTTCCACCCGCGCGCCTCGTAGAGCGCCCTGGCGGCGGCGTTGGTCTTCGGCGTGGCCAGCACCAACCCCTTGGCGGTGGTGGCGCGCGCCAGATCCTCCGCGGCTGACAGCAGCGCCCGGGCCACGCCCGCGCGGCGGTGCGCGGGGGTCACGAAGAGGTCGTTCAGGATCCAGAGCCGCTTCATCGATTGCGACGAGAACGCGGGATAGAGCTGCGCGAACCCCACCAGGCGCTTCTCCTTCTCGGCGACCAGCACCACCGAATCGCCGGCCTGCAGGCGTTCGCGCAGGAACTGCCGGGCCCCGTCCGGATCGGCCGGCTGCCCGTAGAACTGGCGGTAGGCGTCGAACAGCTCGGCGACGCGGGGGAGGTCGGGCATGCTCGCGCGGCGGACTCTGGGGCTGCTGGGGTCGGTCACCGGGCCACCATACTGGACTTGTGGCGCCAAGGATCTGGCGCCGGGGTGGGGCTCAAGTTTTCGCGCGCATGTTCCGAAGAGGAGGCTCGCCCGCGGGCAACTCATCCATGAACCTCCCCGATCTCCCTTCCAGCCGGCTGGCCGTCGCGCGCGAGATGATCTCCACCCTGGAGACGCTGACCAACGCCGGCCAACGGCACTTCATGGCCAAGGTGGTCGTCTTCATCGAAGGTCAGGTCGCGGCGGCGGGGGAGGTGAGCGAAGACGATCGAGATGCGGCGCTGCAGTCCTTGGAACAGCTCCGACGTGAATCGGCGCGACCGCTCCCCGACGTGGTCACCTTTCGCAACCGCGCCGATGATCTGATCGGGCTCCTCGCGCCCGCGCTTTCCGAACGCGTCGCCTCCTGACCCGACCGGTTCCGGGCCGCGTCACTTGGCGCCGATGTCCGAGCCGGCGGTCCCCGTGTCCGGCGGCGTCGCCGGTGGGGGCGGGTTGATCGGGACGTCGGGGGGGAGAATCACGCCGCGCTTCTTGGACGGCGGCGGCGTCGGTTCGGCGCTGGGGGGCGAGCTTGCAGCCTCGCCCGCGGCGCGCGCGTCCGTCGCCTGCGTCGTCGCGCAGGCGGCAGCGACGACGAGAACCAGAACGATGCCCAGGTAGCGCATCCTTGCGACCCCGACTGACAACCTAGGGTTGGATACCGAAAGAGGAATGGGGGCGGGCCTCGGTCCCCGCGTCAGCGCGCGTCTGGGACGCAGCGTCGGGGAGGGCGCCGGGAACGAACAGGTCGGACAGATCGCTGGCGTCGTCCACGGTGGGGAGCGTCGGCAGGCCGAGGATCCTCTCGACGGTCTTGAGGACCGAGCTGTGCGTGTACGTCTGCGCGCCGGCGTAGCCCGGCTTGACCCCGGAACCGACGACCAGGAACGGGAGGTGGCCGGAGGCGTCTCCCTCGTCCCAGACCAACAGCACCACCCCGGCGTGTCCGGCGGCGAACGCGATGAGGGGCGGCAGGTTCGCGGCGAGCCACTGGTCGCCCGCCTGGATCAAGTTGCGGTCGGGACAGCCGCTGGCGCCGTGCATGTCGTGACAGAGATTGGGCGTGATGAACACGTAGGGCGTGAGAGAGCCCGCGGCGAGATCGCCGGGCAGCGCCGAGAGATCTTTGACGTGCGCGGCGCAGCCGGCCGTGGTCTTGGCGGGCGGGCTCCCGGCGACGTCCCGGAAGAACACGAACGGGTCGTGCTTCGGCGCGTAGAACCCGGAGCCCGCGATGGGGCAGCTGCCGGTGGCGGCGCCGATCCCTTCTTCGTAGGCGGTCCAGCCGAGGCCGGCGTTCGCGAGCTGCGTGGTCAGATGGGCGGTGCTGGCGGTGCTGTTGCTCGCGGAGGGCGAGGCGTCGGTGGTGAAGGTGTGGTCGGAAAAGGCGTTGGTCCCGGCCTCCAGCCAGACATAGTGCGGCTCACTGGGGACGCCCACCGCGAGCTCGTCGACGAAGTTCGTGGCCCGGGCGCCCTGCGGGATGAGCGTGCCGTTGATGTAGGAGGCGTCGGTGCCGTCGCCGTAGATCTGGCCGAGGTTTTCGTTCTCCATGGCGACGACGAACACCTGCTGCACGGTCGCCGCAACGCTCGAGCCGGCGTCCGCGCGCTTCGTCGACTGGCCCGAGCCCATCCCACCGCCACAGGCCAGCAATCCCCCGAGCAACAGCGGTGCCGCTCGCCGCCCCCAACTCCCCCCCACCTACGCAAATCTAACTACGGCGAGCGCCCGGTTCGGGCCGAATTGGTGCTCGAGCTCGGGCCTCGGTCAGCTCGCGCAGGTCCCGTCCTGG
>Ga0134128_10003968_pt1 | contig 18121 bp, 14 predicted proteins | sample KB31754_FD_96462 | JGI IMG/M metagenome (GOLD analysis project Ga0134128, IMG submission 96462) | Terrestrial soil microbial communities with excess Nitrogen fertilizer from Kellogg Biological Station, Michigan, USA - KB3-175-4 | ecosystem: Environmental > Terrestrial > Soil > Unclassified ... | reverse complement strand
GGTGCCGCAGCCCGGACCAGACGAAGTCATCATCAGGGTGGAGGCGACGCCGCTCAACCCGTCGGATATGGGCCTGCTGTTCGGCGGGGCTGATATGGCGGCTGGTGCCGTCCACGTCTGCAATTCGACGTCCGCCGACTTCATGCCCGCGCTGATCGACGCGCTCCGGGCCACCGGTGCCACGCTGGCCTTCGACGCCATTGGCGGCGGCCGGCTGGCGAGCCAGGTCCTGACCGGCATGGAAACCGTCGCCAGCGCCGCCGCGTGACCAGGTCGCCGCCAGGCTCACGACCACGTTCGCCAGCAGCTACACAGCGCAGGTGTCACTCCGAGGCGCGCTCTCCCTCGAAGCGATCGCCGACTATGACCGGCGGGCGACCGGCTCGAAATAAGTCATCGTCCCGAACCGCGCTCCGGCTTAGCGGGCCGGGGCTGCCATTCGGCGTGACGCCGGCCGGGACGACGAGGGAGAAGTTGGGCAGCGTGCCGTTCTGCGCCACGCTAATGAAGCTGGAGCTCATCACGTTGTGGCTGCTCTGGCTGCTGTCCAGGCACTCGGCGATGGAGGGGCAGGTGTCCCAGATGTAGCCGGGGGTCACCTTTCCGTTCGTGGTGCCGTCCGGGTCGCCGTAGATCTTCCAGCTCAACTGAGCCGCATAGAGCCGGTCCATGATCGTCAGCGCATAGCTGGCGGGTGTCTTCTCGAACGCGCCGCCGAAGGGTGTCAGCTTGTCGGAGTTGCAGCCCCAGCCCGGCCCGGCGGTGACCCCAGCGGCGGGCGTGGGGTTGTCGCCAGTGAGCCGGTCTGGGCTAGCTCCCCGGGCATTCTCTGCGAATTCCCAGGCATGCTGGCTCAGGGCCGCAACGATGCAGGGCGACAGACGACAGCTCGCGGGGCTGATCCGTTCAGCTATGTCTCGGTGACCGAGCTGCGGCGCTTCACCCGCGAACTACAGCCGGCGCCCGGCCAGTGGCTGGTTGATGCCGGGTGCGGCCGAGGCGGCCCGGGCCTGTGGGTAGCCGCGGCGACTGGCGCCCGAATCCGGCGGCACGGTCGCGCAGCACCGGGCCCGCATCAGCGAAATGAATGCCAGCCTGGCCAGCGTCATACGCCGGGTCCTGATCATCTCCCGTCGCGGGCCGGATTAGGCGAGCAGGCGAGACGCTCCACTTTGCGCTGCTTCTGGGGGAGTATGTGGTGTTGCCCTTGTTCATGTGGAGGGGCCGTGATGAGGAGGACGCTGTGCTGAGGGTGCGCATGCTGACGGTCATCGCCGTGATCGCTGCCCTGGTGGGCAGCGCCGCCCCCGCCCTGGCCAGTCGGCCATCGAGGGCACGCGGCCTGGCCGGCGGTCAGCTGACCGCCCAGATCCGCTACACCACCGGCGGAATCCCGCACATCCTCGCGCACAGCTGGGAGGACCTCGGCTTCGGGTACGGCTACGCGTTCGCCAAGGACAACATCTGCACGATGGCCAACGGCTACATCACGGTCGAGGCACAGCGGTCCCGGTACTTCGGGCCGAAGGGCAGCTACGTCCAGCGCGGCAATGGCTTCGTCGAGAACAACCTGGAGTCCGACTTCTACTTCCAGCAGATCATCGACTCCCGCATCGTGCAGCGCCTCGAGCAGGGCCTCAACCCGGACGAGAGGCAGACCGAAGAAGGTTACGTCCAGGGGTACAACAGCTACCTGGCGCACGTCGGCGGCGCGAAGGGGGTCCCCGACCCGACATGCCGCGGGAAGTCCTGGGTGAAGCCGATCACGCTGTTCGACAGCTACCTGCGCTTCTACCAGCTCATGCTGGAGTCGAGCGGCGACGTGGCCATGCAGGGCATCAGCGAGGCGGCTCCGCCGAAGGCGGCACGGGCCGGGCAGTCGGCCGGGCAGCCGGCCGCTGTCAGCCCGGCGCGGACCGCGCAGGCGCTGGCCGCCGCGTGGCGGGCGCACACCAGCACGCTGGGCAGCAACGCGGTCGCGATCGGGTCCGCGGGCACCAGGGACCACCTCGGCCTCCTGCTCGGCAACCCGCACTTCCCGTGGATCGGCACCGAGCGTTTCTACCAGGCCCAGCTCACTATCCCCGGCCAGATCAACGTCACCGGGGCATCGCTGTACGGTGTCCCGCTGGTCCTGATCGGCCACAACGCCAACGTGGCGTGGAGCCACACCGTGTCGACCGCGTTCCGGTTCACCCCGTTCCAGCTCACTCTCGTCAAGGGCCACCCGACGGAATACCGGCAGAACGGCAAGGCCGTCGCCATGACGCCGCGCAGGGTGACCGTGCTGGCCAAGCAGGCGAACGGCCGGCTGGCCCGGGTCCGGCACACCCTCTGGTGGACCCGCTACGGCCCGGTCTTCAACAACCTCGAAGGCATACCCCTGGCGTGGACGAAGACCACCGCCTTCGCCCTCGGTGACGCCAACGCCAACGACCTCGCCCGGGCCGTCAACACCTGGTTCGGCTTCGACCGCGCGTCCAGTACTCAGCAGATGCTGAGCATCCTGAAGAAGTACCAGGGCATTCCCTGGGTCAACACCATCGCGACCGACCGGGCTGGCCTCGCCCTGTACGCCGACATCGGCGACATCCCGAACGTGAGCAACGCCCAGGCCAAGCGGTGTGACACGCCGCTCGGCGCCTTCACCTTCGCCCAGGTCGGGCTGCCGATCCTGAACGGCGCCAAGACATCCTGCGACTGGGCCAGCGACTCAGGCGCCGCCGTGCCCGGCATCTTCGGGCCCCAGCACGAGCCGTACCTGCTGCGCCGCGACTACGTCACCAACTCCAACGACAGCTACTGGCTGGCCAACCCGCACCACCCGCTGACCGGATTCGCCAAGATCATCGGCACCGAGGGCACGCCGCGCACACTGCGGACCAGGATCGGCCTGATCCAGGTGCAGGCGCGGATCGACGGCACCGACGGGCAGGGCCCGCCCGGCTTCAGCCTGGCCGCCATGCGCCGCCTCGACCTGTCCGACGACTCCTACGCGGCCCAGCTCACCCGGCCGGCCCTGGTGAAGCTCTGCGACAAGTTCCAGGCCGCGGGTGGTTCCGCGCCCACGTCCGGCGGTGGCAAGGTCAAGCTCGGCGACGCCTGCAGCACGCTGGCCCACTGGAACGGGAAGGCCGACACCGCACAGCGCGGCGCGGTCCTGTTCGCCGAGTTCTGGAACTTCGCGCAGGCAGCCACCCCCTCGCCGTTCAGCCACCCGTTCCAGCTATCCCACCCAGTCACCACGCCCTACGGGCTCAACACCGCCAGCCCCACGGTCCGCACGGCACTGGGCGACGCCATCAAGAGACTCAATAAGGCGCACATCCCCATCGACACGACACTCGGCGCGGTGCAGTACGTCACCTACCACGGCCGCCACATCACGATCCCGGGCGGCCCCGGCGACCCGGACGGGATCTTCAACGCGATCTACGAGAACACCGAGCCCGGCGACTCCCTCACCTCGCCCGACACCGGCTCATCGTTCATCCAGATGGTGACCTGGCAGCCGGGCTCTGCCTGCCCCGCCGCATCCACGATCCTTACCTACTCCGAGTCGTCCAACCCCACCTCGTCGCACTTCGCCGACCAGACCAGGCTGTTCAGCAAGAAGCAGCTCCTGCCCGACCGGTTCTGCCCCCGGCAGATCGCCGCGGACCCGAACCTGCGGGTGGTCACCGTGACCGGACGATAGCCATGTCCCGCCGCCGTACGCACAGCCCGGCCCGGCTCGCCGGTGCCTGCCCGTGCGGTCTGTCCGCGACCTACGACGACTGCTGCGGGCGGCTGCATCGCGGACAGGCCCGTGCGGCCACGCCCGAGCAGCTCATGCGGTCGCGGTTCAGCGCCTACGCCGTCGGTGACGAGCCGTACCTGCTGCGCACCTGGCATCCCGCGACCAGGCCCGCCGCCGTCGGGTTGGACCCGGCCGTGCGCTGGCTCGGCCTGGACGTCCTCGACAGCACCGACGGGGGGCCGTTCGGCGGCGAGGGCATCGTCGAGTTCCGCGCTCGCTACGCCACAGGCGGCCGACCCGGCGAGCTCCGCGAGCGAAGCCGCTTCGTGCGCCACGACCGCGCGTGGACCTACCTCGACGGCACGTGAGCCGGACGCTGGACGACGGCGGCCATGTGGCGCCCCCCGATCCTGGACGGCCGCGCTCCGGGCAACCTGGGATTCCGGCAATCATGGCGCACGTCCTGGAGGCGGCCGTCCAGGACGCGCTGGGCGATCAGGCCGGCGCCGACAGCGCCCTTGAACACGCCCTCGACCTGGCCGAGCCGGACGGCGCGCTGACCCCGTTCCTGCTGGCTCCTCCCCCGGCCTGCTCGACCGCCATGCCCGGCACCGCACCGCACCGCACCGCACAAGCGTCCCTGCTCGCCGGGATCCGCAGCATGCTCGCGGGAATCCAGCCGGGACCGCCGCCTTCCGGACTGCAGCCATTGCCCGAGCCGCTCAGCAGCAGCGAGATCCGCGTGCTGCGCTACCTGCCGGCCAACCTAACCGCACCGGAAATCGCCCGCGAGCTGTCGCGCCCGCGCTCTCGGCCTGCTCGCCCCCTCCGTCACCGACCGTGCCAGCCGCCATGACGGCTCCGCCGGCAACATCACGTGGATGAGGTGATTGCCGCTCACCCAGGCCGGCCGGAGGCTGGAGCACAGCAGCACGTTGGGAGCCCTGGCCTCGCGCTGCCAGAGCAACTTCCCGCAACTCGAAAGGAACTCGCATGTATCTGGTCACTGGAGCAACAGGCCACGTCGGCGGCCCCCTCGTGCGGCAACTAGGCGAGCAAGGGCATCGTGTCCGCGCGCTGGTGCGCGACCCCTCCGGCGCGGCCAGCCTGCCGGCCGAGGTCGAGTTCGCCATCGGCGATCTCGACGACCCCGAAAGCGTGTCGAAAGCGGTCACCGGTGCCGAGGCCATTTTCTTGATGCACGTCGGAACCGGGACCGGGCAGACCAAGACGATGATCGCCGCCGCGCAAGAGGCGGGGGGGCCGAGGATCGTCCTGCTCTCCTCCGCTGGCGCGCGCCTGCTGCCGCTGGACGACAACCCCATGGGAGCCGCCTTCGCGGCTCGCGAGCAGATGCTGCGCGAGTCCGGCCTCGGCGTGACCTACCTGCGGCCCAGTGCCTTCGCGTCCAACGCCCTCGGGTGGCGCGACTCCATCCGGGCCGGCAAGGTCACCAGCCCGACCGGCGATGGCGCGCTGGCCGTGATGGACCCGGAGGACATCGCACACGTCGCCATGGCCGCCCTCACCGACGACGGCCACGCAGGCAAGGGGTACCTCCTGACCGGCCCGCAGGCCCTGACCGCGCGCCAGCAGGTCCAGACCATCGCCGAGGTGACCGGGCGCCCGATCGACTTCCAGGACGTCACCCCGCACGAATTCGCCCAGGCTGCCATCAGGCAAGGAACGCCCCCCGAGCAGGCGCAGCTCATGGAACGCCTGAACGAGGTCTTCCGCGCTCGCCGGTCGGTCAACATCACCGACGACGTCCAGAACATCACCGGCACGGCCCCCGCGACCTTCCGCAGCTGGTGCGAACGTCACGCCGACGCCTTCCGCTGAGCCTCGCCAGAAGATCGTCGACGCCTCTGGTCACAGATCCACGGCACGGCACGTGCGCCTACCGCGGCGCCGGCGATCTCGGCGGCATGGCCTGGCAACCGCATGCTCGACGACGCCCGCTGGGAGCCCAAGAAGGTCTTCCACGCCATGGCGGCCAGATACGAGCGACGCTGAAGCCCGGGCTGACGGGCGCTGCTCAGCGAGCGCCCAGTACGGCTAGCTGCCCTGGCGGCCGAGGTGCGGTAGCCCAGCCGTGGCCGCCGCGCGCGGGGATCAGCTGGAGATGGGAGCCGAGCAGAACCACCTTCTCGCCCCGCGCGGCACCGTCGGTGACGATCTCGATCCACCAGAACCTCCCGTAGCGGCCGGCGGCACGCAGACGCAGCCGGCCCTGGCGGCTGGCGTGCTCCAGGTCCGCGCGCGGCCCGGAGGCCACCCCGGCTAGCAGCAACTGCCAGCCCGAACGCCTCAGGCGGACGATCCCGGCCGTCGTGTCCGGCGCCTGGCTGACTGAGCTTTGCGCCGTCCAGAACGCCGGGATCCTGGCCGAGGTCAGCTGGAGCAGCTTCGCGATGAGCCACCGCTCATGGTCGGCCACCGCTCGTCGCTCGGCCCGCCGCCAGGACCACCGGGCCCTGATCCCGAGGTTCGCTATGGGGTCCAGGTGACGGGCCCCGAAGTCAGTACTCATCTTTCTCCCGTCCTGTTTCTCCCCGTCCTGGGACTGGAAGCCCGCTGCGTGTTCGTGTACGTGATACATGTACTGCATACATGTATCACGTACATGATTTCTCCCTCGGACCTGCCCTGTCAATCAATTAACGCCGGGCTGCGGCGATGCCCTGACACCGGGGTCCCGACATCGGGGTCCCCGGCTGCTGGACCGTCAGCCGCCGCGGCCAGAGCTCAGCGCCGGTCTCCTTCGGCACGGAGCCCGTGACCACGATCGCCTGGCGCCTCGCGCACCTGATCGGCGGGTTCGCGCAGGACAACGCGTCCCGCTTCGGCCACCGACCAGCAGGCCGCCTACCCGGAGCTGACCAGGTCCCTGCAAGGGCCGCACAAGACCCCTGATGACGGATTCGAGGTCGGCTTCACCGCGCTGATCCAGGGGGTGCGGCAGCTCACCGCGTCCCGGGCGCCGTCAGCCCCGCGTGGTGGGCCGCTCTCAGCCTCTAAGCCGTTACCTGGGCGATGAAGTCAGCGAGTTTCGCCTTGGTCCGGTCTACCCTGTCCTCGAGGCTGAGGGAATCTGGGATCCGTCCGCCCAGCCCGACCACGTGCTTGAGGCCCCGCACGTACAAGGAGCAGGCCAGGTCGCGGCACATGTACGCGCCGACCGTATTGCCCTGCTGCCCGGCCTTGCCCGTCCTCGCGGCGACCAGCAGGCTGACCCCGCCGGTGTGGGTGGTCAGGCAGAGCGAGCACATGCTGCTCACCCGATGCACGGCAGAGGTACCGGAACTGCGCAGAACCAGGGCCACCAGCGCGCCATCCTGTTCCGCGGCCAGGTAGGCCCGATCCGGGGCCTGATGGTCGCGCCAGCCGAGGAAGTCCAGGTCATCCCAGGACCGCTCGGCCAGGTCACGCAGGCAACTCGATAAGATCAGAAACGGTCTTCCATGAGCTCGGTCATGCCGCCGCCGTCCGGACTGGCCGGACCACCGTGCTGGCGCTGGTGGCCATGGCCCGGCACGCCCTCTTGCTCTCCGGCCGCGTTCGCCGCCCACGACCAGCGGGTCCGTCGCGCAGCTCCAGACGATTAACACCATTGATATGAATAAACGGGTCCTCTTGGGCGCGTCGTCTGTCTTAGCTAGCGGATTACGGACAGCAATGGAAACGTCAGCGAGCGTTGCGGTAGCGCCCGAAACCTTACGCGTTTCCGGCGTGGGCCTGGCGTATCCAGTGCCGGCCACACCTCAGGCCCGTGATCGCCGCAGCAAGCGCGGACTGCCCCCGCGGGCGGAGGCAGTCCGCGCGGCTGACGATCAGCCCGACTAACCCGCCTTCTCGTGCCAGTCGCACGCAGTGGACTCCATTATGTGGGGGAACCACTCCGCGTCGACATCGAGATCCACGCCAGGGGTGCCAGAGCCGTCGGAGCAGACCATCATGGGATGTGGATCAGCTGGATTGACTCCTGAGTCTCGGTCGGACAGCGACACGTTGATCCAGTTGCCGAAGGAGCCGGGGCCGGGGCTGCCGGCCTGCACCCACAGCTCGCCGTCGCCGCTGGTCTCGGTGACCACGAGATTGTCGGAGAGGAAGACGCCGGCGTACTTCCACGTGGGGTGGTCGTCGTTGCTCAGCTCGACGATCCGGTCACCGACCAACTCGGCATTGAGTCCGGTGCCCTCCTTGAACGGGCAGGTCTCGGTCACCAGGCCGTTGCCACCGCACGCGGATGTCTGCCAGGTGACGTCCATGTCCTGGTTGTGGCCGGGCGTGTAGCCGTAGCCCTTCACGTTCTCGCCCAGGTTCGACACGTTGGCGTTCATGCAGAGCGACGAGCTGGGCTGGTTACAGGCGATATCTCCGGCCGTCCAGCGCGGGCCCGCTCTGGTCGTGGCGCCGGTAGCGCTCGTGCTGGTCATGAGCACCAGGGAAGCAGCGGCGGCGAACATTAAGAATCGCGACGCGCGGAGCATTAATCCTCCCACAATGGAGTCGACTGGCATCGGACCGTTATGTGTAGATTGGCGTAGCCCGGTAATATCTGCGTAGAACGCAGGTAATACGGGGATTGACTCTGCGACCGGAGTAATCGGCTGATGCCCAGGGCGATGGAGTTCGGCCTGCTGGGGTCTCTGGTGGTACGCAACGGGGAGATGGACGTACCCGTACGGCGGGGGCATCAGCGGGCGCTGCTGGCGATCTTGTTGCTCAACGCCAACCGTCTGGTGCCAGTGGAGGCGATCACCGAGGCGCTGTGGGGGTCGGCGCCGCCGCGGTCGGCGCCGGTGGCCGTCCGCAGCTACATCCGGTGGCTTCGGCTGGCGCTGGGCCCGGCCGGGCGGGAGCGGATCAGCACCCAGCCCCGCGGGTACCTGATCCGGGTCGCCGAGGGCGAGCTGGATCTGGCCCGGTTCGAGCACCTGCTGGCATCCGCGCGGGCAGCTGCGCACAACGGCTTGTGGGACGAGGCGGCCGGGCAGGCACGGGATGCGCTGTCGAACTGGCGCGGCGAGCCGCTGGCGGACATAGAGTCCGACACGCTGGCGCTGCGGGAGGTCCCGCGTTTGGCGGAGTTGCGGCTGCAGGCGATGGAAATCCGCATCAACGCAAACTTGTGCCAGGGTGGCCACGCCGGTGTAACCGCAGAATTGCAGCACCTGTGCGCCGTGCATCCGCTGCGCGAGCACCTGCACGCGCTGCTGATGCTGGCGCTGTACCGATGCGGCCGCCAGGCCGAGGCGCTGGCCGCCTACGAGCTCCTGCGCACGATGCTGGTTGAGGAGCTGGGCGCCGATCCCGGCCCGGAGCTGCAAACGCTGCACCGGCAGATCCTCGGCGCCGACCCCGCCCTGGCCGCCCCGCAGCCCGCAGCGGCAGCGGTGGCGGGGGCCCGGCCCGGCCCGGCGGGCGGGGCTGAACCGGGGGCGGCGGGTGGCATGGCGCCGGTGGTGCCGCGGCAGCTGCCGGCCGCGGTCGGCTGCTTCACCGGCCGCGACACTGAACTGGCCGCGCTGACCGGCCTGCTCCATGCGCAGCCAGCAGCCCGGCCGCAGGCGATGGTGATCTCAGCGATCGGCGGCACGGCGGGGGTGGGCAAGACTGCCTTGGCGGTGCAGTGGGCGCATCAGGTCGCGGAGTGGTTCCCGGACGGGCAGTTGTATGTGAACCTGCGCGGCTACGATCCCGGCCAGCCGCTGCCCGCCGCCGACGCGCTGGCCGCCTTCTTACGCTCACTGGGCGTGCCCGGCCAGGACATCCCGCCAGAAGCAGATGAGCGCGCCGCCCGCTACCGCAGCCTGCTGGCCGGCAAACAGGTGCTGATCGTACTGGACAACGCCGGGTCAGCCGACCAGGTCCGGCCGCTGCTACCCGGCACCCCCGCCTGCGCCGTGGTGGTGACCAGCCGGGATGCGCTGGCCGGGCTGGTGGCCATGGACGGCGCCGCCCGCCTGGACCTGGACCTGCTCCCGCTGACCGAGGCGGTCGCCCTGCTGCGGACACTGATCGGCCCGCGGGCAGACGCCGAACCCGACGCAGCCGCCGAACTGGCCGCCCAGTGCTGCCGGCTGCCGCTGGCGCTGCGGGTGGCGGCCGAACTGGCCGCCAGCCGCCCGGTCGCCTCCCTGGCCGGGCTAACCGGAGAGCTGGCCGACCTGCGCGCCCGGCTGGACCTGCTGGGTGCCGGCGACGACCCCCGCACCCAGGTGCGGGCCGTGTTCTCCTGGTCCTACCAGCAGCTCGGCACCGACGCGGCGCAGATGTTCCGGCTGCTCGGCTTGCATCCCGGCCCCGACATCGAACCCTACGCGGCCGCGGCTCTGACCGGCACGGCGCTGCCGCAGGCCCGCCGGGCGCTGGAGGCGCTGGCCCGCGCGCACCTGATCTCCCCCGCCGCACCGGGCCGGTACGCCATGCACGACCTGCTCCGGGCCTACGCCCGGGAACTGTCCGCCACCGTGGATGGCGCCCAGGAGCAGCACGCGGCGTTGACCCGCCTGTTCGATCATTACCTGCACACTGCCGCCGCGGCGATGGACACCCTGTTCCCCGCCGAACGCCACCGCCGTCCCCGCATCCCCTGGCCCGATACCCCGGTCCCGCCGCTGCCCGATCCCGCCGCCGCGCGGCAATGGCTGGATGGCGAGCGCCCCGCGCTGGTGGCGGCCGCCGCGCATACCGCCGTCCACGGCTGGCCTGGCCATGCCACCCGGCTGGCCGCCGCCCTCTCCAGCTACCTCCTCAGAGGCGGTCACATCCCCGAGGCCGTCATCGTCTTCGGTCACGCGCTCGGTGCCGCCCGCCGCGCCGGTGACCGCGCCGCCGAGGCAACGGCCTTCAGCCTGATCGGCAACATCGGCTTGGAACAAGGCCGCTTTCAGCAGGCCGCTGGCTACTACCGACAGGCGCTCGCCCTGTACCGTGCGGCAGGCGACCGCGCCGGTGAGGCTCGCGTGCTTAGTAACATGGGCATTGCTGAGACGAATCTGGGTCCCTACGCGCAAGCCGCCCGCCATCAGCAGCAAGCCGCCGCCATCTTCCGTGACATCGGCGACCGTCTTGGCGAGGCCCGCGCGCTCGGCAACCTCGGCTGGGCCCGGCAACGGCAAGGCCGCTACAAGGAGGCGGGCGGCTATCACCAGCAGGCTCTGGACCTGTCCCGCAAGCTCGGCGATCATCAGGGCGAAGCCTGGGCGCTGGCCAGCCTCGGCGCGGTCGACCAGCAGCTGGGCCGCTACCAGCACGCGGCCGGATACCTTGAGCAGGCCATAGCCATACTCCATGAACTGGGCCACACAAGAGGCGAATCTGACGCCCTGGTCAGGCTCGGCGAGGTTTATCTGGGGCTCGGCCGCTATGAGCAATCTGCCGGGAACTTCGAGCAGGCCATGGCCATGTCTCGCGAGATCGGCGCTCGGGTTGTGGAGGCCGACGCGCTCAACGGCCTCGGGGAGGTTCTCTTCCACACAGGTGAAGCCGGTAAGGCACGCACGCACCACGCCGCCGCTCTCCGGCTCGCATCCGAGGCCGGCGTGCCACTGGAACAGGCCCGCGCGCACTGCGGCCTCGCCCGCGCCTGCCAGGCCGACGGCAACTCACTTCAGGCCCTGCGCCACTGGCAGGAAGCCCTTACCCGCTACGCCGCCATCGGGGCCCCCGAAGCCGGCGAAATCCGCGCCCGGCTCGCCATGGCTGGTGATAGCGGCGACGATGACGATAAGCCAACCGAGGAGAATGGTGGTACCACGGCCCTCCCCCCTGGATGATCTGCCCGGCCGCGGCAATTCAGCTTGATCCCGCGAGCCGGGCGCAGACATACCGAACCAGGCTGATCGTGTCGGGCAGGAGCACCGCGATCTTGCCGTGCCCGGTCCTGGTGACCGGCCTGAGCTTCTTCATGGCGCTGAAGGCGCGGTTGAAATCGCTGACGGAGATCTTCACTTTCCCGCCGTCGGCCAGGACCGGGCGGGCCGTGCCAGGGAGAACGGCAGCAACGAGGCCGACACTGACGGCAAGCCTCACGGTTGCCGCATGCACTGTCACCAGCACCGGGGTGTCCGGCGCCGCCGCGTTCAACTCGGAGATCGCCGAGAGCCGCTTCTCGGCGAACTGCGCGCCGGTCCAGCCGCCGACGACGCGCACCCACTGGTTCAGGACACGCCCGTGCTCCTTTTCTGGAGCGTTCGATAGGGCCTCCCGTCTGCGCAGCTTGTGTGGCGCTCGCGGTGAGGTTCACTCGCCTGTTCGATGCGGATCACGGGAGGCAGCCATCGCGGGCCTGCGCACCCCGGACCGTGGGCGTCGTGCCCGCGCTGTGGCGGGCACGACGCCAGAAGCGGTGACGGCCCTGGCTACTTCGCGTTGGTGCCGCTCTGGTCGAGCACCTCACCGGCGATGGCGAGCGTGGTCCCCAGCCCGAGTACCAAGGTGAGGCGGTTGTGGATCTGCTCCTTGAACCGGGGGCAGCGGCATTCGCCGTCGCGGCCGCCCTGGCATTCGGCGGGCTGTGCCTCGCTGAACGCCTTGAGCCGCGTAACCGCATCGCGGCTGGCGGCGTCGTTATGGCCGCCAGAGATCCAGTAACAGGCCAGCAGTTCGGCGCCGACATCGGTGTTGGTGGCCATGACATCGAGCAGTTCGCCGAGGTGGGCGACGACTGGCGCTTCGGTCGTGATCTTGGAGTCGAGATGCGTGAGGTAAAGGATCTCGTGCGTGAGGTCGTAGGTGCGGGCAGTGGTGCGTTCCTGCGTGAGCACCTCGCGGGTGGCGGTGAGCTGCTCGCCTAGCTTTGCCTCCGCGTCTGGATGGCCGGCCAGGCCCGCCAGCAGCAGCCGGTCGTGATCGCCGGTAGCCGGCCCCTCGGCCTCCTGCACCCGGCGGCGGACGACGTCGGTGACCTCGAAGGTGATCTCCGAGGCACGTTCGATCAGGAAGTACGGGATGGCCAGCAGTTCGTCGAACGCCGCGGAGTCGGTACCGAGCGCGCTGAGCACCTGCGGCTCGATGTCCAGCAGGTAGCGGACCAGCTCACGGACTGTCTTGCCGAGCCAGGCCCCGACTACCGTCTCGCCGGGCGGCAGGATCTCCTGCAGGGTGCCCGCGACCAGCGCCAGGTTCACCATGTTGGCGAGCTGGTGGACCAGCGGCCCGGGGTGGTCCAGGTCCGGCTGCGGGCAGAACGCTTCGAAGTGCTGATCTATCCAGCTCGTCTCGCGGTTCCAGTTGCCGCGCAGGAGGCGGCTGTGGTCGATCTCCTTGAGGATTGCCCGTCCGTGCTGGAAGCGGACTACCGGATAGGGCGCCGCGTGGAGCTTCTGGTTCATGTAGACCGTCGCGCCGATCAGCCCGTTGTCCGGGATCTCCCAGAAATCGGCGTTGACGTAGTTGGGGTAGCGGCCCCACCTCGTATGGCAGGCATCGATCATGCTCGACAGCAGGGGGGTGGCGTTGTCCGTGCGGGAGCGATTGATCCAGTTGGTGAGCACGAACCCCTCCACCGACCAGGTGGCGAAGTGGTTCAGGGCACAGATCGCCAGTTTGTCCAGCGGCTGGGACTGGCTGCGCGGGTTGAGCCAGGTGCTGCTGTCGAGGCTGGGATCGCCGTAGACGTTCTCGGACATGTAGCGCCACTGGTAGGCGAAGTCGGGGGAGTTCTGGTTGGACGTCAGCACGATCAGGGGCTTGGCCATGGCGAAGAACCGCGCCAGAGTCGGCCAGCCGTTCTGCTCCACGTTGTAGGCGTCCGGGTTGAACGTCATGTCCCAGGTCTGGCTGGTCACGAAGGCCTGCCTGATGAGGGGCTGGTACTGCTGCTCGACCTCGTCCTGGAAGATGATGGTGACCGGGTCCCGCGACTGCATCACCAGGTAACCCCGGATGACGGCGAGCGCGTCGGAGAGCTTCTGGTTGACGACAAAGGGCTGCAGGCTGCCGGCGTCCTCGTGCTTGAGGTAGATGTCACCGTCGTCGTGCCAGATGTCGAGCAGCAGCGTCGTGGCGCCCTGCGCGAGCTGGGTTTCCAGCGAGCCGGTCTGCTGCGCGTACCAGAAGCCGTTCGCGAAGTTCGCGAAGGCGTTGTGGCTGCCGATGAACGCGTTCTGGTTGTAGGGCTTGTTCACATCCCGCCCCGCGGTGGGCGAGAACTGGCCCTTGGCGTCCATCCCGTCCGTGCACGAGCCGGAGTTCAGGCCCAGGGTGAAGGCGTCCGGCGACACCGTGAACGTCGAGGGTGCCAGGGCGTCGGCGGTACTGAGCATGCATTCCTTGCCGGTCGTGTGGTTCTGGTACCAGTCCCCGGTCTCGAGGTAGACCCATACGTTCCAGTAGTCCATGCCGGTACGCAGGAACCCGGTGTTGTACTCGGCCACCATCAGCGGCGAGGAGGAGGCGTCTTTTGGTATCAGCGCACGGGTCTGGTACCAGGTGTTATCGCCGGAGTACTGATGGCTCAGCACTACAGTGGAGATTGCGGGTGTGAAGCCGTTCTTGATCTGGATGAAGGCCAGGGTGTTGTACCCGTTCCAGGTCCGCCACTGATCGGAGCAGGCCCCGCTGCCGATGCCCAGCGTCAGGCCCGACCCGTCGAGGGTGAACGTCTGGGTGTTCCCGTTGTCCGACGATTGCAGCATGCAGCCCTTGTCCGTGGTGCCGTTGGCAAAAGCCTCGAACGCACTCGCGGGAGCGTTGTCGTAAGGCGGGATATCGAGCTTGGCGGACAGGTTCCAGTAGTCGCTGCCGGTGCGGATGAAGCCGGTGTTGAAATAGACGATGAAAGCCTTGTCCGGGCTAGTAGTGGCGCCTGGCGGCAGCGGGTCGAACTGGTGCTCGTAGTTCCGGTCGTCGGAATACTTGTGTTTCAGTGACGCACTTACGCTGACCGGGAAATTGTTACGCAGCACAACAGCTGCCCATGAATTATAGCCTGGGTCAGCCTCCATGTGAAGCTGCATCGAATCGCCAGCGCGGAAGCCGCTGAAGATCGACCCAGTGATGCTGAAGGTCTTGGTTGTGCCCTCGTCTCCGCTGCTCAGGGTCTCCACCAGCGTACCCGGCGAGACCCATACCGAATCATCGGGCAGCGTGTACTGGACCCACCAGTAATCCTGCCCGGTCCGGATAAACCCAGTGTTGTAGCCCACCTGCAGCGCCGATGTCGTGGCCCCCGGCGCGACACTCGGCCAGCTAATGCCCTGATCCTGGTCATCCGAATACTGGTGGTGGAAGAAGACATTCTTCAGGGTGATGCCCGTGTTGTTCTTGATGTTGGCGAAGGCATGGTTCGTGTAGTCGCCGATTTCCATATTACCCCCTCGGGCGCGCGTACGTGAACCTTTGCTACCAGCGTTCCACAGCCGCCCGAGGGAATACAACCCGGCTATCCCAAAATCGCAGGTTCTTCTGTGTTGTTCATTCCGCCAATGCCTGGTTATATGCAGACCTGCAGAATTACCAGGATAAGCCGCTTGCTCCCCGGCGAAATCGCCATCCTTGACCGCATGGCCGTACTGATCCGCCCGGAGCTCGCATCTCTCAGCGGCCCGCCACGCCCCCGGCTGCTAGCCGCACATGTCGAACGCCAGACGATCGACGGCGAGCGTCAGATAATGACTGTGAGAAGACTTCTGCCCTCCTGTGCTACGCGATACGGGCAGGCGCCTCGGCAGCTGCACGCGCACCTGTGGCGCACCGCCAGCGAGCTGGGCATGACCCTGGTCCCTCGCGGGAGGGGGAGGCGGCCGCGGAGGTGCCGGGACCCTCACCGGCGGCGGGCGGAGTATGGCACGCGCCTCCACGGCGGGCGGCCGTGCTCTCGGTGGCGCCTACGGCGCCCGGACGGGTAGCGCCGCGGCGCTCGGCGAGCTGGGGCTGGACCTGGGTGAGCTCGCCGGGCTTTCCCGCTACCGGCAGGCACGGCGGATTGTCGAGGCCGCCATCGGACCGCGGGGCGATGTCCTGGACAGTGAGCTGCGCCAGGCCAACGCCGCGGTTGTGCTGTGGGCGCTGACGGAGGAAGTCGAGCCGACGCCCGCCGACCTGGCCAACCGGTGGTTGGTCGAGTACGTGTGGGAAGTGTGGGTCACCGAATCGGGGCCGCTCCTGCAGGAGCGCTCGGCGGACGGCAGCGACAGGGTCCGGCTGGAACAGGAGATGCGCGCCGCGCTGGAGGCGACTGTCTCCGTCCGTGCCTTGCCGGAAGGCCGTGCCCTGACCAACCCGCGTGTTTCGAGTACCGCTCGGGCGAGCTTTCTCCGATAATTGGCGTTAGGGTCAAATCGGGCAGCGGCCGCGAGCAAGGGAGCCTGATGCCGGTGCGTAGCAAAGCCCATGCACGCGAGCACCAGCAGGATGCCTTAGCCGCCGCCCAGTCGCTCTGGCGGCACTTAGATTTCAACAAGCTCTGGCTGGGCCAGGGAATCTCCTCCATCGGCAGCCAGGTCACCCTGCTCGCGCTGCCGCTGACCGCGGTCTTGTACCTCCATGCCAGCACGGGCCAGGTAGGCCTGCTGTCCGCCGCGGGCCTGATCGCCTACAGCGGGCCCAGCCTGCTCTTCGGCGTGCTGGCCGACCGGGTGCGCAGGCGCCCGCTCATGATCGCCGCGGACATGGGCCGCATGGCCGTGATCGGGCTGATCCCGGTGCTGGCCTGGACGCACTCGCTGACCATGGCGGTGATGTACGCGGTCGCGCTGATCCAGGGCTGCCTGACCGTCGTCTTCGACGTCGCCTATCGCTCATACCTCCCCGGCCTGATCGGCAAGGACGCCCTGCTGGCGGGCAACAGCAAGCTCCAGGGGACGGCCTCGGTGGCGCAGGTGGCTGGCCCCGGCGTGGCCGGGGCCCTGATGGACCTGCTGGGGGCACCGTTCGCGCTGCTGGTGGACGCGGGATCGTTCGTGGCCTCGTGGGGATCGCTGCTGTGGATCCGCACGCCGGAGCCGGCGCCCGAGCGCAAGCCGACGAGCCAGCAGCGCGGCGTGCGCACGGTCATCAGCGAGGTCCGGGAAGGGCTGAGCTTCATCTATCGCAGCCCGGTGCTGCGCGCCGTGGCCGGCTCCGGCGGCATCTTCAACTTCTTCTCCCAGCTTCAGATCACGCTGTTCCTGGTCTACGCGCCCAGGGTCAAGGACATCTCGGCCGGCGGGATCGGCCTGATTTTCGTGTGCCTGGGCCTGGGCGGGGTCGCGGCCTCGTTCGTGGTCACCCGGCACATAACCCGGTTCGGCTACGGGCCGATGCTGCTGACCGGGTACGCGCTCGGAGCCGCGATGGTGCTGTGCATTGGCCTGGTGCCCGGCTCGGGGACCGCGGCCACGGCAATCTTCACGGTGGTGTACTTCATCTGCGGGTATGGCCTGGTCATCGCGACCACCGCGATGACGACGCTGCGCCAGCTCGTGACCCCGGAGTCGCTGCAGGGGCGGGTGAACGCGAGCTTCCGGTTCGCGGTCATGGCGCCGATGCCGTTCTCCGCCCTGCTGGCCGGGCTGCTGGGCGAGCAGTTCGGCCTGCGGCCGGCCTTGTTCATCTGCTCGGCCGGCATGCCGCTCTCCGTCATCTGGATCTGTCTGTCGCCCACCCGGAAGGTGCACGCCGCCGAGGAAATCGCCCCGCCCGATCCGGAGCCCGAGCCCGCGGGGGAGCCCGAGCTGGCCTGAGGCCATGCCGGATGGCACGGGCCCAGGCCAGACCGGTGTGCGTCAGCCCGGCGAGGGCGGCCCGACCATGCCGCCGCCGACCCGCAGGTGCGTGCCGATCCGCCCCACCACCGTCCCCGGCTGCGACTGGAACGCACGGGCGAACACCCCGCCGAAGCCGGCCGCGGACGTGAACACGCCCCAGGTGGTCTCCCACGGGACGAGCTCACCGTCCGGGCCCGGGCACATCTCGGGGATGACCATGATCCGGCGCTGCAGCACGTAGGAACCGCCCATGGCCTGGTTCAGGGCGTCCCGCCAGCCCTGCTCGGTCGTGTCCCAGCCCGCCACCACGCCGGCCCCGCCGTGCAGCAGGGTCGGCTTGAGCACGAGGTCGGCCTGACGGGCCAGGGCGTGCTCAAGCAGGTCCGCGCTGCTGCCGTCCTCAAGCATGACCGGCCCTGGGCGCACCATCCTCGTCCAGGGCAGGACACGGTCGATCGCGGCCTGCTGAGCCGCGGTGAACAGGTGCCGCTTGGCGTGGTCGGAGAGCATGGCCAGTGGCGCCTTGCTTCCGTACAGCTCGGAGTCCATGGGGGTGAACATCTTCACCTCGTCACGGGCGACGGCGTCGAGCACCGGCAACATCAGCTCGGGCCCGCCCGGCTCCAGCAGGTGCTCGGACAGGAAGACGCGGAAGATGATGTCGACTGGCTGGCCGCGCAGCAAG
>Ga0134128_10003966_pt1 | contig 18129 bp, 9 predicted proteins | sample KB31754_FD_96462 | JGI IMG/M metagenome (GOLD analysis project Ga0134128, IMG submission 96462) | Terrestrial soil microbial communities with excess Nitrogen fertilizer from Kellogg Biological Station, Michigan, USA - KB3-175-4 | ecosystem: Environmental > Terrestrial > Soil > Unclassified ... | reverse complement strand
TATGTGCTGTCGTATAGAAAAATGCTGAACCCGCGAGTATCAAGGTAATTCTTGTCGGTCACCTTCATCTCAAAATCGGCAGCTGACAAGCATGGGGCAAATATTAGGACCGAAAGAAGACAAACTCCGATGCGGGTGAACATTGGTCTTGGTAATGCTCCTTCGTCCAACATGATATGACACATGCACACTGTTCAGGCGGGACGCATAGGCAAGTTGCGGGGACCCGATGATGTCGAGCGCCGAACCCGTCGTGCCGCAGTGGTCTAACCGCATGACAAAGCCATCGTTGAGTCCGTGTGCTCGCCAATCAGGTTCACGCGGCCGGGTGCACCGAAGATTCCGCGTGGACTCGTCCCATGAACTGCCCGGAACCGCGTTACGACTGCATCCGCTTCGCTTGCCAAAGCCACAGGATCAACTGCCGAAGGGGCCATGGGTGCTCGTATGTGTCTCCCCAAATGTGCGTGTCCTGTGCGGCTTTCATCGAGGCAAACTCGATTTCAATTCCACGAAGCCTCGATCTGTTCGAGGGTCTTTTCTTTGGTTTCCGGCAAATGCGCCTTTATAAACAGGAAGCCGGCCACGCAGATTGCGGCATAGATCCAGAAGGTCTTTGCGGCACCCAGAGAGTGGTTAAAGAGGGGGAAGGTATAGGTTAGGACAAAACTAGCCACCCAGAGTGCCGTAACCGCAATCGACATTGCCGCGCCGCGGATGCGATTGGGGAAGATCTCTGAGATAACGACCCAGGTCACGGGCGCCAGTGACATTGCATAACATCCGATGGCAGCGACCACGAAGACCAGCATGTGAACACCGCGACTGTGGACGTAGTAGAAAGCTCCCAGGCAGGTATAGATGATCGCAAGTCCCGCGGATCCAGTGAGCATCAAGACGCGCCGCCCATAGCGATCCACAAGTCCAATCGCAACGAATGTGAAGATGAGGTTCACTGTTCCCGTAACGACAATGTTGAACAGAATGTCGGAAACGCTGTACCCGGCGGCAGAGAAAACTTCCTCTGCGTAATTGAAGATTACGTTGATACCGCACCACTGTTGCAGCACGGCGAGAACAATTCCAAGCGACAGCACCCTCAGCATCCGAGGTTCAAATAGAATACGCAGATCCAATCGGTTTGCGTCGTTGACGACCGTGGCCTCAATCTCACTTAAGGCCTGTTCACCATATGCTTCGCCGCCAATCCGGGAAAGCACGCGTCTGGCCGGTTCATGCGCTCCATTCTTTGCGAGCCAGCGCGGGCTCTCAGGCAACAGGAACATCGAGATGAAGAAGAGTACCGATGGTATTGCAGTCACGCCGAACATCCACCGCCATCCGACTTGACCGTTCCATGACTGCAGGATCTGGATTGCTGTCGCATCAGGAGGAACGGGCTTCGCGATCAGCCAGTTGACCAGTTGAGCCAGCAGAATGCCAACCACGATTGTCAATTGATTCAGCGAAACCAGTTTGCCTCGATACTGGGCTGGCGCTACCTCCGCGATGTACATGGGGGAAAGACTCGAAGCCATTCCGATAGCGAGTCCGCCTAGGATTCTCCAGGGCACAAAGACAGCAAAAGACGATGCCATACCGGTGCCAATCGACGAGATCGCGAAAACCACTCCCGCCGCGATCAGCAACCGCTTCCTGCCCAGACGATCACTCAGCCCGCCAGAGATCAGCGCTCCAACCAGGCAGCCAACGAGTGCGCAACTCATTGCCCAGCCTTGTTGTGTGGGATTGGTCAGATGAAAGAACTTTTCGTAGAACGGCTTAGCGCCTCCGATGACTACCCAGTCATAGCCAAAGAGCAAACCACCGAGAGCAGCGACCGCCGAAATGGCGTAGACGTACGCAGTATCAAAGTTCTCCGCTTGGGTCGTGACCTCCGTCTCTTTTTTCACGGCACCGATCATAGAAAATTGGCCATTCGTTCGAGCCTTTCGCATCATTGCCGCATTGTTGCGGCAGCAGGAACTCGCGTGAGGAACTCTAATTCCTGCTGCGCAGCAATGTGGTTGCAGTCGAGCGAGAGCACTTGATTCAGCAGTTCCATAGCGCGTTTAGGGTTCCGTAAGCCGAGTTCACTGAGCGCGAGCAGGAAAACGCAGTCCACTTGATTCCTCTTCTGGAGGTCATCCTCGAACAGTAGCAAGTTCGGGAGTGAGGTGGCGAAGTAGTCGATCTTCACGTCTGCTTCCATCTGCTTCTGAGCAAAATCTCGCATTTGCCTCAATAGATTTGCCGCTTCCGCTTTATGGCAAAGCGCCTCAAGGCTTTTTGCACGATAGTAGGTGAGCCAGGTAATCGGGCCGTCATCGTCAGCTGCTCTTGTCCAGCACTGGCGAGCCTTGTCCTCACGCCCCGTCTGCGAGAGAGCCAACCCAGTGAAATAGTCCAGATGAGTTTCGCGAGTGAGCAAGTGCTTGCCTTCTCCCAGACTCTGCGGATACTCTCGCGCTGCAGAAAAGTGCGCCAAAGCTTGTTTTGGATTCCTACTCTCCAAGAGCGAACGGCCGAGCAGAATGTGGGCCCATACATACTGGCCCGAAACTAAGCCTTCTCCGCCTTCCCAAGGATTGAAGCGGCGCGACAGCAGCATTTCTAAAGCTTGTTCTGCGCGGCCGGTCTGGTTCAGAAGCGTTATGAACTCCACCATCAGATCGTCTCGTTGCGACACGAGATGGGGATGCTTTTCTAACGTTGCGAGCCGCTGCGATGGGCCGACTCCGGTACGCTTGCGCAGCTGATCGGCTTCATATAGCAGGCGTGCGTCAGACGGATTCGCTTTGAAGGCATTCTCATATGCAGCGAGCGCCCCACGCGCGTCTTTGCCTATGTTGAAGTATGCGATACCGAGATTCCGCCAAGGAATAGCAAAGGACGGGTCAATCTGAACGCTCGACTCCCATTCTCGGATTGCCTCCTCGTAACGTTTCTTGTCATAGAACAAATTGCCGAGGTAATAGTGTGCTCGGGCATCAGAAGGGTTCTGGGCCAGCGCAGTCTGAAGCACGATCATCTCTTCGATCCGGGCGGGGAAACAGTAATCCGGCGACGCGTTTGCCGCAGCCACCCAACTTGCGATAGCCGACGAGTGGTTTCCCAGCCGGTCATTGCAATCGCCCAGCAAGTACAGTGCAATTGGACCGACGTAGCGCCCAGATTTGCTTGTGTATCCTGATAGCAGCTCTCTAGCCTCAGCCCAGAACCCCGCTGCTGCATAGTCGAGGGTCAGATCCAATTTGAGTTGCGACTGAACCCTTTCCGCGACCTGCGATTCTGGAAGCTCATTTCGGGCCCCACCTTCAGCGGAGAGAATCTCTAGTTCGTGTAGGGACCAAGCATCGAGCGGGTCGAGCCCCTGGGTTTCTCTCGCACACGCGGCTGCCTGCGTGGACGCTCCCAGGCGCCGGAGAATGGCAGTGCGCAAATTACGGGCATTCAGATTCTCGGAGTTCGTTTTCAGTGAGAGTTCCAAATGCTCAAGCGCGCGCTCGAAGTGCAGACGGCGGCAATCGATTTGAGCCAAGTGATAGTGCGCGGCAGACTGCCAAGCATAGTTCCAGGTTGCCTTGTACAACGCTGCATACGCTTCTTCTAGACGCTCCTGATATTGCAGAGCAACTCCGAGATAGTAATATGCGTCGCCTGCTACGGGATTCGGATTTCTCCTCGTTAGCCGTTCAATGGCGCGGCGAAAGTGCATTTCAGCTTCGGAGAACTGCCCTCGTTTAAACTTCAGCAGCCCCAAAGCCGTGTTGCACCTGTTATCTAGCGGATCGCGTTCCAGAGCTTCTTCCCAATACGGCTCTGGATAACGAGTCGCATGCCTGTACTGCTCTAAATGCAGGCCGGTGACGTACAGCTCATCATTAGAAGTAATCTCCTTTGGCCGTGGAGGCTCCGTAGCCGGTGCAGGAAGAGAAGTTGCCGTGCTGCGTGCTGTTGGTGGAGCGTACTGAACGATTTCTTGTCCATGGCTTGTGAGCAAACGAACCAAACAGTCGCCGGTGCCACGAACTTCCCGAAGGTAAGGCTTGCCAGGTATCAAATCGCTAATGTCTTCGAAGACGGGTTTGCCGCCCCCCGTGACCAGCAACTTCGCTTTTTCAAAACGTTCAGTGACACACACACCGACTCTTAATTTTCCATCAATTGGTTCCACATTGAGCGCGGCGAATCGGTTGGCGTTCTTGGCGGGGCCGATCTCCTGGATCGGATACCAGAATTGACTCCAGGTACGAGTCTCGTAGGGGTGAAGCCAGGAGAAGTCGGGCTGATTATCCGTAAAGACGCCGGCCATCAGTTCGATGTAAGGCCCATCAGCATCGGTCAGGTTCCGGTCCCATGCGTAACCAAATTCCGCGTTGCCCCATGTCCAGAGCTTCTTCCCGGGAGCAATATGGCGATTCGCAAAATGCACTACACCCGCATTCTTCTGATAATCGTAGCCGCCAAAGAAGTCGTATTCCGATTCCGTAACCATGTAGGATGTTGGCACAGGAATGTTCTTGTACCACGAGATGTCGACACCCTTTCTGTAGTCGACACCGTAGTAAAAATTGCGTGCGATCGGAAAAGAAGAGATGGCGCGCTTGGCGTGGTCGGCTACGTATGTCACGTCAGGGGGAAAAAATGCCTGGTAATGATCGTGTACGCGAATGCCAACATTGGCCCACCACAAGAATGTCTGAACGAAGGGTGTCCGATTGTATAGCCGGACCTTCGCCTCGATGTACGACCTGCCAGGGTGCAAGCAGATACCAACCATGCCCTTCATGCGAGTCATGGGATCGTGCTCGCTCATCCAGATTGTGGTGCTTCCATCTTCACCATGCTCGATCGCATGTTGGACGGGCATGTAGGTGGATGGGCGGTGATGTTGGGGCCAATTGAATTCAACCCCGCCAGAAATCCACGGTCCCAACAATCCAACAAGGGCCGGCTTGATTACATTCTGCCGGTAGAAGAAATCGTAGCCATTCGTTTTATCCTGGCCGATGTGGATGCGTCCGCCAATGTCCGGGAGCATCATCAAGTAGACGTATTCGTTTTCAAGAAAAACCGCTTTGTATGCTTTCTCTGACCTTTCGTTGGAAACGCGATCTGTAATCGGGTTCGGGTACACCTTCCCACTACTGCCCTGGTAAACCCGCTTCTCAAAGAACATCGGGTTCTTATCGGGCGCTTGTTCGGGATACGTAGGGATCACGACTTGATCTTCCCAGGCCCTAACCTTCTTACGCTCCGATTTCGTCACCGTCGCATCTCCTGTATTGCCTTCTTGGTGTGAACAACTGTGATCGCCGAACGGAAGATTCTCTTAAACCCAATTCTGACCGTTAAGAAATCGCGACGAGTCACAGGTGGAAAACGCCATGCCGTTAACGTACACGGTACAGCTTAATCCCGCACTGGTTGAGGTGTCAAACAAAAAATTTGATATCGGTTTAAGCGGGTCGGCTAGGAAATACGCACGTGATTGTTCTGCTGCGCGGATGCGGATATCCGATCCACGAACAACTCCAGATTGGACCTCATGACGATGTGGGGGTTCAGTTTGATTTGGTGGGGTGGACACTTTCCCTCTGCAAGGAACTTGTACAGAGCCTCAAAAGCCATCCGTCCCTGGGCCTCAGGCCGCTGGTAGATGGTTGCTAGGATTCTGCCCGATCTGAGGAACGGCACGAGTTGGGCAAATAGATCCGTAGTAACGACCGAAATGCGGCGTTCAGGATCAAGTTCTTCGAGCGCCTGAATGACTCTTACGGAGTTTGCCGTGCTCACATATAGCGCTTTGAGCGAACGATCACGTGCCAGCAGTTTTCGAGTCTGGTTGTAAGCAGCACCTTCATCGTCGTGAGTTTCGATTATCCCGGATAAGCCGAGGGATCCATTGACAGAGCTCAAACTCTGCTTAAAGCCGCGCACCTTCTCCGAGTGGTCAATAGTTGAGAGATCACCAGTGAAAACACCAACCGTGCCGGGCTCCTGCACCGTAAGGTGTAGGAATTCCGCTACCATTGCGCCGCTCACAAAGGGGTCGGCCGATACTGCGGTCAACCGCTCTGTGCCTGGTGCATCGGTGGATACGCACACGACGGGAATCCGCCTCTGCGCCGCACGGCGAATCCATATCTTCAACTGCCCCGGGTGGCCCGGAGCGATGATGATGCCTTTGCTGCTGTCCTCAAGCGCCTCGCGGAACAACTCCTCATCGCCTTCTCCTAGTGCTGGATGAGTGCGAAACTGCAAGTCCACACCTGCCTGAAAAGGGCTTGATGCCTCTCGAATCCCACCGCGCACAGCATCAAAGAACGATGCGATTCTCGCCGGAAGATTCACTGACAACCGGAGCTGGCGAGGCGCTTTCAAGTAGCGGGCCGCTAGGTTAGGCCTATAGCCTAATGTTTGGGCCATCTTCAACACGCGTTCTTTGGTGATGGCATTGATGCCGCCGCGGCCGTGTATGGCACGATCCACGGTGCCGATTGAAATTCCCAGCGCTCGAGCAATGTCCTTGATACCAGAGGGTCTGCTGTCCCGGGGAGCCGCCTCAGCGGCGGGGGACTCGCTGCTGGGCGATGGCAAGGGTTCTTGAACGCCTTTTGGCTTTCTGGCCATGAGGAACTCGGTAGCAAACACGAAATACCGGGTACGTTGACGGAACTCAGTATACTCGCATTCAAATCAGCGGAGAACAGCTTCTATCACAAACGTGTATATCGACCTTGGGTGAAGACGTGTACTGACCACCTTCTGACCGGCGCGATTTTCAACCTTGAGGCTTTCCGCGTGCTGCTTCCAGTCAGGTACGCCGGAAGCTGGACTTGGAGCCGTAGTGGTTGCGATCAGCTGCACATTGTCGCCGAGTACCGAGAAACCTGAAAACTCGAATGTGTCCTTCTCTGGAGCATCTCCGGTAACTTTCACGACGACAACCTTTTGGGAAGTGGGATCATAGGCAGCAATAGAGTTCCGGTCCCCAACGGAAATCAACTGAGATCCTGGTCGAAGGTAACGGGTAAACTGCCCGTAAACGTAAAACTTGCGATTGACCCGGACGAAAGGTGTGTTTTCCGAACTCGCCTTGTCATGGGTATCCACATAATTGGCATTGATCAGGCCCCACCCATACTCACGCACGTCCGGCTCGACAGGCTGCCAATAAATCCAGGCCCTCGGCGTGAGATCCTTCAAGTCGCGAATGATCGCCTGCGCCATCATGTATCCCGACCCGTCCCCATCGCCGTACTCCGATTGCCATAAGCGTTTCGTCCCGGTCACGCGTCGCAGCTCGACGCGATTCGGTCCTCGATATGGTTCCGTTCCATTTGAATAACCATGCACGTTGACGAGTCCGACCAGACCGCGCGTTGCTGTGCTGTAGCTATTCCAAGTGTTCAGCCCCGCGTCGATGTTGTTCTCGTCAGCCGCTGCTATAACGACATTATTGAGGTGTACGCGATTAAGGGCTCGCCGAAGACTCTCCAATATCGTCTGCTGGGTCGCGATGTCGAAATGGCACCCTTCCTGGCGCCCAGGATATTTCCACCAGTCCGCGGAAGGTTCATTGAGGGGTTCGACTGAATCGAAGTTGATTCCCCAATGGTCTGCTGAATATCGCGCCACGGACGCGAGGTAGAACGTAAAACGATCGTAGCTTTCAGGAGCGAGGCAGTCGCCACCAGTATCGCTGCCTGAAGTACTCCGGTTCGAATTCATCCACCACATAGGCGAGTCGGAAAACATCTCGAACACGGTCGCACCACGTGCACGCGCTTTCTGCATCATCGAACGCTGATTCTCGTCCACCGACCAGTTCCATGTTGTGGGGTCATTTTTATTTCGGTCAGCCCAGTAGCCGTGGATATCCATCTGCCACTGCAGTTTTGGTCCCTTGTTCTCCTGCGGCTGATTTGTTCCGCCACCGCCCACGTTATAACGAACAATGTTGAGTCCCAACCCGGGGTAACCGTCCGTCGACTTCATTGTGTAGATCAGATCGGCGTAGTAATCCGCGTTTGCGGTGCCGCCGATCGCCCGAGCCCACCACGCCAGAGAACTACCCCAACCTTCCCATTGGCCAAGATTCTTGGTGGGATTGACTTTCACTATTACAGTTGCAGGCCCACTTTGCTGCGCATGCGCTCGAAGTGAGAGCACACATCCAGTGAGCAGAGCAATCACGAACGCCGATGACAGTCGAAGTTTCTCTTTTGTTCGTTCTGAAATGACCCTAGTGCTCGTTCGCATTGGATTTCCTAATCGTGTACACGAATTGTTGAATCTGGTTTTGTTGCTTGTTAGTTGCATCGGTCTCGCTCTTCCGTAGTCGATCGAAAATCGCGAACTCTTCCTGCGCAAGAGTGCCCTTACCTGCCCTTGCTAAGGCTTGACCCAATCGATAATGGAAATTCGCTGAGTTCGCATTCACCTGCAGGGCATGCTCGTACTGCACAATGGCGCCCTCATAGCCGTGCCGCTCCGAATAGAGGTTCCCAAGCTGGAAATAAGCATCGGCGTAATTTGGATCAAGCGTGAGTGCGTGCCTCAGCAGGGATTCAATTTGGCTGACGACTTGGGGACTTGAATCAATGGGAGTTCCTCTCCATAAACAGAGGGCAAGGTCATAGTTGAGTTCCGCATTCTCAGCTTCGTGACTCAGAAAGCTTTGAAGACGAGAAAGAATTTGAGGGGCTAAATCTGGCGAAGCGCCATCGCACGCTTTCCCCAGGAATGTAACCGGTAGGAGATCGGAAGGGGCCAGGTCAGAAGCGCGGAAGTAGGCCCGAACTGCTTCATCGGTTTTTCCCGCACCATAAAGAGCGATGCCTAGCCCATCGTGCAGCTGGGCGGATTGAGGAAACCGTACCGTTCCCGCCTTGAACACCTCGATGGCGGCAGTGAAGGTCTGATGCAGCAAGAGTTCGGCGCCCCAGTTAAGGATGTTCTGCTCGCTGGGATCCATGCGCGCTGCCTGCTCGTATTGCGCGGCGGAAGAGAGATAGTTCCGCGATTTTTCTTCGACTTCACCAAGAAGGCTGTGGAGTTCCGCGGAGTCATGCAAGTTGATGAGTTTGTGGAGCTGCTCGCTCGCTTCGTTAAATTGCCCGATCTGTTCTAAAGCCAATGCGAGGTCAAAGCCGTTGTTGTAAGCCGATGGAGTGATTTCCTGTGCACGTTTCAGGAATGGGATAGCCTCGCGAAGCTTCCCTCCTTGAATGTAGAACTCGCCCAGATTGTGATTTGCATCGTAACTCTGGGGCTCCATCTGGGCGACTCTCTTGAACTGACGTTCTGCCTGCTCCACTCGGCCCAGCGTGAGAAGATTTGTACCCAGCGCTGTCCGTGCTTCTGCCACAGTTGGCTTCAGTTGAACAGCCTTGGCAAGGAAGGGATTCGCTTCTTTTTGCTTGCCCTGCGCAACATAGACGAGACCCAAGAGCTCATTGACCTCAAAGCTGCTAGGAGCGGACTTGATCAAAAGCTCCAGCTCGCGTTGGGCTGGAGTGTATTGCTGAGCCTTGTACGCTGCGAGTGCAGACAAGAATTCACGTTTTGTTTCGCTCTCAATCTGCTCGCGATGCGAAGCCTGGTGCCGCGGGCCAGCTGCGGGCACTTGTGGTCGGAGAATGGGCAAGAAGATCAGGAGTCCAATCCCCGAGAACATTACACTCAGGAATCTTCCAAAACCACGGTCTGCCACTTCCCGCTTCTGAACTCGCCGCAGCTTCGGCTCCGGTTGAGTTGAATCCTGCGGCTTCGTTTCATCACCTCTGGTGTAGCGATGTCATTTGGCGGTCACAGACAGATTATCGAACTGGGCATGGTCCCACTCAGTTCCGAGCGCAAACATACCATGCGTGTGCGCAGCGTCGTCGATCGAAACCACAGTCTTGCCGTCAATGGTTCCTTCCACGTGCTTGCCGCCGAAACGCAATTCAAGGTGATGCCACTGCTTCCGATCCATTTGAGTTTCTCCTGAACCGAGAGTGACAATCGGCTTCTTGAACTCAGCTGAAAATACCTTCCAAGAGCCGTCCGGAGCGACGGAGAAGATGTAACCGCTTGGCCAGCGTGCGTTCTGGTCTTGAAACACATCCGCAGAGTCAATGCGCCCGATAAGAACGGCGGGGGAAGTTGACAGGAAGCGAACATCTGCAGCGATGCTGTAGTCGGTCCAGGCCGAATCTCCCGCCATGGTGAATGGATCTGGGAGTGGTCCCCAGGGGATCGGCTTCGTAGTGATGACCTGTTCGAGACACCTGCCGGGACGCCCCACACAAGCATGCACCTCGAATGCTCCGTCCTGATCGGAAAGGTACTTTGGCGCATGGCTTGTCGCAGTCTGCTCAAAGTTGTCGCTGTAGGGCATCGGGAAGGCTCGCGGCGGCGGTGGCGTAGCAGTTCCCTTCGCTTGCCCCGTCGTCGTTGTAATCGAGTACAGCGAATTGGGATCAAAGGTGTATGCGAAGACTCCGTTCATCGGATGAAGCACAGCGACACGTTCGAAGACGTGCGTGTCATTTGTCTCCCACACGTACACGTCTGAACTGGCGAGTCCTCCTCCGATCTTGAATCTAGCTGTCTGCGGCTGGGACGCATGAATTGTCTCGAGCACCACGCTCCAGTTCTTGTGATCCGGCGAGCGAAGCGTGACATAACTGCCTTTGCCCGGAAGACTACCCGATGAGGAGTCGAGATATTGCCAACCAGGCTGCGCGAACTGAGTTGTGTGTGCGGTCGCCCAAATTGTTCCCTGAACATCGTAGTGGCCGGACCAGGGCGTGTTTGCGTACATCAACCCGGAGTTCGGAGCAGCGAGATTGTCATAGTAGGAGGTGATGGGGCTCCAGATCTCGGTCGCGGTCAACGATCCCTCGAGATAGTTTTGATTGTAAAGATGTGCAAGGATACGTCCACCGACAGGCCAATCACGGCTGAGGTAGGGGCCACTGCCGCTGTTCGGCTGGTCCTCCGATGACCACAGCGGTTTCCCAGTCTTTCGCGCCGTCTCAGTAGTTGTGATCTTTCCGTTCACCAGTGGGTAATGCACACCAATGACACTGACGGCATCGGCCAGCGCGGGATCTTTCAGAATTGCATCAGCAATCGCCCATTGGCCCTCCCCCTCTCCGGAATACTCATCGCAGCAAACAATTTGGGTTGTGAGATGGTGAGCTTTCAGCTGCTGGGCTAATTCCTTGACATATGTAGCATCGAATACTTTCTCGTTCCAGATTCCTGCGTATTTGATATCGAGGTGATGATCTTTTCGCGCCGCCTCAATGAACCGGGCAACATAATCGGCCATTGCAGGTGTGTAGAGCGAGTCCTTTCCCACCCAACCCGGTGCGCCCCAAGGAAGGACTTCCAGAATAATGTTCGGATTCCGCTTCTTGGCCTCTTCCATCAGCCACCACTCGTATCCCCTGTTTGAGTCGTAGTCCGAGGGGGTGCGCATGAAGCTTGGCTCTGAGCCATCGGTTGAATTGACGTCCGCTCCAATCTCAACTTTGAGGTGTTGAAGCGCCGTACCATAGCCGGGTTGGAATAGGAAATCAAGAATCTGACTGCGTTGCGGTTCCGGATAATCGATCAAAAGACGTGAAGATGCGCCGGCGCTGAGGGCGCCGATTCCATCGAATAGCCGGCCTGTGCCGTTCCCGTCCAGAACGATTTCGGTCTGCTGTCCCTGCAGCCTTAAGGTCGAGCAAATTACAGCGCAGAAGCACAAAATGATTAGAGGAAAGAACGTTGTTGAATTTAAGATTCGGCAGACGCGCCACGTACACATTCTTATTGCTCCCATGAAGGGGAGTTCATCCCCAAAATCTCACGCACTGCGTACAAGGGGAAAAGGGTGCTCGAGCTCATACGACGACAGCAACTTTTGGGAAATAACCCATTCGGAGCCGCACTCCTTGCAGCACCCGTTGATGTCCAAGGGTCCGATGTGGAAGCATTCGCAACACTGAAACTGGTTGGTCGTGAACTTGTGAAATGTCAAGATACTGCCGAGAGATCTACTCGCACCCAAACTGCATTATTTCGTGCTCTTTTGGCCCGCGTCCATCAGGAAGAATCAGATTGACGTTTTGTCTGCGCCAACACAGCCAGCTCACGAGCATGGGCGTTCGGTAGATAACTGAGTGCCTCAATCGCAAGCCGGACCTTCTCTTCCGTTTCTGAACTGACCGCGCGAGTCTTGTTCATTACATAAGACACAGTGGCAGTCGATACGCCCGCCAATTGGGCCACATCGCGAATTGTGGGTCGACCGGAATGCGACTGCACGCTTCCGCCCTTCTGCGCTACAAACAACGTGCGCGGGAAGAGGGAGGCCTCCTCCCGCGCATTTGTGGCCTACCATAGGAACTTCAGCGCGAACTCAACTTCACGTCCGGTACCGCTCGTGCTATTTATCACTCCGAATGGGTTGGACGCGCTGTTATTCAGGAAGTTCCCATTCCCGATCGAACTTGCGAAGTTCGGGTGATTGAACAGGTTGAAAAACTCAGCCCGGAACTCAAGGTTCGTGCTTTCCGAGGGGCGGAATTTCTTGAAGATCGAGAAATCCACGTCGTTATATGACGGCCCGTGCACCTGGTTCCAGGGACCTCCGAGAGGACTGAAATCAGTCTGGCCAATGGTCGTTGCTGCCGGAGGTTGGACGAACCCTGCGGCATTGAGGAAAGGCGCGATCCCATGTGGTCCTTTGTGAGCATATGGGCTCACTCCATTCGCAAGCGGTGCATAGCAGTGGAAATTACCGCTCATCGTACCGGTCGGGCAGCCGAGGGTGAAGGGGAAACCGTTCTGAGAAGTAACAATCCATTGCGTGCTCCACCCGCCGATAACAGCGTCAGCCACGCCGGACATGTTCTTTCCCACAGCCCTGTCCTTACCGATCGGCAATTGCCAGATGCCGCTGGCATGGAAGATATTCGGGACATCATTGCTGCAGAACGAGTAGTCCCTGGTGAGCCCGAACCCGGCGAGGGTTGGCGCACGATTAAACTGGTTTTCATTCAGGCCAAGGATATTTCGGTAGTCATCCTTGCATACTGACCTCGTGTAATCGGCGAGCACATTTAGCCCTTGGCTGAATCGTCGCTCGAACGTGACCTGAAGAGCATTGTAGTAAGCCGAGCCATTGGGTATCAGGTAGTCACTGTTCTGTCCAAAGTCGGGGAAAGGAAGATAAGGCGTAGTGCTCGTCCCGGGGGGGAGAATCAGGTTCGGGATGTTTCGCTTCGATCCATTCAGCAAATGATGGGTGTTGTTGCCGACGTAAGCAACCGTGATCGTCTGGCTGTGCGACAACTGGTATTGCACCGATCCGTTCCATTGTTGCGTATAAGCGGTCTTCCATGGACGCTGGAAACCCGTTAATCCCAACCCGTTCGGACTGAAATTCGGACTTGCAGGATCGGGGTTTGCAGCCGTGAGGCCGTTTTCGAGCGTAGCCGACTGACCGTTTGGATACGTTAACGGGAGAATGTTTCCGTTTGGCGCGAAAAACCCTAGATTCACGGCAAACGGGTAGTTATAACCCGGATCGGGCGCGCCGCCGAGGTTCTCAAACCCGCCATAGAAAACCCCAAACGCGGCACGAGCGACAAGCTTCTGCGTGACCTGATACGCAAGGCCGACCCTGGGAGCAAAGTTCGTCATTGGCGTGGTGAAGATACTCGAACCACTGATGTAGTTGAGTGAAATGCCATCCTGCGCCAAGAGGGGAGCAAAGGCCGGCGATAACGCGGCACTCTTCTGCTGCGAGAGGATGTCATACTGTGCGCCTGCCCCGTTTACGTTGGGCATTACGAGACCAGCTTCCTTGCCATTCCCGCTGCCTAAACCTCCAAAGATTTCCCAGCGCAGACCCAGATTCAGCGTAAGCTTTGACGTCGCTTTCCAGTCATCCTGGAAGTAAGTACCCATGTAGTGGCGCAGATCGTCCGGCTGCGTAATATTGGAAGCAAACACCGCGTTGGCGCCGCCCACATTGTTGACTCCGTTGGGAACGGTCGCCGCAGTCGGGATTAGGAGAATATCCGCCTCCCCCACTCCACCAGTGCTGGCACCCGCTACGCCAGGGGTCATGCCCGTATACCCGCCGAACGAAAATTCACCACGCGACCAGGCGGGGTCAACCCAAGGGAAGTGCATTCTCTGATACTCGAATCCTCCCTTGAAGCTGTGTCCACCGTGAATCTTGGTTAGGTTTTCAGTGAATTGAATCGTGTCGCTGGTGCGATTGTTGGGACTGGCGAAGGCGCCCGCGCCCAACGAAGTCAGTCCACTTACATCGATCGTTGGCAGCCCCCCGTTTTGGGCGGTTTGCGGAATACCCTGGATGCCGTAATTCGCTGGGATTCCATTGCGAAGCGCGCTTGCGGGCTGCGAGGAAGTGTAAAGATGACTGTAGCCGAATCGTGCTTCGTTGATCAGAGTGCTCGAAAAAGTGTGGGTTTCGCTCGCTGCAACATTCATCGAGTGGTCAATAAAGTCACCACCGCCGAAGCCAGTGTTATCGGCATCCCCGGTGAAATCTCCGGGGAAATTCGCGTGTCTGCGGCTGTAACTCACCCTGCCAAACAATTGGTCCCGCTGGCTGATGTTGTTGTCCACGCGAACATCAAAGTGGTTGTTGTCGTCGGGCCGGCTGCGGTCGATAAGGTAATTGTTGGAAAACACGCCAGAGACGTTGGCCGCTGGATAAAGCTGCAAGAGCTTCAGAGCATTGGGATCAATGCGGTTGGATGGCAACTGATTCATGAGGGCCTGTTGCGCAGGAGTCGTGAAATCAGTCTGGCTACCAATGGTCCCGCTGTAGAAAGGATCACGCACATAGCCAGAGGCGCTCGCAACTAAGCCGGTTACCGGATCAGCCGAACCGGCCGTAACAGTCCGAGTAGTGGCTGGATCGAAAATTGTGGCGTCATTAAAAGTTCTGCCGAGCAAATCTGTATGCGTCGAGGACGTACTAGTGAACTGGTCCCGGTAGTCCAGAAAACCGGCTTGAGATTCCGCGAGCGTCGGCACGGTCGCCTTGTGCAGAGTGCTCTGGCGAATGCGAGTGCCCTCGTAATCCCCAAAAATGAACAGCTTATTTTTCACGATGGGCCCGCCAGCGGAGGCCCCGAACTGATTCCGGCGGAGCATATCTTTCTTCTGGTTTTGACAGGGTTGGTTATTCGTGAGTTCGCTAAAGCACCATTTGCTCACGTCGAACGCATCGAACATATCGTTGCGCACAAACTCCCACGCGCTGCCATGGAAGTTATTCGTGCCCGACTTGATTGCCGCATTGACGACTGCACCGCCAGCTCGTCCAAACTCCGCGCTGAAGTTGCTGGTTTGAACCTTGAATTCCTGGATCGCGTCCGGCGGCGGGAGATTTGCATACGCTGCGCCATTCAGAAAATCGACGGTGTCGTTGTTGTTGTCAATTCCGTCCAGCAGGTAGTTGTTATGAACCGTGGTGAGGCCGTTCGCAACAAAACTGCCTGTGGCGTCCAGCCCGCGAGTTGGGTTCAATTTAGTTACACCGGCTCCCAGTTGCGCCAGAAATGTGTAGTTGCGGCCGTTCAATGGCAGATCGTTGACCTGCTGGCTTGTCGCAACCGTGCCAACCGACGCATCCTGCGTTTGAAGCTGTGGTGCCACGGCGGTAACCTCTACCGATTCGGTGGCTGCACCGGCTACAAGCTGGAAATCGGCGCGAGCCTGCTGCTGAACGTTGACGGTCAGGTGAGTTTTTGCCTGACGGAACCCACCCGCCTCCGCAGTAACCGTGTACGGTCCGATTTTGACCGGACTGAATGTGTAAGTACCGTCGCCAGCGGTCACCACTGTTGTGCTAAGGCCGGTACCTTCATTGGTCAATGTGACCTTGGCATTGGCAACGACCGCTCCTGAGGGATCGGTAACGGTTCCTCGTACCGCTCCCGCATCTACCTGGGCGATCGCGGGCACGGAAAACAGCAAAGTCGCTAGCAGAGCGACGAAAACGGCACTTCGTGGTTCAAATAGGGTGAGTCTCGACATGGCCCCCTCCGGCTCTTATGTGTACGTACACGCTATCGTGCACGTACACGATTAGTCTTTTCGTACTACCTTGTCAAGAAAAAAATGCGAGGAAATTCAGAAAAACGGTTAGGTGGGGTCCGGAGTTTCTACGCGGCCCAACGTCCACCCGATCAATGGTTCTACTCCGCCGCTAGAGCAGGCTGGAGCCCGCTTTCACCACATTTAAGTGTGGGGTTTGTACACAGCGAGGTGGTATCGTGTACGTCACCGTATCCTAACCTGATTCCCCTTTTCAAGCGGGTCCTACGGACAATGTGACCGAAGCGGTACAGCTCATTTCGCGGGCTCGTCCACTTGCAAGATCTGGTCAGGCTTCACGCCCAAGAGCGTCTGCCTAATCCCACTTGGCCATCGGATCTCAATCTCCTTGACTGTCGCCACAGGACCGAGTCCGAAATGGACTCTTTTGTCGCTCGAAGAGAGATAGCTGCCTGAGGTAGTCACATTCGCATACTGTGACCCTTCCGTCGTGACGAGTTTGACGGACGCGCCGATTGCGTCACGGTTGCTTTTGTGACCGACGAAATTCAACGTGAGCCAATGATTTTGGGTGTCGGTTTCGTTGCGAAGGATGTGAAGAGGCCCATTGTTCTCGAGAACAACCGCATCTAAACGCCCATCGTTATCAATGTCGCCGATGGCCATGCCCCTGCTTGCCCAGGGTTCATGAAACACGGAGCCAGACTGGTCCGAGACATCAACGAATCCCTTTCCCGTATTCCGAGCCAGCAGCATTGGCTCACGGTAATGCAGCTGCGGATAGTTGAGTTCGATGTTGTCCATTACGTGGGCTTGTGCGACCAGCAGGTCTTTCCATCCGTCATTGTCATAGTCAATAAAGCGCATACCCCAGCCGGAATGGAGAATTGTCATGGAACCTAAGCCAGTGCCGTCAGTTGAATAGGCGAACGTTCCATCACCATTGTTGTGGTATAGCGAATATTTCTGATATGCGAGATCACTGATGACGACATCCGCCAGTCCATCGTTGTCGTAGTCAGCGAAATCTACCCCCATCCCCGCGAATGCACGGCCGTCTCCGTCTACACCAACACCGGCAAATAGTCCTACCTCGTCGAAAGTACCATCGCCTTTGTTCTGGTAAAGAAATTCTGGAATGGAGTCATTGGCAATGATGACATCGATATGACCATCGCCATTGAAATCGCCGATTGCGATGCCCAGCGCTTTGCCCGGCTTCGCAAGTCCGGCCTGCTTTGTGATCTCAGCGAAATGCCCGTTGCCGTCGTTGTGATAAGCGAGAGGAGCAATCGGCTGGAACTCATTCGGATGGCAGAAAGATCGGTAACCTGGCTTCTTCTCGCCACACCAGATGTCAGTAAAATCCCACTGGACATAACGCAATACGACAAGGTCGAGCAACCCATCGCCGCCCAAATCTACCCACGCCGCGCTAGTGGACCAACCGCCGCCCGCCACTCCGGCTTTGTCGGTGACATCTGTGAAAGTACCATTGCCATTGTTGTGGTAAAGATGGTTGCCGCCGTAGCCCGTGACGAACAAATCTTCAAACCCATCATTGTCGTAATCGCCAACGGCCACCCCCATTCCGTATCCGGCACCCTTGAGTCCCGCTTTTTCGGTCACGTCTTCAAATGTACCGTCGGGTTTTTGGTGGTACAGGCGGTTCCAATACTTAGGCCCTGTCTTCTCCGGGATGAATCCATTCGGGGACGGATCATTAATTTCAGCGCCGTTCACAACGAAGAGATCAAGCCTGCCATCGTTGTCATAGTCGAAGAGTGCGACTCCAGCCCCCATAGTCTCAAGTAAATATTTCTTCGAGGTGTGAGGCGCAGCATGCTTGAAGTCCACGCCGAGGCTGGAGGTAACATCAACAAATTTCGCTGGAGAAGGCGCCGCTTGGCGCGGATCCTTGATCTGCGCACTGATGGCCAACGCCACCAGCAGCGGCATCAGGATGACGGAACAAAAACATCGATTCATGTTTGCGGAAGAATGTAACACCTTGATGGTGATCGCGAGCGCTTCCGATCG
>Ga0134128_10003965_pt1 | contig 18131 bp, 20 predicted proteins | sample KB31754_FD_96462 | JGI IMG/M metagenome (GOLD analysis project Ga0134128, IMG submission 96462) | Terrestrial soil microbial communities with excess Nitrogen fertilizer from Kellogg Biological Station, Michigan, USA - KB3-175-4 | ecosystem: Environmental > Terrestrial > Soil > Unclassified ... | reverse complement strand
GACCCAAATCGTTCCTGCACGCGATAGCGAGTGCGTGCCGCCTTGCCGCCTCCGCGCAAGACCGCCATGCGTTTCCTGTCGAAGGGGTTGCGTCCGATCTGGCCTTCGATCACGCCCTCGCCCAGGCGCGGACTTCCCCACACAACGGCATGATAGGCGCGCTCGATGGTATGATTGGCGAATTGCTTGGCCAGGCTCGCCATCGCCCGTTCGGTCTTGGCCGCCACCAGCAATCCCGACGTATCCTTGTCCAGGCGATGGACAATGCCCGGCCGCTGCTCTCCACCAATGCCGACCAGGGAATCGCCGCAATGGGCGATCAGGGCATTGACCAGCGTGCCGTCGGGATTGCCCGCCGCGGGATGCACCACCAGGCCGGCCCGCTTGTCGATCACGATCAGGTCCTTGTCCTCGTAAACCACGGTGAGCGGAATATCCTGGCCCCGCGGCGTGGCGGGAACGACGGCGGGCAGCGCGATCTCGTAGCTCTCGCCCCCTTTGACCCGATGATTGGCGTCTTTTATCGTTGTTCCGCCGCGCATCACCGCGCCTTGTTCGATCAGTGCCGCGAGCCGCGAGCGGCTCTGATCCGGCAGCAATGCTGCCAGCACGCGGTCGAGGCGCAGGCCTGCCTGCTCGGCCGGCACAAGGATAGTTACGGGATTTGCTGATATAGGCACTGGCGTGGACATGAGCCAACAGAATAGCGGACGAGGGCCAGCCTATCGCGCCGCCCTTGCCGCCGTCATCATCCTCAGTGTGCTTCTGGTCGCCGGCGTGGTGGCGCTGGTATTTGGCTTCATGCGCCAGTACGAGATTTACCGCAGCCGCGCCAGGGGAACTATGGGCGCCACTGCCAATTCAGAGACGGGTGATGCGCCCGCGGTGATTGCGCTGGAGCCGGGCGCACGGATTATCTCGGTCAAGATCGACGCCCATCACCTGATCTTGCAGCTGGCCACGGCCAAAGGCGACCAGGTCGAAGTGCTGGACCTCGCCACCGGCACGCTGCTCTACCGGGTGGCGGCGTCCAAGCCATGAGACTGCTTCTGCCGGAGGCGTTGCGGGTGCGGATCGAAAGCGAAGCACGCACCTCTTTCCCGCGCGAATGTTGCGGCCTGATCGAAGGGCTGCGCGAGGGCGATGTGGCGCGCGCTTTCACGCTGCATCCCGCGCGCAACATCGCGCCGGACGCCGATCGTTTCGAGATTGCGCCCGATGATCATTTCGCGGCGCTCAGGCGGGCCCGCGAACACGGCCATGCCCTGATCGGCTGCTATCATTCTCATCCGAACGGAGAAGCAAAACCGTCCGCGCACGATCTTGCTGGCGCTGGCGAAGAGGGCTTTCTTTGGCTGATCGCAAGCCTCGACGCCAAGGCGCCGGTCAGGCTGGCGGCCTTCGTCTATTCCGCCGCCGTTTTCTTGCCGGCGGAAATAATCTGTGCGGTGGGCGCGGATTTGGTCACGTCGTCGGGAAAGGCGCGGAACTGACCGTTCTGCATCAGCACGTCCTCGGCGGTGATCGTGGCCAGCACCTTGCCGCTTTCATCGGCGATCTCGACCTGACGCGGGCCGAGCGCGCCGCCATGCAAGAGCCGCTCGCCCAGCATTTCACGGTTGGAGTTCACCGCCTCGGCGCGTGCCGCCTCCAGATGGGGCAATTCCTGGCCCTCCCGGTCGCAGCTCACCAGATCGTCGGCGCTTCGCACATGAAAGAAGTATCGAGCCATGTCCTTGGAACCATTCGGTTTCCTTGTGAGATTCCAACGGCCCAACAAAGGCTATGTTCCGGTCCGGTTTTGCCCGGAAGGACGTTTCCGCCGAAAACTTGCCCGGCGGAACTGCGGTCGCGTATAAGCGCCTCCCGCTTGGCTGGCTCCCATCGTCTAGCGGTCAGGACGCGGCCCTCTCAAGGCTGAAACCGGGGTTCGATTCCCCGTGGGAGCGCCACTTTTTGTTAGCGAGCGAGCGGAGCGAGCGAGGTTACAAAAAGTGAGCGCCACGGAGCGGTGCGTAGCACCGCGAGTGGGCGCCAGGAAATAATCCCGAATCGAGCGCCTCTTCCGCCTAGGTTTTCTTAATGAGCGCAGCGAATTTAGAAAAGCTGGCGCTCCTTCGAGCCGAAGGCAAAGGATCGGGCAAGGGCGAGCCGATGCGTGGTTCCAAAACGGGCCACATTCATCTCTAAGATGGTTTCCGCAACAGCGGTCGAAAACAGGTCATGCATTTGCGCCGCCCTGTCCTGGCGATCCTCGGTGTCGTGCTGGCCCTCGCCATCGCACTGGCGGCGTTGTGGGCGATCCGGGCCCGATTGGCAGCTCAGTTCGCGGAATATTATTTCCGCCAGCACGGTGTCCGGGCCGCGATCGATGTCGAGAGTTTTGGCTTATGGAGCGCAACCGCGCGATTTGCGCTAGGACCGGAGGGAGCGCCCGATCTGGCGGCGGATCGGATCCAGTTGATCTTTGATCCTGTGCGCTGGACGCCCTATCTCACCGAAGTGCGGCTGATAAAGCCTTTGATACGCGCCCAGATTGGGCCGGACGGTAAAGTCACGCTGGGATCGCTGCAAGCCTGGATCGAGTCGCTGGCCCGACAAGGCGGCCAGTCACGCTTTGTCAGCGACAATCTGGCGGTATCGCTGACCGGCTTGCGCGCAATCCTGGACACGCAGGCGGGCAGGCTGGAAGTCGGCGGTGACTTGAAGCTTCGCCACAACAAGCCGGTTTTCGCGCGGTTGCACGCACAGCCGGCAACAATCTCGTGGCATGGCATCTCCTCGGCGTTGCGTGCCGCGCAAGTGACATATGACGGCAGGAATCTGTCGCTGACATTTTCCGGCGATGTGACGGCCGGAGCCTATGCCGTGCGAAAACTCGATGCGGAGATGGAGGTGCAAAATCTGCGCTGGTCGGATCACGGCCTGTCCGGGAGCGCGGCGCATCTGGCTGCGCAGGCCGTCAATGTGCGGGCGGGTGCGGTGTTCGACCAGGTGAAGATCGATGTCGCCGCACAAAACCCCAGCGCAGCGGGCGCACAGGCAAGCGCCGATGTCAGCCTGACCGCCAGCGCGAGCCCGAGGCTCGACCTGGCAAGTATCGGCGCGCGGCGGCTGCGTTCGGCCTTGATGCAGGGATTGGCGCATGTGCGGCTTGACGGGGCGGCCCATCTGGAGCGCAACGGCGATGCAATCTCTCTTCGCGCCACGCGGCCCCTGATGGTGGAAGGAATGAATGGCATCACGCTCCGGGTGCCGACGTTTTCGGCGTCCCGGTCGGCGCAGGGTCTTGAGGCTGCATTTGACGCGAAGCTGAAGGGAGAGGGCGTGCCGACCGTGAATCTCGGCACAACCGATCTTGCCTGGGCGGATGGGCGGCTTAGCGGCAACATCGTGCTGGATACGCGGTTCGACTATCTGATGCTGCGCGATGCGGCCTTGTCGGCGAAGGGCGCGATTTCCTGGCAAGACGGGCGCTATGCTTTCACCCCCGCGTCTTGCATGCCCCTGTCCCTGGCCGCATTCCACCCCGGCCAAACTGACCTCGCCAGGAATATCCGCGCAACATTTTGCTCAGCCGGCAAACCCTTGCTGTCCGGCGAGGGCGGGCAATGGCAATTGTCAGGCGCCGCGCGCAACGTATCGGCGTTTCTTCCCCTGGCCAATGCGCAACTCGACGGCGCCGACGCGCGCTTGTATTTCACCGGCAATGGCGGCGCCTTCCAGGGCAGCGCCGCGATCGTCACCGCGCGCCTTTCCGACCGCGCCCGGCAAACCCGCTTTCATCCGGTCCAGGGAAGTGGCGCGGTGACGGTCGCGCATGGGAAGTGGCGTGGCCGGCTGCTCGTGGCCGGCAGCGCCAAAAATGCGCTGGCAGCGGTGACGTTCGATCATGACATGGCAAGCGGCGCAGGCGCTGCGCATATCGATGCGCCGCATCTTGTTTTCGCGCAGAAGGACCTGCAGCCGGAAAATCTTTCTCCTCTGCTGGGGCAGTTCCGGCAGGCGGACGGTATCGCGAATTTCCAGGGCGAGGTCGGCTGGACCCGTGCCGCCATGACCAGCCATGGAACGCTTTCCGTTGGCGACCTGGACTTTCTTTCACCGCTGGGCCGGGTGCATGGATTGAAGACATCCCTGGAATTCGCCTCTCTGTTGCCGTTCAAGACCGCGGACAATCAGCAGGTCACGATCTCGCGCATCGACTGGACATTGCCGTTCAGCGGGGTCGATTTGCGCTTTTCCTCCGATACACAGACGGCGCGGATTGATGCACTGTCGTCCGGCTGGGCCGAAGGTCATGTCGCTCTGGCGCCGTTTACGGTCAACCTTGCGACGCCATCGACCATATCCGGCACCGCCAAACTGTCGTCGATCGCGCTGGACTCGCTGGTCGCGGCGTCGAACCTGGGCGACAGGGTCAAGCTTAGCGGCAAAATCTCGGGCACCATTCCGTTTGCCGCGGGGCCGCAAGGAATCCATATCACAAACGGCCGTATTGCCGCCGACGGGCCGGGCCGGTTGTCGGTGGATCGCTCGCTCTGGGTGCAGGGTGAGGATGCCCCGGCCGGCAATGCGGTGCAGGATTTCGCCTATCAGGCGATGGAAAATCTCGCCTTCGATCAGATGACGGCCGATCTCAATTCCGTCGCCAATGGCCGGCTGCAAGTGGTTTTTCACATCAAGGGACGGAGCGACCCGCCCAAGCCGCAAATTGCCGAGGTCGCGATCTCCGATATTCTCAACGGCACCGCGCTGCAAAAACAGATACCCCTGCCCAGCGGCACCCCGATCGATCTGACCTTGGACACTTCCCTTAATTTTGACGAGCTCCTAAAGTCCTATGCTGAAATGTGGTCAAAGAGTCTTGGTTCGGCGGAGCGTGCCGACCGGGGCCCTGGAGCAAAGCCGTGAAAAAACTGCTGTTTGCCGCCTCAATGCTTATGGCTCTGGGCGCTTGCACCCCCACCATTCGGGTCGAAGTCGCACCCATCAATATCTATGCGAAGTTGGACGCGGATGTGCGCGTCAAGCTGGACAAGGAAGTGCAGTCCGCGATCCAGCAAAATCCCGATCTGTTCTGATGATGTGAAGGACAAAACCCAATGCGCAATTTCAAAAATTGGATCGCCATTGCCGTGACCGTCCTGGGCGCAGGCGCCGCGTTCGCCGACCCGGCGAGCGACAAGGCGGCCGTTGACGCCGCCAAGGCGGCAGGCACAGTGGGCGAGCAGGGCGACGGCTATCTCGGCTTTGTCGCCGGAAGCGGCGATGCGGCGCTGGCAAGCGCCGTGAGGGACATCAACAACGGACGGGCAACAGTCTATGCCGAAACTGCGTCGAAATCGGGTGTCACCCGCGACGCAGCCGGCCAGGCGACAGGAGCGCAACTCATCGCGCGGGTCCCGCAGGGGCAATATTACAAGGCGCTGGGCGGAAACTGGATCAAGAAATAGCCCTCGGTATTCCCTGATTTCTCCGGGTGGCCCTCAATGAAGCGTGGCCAGGCCTTCGACCCGGTTGCGCAGGTCATTCAGATCGAAGGGCTTGCGCAACGTGTCGATCCGCCGGTCCAGCACCAGCCGGGACGGCGTGTTGGCATAGCCGGACATCAGGATCACTTTGAGCTCCGGATTGAGCCCCAGGCCTGCTTCCACCAGCGCATAGCCATCCATATAGGGCATGCGCACGTCCGAGATCAGCAGCGAGATGTGGGGATATTCCTTGAGGATGGCCAGCGCCTCTTCGCCGTCGCCGGCCTGGAACACTTCGAATCCGGCGGCCTTGAGCGATTCCACCGCCGCTTCGCGAAACATGGCTTCGTCCTCGGCGACCAGCACCTGGCGGGCTTCGGGCGGCGCGTCAGCCAGATGCGCCGGGGGTGCAATCGGCCGCGACATGGGAATTTGCGCCGGCGCAGGGGCCTTTGCCGCCCGCATCTCGCTCAATGTCTCGTCGATCGCGGCGATGCAAAGCTTGATCGCGACCGTTCTGCTGCCATTGACGGTACCGTGCGTCTGCTCGCCATCGGGAGTCCTGAGGTCGGCAAGCCAGGTCCAGTGTACGCCGTCGGGAGAATGGACGGAAAACTCGATGCCCCGGCGCATCTGTCTCATGTGGAAAGCGCCGGCACTGACGGGTTGGACGCTTTGATCGAGCGCCCAGGCAGCAATCCGTTCGCTCAACCTGCGGCTGCGGCTCACCGGCCAGGAACTGTTGCGCAACGCGATCATATGGTCGTGGACGAGCTTGCGCGCCTTTGCGCCCAGCACGGCTCTGCCGTTGGCGGAGGCCAGGGTCTCCCGGCTTTCGATGGGAAGATCGCCCTTCCATAGCTCATGGCTGTGATGTTCATCGGCGCAAGCTTCGCAGATCGCGTCGGCGATCGCCTTGGCTTCGGCATTGTCGCCGGCCTCGAAATTGTCGCGGGCCACCACCGAACCCAGAAAGTCGAAGCAATAGAGGCTGTAATTGCTCATCGGAGGTCCCAGGATTCGCGTGAGTTTAGCACGGCCCTGCGATGAGGATCGAATCAAATGATCATGGTTACCGGAACCGGATGTATCGCCACAACCACAGAGAGAATCCGCCGGGAAGGAAAGCGGGGGCGCGCCACCTACGTTAACCTTGGGCCTGTATTCGTCGATCGGGTATCTCTAACCCGTGGACGAATTGCTCTCGGTCGCGGGCAAGCCGGTGCTGACGAAAACCTTGCCGGCTTGGGTGACGGTGGCTTGATAGACATCGCCGCCTTTGGTTGCGGTGAAGAAGAAATTTCCGTCCTGAACGGCGGCCAAGGCTTCGGGCCGATAGCCTGCCTGTGTGATCGCGGCTTTGGCGTGGGCTTCTTGTGCCGGGGAGAAGGAATTGACCGTGGTTTGCGCCGCGATGGCGGACGTCGTGCCGGCGACGATCATCGCCGCGGCAACCAATGCGTTGCGCATGTTCGCCTCCTGATTTCTTCTTATGGAAACCGGGATCGGCGGACGAACGTTCCGTCGCGGAAGCGCGCTTCCTGTTCTCGGCGGCTTAAATCTTGTTCCGCTTCCGGACAGGTTTCGTGAGTCAGAAATTGACGGCGCGCGAACGCGCCGTCATTTCACATTTTGTCCGGAGGAGTTTATTTCGCCGGTTGCGCGGACATGGCGGCCGCACGTGCCTTCATCTGCGCGTCCAGCTTGTCCATGGCGGCGGATTGCTCGACCGGGGTGAGCTTGGCCCACTCGGCGTCGTAGCGTTGCTTTCTCGCCATGCGCTGGTCGGGCGTCTCGGCCCGGTCGTGCGACATTTCTTCCTGGCGCGCCGCTGCCTTCTGGGCGTCCGTCATGCCCATGGTGGCTTTGTCGCGATCCACGATCATCATGGCCATGTCCTGCTTCGAGAAGATGCCGACGCCGCCCTGGGCGTTGGTCTGCATCGACATGGAGTTGGTTGTCTTGCTGCTTGACATGCTGCCGCCCATGGACTGGGCGAAGGCCGCGGTGGCAAGCATGCTCGCCGCCGCGCAAATCACAATTCCGCTGATACGCATGAAGACTCTCCCTGATTGATGTTTGTTATTCGCGAGTCCGAAAAGTCGGTTACCGCTTATAGCATGCCCGCAAAGAAAAGCCCCGCGGGCTTTCGCGCGCGGGGCCTGCTTTTTCGGGCTTTTCAGCCGTTCTGCTGACCGCCCAGGAAATCCTGCTTGCCCAGGGGCACCCCCTTGTGGCGCAGGATGTCGTAGCCCGTGGTGATGTGGAAATAGACATTGGGCAGGACCCAGTTGTTCAAATAGTCCTTGCCGTTGAAATGAAATTCCCGCTGGGGGAATTTCAGATGGATCTCGCGATCCTCGGCGCCGGCGAATTTGCCCGCCTCCACGCTCTTGAGGAAGGCGATGGTCTTGGTGAGACGCGCCTTCAATTGCGCCACTGTGGTTTCGTTGTCCTCATAAGCGGGAATCTCGACCCCGGCCAGCCGCGCCGCGCCGCCCTTGGCCATGTCGGTGGCGATATGCACCTGTTTGGTCAGAGGCAGCATGTCGGGCGCCAGCCTGAGCTCGAGATAGGAATCCACATTCTCGCCCTTTTCCTTGGCATGCGCCTCGGCCTTGGCAAGCACGCTGTGGAAGCTGCCCAGCATATGGGCCATGGGGGGCACACATGCGTCGTAGATCGAAAAAGCCAATTTTGTCTCCTTGGGGGAATTTCGCGGGCGCGACTTGAGCGCGAAACCGGATTGCAATCAAGCATGCGATGGGCCATCAAAGCCCTGTTTCCGTCAAGGTTTTCGGCCCATGAGCGATGAATCCCCTGATCTCCCCGACCGGCTTTCCACAAACCCGCAAAGCCCTTACCACGACGCCCAATTGCTGGAGCGGGGCGTGGGGGTGCGCTTCAACGGGGTGGACCGCAACAATGTCGAGGAATATTGCGTCAGCGAGGGCTGGGTGCGGCTGGCGGTGGGCAAGACCGTGGACCGCCATGGCAATGCGATGACGGTCAAGTATAAGGGCAAGGTCGAGCCCTATCTGCGCAATCCTGAATGACCGCCAGTCTTTTGTGTGCCTCGCGTTCGCGCGCCACGTCCTCACGGGCTATTCGCCCGCTCCGGGCAACGCTCCTGCTAAGGTCACAAAATCCTGCGCGGTCGGTCGCTTGCCCGATGTCAGACGGGCCGTTATCACGCGGAACCGTGACGAACCTTCCACCCCCGCCTCTCGTTAAGCCCCTGTCATGACCGAACAGGACGGCCTGCCTCTTCCCCAGCGCTATTGGGCGATCCTCACCGTCGCGTTGGGGATCGTGATGGCGGTCCTGGACGGGGCCATCGCCAATGTGGCGCTTCCCACCATCGCCCAGGACCTTCACGCCACGCCGTCCTTCTCGGTCTGGATCGTCAACGGTTATCAGCTCGCCATCACCATCTCGCTTTTGCCGCTGGCGTCGTTGGGCGAGATCGCCGGCTATCGCCGCGTCTATGTGGCGGGCCTTGTTCTTTTCACGGTGGCCTCGCTCTGCTGCGCGCTCTCGCACACGCTGTTGCTGTTGACCGCGTCACGGGTGCTGCAGGGCTTCGGCGCGGCCGGCATCATGAGCGTGAACACCGCCCTGGTGCGCTTCATTTATCCCCGCGCCCAGTTGGGCCATGGCATCGGCATCAATGCGCTGGTGGTGGCGGTATCGGCGGCGGTGGGACCGACAATAGCGGCGGGCATACTCGCGGTCGGGACCTGGCCCTGGCTGTTCGCCGTCAATATCCCCTTCGGCGTTGCAGCCTGGGCGATCGGACGCCGGGCCCTGCCGCACACCGCCAAGGCGCCCCACGCGTTCGATTGGCGCGGCGCGCTCCTTTCGGCCATCACATTCGGCGTCGGCATCGCCGCCATCGATAGCGTGGGGCATGGCGAACGGCCACTGCTCTATGTCGGCGAATTCGTGATCGCGCTGATCGCGGGCATGGTCCTGGTCCGGCGCGAGCGTCATGCTCCATCGCCCTTGCTGCCGGTGGATCTGCTGCGCATCCCCATCTTCTCGCTCTCGATCCTCACCTCGATTGCGTCCTTCTGCGCCCAGATGCTGGCTTATGTGGCGCTGCCTTTCTATCTGGAAGAGCGTTTCGGCTATTCCGCCGTGCAGATCGGGCTTCTGATCACGCCCTGGCCGCTGGGCGTGGCGCTCACCGCTCCCGTTGCCGGGCGCATGGCCGAGCGTTATCCCGCGGGCTTGTTGGGCGGGATCGGGCTTCTGGTGTTCGCGGCGGGATTGGCCGCTTTGGCGATGCTGCCGCTTCATCCCGCCACCAGCGACATTGTCTGGCGCATGGCTTTGGCGGGCGCGGGCTTCGGCCTGTTCCAGTCGCCCAACAACCGCACCATGATCGCGGCCGCGCCCCGCGAGCGGAGCGGCGGCGCCTCCGGCATGCTGGGTACGGCGCGCCTTCTGGGCCAGACCACCGGCGCGGCGCTGGTGGCGCTGCTCTTGGCGCGCTACGCGATCGAAGGCACGCGGATTTCTCTGGCGGTGGGCATGGTCTTTGCGCTGGCGGGCGCGGCGCTCAGCACGCTTCGTCTGTCCGAAGCGGGCGCCAAAGGCGGCGAGGCGGTGCGGGTGCTGGAAGCAGCGCGCGCGACCGAACGGCGGTAAGCCGCCCGGCCGCCGCGCGTTGTTACTTCTGATTGATGGCGAAAGAGCCCGGTCCCGCCGCGGCCAGGAAAAGAAAGACAAAGCAGAAACAGATCGCCTCGCCGCCACCATTGATGAGCGGGAAGGGGCTTCTGGGGAAGTGAGCGAGAAAATAGGCGAACGCCATTTCGCCCGAGGCGATGAAAGCGGCATAGCGGCTGAACAAGCCCAGCAAGATCAGGATGCCGCCCACCACTTCGATGACGCCGGCCGGTCCCACCGGAAACGCCATCAGGTTGAAGGCATGGTGCGTGGCGCCCGCCGCCATGGGAAAACCGATCATTTTGTTCAGGCCGTGCTCCAGAAACAGCAGGCCGAACACGATGCGCATGATGCCTTTGATCTGTGATGAATAATTGTCGAGAAAACCCACGATAATCCCTCCCAGCCAAGTTTATGGGGCGACTATAGCGGGCGTGGAACTTCCGGGATAGCGAAGGGGCCTCGCCTTTTCCGGGCCATCGGCCGCGCTCGGCCTTCGCACCTGCGGTGAGTTCTGGCGCATTCTAAAATCGATCGCTCGGAGCGGGAACCTTTTTTGCGCTCATGCTTTTGGTGGGTACGGGGAAGGTACCCCCGGGGCGAAACCATTGGGCGACAGGGCTGATGAGCATCTCCGACAGCGCGTCCGCGCGCGAATATCTGAAATTGTCCACCCGCGACCTGCACGGCCGGCTTGATGCCGCCGCCGGGGCGATGCGGCTGGAAAGCCATTCCGGCTACGGCAATTTCCTGGCGGCCCATGCCGCCGCGCTAGTCCCGCTGGAAGCGGCGCTGGAAAAGGGCGGGATCGAGGCCATCCTGCCGGATTGGCCGCTTCGCCGCCGGAGCGCCGCCTTGGCCGAAGACCTGGCCGATCTGGGCCTCTCCTGCGAAAGCCTGGCGGCGCCCCGGGTTCGCTCCGAAGCGGGCCTTCTAGGCGCGGCCTATGTGCTGGAAGGCTCAAGGCTGGACACCAGGGCCGCGTTGGGGCGGGTGGGCGCGCAAAGCCCCACGCGCTATATGCGCCATGGCGAGGGCATGAAGTTCTGGCCAAATTTTCTCGCCGTGCTGGAGCGCAACGCCGAAGTGAGGCGCTCGCCCCATCATGCGGTGGCCGCGGCAAGGGCCGCCTTCGGGCTGTTCATCGCGGCGACGCCGGTCCACGCCATGGCCATCGCCTCATAAGGCACCTTTGCGCCGTTTGTCTTTTCCGCCCAAGGCGTTCTAGGCTTCCTCCATGAGGATGGGGTCTCGGGGGAGACATGCGTAAAAAGATTGGAATTGCCTGCGCCGGCGCAATGCTGGCCGGCATTTTTTCCTGGCAGATGGCGAGCGCTCAGTCTGCGGCCACGCCGACGGTGGTCGCCACGACCGACGGGCAATTGCGTGGCAAAGCCGAGGGCGATGTGGTGGGCTTCATGGGCGTGCCGTTCGCCGCCCCGCCGGTCGGCGCGCTGCGCTGGCACGAGCCCATGCCGGTTCATCCCTGGAAAGGCGTGCGCGAAGCGACCAGGTTCGGCGCGCCCTGCGCACAAGCGGCGATGGGGTGGAACGACAATGTCGCCGCCAAGAGCAGCGAGGATTGTCTTTACCTGAACGTCTGGGCGCCCACCCATCGCAGCGGGCCCTTGCCGGTGCTGATCTTCTTTCCCGGTGGCGCCTATCATGGCGGCTCGGCGGAAGGCTTGAGCGAGATCGAGCCGTCCTACGACGGCGGCAAGCTGGCGGCGCGGGGGATCGTGGTGGTGACCGCGAATTACCGGCTGGGCCTGTTCGGCTTCCTCGCCCATCCCGAACTCAGCGCGGAATCGCCGCATCATGTCTCCGGCAACTATGCCCTTCTGGACCACATCGCGGCGCTCAATTGGGTGAAGGCCAACATCGCCCGCTTCGGCGGCGATCCGAACCAGGTCACCATTTCGGGCCAGTCGGCGGGCGCGTTCAGCGTGGGCTATCTGATGACGTCGCCCTTGGCAAAAGGCTTGTTCGTCCGCGCCATCGCCCATAGCGGCACGGTTTTGAACCGCTCGGGTATCCCCGAACTCGCGCAAGCCGAGCAGGCCGGTGCCAAATTCGTGCACGGCTTCGGCGTGCCCGATCACGGCGCGATTGCGGCTTTGCGCAAAATGCCGGCGGCGCAGTTAATCAAGACCATGATGGCGAACGCGGCGTTTCATGCGACCGAGCCGCGCGGGCCGGTGGTGGACGGTTATGTGTCCCCCGAGCAGCCGGCTTTGGTGTTCGAGCAAGGCAAGGAAACCAAAGTGCCCTTGCTGGTGGGCAACACCGCCCGCGACGGCGACGAAGATAGTATGGGTGTCTCGGGCACCCCCAAGGCGGACAAGACACTGGCAGACAAAAGCCGGCCCATTTCCGCATCCCACAAGGTCGCGCCGATGGATGCCAACGGCATGAAACAGGTTGCGGCCTATTACGGGCGCGACGCCGGCCTCGCCGCCAAGGCGGCCAAACTCTATGGCGACGCGAAAACCACCGATCCGGTGGATGGCGATGCAATCAATGCGTTCGAGACGGATACGGCGTTCCGCTGCGGGGCGGACATGATCGCGGATTGGCATTCGCAGGTCGCGCCCACCTGGCAGTTTCAGACTTCGGCGGGTTACGAGCCCTTGGGCGCGGTGCATCTGTGGGACATGTTCTATCTGTTCGGCTGGCTGAAGGCGCCGGCCGACCAGCCGCGCGACAAGTTGCTGGCGGATCAGATGCAAGGCTATTGGGTCCACTTCGTGAAAAGCGGCGATCCCAACGCACCGGGCCTGCCGTCATGGCCCAAGAGCGGTGCGGGGCTTGGCTATCTCGACTTCACTTCGAACGGCGCGGTGGCCAAGACGGGCCTGCGCGCGGCCGCCTGCGGCCTTTATGCGAAGAAGAAAGAGCAGGATCTCGCGGCGCTGGCGCACTAGATCCGCTTGGCATCCCTGATGCTGCTGAGGAACGCGCGCGTGCGCTCGCGCGTGGGATGGCCGAAAATCCGCTCCGGCGTACCCTCCTCATGGACCGCGCCGTCGCAGAGAAAGCAGACCTTGTTCGAGACTTCGCGGGCAAAGCCCATTTCGTGCGTGGCCAACACCATGGTCATGCCGTCTTGCGCCAGCTTGCGCACGATGCCCAGGACTTCCGACACCAGCTCGGGATCGAGCGCCGAAGTGATCTCGTCCAACAGAAGCACCATGGGGTCCATGGCCAGGGCGCGCACGATGGCCACACGCTGCTGCTGGCCGCCGGAAAGGCGGTCCGGATATTCCTTTGCCTTGTCCGCGAGCCCGAAACGGGCAAGCAGCGCCATGGCGCGCTCTTCGGCTGCCGCCTTGGACAGTTTCAAGACCTTCACCGGCGCCAGAGTGACGTTCCCCAGCACACTCATGTGGGGGAAGAGATTGTAGCCCTGGAAGACGATGCCGATATCGCGGCGAAGCGCGTTGACGTCCACGCCCGGCCCGCTGACGCGCTCGCCATGGACCAGGATTTCGCCGTCATCGATCGCTTCCAGCCCGTTGATGCAGCGGAGCAGGGTGGATTTACCCGAGCCCGAAGGGCCAATGATCGAGACCACCTGATGCTCTTCAACCGTGAGCGATAGCCGGTTGATCACCGGCAAATCGCCATATCTTTTGGAGATGTCGCGGATGTCGATGAAGGCCATCGTCAGCGGGCCCGCAGGCGGGCGCGGTCCCGCTGCATCATCCGCTCCAAAAGGTGCGACTGGGGAATCGAGATGAGGATGAACAGGAGCGCCACGCTGGTCGCCGCCGAAAGATTGTAATGGTTGGTGGCGATCAGCATGGACTGGTTGAATGCGTCGATCACCCCCACCACGCTCACCAGCGCCGTGTCCTTCTGAAGCGCGATGAATTCGTTGAGCAGCGGCGGGATCATCTGGCGCACGGCCTGGGGCACGATCACATGGCGCAGGGCCTGCATGTGGGTAAGACCCAGTGAGCGCGCCGCGGCGGCCTGACTCCAATGGATGGAAAGGATGCCAGCGCGATAAATCTCGGCGGTGTAGGCGCCCACGGTCAACGTGAGCGCCACGATCACGAACGTGACGAGCGACATGTCCTTGAACAGGGGCACGCCCGTCAAAGGCACGCCAAAGCCGACGAGGTAGATCATCAGCACCGCGGGAACGGCACGGAAAATGTCCACATAAGTCGAAGCGATCAGGCGTAGCGGCCTGCCCGCCGCGCCCGGCGCCAGCATCGCCAGCGCCACCACCAGGCCCCAGACCAGGACCAGGATTTCCGTGACAGTGAAGATCTCGACATTGATCCAGAAGGCCTTCAGCACCAGGGGAAAGGTGTCGGCCATCAGGGGCACGAAGAAAAAGGTCCTGGCCACCGCCTGGTTGTTGGCCAGCAGGAACTGGGCCAGCAGTACCACCACGAACTGGGCGAACACAGCACCCAACGCGATCCAGCACCGCGCCTGCGCTTGCGCACGTGCCGCCCGCGGCGCAACCATGTCATTGCGTTTGACCGCGTGGCGCGCGTCGCGCCATCCGGCGAAGGCGCGGGCCAAAGGTAGCGCGATCAGGAAGGACGCGATCGCCAGCAGCGCGGAAAGGCCAAAGACCCACCAGCCGGCAAAACCGTTCTGAAGCAGCGCCGCGCGCAAAATTTCGATCGTGTAGAGGCTGGCGGCGAGGATCGCGGCTGCCAACACCAGCGCGGTGAGAAACAGCGCCGTGGGCGCCGCCGGCATGCCGCCGATGTTCAGCCGCCGGACCGGCGCGGAATCGAATATCTCAGCCATTCATGCCCCCTCATGGCGTGAAAACCTTGAGCTTCGCCGGGTCCATCCCCAGTCCCGGCGCGAGATAGGTTTTCGTCAGCTGTTGGAGGGTGCCATCCTTGTGGAAATCGTCAATCAGCTTGTTGAACGCGCCGAGATTGGGCGAGCCCTTGTTGACCAGCCCGCCCCAGCGCTCGCCCATGTCGTAGCGCCCCGCCACCTCGAACTTGCCATGCGATTGCTTCGCCTCGGCCAGCACGGTCGGCGTGTCATAGAGCACCGCATCCACCTGGCCCGCCGCAAGGGCGGCGAACATCGGCGCGGTCTGGGGAAAGACGTGGGGCGCGCGGGCCGGCTTGATGCGGTCGGTCACGTAATAATAGGTGGTGGTGCCCTGCTCGACGGCGAGGCGCAGTTTCCGGATCGAGTCCTTGTCCACCCTGGTGCCGGCGCGCACCAGCACGCCCTGGTCGGAACTGTAATAGGGATGGGTGAAATCCACCACTTTTTGCCGTTCGGGCGTAATGGTGATCTGGCTGAGCGCGATGTCGAAGCCTTGGGCGTGGCCGGTGAGCAGTTGGGCGAAGGAGCGGTTCACCACGATCACCCGATCAAGCCCTGCGCGATACGCCATGTTGGCGGCCATGCAATATTCGAAACCGTCCTTGATGGTGTCGGGCGAGTCGCCGTTCCACCATCCCGGCGCGGGAATGTCGGGGCGGACCGAGAGCGCGCCCTTGACCACGGTCTTAAGCTTGACCGAACCGCGCTGGCCGGTGACCAGGCATTTGCCGTAATCGGGCGCGGCCAATGCAGGAACCGCAAAGCCGCAGATCAGCAATGCAAGGAGGGAGGTTCGCTTCATTCCGCCGCCGCCACGACCGCAGGCTGCGCAATGCCGCCGCGCGGCCGGCCCGCACCCACGTCGCCCCACAGCACCGCGTGATCGTCCGGCAGGGCGCGCGAATTCCCCACCGACAGCCACAGCCGCATCAGCAGGCGGTCCTGGCCCGTGGCCTGGTCGTCGGTGAAGGCGGTGCGGCCGTGATAGATCACATGGTTGTTGAGAAGCTGGATGTCGCCGGGTTGAAAAAGCATCTCGAAACATTCCGCTTCCGCCACCTCCAGCAGCATGCGGATGGCGTCGTACTCGGCGGGCGAAAGTTTCCGCGCATGGGGCATCAGTTGCGCGGACTCGATATAGGTGAGCGAGAAATGGCTGGTGAGTTTGCCATCCTTCACGCCGAACACCGGCAGGTCATAGGTCACATGCTCGCCGCCCGCTTCCTCGCCGAAACGGCTCCTGGGAATGGGCCTGCAGAGCAGGGCATGCAGGTCGGGGCGGCGCTTCAGGATTTCATTATAGACCGTGGCGCTGGAGGCCAGCTTGCTGACACCGCCTTCGCACGCCTGGCGCACGCAGAAGAGGCCCACCACGTCGCAGCGGTCGGTATGGAAGCGCAACTGGCCCGATGACAAGGTGCGCGCGCCCGAGGAAAGAAACTCCTTGCCGGTGGCATCCACGGTTGCGCCATAGAGCTTGGCGCCGCCCAGGCCTTCGTCGCGAATGTCACGCATCATTTCGCCGGCGCGGTTCTGGTACATCGGCGTGCCCAGATGCATGCCGATCGCGTACCAGATGCAGCGAAGCTCTTCCTCGCCATAGCGCGCGACGTCCAGGCCCGTGAGCTTCACCATGCCCGAGCCGTTTTCCAATTCCTCGCGCACCTGGTCGAAGAAGTCGCGCGCGCCAAGGGAAAAATTTCTGGAGTTGACCTTGCGCCAATCGAGCGCGCCGGCCTTCTTCACCTGGGCGTCGATCTCGGTGAGCAGGGTGGGTGGGAACGGCTTGATCCAGCGGCGGCTCAAGCGCATGTCCGCGCCACTCCAGGCGCAGGTGCCTTTTATTTCATGTGCGACGGACATGAGCCTTTCCCGAAAGCCCGAGAACGCTTTTTGTCTAGCAGGTCGGATGCATTCGTGGAACCGGGTTCCACCCGGAACGGCGCGCATGAGGCGACGTTTTTTAACATGGGTGGGGAATGGAACAGGAGTACGACATGAAACACATTCGCGCGATCACCTTGGTGGCGGCCAGCGCCGCATTGCTGGGCCTTGGCACTGGCGCGGCCAGCGCCCAGACCGTGTCGAACGGCGACGAGTATCAACAGGGCTATGCCGCCGGTGCGGCGGCGCAGGACAAGAACAGCTTCGACACCTATGACCAGGCCTATCAGGCCGGAAAACAGGAAGAGTTGAACAAGCAGCAGGCCTTCAACAACGGCTATCAGCAAGGCCTCGCCCAGGCCGACAAGAGCGCGGAAGCCCAGGCCGACCGGCAGGACAATGAGTTGGCCTACAACCAGGGCGCCCAGGACCAGGCCGCGCAGGATGCAGACAGCGCCGACCGCGCCTTCGACCAGGGCTATAACGCGGCCGAGAACGACGACGCCAAATTTCCGTAAGACTAGCCTCGCTTGAACAAAAGGCCCGGAGATTTCTCTCCGGGCCTTCGCTTGTCTTAGGCGGCCCTCCTTCGCCCATCCTGCGCGCCAAGCGCTTCGGAAGGCTTCGGAGGGCTGATCCACCTTCGCGGCTGACGCCGCTTCGGTGGATCAGAAGTCCATATCACCCATGCCGCCGCCCATGCCACCGCCGCCCGGCATCGGGGGGGTGTCCTTCTTGGGACGCTCGGTGACCATCGCTTCCGTGGTGATCAACAGACCCGCGACCGAGGCCGCGTTCTGCAGCGCCACGCGCACCACCTTTGTGGGATCGACGATGCCGGTGTCGATGAAGTCGGCATACTTCTCGGTCTGGGCGTCATAGCCATAGGTGGCCGACTTCTGCTCCAGAAGCTTGCCCACGATCACCGAGGCCTCCTGGCCCGCATTCTGCACGATGATGCGGATCGGATACTGGATCGCCTTGCGCACGATGGCGATGCCCTGGGTCTGGTCCTCGTTCTCACCGGTCAGGTTGGCCAGGTTCTTGGAGGCATAGAGCAGCGCGGTGCCGCCGCCGGGCACGATGCCTTCCTCGACCGCCGCCTTGGTGGCGTTGAGCGCGTCGTCCACGCGGTCCTTGCGCTCTTTCACTTCCACTTCGGTGGCGCCGCCCACGCGGATCACGGCCACGCCGCCGGCGAGCTTGGCAAGGCGCTCTTGCAGCTTTTCCTTGTCATAGTCGCTGGTGGTCTCTTCGATCTGGGCCTTGATCTGGGCGACGCGG
>Ga0134128_10003963_pt1 | contig 18139 bp, 16 predicted proteins | sample KB31754_FD_96462 | JGI IMG/M metagenome (GOLD analysis project Ga0134128, IMG submission 96462) | Terrestrial soil microbial communities with excess Nitrogen fertilizer from Kellogg Biological Station, Michigan, USA - KB3-175-4 | ecosystem: Environmental > Terrestrial > Soil > Unclassified ... | reverse complement strand
TCCGATATTCGCGAGGTCACGGCAGCCGAGATCCAGCTCATCCAGGACAACGCATACCTGGTCACTGTCAATGCTGAGGTGAAAGACGCAGAGGGATCCTGGCAGTTAAGGGCCTTCGACGTCTCCTTTGTCACCGACGCTGAACAAAATCTTCTCGTATTGGGCCTTCCAAGCGAACGATCGATCCAGCCAGCGAGAGGCACCAAGCTCGACGGATACTCACGTGATCTTTCAGCAAACAAGACGATCATCGGCTCGGTCGAAGGATTTCTACAGGCCTACCTGACAGGTGCCGGGGATCTGACCCGGTTCTCTTCACCCGGCAGAAACTTCGTTGCGGCATCGCCTGCCCCGTACACCTCAGCCCGACTGGAGTACATTGTCGGCGACCGTGAACCGGGGGAGAAGCTCGCAGACGGAGAAATCCTCCGCGTCAACGCACGAGTCTTGCTTATCGCCAAAACCACTGAGGCGCTTGGCGACTTTCAAATGACCCTTACCGCCCGAGCCGGGCGCTGGGAAATCACCACTCTCGGGCTAGATGACCAAATGGTCACTGCCCAACTTTCACGAAAGGAAGCAAAGAAATGAACATCTCCGACTTCACCAACGCTGCATCCCACAACCTAGTTGTAGGTGCCAACGTTTTCGAGCAAATTAACGGCCTTTTCAACCAGGGCAAGGGAACGATCATCATCGGTGTCGGTGTCACTATCATCCTGGCTGTGGGCTTTGTTTTCTGGCGCAGCAAGAGCTGGGGCGCGACCCTCAGCACCATGGTCCTCGGTGCACTCGTCGGCTGGTTCGTTGTCGGCGGGTACTCAAAACTCCAGGAAAGCCTAGATGAAACCGTATCGATGCCAGTTCCTGCGATCTCACACACCGTCGATCTTCCTGACCAGCTTTCGTAGCCCAGGGGAACACCATGTCTGACGAATCGCAGAGGATCGTTACACGCTTCTATCGCGTCGTCCGTATCCCGATCATGGTCGGACGCCTCCCCAGCGGAGAAAAGATCATTGGCGGCCCGTACACCGCAGCCCAAATTGTCGCTGTCGGTTTCGCTGCCATGCTGCTGTACAAGACCTTTCCGCTATGGCGAACCGACAATTTTCTGGCCAACATCGGGCTGGCCGTCGTGCTCATCCTCATCGTGGGAATCATTGCGGGAAAGATGCAAAAGCTCGACGGCAACCCGATGATCCACTTCGACGGGTTTATGGGATCCCTCAGCACACGGTACGTCCTCAAACAGGGGGCATACCGTGGGAAACCACTCAAGCTAGATCGCCCGCGCCGGGCAAGAGCACATCGCACCTTGATCGACCGCCGTGACACGTGGCCATTTGGCCTCGCGGTCGCTGACCAACCGCCTACTGCACCGGCCGTTCAGCTGGACGATTCCCCAGCATCATTTGAAACTCAGCCCCCTGCGAAAGCCCCACAGATCTCGGCGTCCAGTGCTGTCAAGCATCTTCTGGCTCAAGCGGGACATACCAACTAAGGAGGAGACCATCATGCGTATCCCGTACACCGATCTCACCGAGAACCTGGCCTTTACAGACACCGGCACGGTATGGGCCACATGGCGGTTGGAACCGCAGAAGTATGGGTATGCCCCCGATAAGAAGCGGTTCATGATTAAAAAGCTCCACGAGGATCTCTTTCAAAGCATCCGCGGTGAAGCCATGCTCATGGGCATTACCGCTTCCCTTGATCCTGCAGCCCTGGTCGAAGCCATGATCGACGGTGTAGATCCACAGGAAAGCCCACACTGGTATGACGAGGTCGCCCAGACTCTCGAAACGTGGGATGACATTGATTTCGGCACCCGGACCTTTTGGTTGTCAATCCCTTTGAAAGCATCCTCACCGAAAGAAATGCTTCAGCGGCATGCCACAGTGCTGCGCCGCAAATTCCATGAAGCTCTGGCCCTTCCCGGTATGTCCCCGGAGGCCGGTCTCCTGGAGACCGGTTTGCACTCCAGCAAGCAGGCGTTGCAGAACCTCCCGATGATGTTCCGTGCCCGGCCGGCTACTCCAGCAGAGCATGTTTGGTTGGCGCTGCATCACCAGCAGCGCGGCCTCTACATGGACGAATCAGTAGGTCTGCAGGGACATGAACAGTCCCTCGTCGAAGGCCAAGCCCAGATCATTCCCGAGCCGTGGATTGACCAGGGTGCGCAGACCGACTCGAAGGACGAGAACCGGGACCGGATATTCCGCCGCCGGTACATCAAAGTTGCGGCAGCCAGTGAGCCTTCCTACCAGCAGGTCCTAGCCATACGCACCATGCCTTTGGGAGGTTTCGAATTCCCTGGCGGCGAATGGATGTCTGCCATTGATCAACTCGACTTTCCGGTTGACTGGGTCTGGCGGCTGCAGATCACCGGAGCGCGCGAAGCAAAAAAGCAAAATGCAGTCAATGAATCCCGTCTCGCGGACCAGTACGAACAACGCACCGACGAAACGGTGACAGGATCGAATGCGGATCTTGACGTGCACCAGCGTGACCTGCAGCTGTACCAACGTGCCCTGGGACGTACCGAGCGTGAGGTATCGATTGTCCCCACCGTGTTGCTGGCCGTAGGCGGCTCCTCTGCTGAGGAAGCCACTCAATACGGCAAGCAGATCATCGAATTTTACCGGGGCATGGAAATCGGGGTGGACGCACCGCTTCCGAAGCTCCAAGAAGACTTGTGGTGGTCCATGCTCATCGGAACCCCCACGAAACCGGTCGTCAAGGAATTCTCTCTGCCCCCCACAACCAGCTTCGATCTGTCCGGAGCGATTCCCGTGTCCAACAATGCACTCGGAGCTGAACGAGGCATCATGCTCGGCATCAACACCACGGGGGGGCGCCGTACTCCGGTCTTGCATGACATCGAGGGCGCAGTACTCGGCAATAAATCCGGTTGCTTCGCTGTGGTCGCTGAGCTGGGAGCCGGCAAAACAGTCACGTTGAAGAAGGAAACCATGGCAGTGGCCAAGCGTGGTGGGCGGTATCTGGTGATCGATAAGTCAGCAACCCACGAGTGGGTTGCGATGGCCGAGGCCATGAAAGACATCGGCATCGAAAGCACCATCATCGACCTAAGCAATCCTCGCGGGTCTCTTGACCCCTTGCGGGTTTTCGGCATAGAAGACGGTGCATCACATGTGGAGTCCCTAGCCGCGATGCTCATGAACATTGCCCCTTCGGACGAGCTGGGCATCGTGCTGAATGAAACGCTGAACCCGATCTTCCTTGAGCAACACGGTATCGATTCCCTGGGCAAGCTGGTGCGTTTCCTTCAGGAGGACGCCACCGATGCTCTGCAGAAGAAGCTGGGACGTACCATGCAGGCCTTCTCCAAGAAGAAGCAAGGCCGTGTCATCTTCGATGAGACACTGCCGCCGTTGTCCTCGGATTCCCGAGGGATCGTGTTCTGCACCTATGGTTTGGATCTTCCCACCCCTGACGAGCTTCAATCAGAGCATCTTTTCCGGCAGCTCAGCCTGGAGAAAATCTACGGTCGAGCGATGTATGCGCTCATTGCACGCATCTCCCATCAGATCTGCTTCCAAGACGATTCTGATTTGGCGCTCTTTATGGCTTCGGAGGCACACCACCTGACCAGCAACCCCCAGGGATTGGAGATCGTCAATTCGTTCCTTCGAGAGGGGCGCAAGGCAAAAGCAGTCCTCGGCATGGACTCACACGACCCGGTCGAGTTCGGGCCAAAACGCGGTCTGATCCCCTTCCGCATCCTGATGCGTCACACGGATGAAGAGGAAGCCAAAAAGGGCTTGACCTATCTGGGACTCGACCCTCAGGACCAAGAGCTGGTGGAGAAAGTGCGCGGCTTCTCGCCCCAGCAGCCAGACGGGAAGGTCATTCTCGGACGCGAAGGCGAGTGCCTCATCGTCGATCAGTCCGGTAATCACGGCGAGATGCAGGTGACCCTTCCGGCCCACAAGGCACATGCCAAGGCCATTCTCACCACACCAGAACCGGCTCACGCGGGGAAGTAACCAATGAAACGCCTATTTTCTCTCCTAGCCGTCCTTGCCGCGGCGCTCGTAGGCATCCTCCTGTTGGGTGCCCCCGAAGCCATCGCAGCGACCGATCTTCAACCAGCGGACGTCGCAGAGGGGGACGTACCAACAGATCCGCTGCAGGGATTGAAAGACTCCCAGGGGGTACCTGCGGAAAAGTATCTGACCACCCCGGTAGACCGAGGCGATATTTGGAATCCTCGCCACGTCATCGACGGTTGGTTCATCGATATGCTCTGGGGGCCCTACACCGGAGCATTCAAGATTGCGATGTGGGTCATCCACTTCGTTTTCTCCTTCACCTGGGTCGACTGGCTGGTTGCGCCTGTCGAAGGAATCTCCTCATCGATATTCGAGGTCATCAACCCGATCAAGGGCAGCTACATCGGCTTCGCTATGGCGCTGACCGGACTCGTATACGGGTGGGCGATGCTTCGAGGGCGCATGGCTCACGGACTCACCAACATCTGCATCACCATCGGCGTCTTGGTGCTGCTGCTGGGTTCTTTGGCCAACCCCATGACGTCGGTCTTCGGCACCGATGGAGCGTTCGATAAGTTCCGTAATGCCGGTAATGAAGTCGCTGTCGTCCTAGCCACCAACGGAGAGCAAAGTTCATCAGACCTGAACGCATCTGAAGTCATCAATGAGTCCGTCAGCAGCAAACTAACTGACGTGCTGCTTCGCGAACCAATCCAATATGTCGCTTTCGGCAAATCCCTCCAGGGCAGATGCGACGAAACCTTTACCGAGAAGATCCAGAAGGTTCGCACCGGGGACGCCGGAGACAAGAGCGTGCGCGAAGCAATCGCAAAATGTGATGAGCAGGCCAAAGACTACCTATCCGCACCGACCGGCACACTCGATGTAATGGCAGGATCCTTCTTGCTCATCGGAGGCATCCTGATCTTCGTCCTGGTCTTCTTCGCAATCCTCGCCGGGGCAGTCCTGTTCCTTGCCTGGCGCACCTGTGTGCTCATCGGCCAGCTGCTACTCGGGTTGCTTCCCGGCCGTGACCGCGCGGGCCTTTGGGAATCCTTGGTCATGGTCATCTATGGACTTTTCCTCAGCGGATTCGCACTAGCTGTCTTCGTGATTTTCCTGCTCGGTATCGTCCAAGTTCTGGATTTCCTGGAACCGATGGGACGCAACAAATTCCTTCTGGTCCTCGTAGTAACAGTGGTCTCCGCATTCCTGCTGATCAAGTACCGCTCCTGGCTAAGAGAACGGGCGAAGAAGCTCTCAGACCGTCTCAAATCCGCGCTCGGCGGACAAGGCGAAAACCGGCGGCCAGTGACGGTCAAGGGAGCTGTTTCAACGGTTCGGAATGCAGCACACACAATTTCCAGCATGCGCACCTCACAGGCTGTGCGCCGCCAAAACAGGATGGCTTCTTCACCCGCGGCCAGCAAACCGGACCAACGGGAATCTCCCTCTCGAACTCCTGGCCAGACTCCCAGTTCATCGACCTCGGCCAAGGTATCTGACGATGCACCAATGAAGGGACATACCACCTCGTCTCCGGCGCCAGCCGATACCCCTGCAAACCAGCGTAAGAAGGCAAGCGCAGCACGAGGAACCGCGAAAGCCGCAGCCATGCTCGTGGCAAAGAGAGTCCCCTATGTGGGCACCGCAGTCACCGTAGCTAGTACCGCCGTGAACGTGGCAAAGACCATCAAGGAAAAGACCCAGTCGGGGGAGGGCAAAGTGGAGCGATCACAAAAGAAGGTGACCCGACTCGATGCCTCCGCCCAGGCCGTCGCCGCACGCAAGGAACAGCGCCAGGAACGCGTACACCAATCAATGGACCGCATCGATCGAAAAATTGCCAAAGTGCAGCCCCCAGAAAAAGAGCACACCAACAACCCAACGACCGAGCCGCGCGCACACCGACTACAGAACCGACTGGACACCCAGAAATCCAAAGCCGCACAGGTCGCACAGCGGGTACCACGTCGTCAAGAGCGGGTGCAGGAAAAACTGGCGGCCGCCCAAAAAATCCGGGAAGCAGCCCAAGCCCAGGCACAAGCCAAGAGCACCCAGAAAAATGCCAGGGAAGAAACACTCCTACGCAGAGCTCAAGAGCGTCGTAACCAGACGCAAACAGATCCGGAGCCCGTGAAGGTCTCTCAATGAGTACCGAGACAAAAAAGAAAGCAGGGCTCGGTGCAGGCGCAGGTTGCCTCGCCATGCTGCTGCTTTTTGGCCTGGCCGCCATCATGACGCCGATACTCATGGTCGCGGGATTTAGTGGAGCTGCCAAGAACAAGGGGGAATCCCAGAATGAACTCTGTGGCCCCGGCACAGGACCCAACGTAGCCTCCCCAGAAGTCGTGTACGCGGGTGAATGGCTCAACCCCCTTGAAGGACGCCTCACTTCCCCCTACGGCCGCCGGCTCCACCCCACGCTCCACATCTGGCAGCTCCACTCCGGACAAGACGTCGCTGCACCAGACGGTAACACCATCGTGGCAGCCGCCGACGGAACAGTAAGCATCGCAGGCAAGTCCAGCGGAGGTAACTCCGGCTACATGGTGGCCATCGAACATGGTGGCGGAGTGCAAAGCCGATACGTCCACTCATGGCCCCACGGAATTCACGTCAAGGTCGGCCAAAAGGTCAAAGCAGGACAACACATCGCCGACGTAGGCTCATCAGGGAATTCCACAGGCCCACACCTCCACTTCGAAATCAGAGTCAACGGCCAACCCACCCCTCCCATTCCATACCTCCAACAACGCGGCGTAAATCTCGGCACCAACCAGTCGCAACAGATTCAAACCGTCAACAATCCAAAGAAAAATCCAGACTCCCAAAAGGCCGATCCCAACAACCTGGTAGGGACATACCACCGCCAGAACGGCCTGGAATTTAAAGTCAACGGCAAACAAGCCTCCAACCTCAAAGCAGTCATACAAGCAGCCCGCAAACACGGAGCCAACAACCAAGCCACAGTGATCGCCCTGATGACCGTGCTGCAAGAATCCAAAGCCATGATGTACGCCAACTCCAACGTGCCCGAATCGCTAAACTACCCACACGACAGCATCGGAAGCGACCACGACTCAGTAGGACTCTTCCAACAACGACCAGCCGCAGGATGGGGCCCAGTACAAAAACTGATGGACCCCAACTACTCCACCAACAAATTCCTCAACGCACTCTTCGCAATCAAAGGATGGGAAAGCCTCCCCCTAGGAGACGCCGCACAACACGTACAAATCAGCGCATTCCCAGAACTCTACGCCGACTGGGAACCCGTAGCCGTCCAGATCCTCAAAGGCACACCCACAGACCCCAACATGCTCGGAGTACAGTGCCCAGCCCAAGCCACCACCGTCCTGGCCATCAACTCCAACATCGACGCCGAACAAGCACGAAAACAACTCATCAAAGCAGCCACCAAAGCCATCGGCGGACACTATAAAAAAGGCAGCCGAACCTTCAAACAATGGGACGACGCAGGCTTCGTCTACTGGACCACCCAACAAGCAGAAATCCGCGGAATCCCATACGTAGACCAATGGACCGCCGGCCAACGAACTAACGACCCAGAACCAGGCGACCTAATCGCCCTCGGAGAACTACCCCACGAAAAATGGTCACAAGTCGGAATCATGGTCAACAACGACTCCTTCATTACCGTCACCCAAAACGGCACCCAAGAACTCCCCCTACCCCCAAACCCTGTGGGTTACGTCCTCGTCCCCGAAGACAAAATTCCAGAGGAACCAACCAATGAATAAACGCCTAGCCATCATCCTCAGTGGCCTCCTCGCAGCAGCGCTCGCCGTGTGGCTGATCGTGCCCAAAGACCAGAACCAGGTCACTGCTTCCCCGCAGGTTTGGGATGCTCAGGAAGAGGGTGCAAGCGCCACCCCTGAGATAGAACAAATCCCCGTTCAGCTTCGCACCGCTGTGACCCGATTTGCCGAAGCGTATTATTCGTCTTCCTACGATGACGACCATCCCAGTGCGTGGCTTGAACGCACGCTCCCGTGGTGCACCGATGCTTACGGCAAGGAGCTACAGAGCCTTTATGGATCCGGCGACGGGGGGAGCGCCTGGGCAGAAATCAAGAACATGCACTTAGTGACTTCTGTTCAGGCGCTGGAGATTTCCGAGGCCTACCGATCCAGCAAAGCAGCCACATATCTGCTGACCTTCGAACATGTCACTGAATCAGATGCTGGGGACGGGTATCGGCCCATCCGAAAAATAGTTGAACTAGAAAACACCCGTAGAGGCTGGCTTGTCAAAGGCTGGACGGATCTTTCCGATGGACCAACTTTTACTGATCAGATAGCACCCACTGATTCCCCCGATCAGGAATACTTCGTCGACTAGCCTTGCCTAAATCAGAATGAACAGACCCCAGGAGAGCACCAGCTGCTCTCCTGGGGTCTGTTCGTTCGGTATTGGGGGGGAATCGCCAGGTGCCTAATTCCGCGAACCGGATGCGATGCTCAGCTCAACTGGAGAAGCCTGTAAAACGTTGGAGGGACATACCGCAGATAGTGCAATTTCGGAATCGCCAGCCGGCGCCGCTTATTTCAACCTTCGTGGTGCAGCTAGGCCTTCTTTAATCCTTAGCGCAGCCGTTAGCAACATGATCCATCACTTGTGTGCGTATTCATTAGGCACCTAGGGATGTAACTAGGTATGACCATCGTTACCCTGTTATTTCGGCATTAGATACGCATGAGACCAAATCCGCGGCTGACTAGATCGCTCTTATTACTCCCTTGGGAATGGGTGAAATCATCGAAGCCTAAGAACCTCTACGAGAACCTAGTTTCGATGTTAGCACCCCTTGTCAAGTTGGAGTGCTGAAAATCCAGATTCTCAAGCGGAAACCGTGACCGTTTTTTGGAACGTTGGGGGCTATCTCTTTGGCATGAGAGCTCATATCAAGACCGCAAATATCGAGGCACCGCAGGAGTTCAATCTACTACCGTCTCGACGGTATGTCTTCGGCAAGCTGCTAATCGTTGCCTGCGCTGCAGCGTTGATCGCGTGGGCCGTTGCGGAGATCTTCCAATTTCCCCTTCACGTTCCCAGCGCCATGGTTATCGCTGGAACATTACTGCTTACTTCCGTAGTTCTGCATTGGCGGCGGAGGCGCAAGCACAAGGTTATGGACGAGCTCGTTCTTCGTACCTACGATGCACTCGGGGCAAAACGTATAGACCGCAAGCTCGTTCGTTGTGAGAGCTGGTCTCGGAGTATTGTTCCCAGGCCTTCACGAATTCTTTTCCACCACAATCCAGTGACCTGGGATGGGAAGCCATTGGGGGAGAATCGGGCCAACCTGGTAATCGGTTTGGGTCTAAAGCCGATCCTGCAGAAGCTCTTTCCCGGCATGACAATTGCCATCACCCCTGGGCCGCAGCCGTTCACTCTGGTCGCCGAACTGTCCAACGTTGAGTCAGTGGGGGACGTACCGCCCGAGGACGACACCGGGACTAGGGCCACATTGGTGGCTTCGGAGCTGTTCAAGGAGCCGGCCGAGATCCAGACCGAGGCCGATGAGGAAGGTACTGAGTTCATCAAGGTCAAACACAACCAGGGCATCGAGTTTGCCTTGGCCGCCCGGCGCACTCGGATCGAACGAATTTTTAACACTCGTGTCCCAGGTCAATGGCGCGCTCATTGGGACACCATTAACGACGAGCTCATTTTCAAGCAGCGCAAGGATCTTCCCACCATGGTGAAGATCGATGTAGACGGCATCACTCCGATCATGACCCATGCGCAGTACACCGATTTCCAGATCCTTATCGGGGTCGCGGAAAATAACGTTCCGGTATTTTGGCGCCCTTACATTCAGTCGCATGCACTAGTAGTCGGACCCACGGGTTCGGGTAAGACCGTGCTCCTCCACAACATTGCGATTGCCTGCTCGCATGCTGGGCTGAGGGTGTGGGTGATTGACGGGAAGAGGATCGAATTCCTGGGATTCAGGTGGTGGCCCAATATCGAGTTCATTGCTGCGAAGGTACCGCACCAGATCAAACTGATCGCCGATGCCAAGCGCCTGATGGATCAACGCTACGACCTGATCGAGGACGGCAAAGCCTCACTGGATGATTTTGAGCCGATCATCATCATCATCGACGAAGTCGCTTCCATGGTGAAGCGCATCGAGTCGTGGTGGATGGACCAAGGGTGGAAAGGCAAGCCTCCCGTCAAGGAATGGCTTTCCGAGCTAGGACGGCTAGCCCGTACCGCGAAGATCCACATGATCATCGGCCTTCAGCGTCCCGATGTTCAGTTCCTCGAAGGCGAGATGAGAAGCAACTTCGGAGCACGCTACTCGGTGGGACGCCTAGACCCCCAGGGAGCAATGATGATGTGGGAAAACGCGGCCGTGGGCACCACGGTTCCTCGCAGCAAGAAGGGCCGCGGGTTTGCTACCACTCTGGATGGAGACGTGGTTGAGACCCAATTCATTTACGCCCCGAACCCCTACATTCCTGCCCCTGGATACGATCCAGAATTCGTTGATTCGGTACGTCCCACCGAAGAGAGATGGGGAGTGAAGCACATCGAAGACATCGAAGAAATCCAGATCGATATCGACGGCAAGGATGTCCGGGCATCTCTGGATGACTTCTTAGAAGCCCGAGTCATCGAAGGCCCGCACCCGAATTGGGCACGCATCACCGAGAGCCCGAAAGCAGGGGACATACCGGCAGATGAGGACATGGCTGCCGCTGCCGACATATACGAGAAGAGCGTCATCGATGAGGTCATTGACGAGGACTCGTCTCCGGACAGTGACGAAGAATTCGAAGGCTTCTCCAGCCAGATCCTCAGCTTGACCCCAGAGCACCTGGAAGCCGGCGACCTGATCGAAGTCGACCCCCTCACCAGTCTCTGGGGCGTCGTGGAGGACGTAACCACCGATGAATTCGGTGCCCAAATCGACTACCGGGCCATGGCAACAGGTGAACCGGAGATGCTCGATACAGACCGGTCCGAAAAGATCCGTACTCGCAAGCCAATTGACGCTATTTAGATCCAGAAATTATGGAGGACATCATGAGCAACAACAATGCCACCGACGACGAACTGCCCCTGATCATCTGCTCACTGATCGGGCTCATCGGCCTGGGCGCTTTTTCCCTGGCTTCATTCTTCACGCCAATTAGGACGTGGCTTGTCGAGAACAAGATTTTGACTACGGCCAACGAATCGTTGGTCGCGATTGAGCAGTGGAATATCGGGTTAGACATGCCACGGCTAGTCCTGGTCGGGGCAGTGCTCGTGGGCTTTGTTGTTCTGGTTTTTTTGGCCGGCACAAAGCGCAAAGAAAAGAGGCCCTAACCAAGATCCTGATCATGGTGTCGTCAGCAGTCCAAGCAACCACCGAGGGAGCAGCCTCATGGCAAGCAAGCAGCAAGTGATCGCCCTAGCTCGAGAACACGGGTTCACGCAGGATCCAGATCCCGGGTTTATCTGTTTTCGTCGAACTCATCAGGACGGGCGTCAGCAGATGCTGCGTGTCGTCTGGTGGTCGAATAAGAAATTCGCCGCAACACTGGGTATTCCCAATGCCTACATTGTGGTCTGTCCAGGAATTGATCAAGATCATCACGAAGATGGGCGATTCCGACTACCCCTCGTGGAGTGGCCTTCATCAGAGCAGCTTCGCCGATCTCCACACGAAGTCCTTGAAGAATTCAGGAACGTGTTCATAACAGCACTCGACGCGCCATCTGATCAGGCGCATGAAACATTCCAGGGGCTTGGAGGACGCTACCGCCTCTGATGCTCGGGTATCGGTCCCTCGGAGATGACATGAATCAGCACGGAATGTGTCCACATTTTGTGTTTCGTGACCGGTTTCAGCAAATGCTGAGGCTATCCCACGGGGGAAAGCAAACCTCCGTGGGAAGAAGGAACCATGTGCCGTACAGACCGTCGGTGTCCCAACCAGAACTGCACACACGCAAGGGAAGCTCATAACCGGCGCCGACGAGACAATCGGAAGATCCGCAAGAATATCGAGCAGTGGGCAGCTGACCAGGGTTTGGATCTCGATCCAGTCAAAGGGAAACCCGCCGACGCCTTGAAAATTTGGGCCGATGGGAACGGGGCGCCACCGGAGGTGTTGCAACCTGCCACTTGGAAGGCCGGAGCGCAGCCTCAGCCAGCAACACCTGCCGCAGTGCAGGGGAGACCGGTCCCAAATGCCCATCCAGGCCGCGGGTTTGCTCCTGCTGGTGGCGGCGCTGGTGGCGGAAAGGGAAGAATGCCGGCAGTTGGCGGTGGCGTTGCTCCCGCACCTGTCCATGGGCAGGGAAATGATCTAGTAATCGAGAACAACCGGATTTCTGCCGGTGATCGGCAGTACCTTGAGCCGATCAAGGATCAGGTGTCAGCTCTGCTGAAACGTCAAGCAGTCGATCAGACCTGGCAGGAAAGGATCCTCACTCAGGGCGGTACGGTCCTCAAAGAAATTGGTGCGGGCATCAACACGACAAAGATGGTCCAGCTCGACTCCGAAAGCACCGGATACTTCAAGCCTTTCGCAGGCCTCGAACACTCGGTGTCCAGAAGCTTCGGCCAGAAAAATGCAGAGCAGCCGATCCATGAGGCAGCAGCCTGGCAGCTGGCTAAGCAGCTAGGTCCTGAATACACGCAAATGGTTTCCCCTTGCATCATCCGCGAAGTAGGAGGGCAGTGGGGTTCCGTGTCGTTCGGCCAGACTGGTACTTCCACGCATCGCGCAGGAATTAGGTCCATCAGCGAACTCCCGAAGGACCAGGTCGACAATCTGGCATTCTTCGATGCCGTCATTCGCCAACAAGACCGTCACGAGGGAAATTTCTTGGTTGATAACCGTGGCATTGTGGCAATTGACCACGGATTCTCATTCTCCAATAACCGTGACTACATGAACTATTCGAAGATCCAGGCATACCGGGCATCGGCGCGTCCAGAATTGACCCAGCAAGAATTTCAGCTGTTGGTTCGCATCACCGGTTCCTCAAATTGCCTCGGCTTGAAAGACATCATCGGGGAGGATCGGGCAAAGGCTCTGCAAACTCGGGCCCAAAATATGCTGAAAACTGGACGCATTCCACTGCCATAACACCAGCAACATATGCTAAATTGGAATAACATATAAGGAAGGGGGAGCCATGATCTCCTTGCGCTACCTTGAACACCGGATGGACCGTAACGATCAACCTTCAGCTGAGCTCGCCGTGCTGACAGTAACTGACGATTTGAGCACCCAGGTGACAGGCGAGCACCCGAACGTCGTCGACTTGATGCTGCGCGTGGCTGCGATAGACGGTTCTGGTTTCATCACTTTTGAAGACAACCCAATCCTCTGGGCCCGCTCTGTGCACACGGGATACCGCACGCCATATCTGTATGTGGAAATCGCCGAAGACACATTCCCTCAGGATGCAGCACGCGAGGACTCTTCAGACAACGCCTCAGCTGGCGATAGATAAAAACCCCAGATTTCCGGAGGGACGGACTTAGATGAGACCTCAGCCGTGGAAGAACCTTGCTGACCCAACGACCTTGTGGATTGACTACAAGAGCGGTAAGGGCGTGATGAGCAACGGTAAGAATGTCGTCGCGAAAATCGGACCACGACGCAAAAACCCGAACCTCGTAGACATGCTCGATACAGCCATGGCTGAAGAAGCACGACGCATCATGTTCACCGGCAAGGTCCCCACGGCAGATAGAGGGCAGCGGCACTGGCTTCTCGTCCAAACCCCAGGCTGGAAGGCTCTGGGGCACTGGATGGGCAAGCCTGTGACCGGCCGATTCGAACACATCAATACCGGGCTGCGGGTGGAAGTGCGCACAGCCGAAGAATGGTTCGGGGACACCCCTCTCACCCCAACGCTGGCCAGGGACTCCTGGAACGCATTGAAGGTGATGATTGACGAAGCCTTCGACGGAGCCCCTATTGCGCTCAGCCCCGCTGGTACTGGAACGAATCTGTGGGCGTTTTCCCTGCCAAAGAACTTGGACCCGGTACACCTGACCGAGGATATTGCCGAAGAAATCCATCGAACCTCCGGACAGCACCACCTCGAACACCTTGTAGCTGGCCCATCATTCTCCACCCATGAAGACTGCCTTCCCCTGATCGACCCTCAGCGCACGCCAACGGCCGATAAATTCGCCTACGTCGACGCGCGCTTCATGTACGCCTCACTGTGCGGGGAGCTGGGCACCGGTCCCGGCGTCCGCCTGAACCGAGCCGCATCCTGGGATCTCTTGGAGAACGATCCCTACGCCCGCGGCCGACTCCTGCTCAAGTTCACGGTCCCGCAGGATTGGAACCATGTGGGAATCTTCGGAGTGCAGCACCAAAAAGCTGATGACGGCTGGTACTACCCAAATCGCCCAGGAGCAACCGGTGAGACCTGGGCAGACATGGCAGAAATCCACGTAGCGCGACAGCACGGTTGGCTGATCGAACCCTACGAAGGGATCAAATTCGAAGGCCATTCAGATAAATCCCGCGGCGAAGGAATCACGAGGGCCCGCCCCTTGGATACTTTCGCAAAACGGATCATCCGCGCCCGTGAATGGGTCCAGAACGATGATGAAATCAATCCGCTGGTACGTGCGGCGGTGTCGGCCGCGATCCGTGCCATCCTCATTCAGACCATAGGTGCTTTCTCCTCGCGCGGACGCGCCAAGACAGTCGTGACCGAGGACGTTCGTAATGTACCTGCCGCCTACCAAGCCGAAGTGCGTCGTCAGGGGAAGCTGTTCGTATACAAGCAGCACCAGGTCATGAATGAACGCAGCTACCAGTTTTACCACCCGGAATATTCAGCGCAGATCTGGGCCCGCGGACGTGCCCGGGTTTTGTCCTCCCCAACCTCCGACCGCTCGGTAAAGGGCGGTGCGTTGTCTGTAGATCCGTCGACTCTGCTGGGGATCAACGGTGACGCCATCTACACCACCACCTTGCCCATGTGGTCCTTGCCCACGGCTTCCGGCGGACTCGACGACGGACGTGTTGGACGCATGCGCCTTCAGGGCTATTTGGAAGGCCAGTACAAGATCCCCGTAACGCTTGATGAACGCAATCGGCTTAGGCAGAAATCGGCTGCTGCTGGAGTAGATGCCGCTTTGGACCGGACCATCCATGAAAACGAATTTGAGCAGTCTGACGATGAGAGCTTCTATGCCGTCTCCGACGAACCCGAGACCGAGGTCGTCTAATGGCTTTCAACGAGGAATCCGCATCCCCTGCGGAACTTGTCGCGGAAATTCGCCGGATCTTCCAAGCTTCATGGGTAGAGCTGGGAGGCATGCTTGATCGTTCGGAGAAGATGGTCCGCAAAATTGCCAAGGGCGAGACCAGCGGCGAGTCATATCGTGAGGCATTACTTGAGATCCTGCGGCAGGGACGTGTCGTGCATCGTCCGCCCCGACGGCGCAGGAAAGATGGAAGCCTGGTAAAGGTCCGCGCCAAAAATGATGCCAAGACTCCCCTGGTCACTCCGGTAGAGCACGCCATCGAGCCTGAAGAGGCTGAGGGCGCTGGCGAAGTTTCTGCTGCCGACAAACAGAAAGCTGCGAAAGAAGGTGCAGGGGGACGTACCGCTCCAAAACGGCCGCGGCGCCGATTCAAAAGGGAAACTACGGTGTTCCCGGACGGGGGTCGCCAGCACAAAATCGAAATGCCTAAGGGGAAGAAAACCAAAGGTCATGCCCAGGGCATGGGCGCAATTCTGGACACCTTCCGACGAGTCGCGAAGGGACAGAAGTCGGGGGATAAGCGTGTTAAGGTCTCTGTCGTTTTTGACCTGGGCAACGGCGAGACTCGACGCGTAGAGATTGGTAGCCATGTGGGCTACCATTCCTCCGACATCCTCGCGGATGTCCGCAAGCTTCATGGTGGTGACGTCGAGGGATGGATCAACGATCAGGTCCGAGAGAGGTACACAGATTTCGACCCCGTCGATTTCTCGGTAGTACAGGCGGAGATCCAGGTCTTCGACGCCGCCCGCAGCAAAGCCGAGCGTAAAGCCCTCGATGAGCAGGATGCGCGCCGCTGGAACCGCGATCGCCACGGACGCCGATTGATTGAGCCTGCCCCCATGGCAAACCGGAAATCCCGCGCACGGAAACGCAACCGGGACAATCAGTGACCCACGTAGAGATCTTGGAAGGGACATACCGTCGTGACTGAAACCGACCGCATCGAGGAGTACCTGGTGCGCGCTCTGCAGCGGCATCTACCCGAAAGCAGCAATCTCGACATCGCCGAGCTTGCTAAGAACATGCGCTCGGAACTCACAGACGTCAATTGGCTTGCCGATCGCATGCAGGTTTCGCTCTCTGCGGCGCGGGTCCAAAGAAGCCGATGGAAAGAAGCCTTCCCGGAGCCTGTCGTCCAACGTCACTCATTCTGGCTCAAGGACGAAGTCGAGGAGTTCATCCAAGGTCGCGAGAGCTATACCGGTCCCGGGAAACCGCTAAAAACAGCGCGGAAGAGATCCGAGGACTAGCGCTCGGAGGGCATGCAGACCGGCATACCTTGAACAGGGACATACCGGGGGATGCTAACCGAGGGCATGGCCGGCGACGTCGTGTTCAGCAGCGTAGCGATTGCACAGTTCTGCCCGCAGGAAGGCATTTGAAAGCATCAAGCGGTAGATCTCGGTGGTGGCTGCTTCGGAAGGAAAATTTCCTTGAAGGCTACGGATGGTCATCATTTCAGTGGCCCAAACAGCGACGGCACGCAGATCCAGGTCAACGATCAAGTCGACCTGGCGGGTGTATGCGACGCGCTGCAACATCCTACTGCCCCGTCCACCCGGATTTAGCAGCCGTGATCTTCCCCCATGCGATTGAGAGCTGCCTTCCCGAAGGGTCAAGCACACCCACGCTTTGGTTGCCGGTTCGCACCACCCGCATCCAGTTTGCTTCTGCACGCACGTGGTCGCCGTAGCGGACGGTAGAGGAGTCGAAAAGATCTAGACCAAAATTCCCGAACAGCACAAGCTGCTCATGGAGGACATCAAGTTTTGAGGAGATTACTGCGATTAGGGACGTTTCGTTGGAAATTGCTAAGGCTGAGCCGTGTGCACCGCGGTTTCGCTCCTGGGCGATGAATGCCCTGGCCTCGTTAATACGGTTCTCGTACCCGGTTGCGAGTTGCTGCATTTCAGCCGGGTTCGTGGTCGTCCAATCGCTGACCTGCTGGCCGGCGCCTTCTAAGGACTTGACGATTGCGACCGATTTCTGAGAATCAGCAGCATCCCGACCTTTGCTTTCAGGGACATACCAGGCGTTCCTGGTGCGAGCCCATTGCCACCCCTGCATCTTGAAAATGGCATTGCTGCCATCGCCTAGAGCGCTTCCATGCGCTGAAGTGCCGTGGCTCAGCGAGTGGCACAAGTAGATGCGAGACATTTTCCCTCCAACTCAATATGTTTAATTAGATTAGCATATTTGGTCTCAAGGGAACAGCGCTCGGCCGTCGGTGCGCAGCGTCGAAACACTACGCCTCAGCGGACCCCTCAGGTCGGTTACTGACAGATCGGGCCATTCATCCAGCTAGTCCACAAGTGCCCGCATTCCGGGATCCTCTGACGACATTCTGCGACGATCTTGAAAGGGAAGCGGCTGCGCTGGACAGTTCTATGCGGCCTGTCCCTGTGTTTGCCCGATTCTGGCGTATGGCGTCATCAGGGCGATGTCCACAAGGGATCGATCTGGATAATCGTCTGGTGGAACCCAGTATTCGTTCATTTCATGGTCATAGATCTCGTGCTCAGCCAGGGGGGCAACGTAGAGGGGACTAGTGGGCCGGCTGGCGAGGGTTTCGTGCCAGGTTTTCCGCTGCGCGCGGTAGAGCGAGATTTGCGCAGAGATTTCATCGAGGACGCCCATCATGTCTGCCAGTAGGCGGAGGTTCGCGGATTTCACGGTCCTCCATTCACCGTGGACGATTTCGATCATCCCCAGCTCAGCCATGGTTCGCAGTGCATCGTAGACCGCGGTGCCGGAGAGTCCGGTAGTCCTGGCGATGGCTTGTCGGCTCTGGCGGGGGGTCTTCTCGATCGATTCGTAGGCAAGCGCTGCGACCGGCCCCAGCGCCC
>Ga0134128_10003961_pt1 | contig 18140 bp, 15 predicted proteins | sample KB31754_FD_96462 | JGI IMG/M metagenome (GOLD analysis project Ga0134128, IMG submission 96462) | Terrestrial soil microbial communities with excess Nitrogen fertilizer from Kellogg Biological Station, Michigan, USA - KB3-175-4 | ecosystem: Environmental > Terrestrial > Soil > Unclassified ... | reverse complement strand
GGTAAAAACTCCCCTTCCACTCCTTATAGGAGTATCCGGAAGTGCCGACACATAGCTGGCCCTTGCGAGAAATCGTAACCTCCACGTTTTGGCATTTAACCACAGCTGCGGCACAAGGAAAAGGCAAGAGCTGCACCCGCGGCGGGGGATCAGGGCATCTTTTTCGTTCTCGGTGGTATGCGGTTGCTCAAAGCTTCGATGGCTCCTTCCAATCTCTGGCGCTGCTTCCAGAAATCCCCCCAGAGATCGCCCTTCTCCTTCAGGCGCGCAAAGACCGTCTTTATGTTCAATGTCTCCGGGCGCAAGCTGGGACGCAATTCGCGGGGCAACAGGGGAGCGGAAACCGGCGCGTGAGGGAAGGCCCGCACGGAGTACGCGGCAGCCAGCGGACGCCCGTGAGCATTTTGCTGCACGTCGATCAACACGCGGCCTGCTGGACGCCTGGCAACGATGCGCTCGTGGGTCACTAGACTCGGGTGCTCGGCAGTCACAGTGCGCGCGATGATCTCGCCGAAGGTGCGCAGCTGCTCGTATGTGTAAACCGGCTCGACAGGTATATAGATGTGGATTCCCGTGGCGCCCGAAGTCTTCAAGAAATTTGCCAACTGCAGTTCTTCCAACTTTTCATGAAGGGCTTGAGCGACGGCCACGACCACAGAGAATTCCGTACCATCCGAGGGATCCAAATCAAAAAAGAAGTAGTCGGGATGATCGACATCGTCATAACGATTGGACCATGGGTTGTGGTCAATGCAACCCAGGCCCGTCAGGAAAAGCATGGACGCGCGGTCGTTGGCCGTCGCGTATTGAATTACCTCACCGCGATGTTCGGAATCCACTGGAACCGTCTTGAACCATTCCGGCAAACCTTCGCGCACGTCCTTCTGAAAAAAAGCCTGTCCCCTGATTCCGTCGGGGTAACGTCGTAAAACTAAAGCCCGATCGCGGAGAAAAGGCAAGATGAAGTCAGCCATGCGGTAGTAGTAGGCCAGGAGATTCCGTTTGGTGTAGCCGGATTCTGGAAAATAGACTTTGTTTAGGTTACTGAAGCGCAGCCGTTTGCTGTCCAGCTCGATGGTGACGGTTTCCGAGCGTCCTTTGAACAACTCGTTTTCGACCTCGGCTTTTGTGTTGAGCACGCGGCCGACGATCTCGGGCGCGCGAACTACGGCAGGGGCGGCAGGCGCGGGAGCGGCAACCTCGTTTTCCCACTGGCAATCCATGGGACGCGCGTCCTCACGAAGCCCGAGGAAAACAGGGTGACGTAGAGCTTGTTCCTGCGTCCATCCGCTGAACTTTACGCGTGCGACCAACGCGGGAGTGACCCAAGATGGCCTTTCGTTTGTTTCGGGCAGGACGTCGAACGGCGAAGCGGGAGCCACCAGCTCCTTCAACTTGCTGCTCAATTCCGCAAGCTTTTTCGCGTCAAATCCGCTGCCGACGTGTCCGATGAATCGAAGTTTCTTGCCTTGATACAAGCCCAACAGCAGTGAGCCAAAGGGAAGGGCGGAGGTGCGAGCTTCGGTCCAGCCCCCGACCACCGCGTCAACTGTCTTGGTAATCTTCAGCTTCACCCAGTACGGGCTTCGATCGGAAACGTACGGGCTGTCGGCGCGCTTCGCGACGATCCCTTCCAATCCATTTTGTTCCGCCAGCGCGAACAGCTCTTTCCCGTGTTCCAACTGATGGTCGGCGTAGCGAAACTGCTCGGATGTATAAAGCAAGCGTTGCAGCAGCTGCTTGCGCTCGAGAAGCGGGGCCTCGCGAAGATCGTATCCGTCGCAGTAGAGAAGATCGAAAGCAAAGTAAACGACGCGAATTCGCGTGACAAGGCTCTCGCTGGGTGCGTGCACGTGCATGCGTTCCTGCAATCGTTCGAAGCTGCTATGACCTTGAGCATCCAGAGCGACAATCTCCCCGTCAAGAATTGCCTGGCGAGCGGCCAAGGCACTGGGAGGGGACGCCAGCTCGGGATAGCGTTTGGTGATGTCAATACTGTTACGCGAACGCAGCGTCAGGGCGCCATTCTCGATTCGAGCTAGCGCTCGAACACCGTCCCATTTGATCTCAAAGAGCCAGTTGGGATCGGAAAAGGGGTGGTCGGCAAGCGTTGCGAGCATGGGTTCCACGCGAGACGGCATTGCGCCCGTGCGAGCGTTTTGCAACTCCGCCGGCTGAATTGGAATTGCCCGGCGCTTAGGAGGCAGTTCCTCCTTAATTTCTTCCAGCGTGCGTCCCGTAATGGCGGAACCTTCGTGCTCATCGATGTTCCAGGAGGAATCTTCAGCGGCGTCCTTATGCTTGATCATCAACCATTCGTTGCCTTTTTCGCTCTGCTTCAGTTTCACAAGGACAAAACTGCCCCGCAATTTCTCCCCGTTCAAGCTGAACTTGATTTCTCCCTTTTCCAATTGCCTCAGCGCGTCGAGATTACCCTCGACATGGAAAGTCCCGCGGTCCCAAACCATTACCGTTCCCGCCCCATAATTGCCTTCGGGAATTTTCCCTTCGAAGTTGGCGTAGTCCAATGGATGATCTTCCGTTTGGACCGCCAGTCGCTTGTCGGCGTGGCTCTGGGAAGGTCCCTTGGGCACAGCCCACGATTTCAGCGTCCCATCGATCGCCAGCCGGAAATCGAAGTGCAGCCGCGTGGCCCGATGCTTCTGAACCACGAAGGTGTCGCCATGCTGGGATCCGGGACGAACTTCCAACTGTGGGAGTTTCGGCTTTGGCAGGCGCGTGCGTTTAGCGGCTGGGGAGGGCTGGTCCTGAACCTTATCGGCGGCGCGTTGAGGCTCGCCCGAAGGCTCGGGGGTCCGGTCGAAGCGGCGCTTCCGCCGGTATTCTTCCAGCTTGGCCATGGCACATTCTATCCCAGACGGTTCTTAAGTTGGCGGGCTTGCCTTTTTGACGTTTTTGGCCAGGATTTCGTCTTGCTTCTTATCCGCTAGGCGTCTAACCTAAAAAGATCAGGCACAATCCCTGGTCTTGGCAAAGGAGAGTTCATATGGCCACGACTGTCTGGAAAGGGCATCTCACATTTGGCTTGATTTCGATGCCAGTGCGCATGTTTGCCGCCGCCCGCGGTGAGCGGATCAGTTTCAACCAGCTTCACAAGGAATGCCATTCACGGCTCAAGCAGCCACTGTTCTGTCCGGTCTGCAATCGGAACGTGGAGCGCTCCGAGATAGTGAAGGGTTATGAGTATGAAAAGGACCAATACGTGCTCTTCAGCGAAGAAGAGCTGGACAAAATCGAGCCTCCCTCCGCCCGCGTTATGGAAATTCTGGAGTTCGTGAAGCTGAGCGAGATGGATCCCCTCTACTTCGATTCCTCGTATTACGTCAGCCCTGAAGACGCAGGAGTCAAGGCGTACCAACTGCTCATGAAGGCCATGGAACAGTCGGGTTACGGGGCAATCGCCAAGCTCACCATGCACCAGCGCGAGCACATCGTGATTGTGCGGCCCGGAACGAAGGGAATGACATTGCACACGATGTTCTATTCAAATGAGATTCGCGCGGCGGAGTCCGTTCCGACCGACAAGGTCGAAGTGAAGGATCAGGAAAAGAAGCTCGCGCAACAATTGATCGAAAGCCTTGCCGCTCCTTTTGATCCGCAGAAATATCGCGATGAATACCAGGAAAATCTGCGAGCGATGATTTCCGCCAAGCTCCAGGGCCGGCAAGTGACCGAAGTCGCCCAGCCGCATCTGGCGCCGGTGATTGATTTGATGGAAGCTCTCAAGAAGAGCCTCGCGGAGAAGAAAGCTCCGGCTGCGGCGCCCGCCATGACTTCGGCGGAAGCGGCGCCTGTGCCTGCAGGCAAAAAGCCTCCCTCTCGCGCCGTGCAGCCTATCTCCGTTCCTCAAAAGAGGGCAGGCAAGAAAGCAACCGGCTAGTCCCGCAATGGGTGCGACAGATCGTTTCAGTCCGGAACATGTGCAGCGAATCCTGGGCGTCACCGGGAAGCAGTTGGACTATTGGGACCGCCTGCGCCTTGTCTCTCCCCGAAAAGAACTGGGAACCCGCTTCTACGATTTCCGCGATCTGATTGGCCTGCGCACGGTAAAGCAATTGATTGAAGAAGGAGTGCCCGCCAACCGCTTGAGGCGCGCGCTGACTGCGCTTCGTGAGAAGCTCGTTCAGGTTCAAGCGCCGCTTGCCGAGCTCCGCGTACTTTCTGACGGAAAAGACGTGATCGTGGAGCGTCACGGTGCGCGGTTGGAACCCCTGTCCGGCCAGTTTGTGTTGAATTTCGAAACGCGTGAGCTTGACGAAAAAGTGCGCGTCATCGCAGAGCGCAACGCCGACGATTGGCTGGCTCTGGCGCTGGAGTACGAAGCCGACAAAAAGACCAGAATCGAAGCGATTGATGCGTATGAGCGCGCGTTGCGGCTTGATCCTGCAAAGGTCGAGGCGCTGCTCAATTGCGGAACATTGCACTATGAGGGCGGGAACCTCGAAAAGGCCTCCGAGTATTTCGGCCGCGCGATTTCCGCCCAGCCCGACTGCGCTCTGGCACACTTTAATTTGGGAAGCGTTTTGGAGGAAGTGGGAGATGTCCATTCGGCTCGCCAACACCTCCGCCAGGCCGTTCGACTTGATCCGAACTATCCCGATGCACAGTACAATCTTGCCTACGTCTGCGAAAAGCTGGACGCATTTGCCGAAGCGCGGGAGCATTGGCAAACATACCTGAAACTGGACCCCGCCGGTCCTTGGAGCAACTACGCCCGGCAGAGGCTTTCTTCCTCCATGCAAGCAATATCGGCCGGCAACATCTGATCTGGGTCACATTTGAGGTTGTGCTTGTTTCGTTAAAGTAAGAAACGCCTCGGCGCCTTGGACCGCCCCGCAACAACAGTCCTCCGACCACGGGGAAAAGGATCATCCCAGATTTTTCGGCGCAGCCCCTGGATTGATCGAAAATTGCGATGAACGGCCGATCCCATGTCCATAGCTGAGAGCTATGCGTATCTGCCTGACACGGGAGAATTTGGCTCCCCGGCCTAGATTCGAACTAGCAACCCTTCGGTTAACAGCCGAGCGGGGCAAAAATCTAAGTGCCCTATCTGGTGTCGCTTACGAGAAATTGGGAGCCACTTTTCCTTACATACTTGCACCCCATCCTGCACCCAAAGTGCGTTATTCGGAAAGGATCTTGGGCTCCCATCGGACGCTTTATTGAAGAAGACAATGCTCTCAAAGGCCAAAACACCGTAGGATCTCTTGATTCGGCTTATAGATTCCGCACAGACAATACTGATTCCGGTCACCAAAAACTGGCAAGTTGAATCCCTTGTTTCGCTACTCAAAATCCCTGTCCCTGTACGTGTCGTTGCCGCCCATCACCGTCAGCAGCACTCTGGTTTTGAGGATATCTGCTGGCGGGATAGTGAGGATGTCCTTCGACAATACAACGAAGTCTGCGAGCTTTCCAGATGATAGCGTCCCGCGTACGTTCTCGTCGAAACTCGCGTAGGCCCCATCTCGCGTGAAGTGGCGCAACGCCGCTTCCACCGTAATGCGGCCAGCGGGATACCAGCCACCAACTGGCGTGCCTTCCGGCGTCATGCGTGTGACGACGCAATAAATCGCTGGCAATGGTGCAAACGAAAATACACCCCAGTCGCTACCGAAGGCTTGCGTGACACCGGCATCATCGTAAATCTTGAACGAGTCTGCGTGCGAAGCGCGTTCCGGGCCCAACAGCACTGCAAAATTTTCCAGCACTGTTGCATCTGGATTTGCGAACATCGCCTGAGTAGAAGCAATCACTCCGAGCTGTTTGAACCTGGGAAGATCGGAAAGCAGGGGAACCTCTGCGTGCTCCACGCGATGCCGCCGCCCTGAAGTGCCGTTGGTTTTCTCTGCATACTCAAAAGCATTAAGCGCCATGTTGATGGCTTTGTCGCCGATGGCATGCAGGAGTACCTGAAAGCCCTCTTTGTCATAGAGTGCCACTGTCTTGTTTAGGTCATCTTGTTCCCAAAAAGGAATACCTGTTCCTCCGCCAACATACGGCTCGAACATGGCCGCTGTACGCGCGTCCACCGTCCCATCGAGCACTCCTTTTACTGCAACAAACTTCAACAATGGGCCTGTATACGTGTTCCTTAGTTCGCGATACCGCTCCAAATCCGTTGCCGTCAGCGCAGTTGTCAGTTTGTGATTCCGCGGAGCCCCTCCTTCCTTTGGCAAGATCCCCGGCGCGAAGCGAAACCGGAGCTTCAACGCGCCAGCACTCGCAGCGCGCTCGTAAACAGGGAAATTGGAAAGGCTCGTGAAAGCATCCTGCACCGACGTAAGGCCGGTCGCTGCAGCCTCATTCATGTGCTGAAGCAGGGCTTGATACCGATCGTCCATCGATTCGGGAGGAATATGGCTGCCAATTATTCGTTGCGCCGCTTCCTTGAATTCGCCAGTCGGCTGCCCACTGGAATCTTTCATGATGTGCCCGTTCGGAGGGTCCGCCGTAGCACTAGTCACCCCAGCAATTTGCAGAGCCTTGCTGTTAGCAAGTCCCATGTGTCCATCGCGTTCGCTCACGTACACCGGTCGGTCCGAGATCACTGCGTCGATATATTTCTTGTCGACGGTTTGATTGGGAAAAGCCGAGTAACCCCAGCCATGCCCCGTGATCCACGGCAATTTCGGATGAGCTTTCGTGAAGTCGGAAAGTCGCTGTTGAAACTCCTTCAGCGTCTCTGTCCCATGCAGATCCACTTCATTAACGGATTGGCCCGGAAAATGGAGATGGGAATCCTGAAATCCGGGCACCACCAGGCGGCCGTGTAGATCGATGACCCCTGTGTCTGGCGCGGCAAGCGCTCTCACTTCCTCATTCGAACCTACGGCTAGGATCTTGTCGCCGCTGACGGCGAGAGCTTGCGCTTGCGGCCGAGCGTCGTCGCCGGTCCATATCTTCCCGTTCACGAAGATGCGATCGGCATGCTGCTGAGGCGTCTGCGCCGGAGTACAAACAATCGTCAACCCTAAGACAAGAAACAAACCGAACGATCTATTCGGCATTCATTCCCTCTTGAAACTGCGAAGCCTCACTTCTGGTACTCGCTTAATCTGCTCTAGCGGGCGTCCTGACCAGCACCTTAGTGGAACGCGGCGCCCAGCGTGTCAATCAGCAGCCGAATCGCTGTCTGCTCAGTACGTGTGCTGCCATCGCGCATCGGATTAACTTCCACAATATCCATCCCCACCAAGCGTCCTTTCGATGCCGCGCCCTTCAGCAGCCCGTCTATTTCGGAGAAGTTGAGGCCGTCCGGTTCTAGTGTTCCAGTGCCTGGTGCAAGCGGGGGATCCATCACATCCACATCAAGCGTGATGTAGATATTTCCGCCGTCCGGAATCTGCGACAGTACCCACTCGACCCCTTTCCGATGAATTTGCTCTCCCGTGATGATCGTGGTGTGGTGCTTTCGAGCGTTCCCCATCGCTTCCTCATCGTTGGCTAGACCGCGTTGCCCAAGCTGAATCAGCTTCTTGACATGCGGAAGCTCTACGGCCCGATTTACCCAAGACGCGTGATCGAGATTTCCGGGCGCTCCATTCCACGTATCGAGATGTGCGTCAAAGTGGATGACGGTAACCGGGATGTCGAAAGCGCGCAGCACCGGGAAAGTGATGCTGTGGTCTCCCCCCAACACAATCGGGAAGGCTCCCTTGGAACGAATCTTGCGTACCATTTCCGTAATTTTGTCGTCTGTCTGCGCGGGCACGGTGGGCATGACGGCCACATCGCCGACGTCCACCCAGTGCTTGCCTTTCAGAACCGTGCGATCACCGTCGATGTAATAGAAGCCTTCGGTAAGATCGTGATTGTATTCTTGAGAACTCTCGCGCATGGCGCGCGGGCCGTAGCGCTCGCCCGGCCATCCCCAGGTTCCTTCGTCAAAGGGAACGCCGAGAACAGCGAAGTCGGCATGTAAGTCGTCGAGGTTGGTTACGTAAGGCGTCCCCAGGAAGGTGCGGACACCCACAAACGTTGGCACGGCTTGGCAGAAGACCGCTGGCTCACAAAAGCACGCCATCACCGCCAGTGCCATCACTGCTTTTAACATATGATTCGGCCCCCGGTTCACATCCACTGACTTCGGTTTTCTCCTGGAGCAACGCCCAGCCCCCAATGAACCGTCTTGAACCATCCTTTCGACGAACAACGCTACTTGAATTACGCAGACTTGTTATCGCGGGATGCTACAGCGTTGATCGGCGCGACGTCAACACTCTTCGGCAGTCAACCGAATGCTCTCTGCAGTCTGAACTGGTTGAAAATCGGGAGCTTAACTTCCATGGGGATCATTTTGCCTTCGAGCCTCTCGTCTGACAATCGGAGTGCCAAAATCTAATTGCCCTGTCTGGCATCGGTTACAAAAACGTCGGATAGGAGATTTGCCCGATTGAACTCGAAGTAGCACCGAAGTGCACCCAAAGTGAATTGTTCTCAGCTTCAGCGTAAGGAACTGAAATTAAAGAAGAAGAATGGCTCCCCGGGCTAGATTCGAACTAGCAACCCTTCGGTTAACAGCCGAATGCTCTACCATTGAGCTACCGGGGAACCGCGCAGGCAGGAACGGTTCTAGCAGGAGCAGCGAGTAGTCTAACGAACCCTTCCCAAGAGTGTCAACGAACCCGCTGACTCCGGTGACGACGCGTTTCGAGCCGGCGAACACACTTAGAAGAGTATTTCCAGCACGCCGCATGTTCTCTTCACAAATTAGAAAACGGTTCGCGCCCGCTCACACCGCGCTTCTGCGCGACTTGCTCCCTGCTTCCTTTTCATACCACGCGATGGTTTTCCCCAGCCCATCTTGGAGAGTCGTCTTTGCTCGCCACGCAAACTCCGCCAGCGCGCGCGAAGTATCCAGGCAACGCCGTGGCTGCCCGTCTGGCTTCGTAGCGTCCCAGCTCACAGTTCCGTGGAATTCCGTGAGCGAACATATCAGCTTCAGCAGATCGTGAATGCTGATCTCTTCGCCCGATCCCAAATTTACCAGCTCGGGCTTCTCATATTTCTCTGCCGCAAGCATGATCGCCTCCGCGGCATCCTCCACGTACAGAAATTCCCGTGTTGCGCTGCCCGTCCCCCAAGCCGTGATTTCCGCCGCCCGCGTCTGCTTGGCTTCCCAGCACTTCCGGATCAGCGCCGGAATCACGTGCGAGCTTTCCAAATCGAAATTGTCCCGCGGCCCGTACAAATTGACCGGTGTCAGGTATATTCCCTTGAATCCATACTGCTCACGGTACGCCCGCAACTGCACGAGCAACATTTTCTTAGCCAGGCCATAGGGAGCGTTCGTCTCCTCCGGATACCCGTTCCAGAAATTCTCCTCCCGGAACGGCACGGGCGTGAATTTCGGGTACGAACAAATCGTTCCCGCGCAAACGAACTTCTCGAGTCCCGCGATACGCCCGGCTTCAATGGCGTTGATGCCCATCACCGCGTTGTCGTAGAAGAATTTTCCAGGGTTTGCTCGGTTTGCTCCGATACCTCCCACCACCGCCGCTAGGTGAATAAATATGTCGGGTCGCGCATCCTTGTATAACCGAAGCGCGTCAGACTTTTCGCGCAGGTCGTATTCCCGGCTATGCGGAGCGCTGATTTCACGGCAGCCTGCTGCTCGCAATTTTTCGACGACAAAAGAACCTAAGAATCCGTTGCCTCCGCTCAGCACTACGCGACGGTTCTCCCAAAAACCCATTTCCCGCTCCCTAGTGCTGCGAAGCTTGCCCTTCGACCGCTTCCATCACCCGCGTCACTGAATTTTGCCAATGATTCCAGTGGCTGAATTTCTTTTCGAGTATCGCTTTCCCCCGCCCCAGTGGCGCAAGTCCCGCCGCCTCAAGGTCCGCGTCGACCATGATCGCCACTAATTCGCTAAATCCAATCCGCGTCTCCCATCCAAGCTTCTCTCGTGCCTTCCGCGTATCCGCTATCAGGCAATCCACTTCCAGGGGTCTCATGTACCGCTCGGAAGTCTTCACGTGCTTTCGCCAATCCAGTCCCGCGTAAGAAAACGCTTCCTCCACAAATTCGTGCACGGAATGCGCTTCGCCCGTCCCGATGACAATATCCTCGGCCGAATCTTGCTGCAGCATTTTCCATATCGCTTCCACATACTCCGGTGCGTAGCCCCAGTCCCGCCGCGCATCGAGATTGCCTAGAAACAAGGTGTCCTGCTTACCCGCAACGATCGCCGCAACCGCCCGGGTAATTTTCCGCGTCACAAAAGTCTCGCCGCGCCGGGGGCTCTCGTGATTGAACAGTATTCCGTTGCTCGCAAAAAGCTGGTAGCCCTCGCGGTAAATCCGTGTCATCCAGTACGCGTACACTTTTGCGGCCGCATACGGGCTGCGCGGCTGAAAGAGCGTCGTCTCGCTCTGCGGGGGCGGCGTGGAGCCGAACATCTCGGAACTCGACGCCTGATAAAAACGCGTCTTGCAGCCAGCGCGACGGATTGCCTCAAGCAGTCGCATCGTGCCGAGCCCGGTGATGTCCCCTGTGTACTCCGGCATGTCAAAACTCACACGCACGTGGCTCTGGGCGGCGAGGTGATAAAGCTCATCTGGCGCAAAACCGTAGACGAGATTCAGCACCCACTCCGTACTCGAGAGATCGCCGTGATGCAGGAAGAGCCGAGTGCTCGGCTGATTCGGATCTTGATAGATGTGGTCGATGCGCTTTGTATTGAATGTGCTCGCCCGGCGGATAATCCCGTGGACTTCGTACCCTTTGGAAAGCAGCAACTCCGCGAGATACGAGCCGTCCTGTCCGGTAATTCCAGTAATCAGTGCGCGTTTCATTTGCGATTTGTTTTGTCCTTTATTTTCCCACGGCTCTGTGGGCAAGGGGCTATCAATATGTTCCTGGCGCGATACTTCATTTTATAAGCCGTGCCAGGAATTACAAAGAAATGCCAATTCGTTAGTTCTTTGCGGCCGCTGCCCTTTTGCCTTCAGAAAAAACAGATTTTTTCTGGGTGTGGGATTCGTGGCGAATTCCCAGCTTCTTGGCCACCTCGGCGGAGCCTTCATCATCGCCGAAGAGAATCACCTCGGCGTCCGGGTGCACCAGCATCCAGCTCTTCAGCGCATTCCGCTGGATAACGCCGTTGCGGCCGACGAACGGCTTGGCGGTCGTGAAAAACGTAAGCATTTTCGCCTGATTCAAATCGCGCCACGCCAATCATCCGTTGTCCATTTCGAACGCGCGCGAGCGCCGCCTCCCCTTGGAAGAATAGCAGCATTTTCCCCATTTTGACCCGGGGAACGATCTGGGTTGTAGGAGTGTGGGGCGTGTTCAGCTTCTCAGCGAAGGTACGGGAAGCGGGGATCCGGCGATTCAGCCAACAGCGTTTGAAGTTCGTCGGTGCGCTCGTCAGGAAGCGCCACAAAGTTCGCGTCGCAGGAATCCTCATCCGGCGATACAGGATACAGCGCCCCCATCTCGCTCAGCGCAAACCAGCGGTAGTTCCAACGCGCAAGAAGTTGCATGATTTCGCGCGCCGGATAACCCCATGGCCGGGTGCGAATATCTTCCACTTCGGCGAGAATCGCTGGCCGTGGCGCTGTTTGCAGCAGCTTGCGGGCCCCCTGCAGGACTGCCAATTCGCCGCCCTCCGCATCCAGCTTGATGAAATCCACCCGCTCGATCCCGCGTGCTGCGAGCAGGTCGTCCAGCCTCCGCAGCGGCACGCGAACCCGACTCGTCGGCTCCGGCACGTCTGGTGGCTGCAAACTGTTCCCCCAGTCCCGGAAACCTTCCACCACAAAAAGATCCGCTTCGCCGCTTTCCTGTCCAAGAGCGCAAGCTTCGATTTCCGCATTGCTGCAGCGATTCATGCGAACGTGCCTCGCAAGCCGCCTGCATTCTCGCGGCGACGGTTCGAAGGCAATCACTCTTCCCCGGCGCCCCACCCGTTTCGCGGCAAGCAATGTGTACAAACCGTGGTGCGCCCCGATATCCAGCACAGTCATTCCTGGGCGCAGGAGCCGCTGCACAAACCGGATCTCCGTCTCTTCAAACCCGTTGTACATCAGCTCATGATCCAGCGCGCCATTCTCCGCCAGCCACCACCCTCCAAACGGCAGCCGCAGCGGAATCGCCATCTCCGGAAACACGCGCCGCGCACGCAGCGCTGCGGTGATGTACTTCCTCCGCATCGGGCTTGCCAGGAACCGTCCCACGCGTTGCGCCACACTCCGTCCCGCCGCGGGCGATTTGCTCCACGGATCCTGGGTTTCGCGCGGCTCCGGATACAATCGTAATCCCGCGATATCAATCGGCATCGACGACGCTAGCAAGACCGTCCTCTTCCGCGCATGGTCCGGAGTATCGCGATAGTCGTCGTGGTTCGGCAGCGCCATCACTCGGTAGACGGCCGCGAACCCCGCGCGGTACAGCATCTTCACCAGGCTCCCTTCGCTCGGGTAACAAGCCACATCCGTCAGGCTCTGGTCGGCGGCGCGCGGCTCCTCGCGCAGCAGCATCAACGGCTTTTCATCCGGAATGCACATGCTCTCGATCAGCAAACACTTCTCTGTCAGCGCGCGCAAATTGCGCACCGCCAGCAACGGATTTTCCAGGTGATAGAGCAGCCCGCAGCACAACACAAAGTCGAATCTGCCAAGTTCCAAAATGCTGCGGTCCTGAATGTCCGCGGTTTCAAATCCCAGGCTGGGAAAACGTTTTCGCGCCTCAACGATATTTTCTTCCCGCCCGTCGAACCCGCACACATTCAGTCCGCACTCCTCGAGCGTCTTCGAAAAAAATCCCACGCCGCACCCCGCATCGAGCGCGCTTTCCAGCCCCATCACCGCCTTCAGCTTTACGACCACACGCCGGATCGTCTCCGCTCGCGCCGCGGTCAGTTTCCGGTACTGCCGCTGATCAAACGGCGTCAGCTTTAGCGTGAATTCTTGGCGGATGCTCGGCGTCGCAACTTCCGCGGATGCCGGCAGCATTCTATGGATCGCGGACATGGGGCTGGACTCCATGCCGGCATTTTTCCCGAGGGGGCAGTCGGGTTGGCCGGACCTCCGTGCGCCTCCGCGGATCCGGCGCGCCCAAGACGCGCACAGCCGCGAAAGCCCTTCCCGCCGCTAGCTGAAGCCATGCAACATTAATTTTAAATAGCTGGACTGGAAAGTAAGCGTATAGTAATTATATTTCGGAAGAAAAGCAAGTCTATTTATTTATAAGTATACTACACCTGCAGACGATGATCCCTGTGCCCCGGCGGAGTTCAAATCCGCGCCCCCCCGCTCAGTCCCAGCCGCTTCCTAACCCCATGCGTCTTGTTCACAAACACTTCCCAGAAAAATCTCTTCACCATGGCTGCTTCTCGCCGCCAAATCGCTCTTCGGATCGTTCCCTCTTCCGTCATCACGTGCGTCGCGCTCAAGATCGTATACCTATGCGGCCGCTCTCCGTAATATCTCAGATTTTCATCGGCCTCCGCCCCGCCGTACGCTCCCAGTTCTCTTCCTCCGGCCACGTGGCTATAGTCGTGCCTCTGGTGCACGATGGGCGCAAACCTCGTCAGATCCACCACCGGCAGCCTTTTCTCCCGCGCATACTTGATGCACCACTGGTCGAACCACACTCGCCCGATTGCCAGCGGCGGCACGTCTCGATACGTGCCGCGATGGAAAACGAAAAAATCGATCCCCGTATGGCTCTCCAACTGCCCTTCTCGCCGCGTCCGCTCTTGCAGTTCCGCTTCCCAGCCGTTCGAGAAGTCCATCGGCTCACGCACATCCAGATTGGTACGCCGCCCCACCGCGAGAAAGTCTGGAAAAACTTGCCGCGTTTTTTCGACACCCGCCGTGAACGTAGCGGGCAAAATAATGTCCGCATTCACGTAAGCAAGCGTGTCGTTCTTGCCCCGCTTCTCCCCCTGCGCAAAAATGTCCGCCAGCAGCGGCGTACCGTGCTGGTTCCGTGCAACTTCGCGTATATGTACCAGGCCCAAATCGGCCGCGCACTCCGCCGCACCCTCTTCCGTCCCAAAGAGAATAATCTCCGGCCGCGGCTGCAGCTTCGTCCAGCTTGTTATCGCATTCCGCTGGATGATCCCGAAGTGCCCTCGGAAGTGCTTCGGCATCGCTAGAATCGTGATGGCCGTCGTCTCGCTCATTTCCTCCGCCAGTCGGGAAAACTCTTTTTGCCTTCACCAATTTTTTCTCGTCGCGCTGCTCTTACCGCGTCACCCACTGCTCACCCTCCTTCAAGATTATGGGCGGCCAGTCGGGACCCGGCAACGTGTACAGGCTCTTGATGACCAGGCGATACCAAATCCCGCGCACCTTGGGAATCCCCTGCAGCACGCGCGTAATCCGCCTGAAGAACTTCACGGTGCGGCGCCAGCGCAGTAATTCCACCTCGCGCTCCACGATTTCATTGCACGTCCGGTTGTAACGTTCCAAGTCGCTATTCCCCAGCGCGTCTGGATGCAGTCGGTATCCCCCGATCAGCGCGTCCACCGAATAAAGCGGCGCATGTCGAAAAAATCGCACCCACTGCTCGAAATCTCCCTCCGCGCGCAGCCGTGCATCTAATTTCCCGCCCGCCCGTTCCCAAACACCCCTTCGCCAAAACGTCGACTCCTGCTGGATGTACCGGTTCGCCCCCGCGAGAAACCGGTAGCGCGACCACCTCGCCAAATCCATGGTCTCAATCAGCTCGCCCTCCGCGCTAAACTTTGTCGGCCGGCCGGTGATCCACTCCACTTTCGGCAGCGCCCTAAACACGCTTCCCACCACAAACAGCCCATTGGCGTGCAGCATATCGCTGGCGTTCAGCCACCCCATCACTTCTCCCGTCGCCCGTGCAAATCCCTTGTTCAGCGCGTCGTACACCCCTTTGTCCGGCTCGCTGATCCACCCGGAAATGTGCGATTCGTATTTGCGAATGATTTCGACCGTCCCGTCCGTCGATCCTCCATCCACGATGAAGTACTCCAGATTGGGATACTCCTGCGAGAGAATCGAGCGGATGGTGTCTTCCAGGTACCGCGCGCCATTGTAGACGGCGGTCACCAGCGTGATCCGCGGCCAGGCGTTGGGGTCTTGTGGGCTGCTGGCGCCGCTGCTCACTCGGAGGGTCACCCCTTCAGGGCGTGCGGAGTCTCCGACGGCGAGGTCTGAGGCCGATCTTGCGGCTCATGGCGATGCCCAAAGCCGAAGTAACGTTTGTCGCAATCCTCACATCGATAGGCATGCACGGCAAGAACTCTCAACAAGCTCCTCTCGATTACGCCATTCCTCCGCGACCGGTGAACCTTGCTACTGCTGCAACTCGGACAGTGCGCCCCTCGCACCGTCGTTCCGTGGCCAAACCTTGGTCTTTTCCACATAAACTTCTCCCACGGGCCGGGTCAACAATTTTACTCCACCTCCATCCCCAACTGGCAACCATTTCTCATGGAAACAAACCGCAAAAGAATTGGGGAACCTTTTTTCAACTCGGGCGAACTAGTACTGGGGCTACCAGTTCCGCCTACTCCTTGTCTTGGGGAAAAATTCACTTGTCTAAAATTCGGCTCTTGGAGAAACTCGCTCGTCCTTTTTGTGTCCTTTCTCTTCTTTTTCTCGCCGCCGGCTGCGGCCTGGTGCAGAAGACGCCCCCGCCTGCCAGGCCTGCTGCCACCATTTCGCCCAACCCCGTCACCTTCCCCGCCACCACTCTGGGCTTCTCCAGCTCCCCCATCGTCGTCAGTGTCACCGACTCCGCCACCGGCGCCCTTCACATTTCTTCCGTCGCCATCGGTGGCAGCAATCCGGGCGATTTCACTAATACGAATACATGCGGCGGGATAGTCGCCTCCCAGGATTCGTGCACCATCTCCGTGACCTTCAAGCCCACCGCTTCCGGCCAGCGCTCCGAAACCATCACCCTCACCGACAATGCCGCCGACTCTCCCCAGGTCATCAACGTAACCGGCACAGCGAATGCCATCGCCATTACTCTCACTCCGCAGATTTCCGCCATTGGCGTTAGTCAAACTCTGCCATTCACCGCCACGGGCGATCCCGCCGGCGTTACCTGGTCGCTCGCTGCCTCCACGAACTCCGGTCCCGGCGCCTTGGCTCCCCCCGGCACCATCGATGCCTCCGGCAATTACACCCCACCAGCAGGCTCGCCCAGCTTGATCGTCGCCGTCACCGCCACCAGCAAGACCGACCCCTCCAAATCCGCTAGCGCGACCGTCAATGTCGTCGCTCCCGGCGCCTTCATCAATACCAATAACGTCCAGGTCGCCCAGTACACCGTCTCGACCGCAGCCTCCGCCAATGTCAGCGTCCAGTTTGGCCTCGACACCAACTACGGCCTCACTACCTGGACTCTCCCCACCGGTCAGTTCGGCGGACCTCCCACTTCCCCGCTCTACGTCGCCGGCATGAAGCAATCCACGCCCTACCACATGCGCGGCGTCATCCAGTTCGCCGATGGCACTCAATTCCTGGACGCCGACAACACCTTCACCACCGGCGCGCTGCCTGCCAACTTGGTGCCCGCGATTACCGCCACGACGACCGCTGGTATGACCCCGCAGCCCGGAGTCGAGTTGCTGGACCTGATCAACTTCGGCACCGCGACGGGCCAATATCCACTAGTGACGACTGATTTAGCGGGGAATGTCATTTGGACCTACAACCCCGTGCTGGCTGCGGGGGTCTTCGCCGATCCGATCAAGCTACAACCCAATGGACACTTCGTTATCAATTTCAATGGCGGGTCTCCGGACGGCGTTAGCTCCATGATGCAAGAGGTTGATTTAGGAGGAAATGTCGTTTGGCAAATGACGGGGGCACAGCTCAACACCGCTCTGGCTGCGTCAACATGTGCTGGTTGCAATATCACCGTAACCGGGACACATCACGATTTTGTCGTTCTCTCCAATGGACACCTGATCGTCATTGCGGGGACCCAGCAAGTCATCTCTGGCACTACCGTCACTGGCGACGTCATCATCGATCTTGGTGACATGGAAAACGTCGGCGGCAACAATCCCAATCACATCCCTCAGCCTGTTTGGCTTTGGAATGAATTCGACCATCTCGACATTAACAGGCAGCCGTATTTGTACCCCGACTGGACCCATACCAACGCCGTTATCTACTCCAAAGATGACGGCAATCTGATTATTTCCATTCGTCACCAGAATTGGCTCGTAAAGATCCCCTACCAAAACGGCCTCGGCTCGGGCGATCCAATCTGGAGGCTTGGCTACCAGGGCGACTTCACTTTATTAAACGCCGACGGCTCCGCGGACACCACTGATACCGACTGGTTCTTCGCCCAGCACGGTCCCTCCTCCGTCTCCACCAACACCACCGGCAAATTCTCATTGGTTCTTTTTGACAATGGCGACGACCGCGGCGTGGCTGTTCCCGTCACGGGAGGAACATGCGGCGTTGCCGGCCAGCCCGCTTGCTTTAGCACCGTCCCCATCTTCGACATCGACGAGAACGCCAAGACCGCAATGTTTGTCGTCCACCCAAACACAGAAGACTATTCTTTCTTTGGAGGCAATGCGGAAGTCCTCGAAAATAACAATGTGGAATACGCTGAGTCTAGTAATGGCTCGCTCGCGGGCGCGAATGGGACAATCCTTGAAGTCACGCAGAGCTCTTCACCGCAGACCGTCTGGAAAATGGTCATCGCTGGGCAGTATTCATATCGCGGTTTTCGTATGCCCAGCCTGTATCCTGGCGTGCAGTGGTAGGCTATACAGACCTGAGTATCGCCAATCCGGGTCTATCGCCGCTGGGGGGCGAGCGCCATCAGTTCAGCGACGTCGGCGGGGCTCCCCGCACTCTCTCGACGGTTTCCCGGCGTAGGCCGAGGCGGTTTCTGACCCAGAACGTCTTTTCCGCGAGCAGTTGACGCACCTTTAAAACGGGTGCGCTTTCGAGCACGCGCCGGAACCGCGTCCGGCGGATCCTGCCGTCGCGCGTGATTCGATGGGTAGAATCTTGGATGGAACGAAGCTGTTTTCCATTTTGACATAGCTCATAATTCCGCAACGATCCAGCGTCAGTCGTGCTATCGTGTGTGCGCTGGGACTCCGGGCTATACCCGTGATTCTGATGTATCGGCAAGATGAAGAGACTGGC